>ERZ650309.537-NODE-537-length-18654-cov-4.803484_pt1 | contig 18654 bp, 11 predicted proteins | sample MGYA00376245_ERZ650309 | MGnify/ENA primary metagenome ERZ650309 (study PRJEB26733, sample SAMN07839294) | wastewater metagenome | biome: urban; feature: wastewater treatment plant; material: waste water | place: USA: North Carolina | collected 2016-04-26 ...
GGGCGATCTGCAAACACGTCAAATCGAATGCGATTGTGTATTCGGCTGAGCATCAGTTGGTAGGCGTGGGCGCAGGTCAAATGTCGCGCGTGGATTCGGTCAAGCTGGGGGCTTCTAAAGCCCAACTGCCTCTAACTGGAACGGTGCTGGCATCGGACGCCTTCTTCCCTTTCCGCGATGGATTGGACGAAGCCGCCAAACACGGCATCACTGCGGTCATTCAACCCGGTGGTTCTGTCCGCGACAAAGAAGTCATCGAAGCCGCCAACGAACACGGCATCGCAATGATCTTCACCGGAATGCGGCACTTCAAACACTGACAGCCGACGACAAGCTTGCAATAGATTGCCTATTGCAAGCTTGTCGGGCGACGCATGCTCTTGTCACGTTGTCATCAGGAGACGCTTTTCTATGTCGAAACATCCAATCGTTTTCTTTTTCGATGTGGATAACACGCTGCTGGATAACGACCGCGTCACCCACGACTTGCGCAAGTATCTGGAACACGAAGTTGGCCTGGAACGCAGCACACATTACTGGCAAATCTTCGAACAACTACGTTCCGAACTTGGCTACGCCGATTATCTTGGGGCTCTTCAACGATATCGAATCGCCTATCCACACGACACGCATCTGCTGGCGCTTTCGACCTATCTGGTCAACTACCCATTCGCCAACCGGCTGTACCCGAACTCGCTGGATGTGCTGGACCATTGCAAACAATGGGGACCGGTCGTCATTCTTTCGGATGGAGATGTCGTCTTCCAGCCGCGCAAGATCGAACGCTCCGGCCTGTTCGAAGCCGTAGACAAAAACATCCTGATTTACATTCACAAAGAGTTGGAGTTGGCCGATGTCGAGCGCCGCTACCCGGCGGATCATTACGTAATGGTAGATGACAAGCTCAGGATTCTAACGGCGATGAAACAAGCTTGGGGCGAACGCTTGACGACCGTTTTTCCCGTGCAGGGGCATTACGCGCTGGATGCAGCGGAAGTAGCAAAATATCAGGCGGCGGACATACAGATCGAGCGGATTGGCCACCTGCTGGAACGCGACATTTTTCCATCAGCCAGTTGAAAGATGACGACAAATCAAATCACACCTAACGAACGCAACTCTTCAATCCGTTCGGGCGAGTAACCGAGAATTTCTCCGTAAACTTTGTGGTTGTGTTCGCCCATCTCCGGCGGCGGTTGATCATACTCGGCTGTGGCCGCTGAAAACTTGATTGGCAATCCCATTCCGTATAACTCATCCACAACCCCGTGCTGGGGATGTTCCAGACGAACGGTTTCTGCACGAGCAACGACGCGAGGGTCGCGGAGCGCCGTGTTGGGATCGCGAACTTCGGCGCAAGGGACTCCGACAGCTTCCAGTGTGTTCAGCAGATCAGCTTTGGACAAGGTTTGCGTCCAGGCTTCAATCAACGCATCCAGTTCGGCAACGTGTTTGACTCGGTGGTCGCGGGTGCGAAAACGGTCATCGTTGGCAAGTTCCGGCTTGCCCATCGCATTGAACACGCCGTAGGCAAATCCATCCTGATGCGCGCAGATGGCGATGTAACCATCGCTGGCCTTGTAAGTTCCAAACGGAGCCAAACGCGGCATCGTCTGTCCGGTTCGCACAGGAACACCCAAGGCTTCCATCGCATCGAATGATTCACACGCCACCAGCGAAGTCATCACACCGAGCATGGAAACATCCACGAACTGACCTTCGCCGATTCGGTCGGCCATTTTCAACGCGGAAAGAATACCGATAACGGCAAACAGCGGCGTGACCAGATCGGCAAACGGCACGCCGACTCTGACGGGTGGTTCGCCTGTCGAGCCGGAAGTCATCATCAATCCGCTGAGCGCTTGAATGATTGAATCGAAGGCTTTGGCCGAACCTGTGTCGCCTTCGGTGCCGAAACCAGTCAGCGCGCAATGCACGATGCGCGGATTGAGTTCGCGCACAAAGCTGTAGCCCAAGCCCAACCGGTCGAGCGTCCCTCGGCTGAAGTTTTCAACCAGGACATCGGATGTTCGAACCAAATCGCTGAACACTTCACGCGATTGCGGGTGTTTCAAATTCAGCGTGACGCCGAGCTTGTTGCGCATGCGGTTGATGGTGGAAATCGAGATGTCGTCATCGGTTTCGCGGACAAGTTTGGCTCCGTGCTGGCCAAGGTAAGGAGCGTTACTGCGAGCGGGATCGCCAGTGGCGGGATTTTCAACTTTAATAATGCGCGCGCCCAAGCCTCCAAGGATCAAGGTGGCAAACGGTCCAGCTAACGCGATGGTCAGATCAAGAACGGTCACGCCTTCCAATGGGCGTGGTAACAATGTTGGTTTTTGCATTGTGGTTGCGGTGACTCCTTCGGGCGTGGAGTATACCGCAACCACAATTGAATCCGATGTCAGAGTGACAACGGTTTTCGTTTCAACAACGCGACTATCGCGGTTGAACTAAAAACCAATCACAGCATTTGTCACAGTGCCATTCAGTTGATCTATCCAGGCCGAGGTAATCAGCGGATAAATCGGTTTAACCAGGCTGGTGTAAAACAACAACTCGTTTTTGTAATACCGAACCACGCCGCCTTCGATGGCGATTCGGAACACATCTCCTGAAGTGTAAAGCACCTCAGTTCTATATACGCCCAGCTCGAAAATTGCGGCTTCTCCATTCGCAAGCATGATGGAAAAATCCTGGCTGGTGGTCGTGACGGTTTTTCCACCCAGCATCAATCCGACGTAACGCCGTTTATTACTCTCGGCAGCCGAAAATTGCAGATACCCGTCGCCAGACGTAATGGATTGGAAGGAAATTGCCGACGAGCGGCAGCCTTCGCACCCGGATGTTTTCATCAGCGTCGTCCCATTGAGCGTCACTCCACGTAACTGAGTCCATTTCACAGATTGGGCGGAAGCCGCCAAGGTTCTGAACGTGAAGTTCCCGGAAACAGCCAGATTGCCAGCGGCATCGCGCGATTTCACGCGATAGTAGTAAGTCGTATTTGCTTTCAAACCGCTCAAGCTCATCGAGTGACTTGTCAGCCGAAGAGTATTGAGCGTCGTCGTCAAACCGTAACTGGTCGTTTGTCCGTATTCGACTTGCGAATCCGATGCTTCGTTCGTGACCCAATTGATCGTTGCACCCGACACCGTAATAGAACTGGCCAAAACTCCACTGATCGTCGGCGGAGTCGTGTCCGTTACAGGTGTTGGCGTTGGCGTCGGCGTCGGAGTGGGAGTAGGCGTGGGAATCGGAGTCGGACTTGGCGTTGGCTTCATCGCGACAGTGGTGAATGTGAAATTGGAAGACCCTGCCAATGTTCCGTTGCTTGTTTTGGATTTGACTCGAAAGTTGTATGTCGTATCCGTAACTAAGCCTGTAATGATTTCGACGTGACTGGTCAGCAGGGTTGGGTTAAGCACCGTTTGCTGGCCATAAACTGTGGTCGTTCCATATTCAACTTGACTGTCAGCGAACTGATTCGTTGTCCAGGTAATCGTTGCCCCGGAAGCCGTGATGGAAGTTGCTAGGACGTTAGTGATGGCAAGCGCTGGAGTTGGGGACGGCGTTGCAGTCGGCGCTGGTGTTGGAGCCGTCTGCCCAGTCAGGTAGCCGAGATCCAGACCATCGGTTCCAGCATTGTGATATGGGCTGGTAGACGAGAGACGATAATCGCCATTTGCCATATCTACGAAACCAACCGCACTTAATGTGGCCGGGAAAAAGTTTCCGGTGGGATAATTCGCCGGATCGCCGCCAGCCAGCACGTTTCTGGTGAAGATGGCTCCGGGTAAATAAGTGTTGAGAGTCCCGTTACCGGTAGCCGTGCCATCACCTTTCACTCCGTAAGCATTGTGATTCAGAATGTTGTTCGTGAAAACAAAGTTCTGGCTTGGCAACCCGTAAGCCGTCACGGCATTACCGGTTTGAATAACGGTGTTGTGATCCAGAACAACATCGGACACATTGCTGATCTGCAAATAGCATCCCGAAGATGTCCAACGCATACCGTTGATGTCATCCCACAGATTGTTTCGAATCGCCACGCGTTTCATCGGAACTCCGGCTTGACTTGGATCGGTGCCCAGCATGTTCATGCCCGCTCCGCTGTGCCGGATGATGTTGTTGGTGAATGTGATATCGCCAGTCTGCGACCAGGGCGCGGTTCCATCCTGATTGACACTTTTCAGCACAACCGCGAACCCTTCCTGAGCGTCTCCCCAGCAGTTTTCAAACGTGTTTCCGTCAATCAGCAACCGCATTGCGTTTTTCAACTCGAACATGTTCTTTACCGACCAACGAAGCCCTGCATAACTTGGATCGCCAACTTTCCAGCGAAGCGGTTTATAAATATAGTTGTTTCGAAACTCGATGTCCGAAGGAACCAGATTACTGATCGAAGGGTCAGCCCCTCCGAGCATGAAATTTTCTCCGGAGCCTTCCAGATAGTTGTTGACGATTTTGAATGGGCCGGGGCCGTTCCAACCACAAATGGCTTGCGCATCGGCTCCGACAGCGTGAGACTCGGAAATGAACGAATCAACGACACCCGTGCGCCCGCTATTCAAGCCAATACCGCGTGACACATCACCGGTCGAGTTCCCGTGAATGTAACAACGGTCAATAATAATGTCTTGCGGAACTTGGCTGAGCGAATTCTGCGCTGAAGAACCATCGCCCAATTTGACGATGCCATAATTTAACGACACACCTGACTGAATGCCGATTTCCAATCCGAGCAGTCTGAAATTGTGAGCGCCAGCATCCGTCTTCATCGCGGCATCCATGTTTGGCGAAAGGATTTTCGGCATCAGGCTGGCGTTTTGTGGCGATACGCGCGTGCCTTGTGGCGGCAAACTGCTGTCGGGTGTCGAACTACGAATCACAACCCAGGCAGTGCCGGACTTATTCGGCAGCGTGAAGTTGCCGGTAAAGGTCGCGCCAGCTTGCAACGTGATGATGTCACCCGGCAGGGCTTGATTGATAGCTGCCTGCAAATCGCCGCCCGCATTCACTGTAATGGTTCGCCCACTGGGCGGTGTGTAAGTCGTGTTGAGCATGACGCGCGGCAGTTCCGGAGTCGCAGCCACAATCGCTGCCGAAACTTTTGCGCTCGTTCTGGTTACATTTGCGAACAAGCTAAAAACATTATTCGCACTTGGAGAAAAACATAGAACTAGTAGTGTGATGAAGAAAATCCATTTGATCGTCCCCATCGTCTTGCTTCCACTTTTCATTGGCACCTCAAAATTCGTTATAAAAAGGCAGAACGATTCGTCCCTGCCCAGATCTATCATTGGATAGGGGGAAGATTTTGTTTTAGGGTCGGATTTACTTAGGAGAGCCAGGTGCTACGGGGTTTTTGGGCGCACTTGGACAAGGAGTATCTGTAACGGAACACGGCCTACGATTTGGGCCTGCAAACAATAACTGCGTCAGTTCGCTCAAATTATGATTGATATAGGGGATGTCTGATGGACAACGAACCGTAACGGGGGCTGGATGGGATATGAACTTACCGATTCGAAGTTTAAATTTCAGAGGAATGGGATCAACAAGACGGGCGCATTATACTTAATTAGAAAGCCGTGTAAAGGCAATCTTTTTTTTAAGATGAATTCAGAGAAGTCTGGCCATCTCGCTTGAGGGCAAAATCAATTTCGAATCAGCCTAGGCGGAAGATTCGCTGACCGTCCTGTATCGCAAAATGTGCTGGGCAATGCAGAGCTGCGCGATTGAGAGTCACCAGCAAGAATTTTTGTCATCGAGCGACCAAGAAGGTCGAAATCGCATCCCAGATCTTTTCCATCAAACCCCGCTTTCAAATATGGGCTGGATGTTGCTAGACGATAAATGCCTTCGGATTCGCCAATGAACTTCACGTCATTGAGCAATGCGGGGAAATAATTATCAGCGGGATAGCTGGTGCCATGTCCACCGGCCAGCACATTGTTTCTAAATACTGCGCCAGGGAAATACGCATCAATCGTGTCTTTCCCCGTTCCCTGCCCGTCACCTTTTACTCCATATTCGTTATGGGCACTGATGTTGTTTGTATAAATGAAATTCGGGCTGATCGCTCCGTAAGTCGAAATGACATGCCCGGAATGAAGCACAGTATTGTGATCCACGGTCACATCCGGAGCAGCACTAAGTTGTAAAAAAATCCCCGGCAATCCGCCGAAACGAACACCGTCAATGGCTTCCCACAGATTGTTGCGAATCAACACGCGCCGCATCACCTGACCGGGCTGGTTTTCATCCCGACCCAGCAAATTGAGTCCAGCGTAACTGTTTCGCACGATGTTGTTGATGAACGTCACGTCTCGCGTCACTGACCATGGAGCAGATCCATCCTGGTTCACGCTTTTGAAAACCAACGCAAATCCCGTCTGCGCATCCGCCCAGTTATTCTCCAACACATTTCCTTCGATCAGGATTCGTTCGACTAATTTCAATTCCAACAGATTTTTCACCGTCCAATGCGTGCCTTCGTATTCCGGCGCTCCGACTTTCCAGCGCAGCGGCTTGTAAAAATGGTTGCCTCGCAGTTCGATGTCAGCGGGAACCAAGCCGACAATGGAAGGATCAGCCCCGCCGAACATGAGATTTTCGCCTGACGCTTCCAAATAGTTATTGACGATTTTGAACGGGCCAGGACCATTCCAACCGCAGATCGCTTGTGTGTCGAATCCAACTCCGTGAATTTCCGAGATGTAAGAATCAATGATTGAAGTTCGAGCAGAATTGAGAGCAATGCCACGCGCAACTCCGCCAACTTTATTCCCGTGAATATAACAACGATCCACAATCAAATCGTGCGGGACAACATCCGGCAGGCTTTGCAAACTTGACCCATTGCCCAACCTAATCAGCCCTGGATTGTATTCTTCTTCGGCGACAACCCCGATTTCCAATCCGATCAACCGATAATGATGCGCCCCATCCTCTGCGCTGATTGCAGCGTTGCCGTTTGGCGAAATGATCTTTGGCAACAGATCGGCGTATTCAGGCGTCATTCTGTTTCCAAGCGGAGGCAAGCAGGAATCCGGCACAGCAGATCGAATAACAGTCCATTCTTCTGATGGTTTAGCTTTGTCCGGTGACTTGGAAGTCAAGATGAAATTACCAACGAAGGTCGCGCCGGGTTGCAGCGTAATAATGTCACCGGGCTTGGCGGCATTGATCGCCACCTGCAGATTTTCACCTTCAGCGACATTGATAACCCGCCCTGTTGGCGGGTTATAGGTGGTATCCAAAAACACGCGAGGCAATTCAGGAACAGCCGCAATCTGTGCAGCCTCTCTGGCAACAATCGGTTTACCTGTACTTCTATGTGCGCTGTCTAGATCTCCACCCGCCGTCAGCACAGCCCAGCACAACAATCCGAGCAGTTTTATTCCTAATTTCAAGTTTTCTCTCTTTCGTTAGTCGGTAATTTGAGTACCGGAGGCATGGTTGGAGGTTGAGTTGCCGGACGGAATACTGTTTATCTCAGATCAGAACGTGTGTGGACGAAGATAGATTAGGCAACCACTGGTTGCTGTCCACAGCCTGATTTCATTGGGTCACATTAAGAACAGTTACATTCACATCCAGCGCTAACGCTGCCCAGCACAATATCCGAGCAGCTATATTCTTAATCCCAAGTTTTCTTTTTTTCGTTAATCGGTAGCTTGAGTACCGATGGCTTTGGTCGGAGGTTGAATTCCGAATAGGGCGTCGTTTCTGTCAGGTCAGATCCTGAGTACGGCGAAGATGGTGAGCATTCGTTGGTCGCCGTCCCCTAGGCTGACATCATTTGGTCACGCCACTGGTTGCTTTCAAAAGTGCGGCAAGATCACAACCAAAATCTTTGCCATCAAGTCCGTGAGCCTTATAAGCCTTTAGCAGGGTAAAACGCAAATCACCGTTGTTTCGTTCAATCACGCAAACTTCGGCCAGCGATTTTGGGAAAAAGTTCCCTTGCGGGTAATTCGTGTTTGTTCCACCGGCGATGACGTTTCCCTCAAAGACCGCGCCGGGCAAATACTTATTGATCGTGCCATTGCCCGGAGCTGTGCCGTCGCCTTTCACGCCGTATTCATTGTGAGCGCACAAATTGTTCGTGAAAGCAAAATTTGGACTTGGCGACTCGTACGTCGTAATGACGGCTCCTGTATGCAAAATGGTGTTGTGATCCACCATCACTTCTGGAGCGCCGCTGATTTGCAAAAATCGGCCGTGCGTTTTCCCCCAGCGCGCGCCATCAATATCGTCCCACAAGTTGTTACGAATCAGCACTCGCCGCATCAGATCGCCTGGCTGATTGGGATCTCGTCCCAGCAAGTTCGCGCCAGCGCCGCTGTGGCGAATAATGTTGTTAACGAAGGTAATATCGCGACTGACTGACCACGGAGCGCCGCCATCCTGATTGACGCTTTTCATCACGATGGCGAACCCTTCCTGAGCATCGCCCCAGTTGTTCTCAAACACATTGCCTTCGATCAAAATTCGCTGCGCGTTTTTCAATTCGAAGCAGTTTTTCACTGACCAATGGATTCCGCCGTAATTCGGCTCGCCAACCTTCCACGTCAGAGGTTTGTAAAGGTGGTTTTGACGAAACTCGATGTCGGAAGGAATCAGGTCAGCGATTTTCGGATCGGAGCCGCCCAGCATGAAGTTTTCGCCAGCGGCTTCCAGATAGTTATTGACGATCTTGAAAGGTCCTGGCCCATTCCAGCCGCAGATGGCCTGCGTATCCAACCCAACACCGTGAATTTCTGCAATGTATGAATCAACAATGGCTGTGCGCGCACTATTGATGGCAATTCCGCGCGAAATGTCCCCGGTCGAATTTCCATGAACGTAACAGCGATCAACAACCAGATCGGTCGGAACCTGCGCCAGCGAACGTTGCGCGTCTGAACCGTCTCCCAGCTTGATGACTCCGTAGTTTGTTTTCACTCCTGCCTGCACGCCGACTTCTAAACCAATCAGCCGATAGTGATGAGCGCCGGGCGCGGTCACAATCGCTCCGTCGGAATTTGGAGTCATAATCTTCGGTAACAACGCCGATTGTTGTGGGGTAATACGCGTTCCTGACGGCGGCAAATCGGCGTCCGGAGCCGAAGTACGAATCACAACCCAACCCGTTCCTTTTTTCGCAGGCAGTAGGAAGTTTCCTTTGAAAATAGCTCCGGCTTTCAGTGTGATGATGTCGCCGGGCAAAGCTCGATTGAGTGCAGCTTGCAAATCGCTGCCAGCACCGACGGGAATCACCTTGCCGCTCGGCGGGGCATAATCGGTATTCAACAAAACACGCGGTAATTCCGGAGTCGGCGCCGTTGCAATAAAACCGGCCTTCGCTCGGTCACAGGCCAATCCGGATGTCAGCCAGAACATTACAAACGTGAACAAAGTGGATAGCGCAATTTTGATCGTCAATCGTGTCATTTCGGATTTTGGCTCAAGTTCTGGCTCAAGTTCTGTTTGCCATAACCAACTTGTTTCTGCAGAAACTGTTTGTTTTCTTCGGTAGGCGGCACCAAACTAAAACCATCACTCCCGCCAGAAGATTCGCCGACCTTTATGTTTACAAAAAAATCGGGAAATTCCTTCCACGAAACATTCTTGTCATCACCTTCCACCCAGTTCCAGTCCGCGGCAGGCCGCTGACTGAAAGCACGGTTCGACAGCCACAGTTCACCATTCGAAGCCCAGATTCTGAGCGCGCGTTTGGCGAAATCTTCGCGCCAAACTTTGGCATCTTCGACACCCGGCGTGACCAAAGCCGCGACGACATACGATTCGCGCTGGTTAAGTGGATGGAACGGAAAGCTGCGGTAAAAATTGACCAGATCATCCTGCCAGTTCACGGCGACCAGTTCGCTGCCTCTTGGCATCTTCAACGGCAAATCTCCCAACCGCGCAGCGATTTTCTCTTGTTGATAAGCCAGGTTGGGGCGAAACATCGCCAACCCATTCGTCACCACAACGGCCATCAAGAAGATGCAGGGAATGGCTTTGACCCAGACCGAAGCCGTTGAGTGTTCAACGGCGTAAGCAACCAACAAAAACAAAAACGGGTACAGCGCCAGATACCGTTCAATATCGCCAGGGCCGAAAAAGTACGCAAACCCCAAAACAGGAAGCGCCGCCGCCATCAATAACAAGAATCTGTATTTGCGTTCTGCCTTCCACAGCAACCATAAAACCGACGCCAGAAACACATAAAACAGCGCCAGCTTCCATAAGCTCAGCCGGGCAAGTTGCCAAACGGTCACAGGGTTATAAGCATCGCCGATCAAAAACCGCTTCATCAGCATTCCATCATTGCCCATATTGATGAACGATCTGGCAATGCCAAGAATCATTCTCAACATGCCTCTGATGTTGATGCCGTGCCCGGCATCCAGAATCCAGGCTTTCAGCCCGGCCAATGTCGTAATATGCAAAATCGCCAGTGCGACAGAGTAAAACGCTCCGACACACATGGAAAAAGACAACGCTGAAGCCACAGCGAATTTCATCCGCTCACGGGTTGCTCCATTCAAAATCACAGGCATTAAGATTGCCGCTGGTAACGCCCAGATAAACAAAAACCAGAACCCAACTGCGACCGCCAACGAAGCCCCGCCTGCAAAGCCGTTCATCCAAAACTGCTTTTTCGTTTCAGAAGGCGCGGTAATGAAACAAAGCCCCAGCATCAAAAACCCAAGGCCCGGAATATACGAACTGCCGGTTTGAGCAAAATTGAGAATGCCTTGCGAAAAAATGAAGCCGATTGTCGTCAAGGCGATGACAACTCCATTCCGGCAATACCGCCGCAGAAGATACACCAGGCAAAGTGCGCCCATTAATCCTGCGGCCAGGCTCAACCAGACCAGCGTCAGCATCACATTTGCTCGCGAATAATCGCCGACGATGCGCGAAGTCACAGGCTGCAACATTCCCGCCATCACCCAACCCACGGGTCTCCAAAGCAGATGGCCAAATTCCCAAAAATGCAGATCGTATCCGCGACGATGAACGAGAATGGATTCGACATAATCATTGGCATCGCCCATGAAAAAAGCATCCGTTACCTGTGTCGCCAGCAAATAGACCGTAAGAGTAAATGCGTAAATCCGCCAGCCAGCCAACCGGATCAGACGCCTATCCGATTCACCGCTAGTCATCGTCGCAAAGTTTTTTTCAACCGCTGAAACTTGTGAGTTCATTGTTTTGCTTGAACGACTTAGACGGAGAGCAAACCAAGTCAGTTAGTTGAAGCCGGTTCCATTAAACTTGAAGGCAATTCACAGCGTTCTTTGCCGCTTTGAGTGAAATTCAGATTTGCACCGTCTTCATTTATTTGAGGGGAACTGTTTCGGCAAGAAACAGGAGCAACGTCGGGGCGCTGTTCAATTAAGCCATGATTTCAAGTGGACGCTCCCGCCGTTGCCAGGGATGCAACGACGCTGCCCCGCATAATCGAGCGTAGCTTGTAATCGCGGTAGTTGTGGGGGTTACCGCTCTTTCCGTCCACCGCCGCCGAAGCAATGTTGAACGCTTCGCGGGCGCTGGCGAAGTGAAGTTTGAAATCTCCGTTGCGTTCGGCGTGCTCCAGAATTTCCGACAGCGAACGGCGCATGGTTTCTCCGATGACGGCATCAGTGTCGTGATCGAAAAAGCCATGGCAATAGAGTTTGATGAAAATCCATTCCGGTCTGCCATCAACAGAAATGCCTGCGCTTTGCCAATTCCGCAGCCTTCCCAAATCCAGCGGGTAGTTCGCCGCCAAGGCTCCATCGTCAATTCTCGGAAATGGAATTCCGTGGCGACGGCGACGCCAATCGAAAATCAGCGGTCCGGTCATCAGAATCGGCAGCGTCAACGAATCGCCGACCGACAGGTCTGGGCCGTTCCAATGCGGAGCCCGTTCGTGCAATGGACGCCCACACTGATAAATCGCGTTGATGCGTGGGGCCTGGGAACGATACGGAATCGCAGGCAACGTCATATCCGCATAACACCCCGTCTCAGCCAAAATCTGCATCTCATCGTCAACGCCGCAATTTCTTCCGCCGTCCATATTTCCCAGCGCGAAGTTGCCATGAATGAAAGCATACATTGGCGTTGAGCTTCCCGGCATACGCGAAAGCAATTGGTGCCGTTCGGAAATTACGTCGCGGAACTCAACCAGCGCTCGTCGCAAATCGTTGGCGGTATCAGGCCGTTCGACGCCGTGATGCAGATGAATCTCGACTTCGCCTAAACCGTCCGCTTGCAACTCAGCAAGTTGCGACAGCAAGCCTTCGTGATATTGCTCCGCCGGATAAAAGTTCGTGTGCCGAAACGGCGTGCCATCGCTGTCCGTGACGGCGCGACCAATCGCGGCGGCTTTGCGCCGCCACTCTTCCAGCCGTTTTTCCTGCATCGCCCAATCCCAGGTTCCGCCGCTGCTTTTCCAGGAAGGTTCAAAATGATTGCCGACAACGACAATCAAGTGCTTCGGTCCGGACGAATTCATTCGTCGCAGCAACTCCCCTGCCCTCCACGCTGGGTACCGCAACATCCAGGGCAACGACACTGCCAACTTACCGAACTTTCCGGGGCCACCTGTATTTGGCGAATTTGAAGAATTCTCGTTCATGAATTTTTGACTTCAGCGTTTTCTGGCTGCCAGGGAGACGCCGTCTACTGACATTTCTTCCCTGGACAGATTGCGAAACTCCGCCAGCAAGAACTTTTCAGCTGGTGATAAAGACTCTCCAGACCAATCGTTTTGTAGCTCAATGGTTTCCCACGGCGCCGGACTGAGATTGATGCGTCGCCGCACCAGATACAGCGGACGATGTTTGGTTTCTTCAAACAGACGGCCGATGTATTCGCCCAGGATTCCCAGACAGAACAACTGCGTCGCCGCCGAAAACAAAATCACAAAGATCAAAGAAGTCCATCCACGCGCCTGGCGTGGATTGAAGCCCCAAATTGTCCAATCCGTCAGATACTGAAAGATAACGAATACGCCCAGCAGCAGCGAGCCAATGCCCACCAACATCCCTAGCACCATCACAAAATGCAGCGGCTTGTACGAGAAGTTGATGATGCCGTCCACGGCCAGCTTTATCAGCTTCCTGAACGTGTATTTAGGCTCACCGGCGAAACGCGCTTGCCGCTCATAAGCCATTCCCGTCTGGCGGAAGCCGACCCATGTTCGCAATCCCCGAACAAAACGGTTTCGTTCCGGCAAGTCGTTAATCGCCTGCACAACTTCGCGCCGCATCACACAGAAATCGCCCGCATCAAGTGGGATTTCCAACGTCGCCATTCGCCGCAGAATCCGGTAGTACAGAAAATAGGAAAAGCGTTTGAACAGCCCTTCCTTCCGTTTCATCCGAATTGCGTAAACAACATCAAAGCCTTCACGAACTTTCTCGATAAACGCGAGCAGAGATTCGGGAGGATCTTGCAGATCGGCGTCTATCACCGCCGTAATATCACCGTTGACGTGTTGCAACCCGGCTGAAAGCGCGATCTGATGCCCGAAGTTCCGAGTCAAACTGATGACCTTAAGACGCGAATCCTGCGCCGCCAGCCGCTCACAGATGCTCAGCGTCGCATCCTGACTGCCATCATCCACGATGATGAGTTCCACCTCGTCACCCCAGTGACGCGCTGCCGCCATCACGCGCTCATACAGCTCTTCGATCCCTTGTTCTTCGTTGTAAGCCGGAACCACAATCGAAATCATTGAGCAGTCGTCCTCCTCAATAAAGTATATGAACCAATCTGCTTCACCGACTGGATTTCGGGCGCCAAGGCCGTTGGGAATCCGGGATAGTAATATTCCAACTCATTCGTCGGCAGCAGCAGAAGCCGCGCTGAATAACGTGACATAAAACTTAGCAGCTCCGGCTTCTTGACGTTTGGCGGTGAAATGCCCGGAAGTTTCGTGTAATACGTGAAGAAGTAAGGTTGGTTCGTGATCACCGCAGGCTCACCTACAAACTCGCGTGCAACCTCTTGGGAAATCGTTCGGTAAGAAGAGTTTTCCGTCGAAATCCGCGTTTCCTCACGAAAAATGCGGTAGTCCTGAAATACAAGAAACCCGAGCGCATACAGCACACAGCCTGATGCGATTGCCAGCCGCAATTTCCAGCGCGACACGTCGCTGGCGGTTGAGAAGAATTCGCGCAACGGCAAAAGCATCCACAAAACCAGAAGCACGGTTGCGATGCTGAAGTAACGCATTTCGAAACTTCGCCCGCGTATGACCAACGATGCGATTGTGGCGGCCAGAATCAACACTCCGGCTTGAACTTCAGGGCTGCGCCAGCGTCGCAGTGAATACACAGTCGCCAGCGCCAGCAAGGTAAACAAGACAATGGCTGCCAGGCGGCTCCACTCAGTAAGCCCCGCCGCCATCAAATAGGCCATCGCAGGCACGCCGCTAAGCGTGTAGGTGAAAAACCCTTTTGCATCAGACGACAGAATTTGGGACAGCGAAGGCGGCGGATCAAGGCTTCGCCAAAACTTCGAGAGATCGCCGTCGTAAGGGCGCGCGAGATAATCTTGCAGCAAATAATAGCCAGCATCGGATCGTAAAGGTGATCCCCAAGTCTGATATGTATGCACCAGCCATGGACTTACAACCAAAAAAGCTCCCAGCCCGAAAACAAGCGCTGCCGGCACTGTCTTTCGCCAGGGTCGAGTCCGGAACATCCACCACAATATCCCCGGCAGGATGAGCATAGAACTAGACCGCCCCAGCCAAGCCAAACCAAACAAGATGCCCGCCGCCGCCCAACCGCGCGCCCGAACTGATCGCGTCGCAACCGCAATCGCGCTGAAGCAAAGCGCGGTGCTGACCGCGTCAGGTAATACTCCAAACGAAGTGCGCCAAATCGGCGGAAATAAAATGACCGCAATGCTACAAAGCCCTGCAAATCGGTCATCGGAGCTAAAACGCCGTACCAATGCAAAAACGGCGATCCCCAGCAACACGCTGGACAACGCTGAAATCAGCAATCCCGCGTACACGACATCCACGCCAAACGCTGCCGAAACAATCGCCATCAGTCCCGGATAGCCAGGGTTGGCATTGTGATAGGGCATCGGAAGCTTGGCTGGATTCAGGAACAACAGCCAATGCGCAGGATTGGTGAACCCAGCGCCATCTCGCACGCGCTCGGCCACAATGCTGATGTATCCGCTGTCATGGGAAAACCCATTCACCGTTTCACCATCGGCAGGGATCATCAGCACACGCGCAATCGCATAGAACACACACAGTCCCGCCAACATCGGCACACTTAACCCCGTAGCCTTCTCGATAGCTTCATCCGTGCCCGCTACTACGACGGGAGCGTCTAACCTAAATCTATTCATGATAAGTTTCATAAGGTAAACGAAGCGGCAACCACGCCTGCTCTGATCGAACGTTCAGGCGCATTGCGCTGTCCGGCGGTTTTGCCACTTGCACGGGGAGCGCAAAACCAAGCCTTATTTTGGGGCAATAAACTCTTTCCTTAAGTTGAAATCTATAACCCTGGATATTTCGTCCAATCAGCAGCCTCTCTTTATCGTTCCGCCGCCGTCAGCGCAGCTTGCGCGCCTTCGGTTCGCAACTCCTGATTGACCAGTCTTTTGTATAGCTCAATCCAGGAACGCCGCTCAGTGGCAGCAGCGTATTTGATACATTCCTGATGCGCCCGTTTGACCAACCTGTTTGCCAACGATTGATCTTCCAACAATCGCATGGCGTTCATCGCCATGCCGACGTGATCGTCCAGCCCCACCAGCAACCCTGTTTCCTCATGCCAAAGGATGAAGGGGATGCCTCCTGCGTCGGTCGTCACAACCGGCATCCCGGCAGCGTAACTTTCCAAAATCGAACTCGGCATATTGTCCAGGTTCGGCGCGTTCAAATAGATGTCTGCCCTGTCGTAAAGCGCGGGCATCTCGTCGTACTCAACGCGCCCAACGAATTCCACTCCCTGCAATCCCAACGTCGCAACCAGATTTTCCAGATTCGCGCGCTCTGTCCCATCGCCCGCCACAATCAACCGCGCATCCGGATAACGACGCTGAATCAAACCAAATGCCCGCAAAATGCAGGGAATGTTGTACAACGGTTCGTGCAACCGATTTGAAAGGAAAACGGGCTGTAAAGGATTGCGGTCGCGAAAGTGAAATCGTTCCAGGTTGATGGAACTGGGAACAATCTGCGCTTTCAGTTTGAACCTGCCAAAGACCTCTTTCAGGTAACCCGATTGCACGGCGATGGTGTTCGCCCAAAGCATGGTCGGTTTTGCGGTGCGAGGCCAATTTGTCAGATGATCATCGGCTTCTCCGCTGCGATAATTCAGTACGGATTTCTTTCCGTACAGCTTCGCAATCAACAGAGCAGGCATCACCGACAGCAGGTACGAATAATAAGAAGCTGAAAAGGCATGCAGCACGTCACACTTGCGAATGTGAATCAGCAACAATCCCCAATACCAGAGCGAAGTCACTACCGTGCGAACGTATTTGATCCTTTGCAACAACTTTAACGGGCCGGGCAGCCGTGGATTGTGCGGAACGAAAGAAACTTCCAATTTCGGCTCTTCGCGGAACCAACTCAGCAACAAAGCCGCCTGACGTGATTGCCCGCCCAAAATATCCAGCGAAGGAGCGGCGATCAGAACGCGCAACTTCGCCCCTTTCTCTGATTTCTTTTTTGAGTGTTGAAACTGCTCGTTTGTCACCTGCTGACCCTTTCGATTTCACTTCCGTAAACGCCGGAGCGTGGCCCGGAAATTGTTAGCCGCGCGGGCAGCAATCGGTCATACAAAAGCTGCGTCCGTTCAAACAGCGCAGCCGTAGAAAACTTTTCTTCGACGATGCAACGCGCCCGTTTCCCCATCGAACGAGCCTGTGCTGAATCATTCAACAATTCCTTCACACGGCTGGCCAATAATTCAGCGTCGCCCGCTGGAATCAAAAATCCTGTTTCGCCTTCGACGATGGCTTCGCGCGCGCCACCAACATCGGTGGCGACAACCGGTAACGCGGCAGCCATGTATTCAATGATCGCATTCGAAAATCCTTCGGATGCGGAACTCAACACGCCGACGTCAGACACCGCCAACAAATCAGCCACTCGTTCACATCGTCCTGGAAAGAAAATCTGCTCTGCCAAACCAAGCTGCGCCGACTGTTCGCGCAAAGCTTCCAGCAACTCGCCTTCGCCAGCCAGACAAAACGCGGCGTCGGGGTTGGAATGATGCACTTGTCGCGCGGCGCGCAAAAAAGTCGCTTGGTCTTTCACCGGACGCAGGTTCGCCACCATTGTTACCAGTGGACGCCCTGTCAGTTGCGACAAACCAAACGAAGCAAGCAACTCATCTCGCCGTGAATCCTGGCGCGGTGTGAACCGCTTCAGGTCAAGCCCGTTGTAACTGGTAATGACTTTGCGTTCCGGCACACCTTCTGCGATCAACTCCTCTCGCAAAGCTTCGCAATTGGCGATCACTGCTTGCGCCAACCGATAAGCCCCGCGCTCAATTTGTCGTTTGAAAGCTGAGCGCTTGCCCGATTCTCGCCGTGCGGCGATGCGCACAGGCACACGTGCCAGCCGCGCTCCGAGCATTCCGAAAATATTGGTGTAAAAATCCGACGACTGAACGATGGAAATTTCCTGTTGGCGCAAGTAACGAACAAACCGCCTTATCTGAATCGCAAAGTTGGCATCGTGAAAACTGGTCAGCGGAAATTCCGCAATTTTGCCCACGCCCAGGGATTCGACTTCAGCACGCAAAACACCTCGCCCATCCAGACAAGCCACTCGCACTTCATAATCGCCGCTTTCGTGCAGCAACCGTGCAAGCTGAACCGCCTGACGCTCAGAACCGCCCTGATTGAAACTATCCACCAATTGTAAAACGCGAGGTTTCGTCATCGTCATTTGTCAGAACTAAACGACAGCGCCAACCGCCAGTTGCCGCAATTCCATCTGTTTGGCCCCGGCGAAACTCATTTCCGGTTGCCGGTCAATAAAGGAACGATGCCACAATTCCAGGTTCAACAATCCCCACAAATGCAGCGAATTGTCGCGACGACCGCGCCCGTGTTCGTCGAGCAGTGCTTGCACCGCTCGCGGATTCAACAATCCTCGTTCGCGAGCTCGCTGGTCGGTCAGTGTGTCGTGCAGCATTTCGCGCAATTCATTGTTCAGCCATTTCCTGAGCGGAACGCCAAACCCCATCTTCGGACGATTGATAATTTCGTTCGGGATCAATTCGCCCATCGCTTGCTTCAGAATATGCTTCGTCGTTTGCCCGCGCAGCTTCAGCGAAGCCGGGATGCTTTGAACGAATTCGATCAGTTCGTGATCCAACAAAGGCACGCGCGCTTCGATGGAATGCGCCATGCTCATACGATCCACTTTGGTCAGGATGTCGCCGGACAAATAAGTTTTGCTGTCCAGATACAGCAGCCGTTCAATCGGGTCGGCGGAACTGGGTTCGGCAAAGAGTTGCTCGAACGCAGCAGCCGAATCGTATCCGTTCAGCCCTCGCCGTACTTCAGCCGCCAGCAAATTGCGCTTGGCGGCAGCTCCAAAGTACGAAAGGCTGTCCACAAATCGCGCGCCACCTTCCAGCGAAATGTTGCGAAGAAACTGTTTGCCATATGTCGCACGCG
>ERZ650309.538-NODE-538-length-18643-cov-4.621907_pt1 | contig 18643 bp, 7 predicted proteins | sample MGYA00376245_ERZ650309 | MGnify/ENA primary metagenome ERZ650309 (study PRJEB26733, sample SAMN07839294) | wastewater metagenome | biome: urban; feature: wastewater treatment plant; material: waste water | place: USA: North Carolina | collected 2016-04-26 ...
GGCACTGAGCCACAGAGATGCTCCTCGGATTTCCGTTAAAAACCTTTCCCAACTCCGTGCCTCTGCGACTCTGTGGCTGCCCTTTGCGTAAGTTGTATTCTTTCATTTTGTGTGTAGGGCAGATTTTCCAATCTGCCCAGGCATTCACAATTGAGGAAACCGAGGCAGGTTAAAAAACCCAGGCGGCGAACGTAAAGCTGTAAGTCCTTAACGTTCACCGCCTGGGTCGGAAAACCTGCGCTACGGATTATTATTTGATGTTAGCCCTAATGGTATTCGCGGACTTTCCATCTACGGTCAACACCACATCCACTTCGCCACGACCAACCACACTTCGAGGAATCAGGATGTTGATCTGATCCATTCCGACATAAATGCCTTGCAACCCGGCATAGTCCACTCGGGCAGACGTACCGCCGATGGTCGCAGTGACAGCCGACAGAGAACTGCGCCCGCGAATGCCCGTGCCGTTCAGCACCAGAAAGACTTGATCGGACTCCGGCCCAAGATCAATCGGAACCGAGACAAAGCGGCTTTGGGCTGTGTCATAGGTTGAAACCGGTTCGTAGCTTTGAGAGCCGTCGGCTTTCACGCGCAACGCTGTGGCGGCAGCGACTCCTTGTCCGCTGGAATTCGCGGTAAACAGACCCGGCGCAACGGTGGCAACCTGGATCGTGCCTGTTGAAACTTTTCCATCGCCGCTGGTGATAACAAATTGCGCGGAACCATTGGCCGTTCCTGTTGGAATCATCGCGTTGATTTGTCCGGCTGAAACAAAGAACAGCGGCGCAGACCGTTCGGTTCCTGCGCTATCTCTGACCTTGACGGTAGTTCCCAACAACGTCGTGGGCAAAGGCACCGTGTCGGCCACTTGTGTTCCCGTTGCCAGATTTGCGCCAAACAGCGCGACAATTTGTTCCGCCGAGGTTTCTGTTCCCAGATAACTGGCCGACGAAACTGCCGCAACCGTTCCCGGCACCGTGCCGCCCGTCATCGTCGCCGTCAACGTGAACGTTGCCGCGTTCGGACCAAAATTACTCACCGCAATGTAATACAGCCCGGATTGCAACGCTGGCGCTCCGTTCGGCGTGATAATGATCGTTTCCGGCAGAGTCGAACTGTTGGTCGAGCTGTGATCCGCTTGCACGCTGGTGCCGGAAAGCGTAACCACTCGCTGATTCAACCGTGCAAACAGGTCAACGTCTTGTGAACCAGTCAAATCCAGCTTCAGTTGCGTGACTCCTGACGGAACAAACATCGCGTACTGCGTAGCGAACAAAACTCCTGTGCCTGTCGGCGGTGCTCCAATCGAACCGGCAACGGCTACGCCTGAAGTCAAAAACACTGTCGAAGGTGAAGTAGCAGACCCACCCAGCCCGGTCAGCGCAACGCTGGTCGAAGGCTTGGTGGAATCATTGCTGGCAATGGTCAGCGTTCCGCTTTGAATTCCGGCGCTTGTGGGAGTGAAGCGCACAGCGATTTGCGATTGCGCGCCTGCGGCAATCGTCAACGGTAACGACGGCGAGACAACCGTGAATTGCGGATTGCTCGACGTGATGCTGGTGATGGTCAACGCCGCGCCGCCGAGGTTTGAAACCGGCAGGTTCTGTTGCTGGGCGACTCCGACATTGGAACTGCTGAACCCAAATGACGTTGGCGTATTGATTCGCGCCGTTGCCGGCACATCGTTCGCCACCACGGCTCGAACCAAAATATTGATGGGAGTCGTCGTGCCTTGCAGCGTCAACGGCCCTGTAAAGGTCACGCCGTTGTTGGTCGAAGCAAACGCGCGTTGCCGTTGAGCCCCGTTCAGGTCTACGCCAAAAATCACTCCGCCAAATGGAGTTGGCGCTTGAAAGCCCACATAAAAATCTCCCGACGTGATTGTTGGGCCGTTTGTAATTGGAAAGTCTACGAACCCAGTCGTGGCGGAGTCCGGAACGACAACGCTTTGGCTGACCGCAAACGTAGGGTTCGCCGTTGGCCGGGTTGTGCCCGACGGTCCGGCGAAGGCAATCAGCTTAATCACTGATCCGACGGGACTTGGGACTCCGGCGATTCGCGGAATTGTCAGGCGAATGGCTTGCAACGTCGCCGGGTAAACGGTCGGCGTCAGCCTGTTCACAATGATGACGTTGTTATCAGAAATGGCTGTTTCAGCAGTTCCATCATCTGCCAGCAAGATTTCGGTGGCGGCAATGGCGGAAAGCGGACGAGTTTCGCGGCTGGCCGCCTGACTCTGGTTCAGTGCGATGTTTGCTGTAATCAGCAAGCTGAAGGCTAAAATCAATCCAGCCCCAAACGTTATCATTCGGAATCGTTTTTTTGACCTGTGCAAATTCAAGATAGTTCTTCTCCTTCTCGTGATAATTTTGATTCTTTAGGGGTGAATACCGGTCATTCAAAGCTTAGCCGCAAATGAGTGTCAAGCATTCAGTTCAAGCCAATACTTGAACGGCTTTTTCCACAAAGTTGCAGTTTGACTTGGTTCGGCACGCTCACTATGCTGACGCGGTTTTCACATCTGGCTTTACCAAGACAACAGCAATCACAGAAAGACGATGAGCGATTTCGAGTTAATCCGCCGCCGCCTCGACGAACAGCTTGCGCCGCCACACAACCTTCAAATTGAAGCTGCGCGCATTCGACAAGCTGCCGTCACGCTGCTGTTGCGCGAAACCCAGAACACAGCAGAATTGCTGATCATCAAACGCGCCGAACGTGAAGGCGATCCATGGTCGGGCCATCTGGCGTTACCCGGCGGTCGCGCTGAACCTCAGGATGCCGATTTGCTGGCAACCGCTATACGTGAAACGCACGAAGAAATCGGCGTTGATTTGCACAACGGCGGCGAAGTCATTGGCCAGTTGCCTTTGATCGCTCCGCGAAACCCAAAGTTACCGCAAATTGAAATCACGCCGTTGGTCGCTATCGCCCCGCAGAATCACGAATTTCAATTCAGCGATGAAGTCGTCAGCGCATTTTGGGTTTCTGTCGGACGGCTGAAACGCGAAGGCCGTTCGGGCGAACACCGATGGCAGTTCGGCGGCGCAATGCAAAAATGGCCAGCATATCCAACGGAACAAGGGTTGATCTGGGGAATCACTGAACGAATTCTGACTAACTTCCTGGAACTTCTGGACTGACAATGAACCAACCGACTACCGACCAACAACCACCAACCACTGACAATCAACCTCATCTGCTTCGCCATTTCGGAACGCTGCAAGCAACGGCCTTGAACATGTCGAACATGATCGGCATCGGACCGTTTTTAACGATTCCACTGTTGATGTCTGCGCTCGGTGGGCCGCAAGCGATGCTCGGCTGGTTGATCGCTGTGCTGATTGTCATTCCGGATGGAATGGTGTGGAGCGAACTCGGCGCAGCAATGCCCGGATCAGGCGGCAGCTATCTTTATCTTCGCGAAGGTTTCGGCAGCAAAACCTTTGGCCGGTTGATGGCGTTTCTGTTCATCTGGCAATTCATCGTCAGCGGGCCGTTCGAGATTGCTTCGGGATACATCGGCTTCGCGCAATATCTGAATTACATCTGGCCGGGCGCATCGAAAAACCTGGTTGTCATTGTCATCGGAGCAATCAACATCGCTCTGCTTTATCGGCAAATCACGCACATCGGCAAAATCACCGTCAGTTTGTGGATTGGCACCTTGCTGACAACTGGCTTGGTCATTTTTACCGGAGCCATGCACTTCAATCCCAAAATCGCGTTTGATTTTCCGCCGGGAGCGTTCAAGTTTTCTTTTGGATTTCTGCTCGGACTTGGAGCCGCTTCGCGGATCGGCGTTTACGATTACCTTGGGTATTACGACATCTGCTACATTGGCGATGAAGTGAAAAATCCTGGGCGCACGATTCCCCGTTCGATCATCATCAGCGTCGTAACCGTGGCGTTGATTTACGTTCTAATCAACCTTTCGATCATCGGGGTGATTTCGTGGCGCGAATTCGTTCCGGCGGAAACGACCAAGCCGCTCTCGGATTTCGTCGTGTCCGTGATGATGGAGCGAATTTACGGACGACCGATTGCTATCGCAGTCACGCTGATGATTTTGTGGACGGCGTTTGGCTCGTGCTTCGCCTTACTGTTGGGCTATTCACGCATTCCGTTTGCGGCAGCACGCGACGGATACTTTTTCAACATCTTCGCCAAACTGCACCCGCGGCACAACTTTCCATATGTTTCATTGCTGGTCATCGGAGCCATTTCGATTGTCTGCAGCTTCTTTTCGCTGGGAACTGTGATTGACGCGCTGATTGCGCTCAGGATTTTAGTCCAATTCATCGGGCAAATTGTCGCAGTCAGCCTGCTCAGAAAGAACGCCCCGCAACTGCATCGCCCTTACAAAATTTGGCTCTACCCCGTGCCAAGCCTTGTCGCCCTGATCGGTTGGCTTTTCATTTACATGACGCTGGACTTGTGGATCATCCTTTACAGCTTGCTTGCTTTGGCAGTTGGCGTGATTAGTTTTCTGCTTTGGTCGCGATTTACATCCCGTTGGCCTTTTCAGACTGCCCCGATAACCAACGATTAACTTCATGGGGCATCCCAAATCGTCTGTTATGCAAGTTGGCTCATGACTGAAAATTAAATCGGGGCTGCCAATGAGTCCAGCTAACTCCACTATTCAAAGTGGTTCCACCATCAAGCTAACTCGTAACGATTGCTGGCATACGTGTTGCTCAACTTTCAGCGTCGCAATTGCAACCGGTTAAGGCGTTCAATTGAAGCCACCGAAAAGCAATTTCTGACACTTTGACTTATCTGCTAAGATCGCCACTGTCCAAGCAAGTGGTGACAATCGAAGGAGGAAGGATCATTCCCTTATTTGGCCCTTATCCGCGTTCAACAAGCAGTAACTGGATAAATAGCTTGGACTGAAGGGGGAATAGTTATGAAGACCGTCAAAAAATTTCTACTGGCAATTTCGGTAATGATGGCTTTGGCGCTCAATGCCACGGCGAACGTTCAATGGTTGGAACAGGAACAAAAACCCAAAGAGCGAGTGAAAGAACAGCCCAAGCCCGATAAGCCCAAAGACGAACGTCGTGAGCCTGAACGCAATGATCGAAAAGACGATAAGAAAAACGAGGAGAGGAAAAAGCCGTAACCAGTAACCGACTTTCAAGAATTCGTCGGCCTGAAAAGGCAGTAAAAAATTTTCTCTCTCCTTACCATGAATCCCGCTGCTGACAATCGGCAGCGGGATTTTTTATGCCCAAAATAAGTTTGCGCTCCCCGACGAAAATCGCAGGGAGCGCAAAAATTGTTTTTACAGTTTGTTGAGCCTTATGCATTCGCTTTGGCGGCAATCTTTTTGGCCCTTCTCGCCTTGCCCAATTGCTTGGGATTCTTGCGAGTTTTGCCAGAAGTACCTCTGCTGATTTTGCCGCGCTTTGAACGTTGATCGCCTCTACCCATTTTGAAAGTTCCTCCGATAAAGATTTTTGGTGTTGTTCGTGAAGGCAGGCATTGTACGTGCAGCCTCGAACAAGCTCAAGCCTTGATCAATTTTTGAATCTCTGGGCCAAATTTGCGAAGAAAATAACATTCCAACGCTGGACGCAACTATGGGATTGAACGTAAACTGCGCCTGCGAGTTTTCCTCACAGAATTTTCTTCACAATTGACAGATCAAAATTGAAAGCTCGCATCCGATAGCAAAAATTTTCAATCTTCGTTTTACTTGCTGCCGCGCAGCCTTACTGGAAATTAGGTGGGGCGATGTGGAAGCGTTTACGTCTCACACAAACCACACACGGGGGAAAGCCGATGCGCCGGACATCCATATTTTTCACACACTTAAAAAAGCAGACTCGTTTGGCTCTGTCACATTCACCTCAATCAGTTCGGGCAAAACTGGTTGCCTTGGCTGTTATCGTCCTGCTTGTTCTAGGTGGGGTTAAACTGATCTCCATACGAGCTGCGGCTTTTCAGTGCGTCAGCTTCACAACAATGGGTGCAGCCATCACGCAAAACTTCGACACGCTTTCTAACACCGCTGGGAGCACTACAAACAACCTGACAATTACCGGATGGTTTCTGACGGAGTCGGGTGGAGGCTCGAGAGATAATGAGCAATATGCCGTTGATACCGGAGCCAGCACTACTGGCGATATGTACAGCTATGGAGCGGCGGCATCGACAGAACGCGCGTTGGGCCAGCTACGGAGCGGCACCTTGATTCCCCTTTTCGGAGCCTGCTTCACAAATAACACGGGCCAAACAATCGCAAGCCTTGATGTTGCTTTCACTGGCGAGGAATGGCGTCTGGGTACCGCAGGACGAACAGACCAACTCAACTTTGAATATAGTACCAACGCGACGGACTTAGTAACCGGAACATGGACAAACGTTGCGGCACTGAATTTCGTCACGCCAGACACTGCTACAACTGGAGCCAAAAATGGGAACGCAGCAGCGGATCGCACGGCCCTATCATCAACCATCACCGGTTTGAGCATCCCCAACGGAGCAACTTTTTGGATTCGCTGGAATGACACCGATGCAAGTGGGGCGGACGACGGACTGGCCATTGATGATTTTTCCATCACCCCAAATGGCGCGGTCGTACAACCCAATCTGACCATCAACGATGTTTCCCTACTCGAAGGCAATGCAGGCACGACAACTTTCACCTACACAGTCAGCCTTTCGGCTCCGGCAGGCGCGGGCGGAGTAACCTTCGATATTGCGACAGCCGATGGCACCGCCACACAGCCCGGCGATTACACCGCAAAATCGCTGACTAGTCAGACGATTCCAGCGGGCAGTTCGACCTACTCATTCAGCGTTCTGGTCAATGGCGACACGACGCCGGAAACGAACGAGACGTTTTTCGTCAATGTCACCAATGTCACCGGAGCAACCGTCACCGACGGACAAGGCCAAGGAACAATCATCAACGATGATGCCGCGCCGAACCTGACCATCAACGATGTTTCGCTGAACGAAGGCAACGCTGGTACGACGACATTTACCTTCACAGTCAGTCTTTCGGCTCCAGCGCCAGCCGGTGGCATGACTTTTGACATCGCAACAGCGAACGGCACGGCGACGCAGCCCGGCGATTACACGCAGAAAACGCTGACCAGCCAAACAATTCCGGCAGGCAGTTCGACCTACACCTTTGACGTTCTGGTCAATGGCGACACGACACCTGAATTAGACGAAACCTTCTTTGTCAACGTCACCAACATCACCAACGCCATCGGCACCGACACGCAGGGTCAGGGCACCATCGTCAATGATGACATCACTCTGATTCACGACGTTCAGGGAAACGGAGCAGCGACTCCCATTCCCGGAGCGACGGTAACAGTCGAAGGCATCGTCACAGCCAATTTCCAAGGCACAAACAAACTCTCAGGGTTCTTTCTGCAAGAAGAAGACGCTGACGCAGACGCCGATCCGAACACTTCAGAAGGAATCTTTATCTTTTGCAGCGCTTGCACGACCCCGGTTGCCGAAGGACAGCGCGTGAAGGCGACCGGTACTGTTTCGGAATTCAACAACATGACCCAGATCACGGCCAGCACAGCGGGGTCTGTTGTCGTAACAAATGCGGGCAATAATCTGGCACAGATAACTCCTTCAACAATTGACCTGCCCATCGTCGGGGTCGTGGATGATTTTTATGAAGCGCGTGAAGGAATGAAGGTGACTTTCGTTGACACGCTGTCAGTGTCGGAGTACTTCGAGCTTGCGCGTTACGGGCAGATCATTCTTTACGAAGGAGGCCGACCGCGTCAGTTCACGGAGGCGAACGCGCCGAGCGTGGCTGGCAACGCCGCTCAGGCTGACAACCTTTCGCGTCGCAGAGTCATTCTGGACGATGACAATAATGCTCAGGAGTGGTACCTGACGACCTCCTCACCAGCCGGGCCTGCCGATGGGTTGCAATACGTTTTTTACCCACGAGCCAATGGTGGATTCTCAGTTGGCACTCAAGGCACAGATTTCTTTCGCGGCGGAGATTTGGTCAACGGATTGTCCGGCGTGCTGCACTGGTCCTTCGCTGGTCAGACTGGCACTGACGCATGGCGCATTCGCCCCACGGCTGCCAACCCCGCAACCTTCACTGTTGCCAATCCACGACCAGCAACACCACCCAATGTCGGTGGGGCGATCAAAGTGTCAGGCATGAACCTGCTCAACTACTTCACCACCATTGATACGACTTCCAGCAACAGCACAGGCCCATGCGGCCCGTCGGGCGGGCAAGACTGCCGCGGAGCCGACAGCGTGGCCGAACTCAACCGCCAGCGCGACCGGGCTTCGATCGTCATCTGCACTCTCAACGCTGATGTTTATGGTTTCGCCGAATTAGAAAACACCACACCGAGCGCCTCCATCACGGACCTGCTCGGAGCCGTCAACACTCGCTGCGGCGGAACTCATCCCTATGCCTTCGTCAATACTGGCGGCACGCTTGGAACGGATGCCATCCGCGTGCAGCAAATTTATCGCACAGGTATTGTCTCGCCTGTCGGTTCGCCGCTTTCCGACCTCGATCCGATCCACAACCGGCCGCCCACCGCGCAGACCTACGATGTCGTTGATGCGACGAACCCGGCCTTCGGCCAACGCTTCACGGTGATCATCAACCACTTCAAGTCGAAGGGGTCCAGTGCGGGCTTGCCCGGAGACGCCGACATCGGGGACGGCGCCGGGGCCTCAAACGCTACGCGAACAGCCCAGGCGACCCGTCTGCTGACCTGGATCAGCAATACCGTGGTGCCAGCGGCGGGCGATCCCGACGTTGTCCTCTTGGGCGATTTCAACGCCTACGCCAAGGAAGACCCCATCACCACACTCATCAGCGGTGGCTACACGGATCTCGAGACGCTCTTCCACGGGGCGAACGCCTACTCCTATCTCTTCGACGGCCAGTTGGGCCACCTCGACTACGGTTTCGCCAGCGCCTCGCTGCTCCCGCAAGTGACCGGAGCCGACGCGTGGCATATCAACGCCGATGAAGTAGACCTTTTCGACTACAACGATGAGATCAAGGATGCTGGTGAGTCTACGTTTGAAGAGAAACCCGATGGCTCGGCACTTGCCCCGCCACGCGTTGTTTTCCAGGCGGGTACGCCTTATCGCGCCTCTGACCACGATCCTGTGCTGGTCGGGCTGTTCCCTGTTGCCGATCTGGCGATCACCAAGACGGATGGCGTGACAACAGCGGTTCCTGGCGGCTCAGTTACCTATACGATCACGGCTTCCAACGCCGGTCCGAACGATGTGACAGGCGCAACTGTCGCTGATACTTTCCCGGCGATTCTCACAGCAACCTGGACTTGCGTCGGGGCTGGCGGAGGAACTTGCACAGCTGCCGGGTCGGGCAACATCAACGACACGGTGAATCTGCCTTCGGGCGGTTCAGTGACTTACACCGTATCGGCGACCATTTCCGCTTCGGCAACCGGTACGCTTTCCAATACGGCAACGGTCAGCAGTAGCGTGTCTGACCCAACGCCGGGCAACAACAGTGCAACCGATACCGACACGCTGACTCCGCAAGCGAATCTGGGAATTACCAAAACTGACGGCGTAACAACAGCGACACCGGGCGGCTCAGTGACCTATACGATCACGGCTTCCAACGCCGGACCGAGCAATGTCACAGGCGCAACCGTCGCCGATACATTCCCGGCGATTCTCACAGCAACCTGGACTTGCGTTGGAGCGGGCGGAGGAACTTGCACGGCGTCTGGTTCCGGCAACATCAGCGATACTGTCAATCTGCCTTCAGGTGGTTCGGTCACTTACACCGTATCGGCGGCCATTTCCGCTTCGGCAACTGGCACGCTTTCCAACACGGCGACGGTCAGCAGCAGTGTCACTGACCCGGTACCAGGCAACAATAGCGCAACCGACAGCGACACTCTGTCTCCGCAAGCGAATCTGGCGATCACCAAAACGGACGGAGTCACTTCAGTGACGGCTGGCAATCCGGTGACGTACACCATCACGGCCAGCAACTCCGGTCCAAGCAATGCTCCGGGTTCGACTGTCGCCGATACCTTCCCGGCATCAATCACCGGCGTGACCTGGACTTGTGTCGGGGCTGGCGGCGGAACCTGTCCGGCCAACGGATCAGGCAACATCAGCGCCACGGTCAATTTGCCATCGGGCGGTTCAGTGACATTCACCGCGACAGGAACACTTTCTGGAGCCGCGACCGGCACGTTGTCCAACACTGCGACAGTAGCAGCTGCCGGTGGAGTGACAGATCCGACACCGGGCAATAACAGTGCGACGGATAGCGACACGATCCTGGTCCCATGCACAATCTCCTGCCCGGCAAATATCACAACCAACACGGCTCCCGGTTTATGCACGGCAGTAGTGAATTACGCAACGCCCACAGGAAGTGGAAACTGCGGAACGATTACCTGCACTCCGGCATCCGGTTCGACATTCAATAAAGGCACAACGACAGTCACTTGCGCCAATTCCGGAGGAACGCCGAGTTGCACATTCACGGTGACGGTCAATGATGCCACTCCGCCAACAATCACTTGCCCGACGAACATTTCTACCAACACAACGGCGGGAACTTGTGCGGCGACGGTGACTTATACGACGCCGACAGCGAATGATAATTGCTCCGGAGCAACCGTCGCTTGCTCGCCAGCTTCGGGGTCAACCTTTGCCAAAGGCGTGACCACAGTCACCTGCACGGCGACGGATGCGTCAAACTTGACCGCTAGCTGTACCTTCACGGTTACGGTCGTGGACAATCAAGCTCCGACTGTTGTATGTCCGGCAAATATTTCGACCAACACAACGGCGGGAACTTGTGCGGCAACAGTGACTTATACGACGCCAACGGCGACTGACAATTGCTCCGGAGCGACAGTTTCCTGCTCGCCCGCTTCCGGAAGCAGTTTTGCCAAAGGCGTAACGACAGTCACCTGCACGGCAACGGATGCTGCCAATCTGACGGGAACCTGCACCTTCACTGTGACAGTCGTTGACAATCAAGCTCCGACTGTCACGTGTCCGGCAAACATCACGACGAACACGGCTGCGGGTCAGTGCTCGGCGACGGTGACGTACACGACGCCAACGGCCAATGATAATTGCTCCGGAGCAACTGTCAGTTGTTCGCCCGCTTCCGGTTCAACTTTTGCCAAAGGCGTAACCACAGTTACCTGTACGGCAACGGATGCTGCCAATCTGACAGGAAGCTGCACTTTCACCGTTACAGTTAATGACACCCAGGCTCCGACGATTACCTGTCCTGCCAACCAGGCCGCAGGCACGTTAGGCGGACCAGTCATCGTCAATTACCCTGCCCCCACAGCTTCGGACAATTGTTCTGGCGTGACGACCTCTTGCACACCAGCTTCCGGATCGAGCTTCCCTGTGGGAGTCACTACGGTTTCATGCACGGCGAAAGATGCGTCGAACAATATGTCGCAGGCTTGCACCTTTACGGTGACAGTCACGGTCAACCAGTTCACGCCAACACCTACGGTTTCATTGACCGATCCGCTGGCTTGTACAGGACCCGGCAACATCATCAACGGATCGTTCGCTGTAACCAACAACAGCCAGGTTTCGCAAATGGGCACAATCACTGTAAACCTGCCTGCGGGATTGGTCGGATTGGCAAACACTTGTACGCCCAATGTCGGCTCTTGCACGGTGTCCGCGAATTCGGTTGTGTGGACGGGAACGCTGACGCCTGGTCAGACGGTTTCGGCCAGTTACCAGGCGCAAGCAGGTGATGTGGCTGCGGGCACTCAGCTTTGCGCTCAGACAACCGCTGCGTTCGGAGTAAACACAGCTTCGGTGTCAGCGTGCTTGACGATTAATTGTCCTCCGGCGGGTCCCGGCGGAATCATCCCGTCAGCAGCGGAAACCAGCGATCAAAAAGCCGGTTCGGTGCTGATTTACAACGTTTACACATCGGGCACGACCAGCAGCAATACACAGAACACGCGCATTAACATCACCAACGTCCATTCGACGCTGCCTGCGTATGTGCATCTGTTCTTTGTCGCTGAAGGCTGCTCAATTGCCGACAGCTATCTGTGCTTGACTGCAACTCAGACCGCCAGCTTCCTGGCCAGCGATCTCGATCCGGGAACAACCGGTTACCTGGTAGCTGTGGCCGTGGATTCGTTGGGATGCCCGCGCAATTTCAACTACTTGATTGGTGATGAGTATGTGAAGTTTGCCAGCGGTCATGCGGCCAATCTTGGAGCGCAGGCGTTTTCAGCGCTTGCGGGCGGCTTGCCTGCCTGCAACGGCACTTCGGTGACGGCAGCGTTGAACTTCGACGGAGTGAGCTACAACCGGACTCCGGCAGTGCTGGCGCTGGATAACATTGGCGCGCGTTCTGATGGCAACGATACGTTGCTGATCCTGAACCGCATTGGCGGCAACCTTGGCATTGGAGCTTCCACGCTGGGGACCGTGTTCGGAATCTTGTACGACGATTCCGAAAACAGCTTGAGCTTCTCAGTTTCGGGGAACTGCCAACTGAGGAACTCGTTGTCGAACAACTTCCCGCGCACAACACCGAGGTTTGAAAGCTTCATTCCGGCAGGAAGAACTGGCTGGCTAAAGGTCTTCAACCAGACCGGAGCCATCGGAATGACGGGCGCTGCAATCAACTTCAATTCCAATGCTTCAGCATCCGCAGGAGCCTTTAACCAAGGCCACAACCTGCACGCGCTGACGCTGAACAACGGAATGAGCTACATCATTCCTGTCTTCCCGCCGAGCTGTTAATTACAGCAAAGGTGGCTGCGATTAAATCGGGCTGGCCGACGCGCATATTTCGTGTTCTGCCAGCCCGATTTTGCTTCTCAGTGCAAGGCTAAAATTACACCAGATTTTTTGAATCTCGCGTCTCGACTAATTGACTGATTTCAGCCACTAAATTAGACTCCGTCTCGTTCGTGACGGCTTCTCCTCATTTTTGGATGCTTTGCTTGGAAGCCGCCGCAACTCGTGAAAATTTCATTGTCTAACACACGCAAGTCAAATCAATTATTGGCCGTTTCCGGCAGTATGCACACATTGGCTAAAGCCACACGGTTTTCTCTGCGATGAACCGCAGTGGCATGGCTGTATCGTTAAATTCCCAACTTGATCTTCAAGCGCTAAGATGGTCAAAAGTCACTCTCGCTTTACCAGCTTGAAATAACCGTATCCCGTTCCGGTAATTAGGAGGATTTCAAATGTCACCCTCGCACAAACTTACACACTCATTGCGGCGAAACATTGGCTGGACGTTGCTGATAGTCGCCCTATTGTTAGTCCCCACCTTGAAATGGGGCGGCTTGCTCCAGGCTTCGGAATCAAAAGTCAGCGCCGCCGCCACACCGTGGAAAGCGGCCAGCAAACCACGCACGCCACAATACATTGGCCGAGGTTCTCAACATAAAATTCAGGTTTCGGATCAAACCGTCGCCAGCGAACTGGAAAGCAATGGCGCCAGTCTGTTAGCCGATTATGGCAGCTATAAACTATATGAAACTGATCTGACCACCGCGCAAACACTACATGATGCCGAGCGCGGCGAGATTCGCGATGAAAGCAACCTGATTCTTCTCAATGCCGGAATCATTGATACCGCCAGAGAAGAGGTTCAGGCGTTGCGTCGAAATGTGGGCAAAGCGAGCGGAAAAACCACCGGCATGCGGTTGGTGCAATTTGTCGGTCCGGTCAAACCGGAATGGCACGATGCCCTTTCCCGCACAGGTGTTCGGATTGTCACATACATTCCGAACAATGCTTACCTGGTTTACGCGGACGGAGCCGCGCTTGCCAATTTGCGTGAGTGGGCGGCAAATTCCGATTTTGTTCAATGGGATGGCGAATACACAGCGGATCACCGCGTTGATCCTTCCTTCGACAGAGTTCGGCAACTCAAAGCTCAGGCGAATGTCGGCAAAATTCAAAATTCCAGACTGAGCGCCGCACTGGCAGATTTTGATCAGGTGATTGTGCAGTTGGTTTCAGACCCTAATACCAACCAAAACACGATCAATTCCCTTAAACAGCAACTCGGCGCGCAAGCAATCGTTCGCAATACGACGGAATATGGTTACGTCAATATCGTCGCCAAATTGCCCGCGGGAGTTGCTCCCGAAGAGGCAGCCAAAAATCTGGCGGCGCGTCCCGACGTGGTTTCCATCCAACCGTACAGGACGCCGGTCAAAATGGATGAGCGCCAGAATATGATCATCGCTGCCAACCTGACCGGCAATACGCCAAACACAGGAGATTGGCTGGCATATCTGGCCGCGAATGGCTTTACGCAAGCCCAATTCACTGCGTCGAACTTCGTCGTCAACGTCACAGACAGCGGTATTGATAATGCGACGACCAATCCAAATCATTTTGGGTTGCACTTGAGCGGCGACCTGACGCTGGGCAGCCGCGTGCTTTACACTCGCTTGTTGGGAACTCCCAACGCTGGCAGCACGCTGCAAGGCTGCGATGGGCACGGCAACCTCAACTCTCATATCGTTGCGGGATTTGTCCCAACCGGCACCGTCGGCGGAGTCAATTACGGAGCCTTCCCGCACGCGGACGCTTCCGGCTTCCGCTACGGCATGGGCGTGACCCCCTTTGTCAAAGTTGGTTCATCAGTCATTTTTGACCCTGACACGTTCACCAGCCCCGATTACGAAGATTTGGAATCGCAGGCCTATAACAGCGGCGCGCGTATTTCGACCAACAGTTGGGGCGCTAATACCGGTGGCGCTTATAACTCTGACTCTCAGCGTTATGACGCACTGGTACGTGACGCCCAACCAACAGGTTCAACCTTCTCTGTCGCAGGCAATCAGGAAAACGTGATTGTTTTTGCCGCTGGCAACGCGGGTTCCGGACCCAACACAGTTGGTTCGCCCGGCACAGGCAAAAACGTTATCACCGTTGGCGCGTCTGAAAACGTTCAGGCGTTTGGAGCTGCTGATCAATGCGGTGTTACCGATGCACAGGCCGACAGCGCCAACGACATTATTGGTTTTTCCAGCCGTGGTCCTTGCGATGACGGACGCATCAAACCGGACATCGTGGCTCCCGGTACTCACGTCTCTGGCGGCGTGTTCCAGGCGAGCGCAGTTCAAACCGGCAACGGAACAGCCGGAGCCTGTTTTGATGCCACCGGTGTTTGCGCGGGCCCTGGCGTCAACAATTTCTTCCCCGTTGGCCAACAGTTTTACACGGCTTCATCCGGAACCAGCCACTCCACACCTGCAGTTGCCGGTGCGGCGGCGTTGGTTCGTCAACGATTCATCAATGGCGGTTTGACTCCGCCCAGCCCAGCAATGACCAAGGCGTTGTTGATGAATTCGGCTCGATACTTGAACGGAGTCGGCGCCAACGACAACTTATTCTCCAACAATCAGGGAATGGGCGAAGTCAACCTGACGCAATTCTTCGACACGCAACTCGGCACGGTCGGCACGACGCACAGCATCGTTCGCGACCAGATCGGAGCGGAAATGTTCACCGCTTCCGGCCAGACGCGCATCTTTACGGGAACGGTCAACAACAACGCCAAACCCTTCCGCGTAGTGTTGGCCTGGACAGATGTTCCCGGCGCAACCAGCGGCAATGCCTTCGTCAACAACCTCGACCTGGAAGTCACGGTCGGCGGCAACACTTACCTGGGCAATGTGTTCACTGGCGCGAACTCTGCGACCGGCGGCACAGCCGACACGCGTAACAACACGGAAAGCGTGTTCATTCCTGCGGGCGTCAGCGGCAACTTTGTCGTGACTGTCAAAGGAACCAACATCGCTGGCGATGGCGTTCCCAATGTCGGCGGAGCATTGGATCAGGATTTTGCGCTGGTCGTTTACAATGCCGATCAAGTTGCGGCCGCAGTCATTGGCCCAGCCGGTTCTTCACTGACCGCAGAAAGCTGCACTCCCGCAAACGGCGTGCTTGATCCGAATGAATCGGTGACAGTGAATTTGTCCCTTCAAAACGTCGGCACACTCAACACGACCAATCTGGTTGCCACATTGCAAGCGACCGGCGGCGTCACCAGCCCCGGCGCAGCGCAAAATTATGGCGCACTTGTTGCTGGGGGAGCAGCGGTTTCGCGTAACTTCACCTTCAGGGTGAATCCCGCGGCAGTCTGCGGCTCAGTAGTCACAGCGACGTTGCAATTACAGGATGGAGCAACCAATCTGGGAACGGTAACTTACAACTTCCAGACCGGCGTGTTGAATACCATCTTGAGTGAGAATTTTGACGGCGTTTCTACCCCTGCTCTACCGGCAGGATGGACGACATCCTTCACTAATGGCGACGGAGATTGTACGGCGGGCGGTGCGCTCTGCACCTTGGGTTCCAACTGGACGACGGTCAACACGACGCCGGACACAGCGCCTAACGCTGCATTCCACAACGACCCGGCTTGTGTGTCCGACAACCTGCTGATTTCGCCGACCATTGCAATCTCATCGGCTTCAGCCCAACTAACATTCCGAAACAACTTCAACACCGAAAGCACATTCGATGGCGGAGTTTTGGAAATCAAGATTGGCGCCGGAGCCTTCACGGACATCGTCACTGCCGGTGGCAGCTTTGTTACTGGCGGTTATACGGGCGGCATCAACACCGGGACCTCAGACTTCTTCAATCCCCTTCGCGGACGCCAAGCCTGGACCGGCAATTCCAGCGGCTACATCACGACAACGGTCAATCTGCCAGCTTCCGCAGCGGGACAAAACATCCAGTTGCGCTGGCGGCTGGGAAGCGACTGTTCCGTGTCGGGAACTGGTTGGAGAGTTGACACCGTCAGGGTCACCGACGGTTACACTTGCTCGACAACCTGCTCAGTACCCGCCTGCACGATTACCTGTCCGGCAAATATCACTGTGCCGAACACCACTGGCGCATGCTCGGCGGTGGTGACGTATCCGGCACCGACAACCAGCGGAGCTTGCAGCACAATAATTTGTTCGCCTGCTTCCGGAACCAACTTCCCCGTTGGGACGACAACAGTCACTTGCGCTGACAGTGGTAATTTCGCTCCTGGCAATGGAAACGCATTTGCGCCAAACGGCAACGGAGCAAGCTGCACATTCACAGTGACGGTGCAGGATACTCAAGCTCCAGCCGTCACTTGCCCGGCGAATATCACGGTTAATGGTAGCGGTTCGACCGTGGTGACCTATACGACTCCGACGGCGACGGACAATTGTCCGGGAGCGACGGTTGCGTGTGTCCCGGTTTCAGGTTCCAGCTTCGCAGTGGGAACGACGACGGTGACTTGCACGGCTTCTGATGCCAGCCCGAACAGTCCGGACACTACCTGCACCTTCACGGTGACGGTGGTAACTTGCACGATCACGTGTCCGGCAAACGTCACTGCCTGGACTTCAGGCACATCGGCTCCGGTAAACTATCCGGCTCCGACAACGACCGGAAGTTGCGGAACGGTGACTTGCACCCCGGCTTCGGGTAGCAGCTTCAATGTCGGAACGACGACAGTGACCTGCACTTCGACCGCTGGGCCAAGTTGCAGCTTCACGGTGACGGTCAACAAGCTGACATTGGGAGCGACTTTGGATGATCCGCTGGCGTGCGCCGGCCCTGGCGACAAGGTCAACGGCAGCTTCAGCGCGACCAACACGACCGGAGCCAGTGCTTCAGTTTCCTTGTCGGCAACGCTGTCGAACATCGCGTATCTGCCCAACACAGCCTCGGCCAATGTGCCGGGAGCGGTTGTCGTTCTGTCCAACGTCATTAGCTGGACGGGCACGCTTGGCGCTGGCCAAACGGTGACTGTCAGCTGGATGGGACAGATCATTGACACCTTGACGCCGGGCGGCCAAGCCTGTTCGGTAACGACGGCAACGGTTAACAGCTTGCCGGTTGGGGGCAGCGCTTCGGCGTGCATCACGGCCAATTGTCCGACGGCTGGGCCAGGAGGAATTCTCCCGGCAACGTCTGAAGCCAGCGACCAAAAGGCGGGTTCGGTGTTGATTTACAACATCTACACGTCGGGAGCGACTTCGGGCAACACTCAAAACACGCGTATTAACATCACCAACTCGCATCCGACGCGACCGTCCTTCGTCCACTTGTTCTTCGTGGCCGAAGGTTGCTCGATTGCCGATAGCTACATTTGCTTGACCGGCAACCAGACGGCCAGTTTCCTGGCTTCTGATCTCGATCCGGGAACGACGGGCTATCTGGTGGCTGTGGCGGTGGATGGCATTCGCGGCTGTCCGACCAGTCACAACTTCCTGATTGGCGACGAATACGTGAAGTTCACCAGCGGCCACGCGGCGAATCTCGGCGCAATTGCGTTCTCGCAATTGGCTGGAGGCTTGCCCCCGTGCGACGGTGCTTCGGTGACGGCGGCGTTGAATTTCGACGGCATCAGTTACAACCGGACTCCGGCTGTGCTGGCGCTGGATAACGTCGGCTCGCGTGCCGATGGCAACGACACCTTGCTGATCCTGAACCGCATTGGCGGCAATCTGGGCATCGGCGCTTCGACGCTCTCGACGCTGTTCGGCATCATGTACGACGATGCTGAAAACTCGTTGAGTTTCTCCCTGGCCGGAAACTGTCAGTTGAGAAATTCGATCTCGAACAACTTCCCGCGCACCACACCGAGGTTTGAGAC
>ERZ650309.539-NODE-539-length-18622-cov-5.594119_pt1 | contig 18622 bp, 17 predicted proteins | sample MGYA00376245_ERZ650309 | MGnify/ENA primary metagenome ERZ650309 (study PRJEB26733, sample SAMN07839294) | wastewater metagenome | biome: urban; feature: wastewater treatment plant; material: waste water | place: USA: North Carolina | collected 2016-04-26 ...
CTCTTCCGATCTCCTTCTGGTGTCGGGCCGGTACGGCCGCCACCATCACCCCGCCCGGGGTGGAAGGCATGGTCGGCCCGCCGGGGCCGGCCTACGGCGACACCATCTCCGGGACCAACCTGGCCGGCGGCATCGCGGCGGCGCTGTTCAAACGTGAGCGCACCGGTGAGCCCTCGGTGGTTGACGTCTCGCTGCTCGGCAGTGGCCTGTGGGCCATGGGCCACACCATCGCGCTGACCAGTCACCTCGATCAGCGTCTGGTCGCCCAGCCGCCCGGCGTGCACGGCTCGCCGATCAACCCGCTGGTCGGTGTCTACGGGACCGCCGACGAGCGCTACATCTCGTTCGTCATGATGCAGCCCACCAAGTTCTGGGCTGACGTGTGCAAGCACATGGAGCTCGACGACTACATCGACGATCCACGCTTCGCGACGGCGCAGTCGTTCGCCGAGAACACTCCGGCCGCCGTGGAGATCCTGCGCGAAGCCATGATCAAGCGCACCCTCCCGGAGTGGAGCGAGCGCTTCGCCACCCTCGCCGGGCCGTGGGCACCGGTCCAGGACACGCTGCAGGCCGCACAGGACGCACAGGTGCGGGCCAACGAATACATCGTCACCGCAGGCGAATTGGAGCTGGTCGCCAACCCCGTGCAGTTCGACACCACCGCACCGCAGACCGGCGGCGCGCCCGGCTTCGCCGAGCAGACCGACGACATCCTGCAAGAGCTCGGTCTGGACTGGGACCGCATCATCGAACTCAAGACGGCCGGCGCCGTCACCTAGGTCAGGTCTCGCTCCATGCCAACTGTCGTCGCCATCGGCACGTATCTGCCGTGCTGGGGTACCCCCATGCGCAGGACCGCCGGCGACGACGAAGACGCGATCACCATGGCAGTGGAAGCGGGCCGCGCCGCGTTGCGTTCCGGCGCCGGCGTAGAGCGTGTGGTGGTGGTCAGCCGCGATCTGCCACTGACCGACAGCAGCAACGCTGCGGTGCTCTTGGCAGGACTGGGCCTGGACCCCGAACTGGAGGTCGACGAACGCCTCGGCGGGGCACCGGCGACGCTGGATGCGGTCAGCTCGGCCCGGCCACGCACGTTGATCATCGGGGTGGATCTCGACCCCGCCGGCGCCGCGGCGTTGATCACCGCCGATGCCAATTCCGTCGGCCTGCAGGTACGTACGGCCGCCCGCGTGGCGCGCAGCCTTCCCGTCCGTACCCGCAATGCCATCGGCGCCGTGCACGACTACGGCGATCCGCGACTGCTGCACGAACGCGGCCTGATCGCATCGCTCGCGGCTGCGTGGCTGGACACGCCGGCCGCCATCGCCGGGGTGGACTACGAACGCACCGCCGACCTCTGTATAGGTAATCCCACGCCGCTGCCCACAATCGGGGCCAGCTCAAGCGTTTTCGCGCTGGCCGGGATGGCACAAGATGGCCGGACGGGTCCGTTGGTCGCCGCCGAGCAGGCCAGCCTCTCGGGTATGACGGTCAGCGACGGCACGGCCCAGGTGTTCCGGCACGAGCCGGCGGCGCGCGAGATGCCGGCCGGTGTCCACAATTCGGGCGGCGACATCCCGATCTCCCTGGCCGCCTACGAGCGGGCCTTCGAAGCCAAAACCCGTTGGGAAGCAGGACGATTCGCCGGCAGTGACGAACTCGACTTCCCGCCGCGCTACCGCGTCGCCGACGACGGCTCGCTGGCTACCGATTACGAGATGGTGCCGTTGCCGCGTACCGGGACCGTATACACCGAGACCACCGTGCACCTACCCGTGCCGGGGCTGCGTACCCCGTACTCCCTGGCGATCGTCGAACTCGACGATGTGCGGATCCGGGCGCTGGTCAAGGTCACCGGTGCCGATCCCGGCTCTGTGTCGATCGGCACGCGTGGCCGACTCACCTTGCGCCGCATCGCGGTTCGCTCCGGGGTGCCCGACTACGGCTACATGTTCTCGCCCGCTGGGGCGGCCGTATGAGAAATGTGGCGATCGTCGGCGCCGGGATGACGGCCTTCGGTGAGCACTTCGCGCTGGGCCTCAAGGATCTGTTGCCGATGGCCTTCGCCGAGTGTGCGGCGAGCGTCGACAAGGGCATCGACAAACACGACCTGCAGGCCGCCTGGCTCGGTGCGATGGGTACCACCGACGGCTTCCCGTCGGGAAACCTGGCGGACACGCTGGGACTACCGGACCTGCCGGTCACCCGCGTCGAGAACTCCTGTGCGACGGGCAATGACGCCGTGCGCAATGCGCTCTTCGGGGTCGCGTCGGGCGCGTTCGACGTCGCGCTGGTCATGGGCGCCGACAAACTGCGGGACACCACGACCAAGGACATGCTGTGGGAGTGGGAGGCCATGGCCCGCGACATGGCGTGGGACTACCCGCTGGGGTTGGTCTCGCCTGCGGGCTTCGCGCTGCACGTCAGCCGCTACCTCCATGAATCACCGGCCACCCGTGAACATCTCGCCATGATCGCGGTCAAGAACCACCGGCACGGCATGAACAATCCCAAGGCCCGGCTGCGTTTCGAGATCACCGTCGAACAGGCCCTGTCCGCACCTACGGTCGTGACGCCGTTCGGGGTCTACGACTGTGCGCCCCAGAGCGATGGTGCAGCGGCCCTGGTGCTGGCCTCCGAGGACGTGGTGGACCGATTCACCGATCGTCCGGTATGGATCAGGGGAGTGGGCTTGGGGCTCGATTCGGTTATGCACCAACACAAAACCGACATGACGACGTTCCCCGCGACGGTCCGGGCCGCGAAACAGGCGTTCAGGATGGCACAGATGACGCCATCTGATGTGGATGTTGCTGAAGTTCACGATTTCTTCACGGGCATCGAGCTGATCAGCTATGAAGATTTGGGCTTCGCCGACCGGTTCGGCGGTTACAAGCTGGTCGAGGCGGAGGTCACGACAGTGGGCGGCGCGTTACCGGTGAATCCGAGCGGCGGACTGAAGGCCAAGGGCCATCCTCCCGGCGCGACTGGTGTGGCACAGTGTGTCGAACTGTTTCAGCAGTTGCGCGGCACAGCTGACACTCAAGTGGACGGCGCACGAATTGCGTTGGCACACAATATTGGCGGTCCGACTGCGGTGTCGGCTGTGACGATCTTGGAAGGACCGGGGACCGATGGCAGGTAAAGGGCCGGACCGGTGGTCGCCGGGTATCTCGATCGGGCGTAGTGCGTCCGGGCCGATGGCTGCGGTCGGTGGTTTGTTCTCGATGTCTGCTGATGCGGTCAAGTATCTGTTTCAGCGGCCGTTCCAGATGCGGGAGTTTTTGGAGCAGTCGTGGTTCGTGGCGCGGGTGTCGTTGGCGCCGACGTTGTTGGTGGCGATCCCGTTCACCGTTCTGGTGTCGTTCACGTTGAACATCCTTCTTCGTGAGCTCGGCGCGGCGGACCTGTCCGGTGCGGGTGCGGCGTTCGGTGCGGTGACCCAGGTCGGTCCGATGGTCACGGTGCTGATCGTGGCCGGGGCGGGCGCGACGGCGATGTGTGCGGATCTGGGGTCGCGCACGATCCGTGAAGAGATCGATGCGATGGAGGTGCTGGGCATCAACCCGGTTGCGCGGTTGGTGACCCCTCGCATGTTGGCGTCGGGGTTGGTGGCGTTGTTGCTCAACAGCTTGGTGGTGATCATCGGCATCATCGGTGGCTATGTGTTCTCGGTGTTCGTCCAGGACGTGAACCCGGGTGCGTTCGCTGCGGGTATCACGCTGTTGACGGGTGTGCCCGAGGTGATCATCTCGTGTGTGAAGGCCGCATTGTTCGGGGTGATCGCCGGGTTGGTGGCCTGTTACCGCGGGTTGACGATCTCCGGTGGTGGTGCCAAGGCGGTCGGCAACGCGGTGAACGAGACGGTGGTGTATGCGTTCATGGCGTTGTTCGTGATCAATGTGGTGGTCACCGCGATCGGTATCCGGATGACGGCGCGGTGATCTGATGGCACTCAAACAGACCTACCCGCGGCTGGCCAAGGAGCTCGGCCGTCCGGTCAGTTTCCTGGGCCGGATCGGCGATCACACGCTGTTCTACGGCAAGGCCCTGGCCGGTATCCCGTTCGCCGCGACGCATTACCGCAAGGAAGTCGTCCGGTTGATCGCCGAGATCTCCATGGGCGCGGGCACGCTGGCGATGATCGGCGGCACGGTGGCGATCGTGGGCTTTTTGACCCTGGCCACCGGTGGCACGTTGGCCGTTCAGGGTTACAGCTCGCTGGGCAATATCGGTATCGAGGCGCTCACCGGGTTCTTGTCGGCGTTCATCAACGTGCGGATCGCGGCGCCGATCGTGGCCGGGATCGGGTTGGCGGCCACGTTCGGTGCCGGGGTGACCGCGCAGCTCGGTGCGATGCGGATCAACGAAGAGATCGACGCGCTGGAGTCGATGGCGATCCGTCCGATCTCGTATCTGGTGTCGACCCGGATCGTGGCCGGGATGATCGCGATCACGCCGCTGTATTCGATTGCGGTGATCTTGTCGTTCGTGGCGTCGCGGTTCGTGACGGTGATGTTGTTCGGTCAGTCGGCGGGTTTGTATGACCACTACTTCAATACGTTCTTGAATCCGATCGACTTGTTCTGGTCGTTTCTGCAGGCCATCTTGATGGCGTTGACGATTCTGTTCATCCACACCTACTTCGGGTATTTCGCCAGTGGCGGTCCGTCGGGTGTGGGGGTGGCCGTGGGTAACGCGGTGCGGACGTCCCTGGTCGTGGTGGTGTCGGTGACGCTTCTGGTGTCGCTGTCGATCTACGGCTCCAACGGCAACTTTCATCTGTCGGGTTAGAAGGGGACAGCAGAGTTGACAGGCAATCTGGGCCCCGGGCCCATCCATCGTTCCGAGACCGCCAGTAGCGCGGCCCCGGTGGCCGCCAAGGGCGGTGGTCATTTCGGTGCGTCGAATCTGGCCCGGCCGTTGGCCGGGTTGGCCACCGTGGTGGCGATCGCGGTCGTGGTCGCGCTGGCGATCGGTGCGTTCGCCGGTGTGTATACGACCAGCGTCCCGGTGACCGTGATCGCCGAGCGTGCCGGTCTGGTGATGAACCCCGACGCCAAGGTGAAGATGCGCGGTGTGGAGGTCGGCAAGGTCGACTCGATCGAACAACGCCCCGACGGCACCGCGGCCCTGCACCTGGCCATGGACCCCTCCCAGATGCACCTCATTCCCGAGAACGTGCGGGCCGACATCTCGTCGTCGACCGTGTTCGGCGCCAAGTTCGTCGACCTGCAGGCGCCGGAATCCCCCGCCTCGACACCGCTGCAGGCAGGTCAGGTGCTCAAGGGCCAGCACGTCACCGTCGAGATCAACACCGTCTTCCAGCAGCTGACCCAGGTGCTCGACAAGCTGGACCCCGCCAAGCTGAACCAGACCCTGGCTGCGGTGTCGACGGCAGTGGCCGGCCGCGGTGAGCAGTTCGGTCAGACCATGGTCGATTTCGACGCACTGCTGGCCAAGCTCAACCCGAGCCTGGCCAACTTCGGACACGACATCAAGGTGATGGCGCCGGTGGCCCAGGCGTACGGCGACGCCGCCCCGGACCTGCTCCGCACGGTCACCAACGCCACCACGATGAGCGTGACCCTGGCTGATCAGCAGAAGAACCTGGACAGCTTCCTGGTCAGCATGATCGGCCTGGCGAACGCCGGCAACGACGTCCTCGGCGGCAACCGCGAGCAGCTCAGCAATGTGCTGCACCTGCTGGCGCCGACCACCGATCTGCTCAACCAGTACGCCCCCGGACTCAAGTGCGCGCTCGGCGGCATGAACTTCATGCTGCACCAGCCGCCGCAGATGAACCCGGGCGTCGTCGTCAACGTCGCGTTCTCCCTCGGCATCGACCGGTACCGGTATCCCGCCAACCTGCCGAAGGTGGCAGCCAAGGGTGGACCGCACTGCATGGGCCTGCCGTACATCGGCTTCGGTAACCGGTCCAAGTACCTCGTGACCGATACCAACGCCAACCCGTGGGCCTACGGCAACCAGGGCATCCTGCTCAACTCCGACGGTCTCAAGCAGATCCTGTTCGGCCCGATCGACGGCCCGCCGCGAAACACCACACAGGCGGGGATGCCCGGATGAAACGCGACAACTCCACGCTGATCAAGTTCTCCACGTTCGCCGTGGTCATGGTCGTGATGACCGTGTTCCTGTTCATGGCGTTCGGCGAGTACCGCAGCGGCTCCACATCGCAGTACACCGCGGTGTTCGGCGATGCCTCACGGCTCAAGGGCGGCGACTCGGTGCGGGTTGCGGGCGTGCGCGTCGGCACCGTCAACAACGTCGAGCTGCAACAGGACCACAAGGTTCTGGTCACCTTCGACGCGGACAAGGACGTGGTGCTGACCACCGGCACCAAGGTCGCGGTGCGCTACCTGAATCTCGTCGGCGACCGTTTCCTGGAACTCATGGACGGCCCGGGGTCGACGCGGATCCTGCCGGCCGGCTCGACCATCGAGCAGGACCGCACGTCCGGGGCGCTGGATCTGGACCTGCTGCTCAACGGTCTGAGGCCGGTGGTGCGTGGTCTGAACCCGCAGGACGTCAACGCGCTGACCTCGTCGTTGGTGCAGATCTTCCAGGGCCAGGGCGACAACCTCGACTCATTGATGGGCAAGACGTCGTCGTTCGCCAATGAGGTTGCGAACAACGAACAGACCGTCTCGCAACTCATCGACAACCTGAACTCCGTGGTGAGCACGTTGTCCAAGGACGGCGACAAGTTCTCCGGTTCGATCGACAAACTGCAGCAGTTGATCAGCGGACTGTCCCAGGACCGCGACCCGATCGGCACGGCCATCAACCAGCTGAACCAGGGCACCGCGTCGATCACCAGCCTGCTGACCCAGGCGCGGCAGCCACTCAAGGCCACGGTCGATCAGCTCAACCAGATGGCGCCGCTGCTCGACGACCACAAGACCACCCTGGACCGCGGCCTGCAGCGAGATGTCGGTTACTACCGGAAGCTGGCGCGGCTCGGGTCGTACGGCTCTTGGATCATGTACTACATCTGCGGTCTGCAGATTCGGACGACCGACCTGCAGGGGCGCACGGCAGTGTTCCCGATGCTGCAGCAAGAAGGCGGAAGGTGCGGTGAGCCCTGATGCTGAAATACCGTGGCGCACAACTCGTTAAAGCCGGCATCTTCGGCGTTGTCCTCATCGCGATGATCATCGCCATCGGCTTGCAGCCCGAGCAGATCAAGCAGTGGGCCACCTCGGTGCGGTACCAGGCCGAGTTCACCGAAGCCGGCGGCATCACCGTCGGCAACCAGGTGACCATGTCCGGCATCAAGATCGGCACCGTCTCCGACATCGCACTGCGCGACGGCAACGCGGTGTTGACGTTCACTGCGCTGGGGGCGTACCCCTTGGGCTCGCAGACCACGGCGCACATCCGGACGGGCTCTCTGCTCGGTGAGCGGGTGCTGACACTGGAGTCGGCGGGCAGCGGCACCATGCGTCCGGGCGACACGATCCCGACCACCCGGACGTCGTCGCCGTACTCGCTCACCGACGCGATCAGTGAGCTGACGAGCAACTCGGCCGGTACGGACACCGCCTCGCTCAACCAGTCGCTGGACACCCTGTCGGCCACGCTCGATCAGATCGCGCCGAAACTCGGCCCGACCTTCGACGGACTGAGCCGGCTGTCCCGATCGATCAACAGCCGCAACGAGAGCCTGGGCAGCCTGCTCAAGAGCGCGGCCGAGGTGACCAACGTGTTGTCGCAGCGCAGCGGTCAGCTCAACACGCTGCTGCTCGACGCCAATGACCTCCTCGGTGTGCTCAACGACCGCCGGGAAGCGATCGTCACGCTGCTGGCCAACACCTCCGCGGTGTCCAAGCAGCTCTCCGGGTTGGTACACGACAACGAGAAGGAACTGGCGCCGACGCTCAAGCGGCTGAACTCGGTGACCGAGGTGCTGGAGAAGAACCGCGACAACATCACCAAGATGCTGCCGGACATGCGCAAGTTCATGTTGTCCCAGGGCGAGACGCTGGCCAACGGCCCGTACTACAACGCCTACGTGCCCAACCTGAACCCGGCGCAGACGCTGCAGCCGTTCCTGGACTACGCATTCGGCTTCCGACGCGGAGTCAATGCCGGCCAGCCGCCGGACAATGCCGGGCCACGTGCCGAACTGCCGATTCCCTACAACGGGATTCCTGGAGGGTCGCGCTGATGACGCGTAAACAGGTGACCACGGTGGTGGCGACACTTGCCGTCGTACTGCTGGTGATCGGTGGCGGATTCCTGGTGCGCCAGTTGTTCTTCGCCCCAACCACGGTCAATGCGGTGTTCACGGAGGCGACGGGCATCTATCCCGGCGACGACGTGCGGGTGTCCGGCGTCAAGGTCGGCACGATCGACTCGATCAATCCCGAAGGCACGCAGACGCGGCTGGTGCTCAAAGTCGACCGGGGCGTCTCGATCCCGGCCGACGCGAAAGCAGTGATCGTCGCGCAGAACCTGGTGGCAGCGCGCTATGTGCAGCTGACCCCGGCCTACCGGCACAGTGGCGCGAAACTTGCCGACAATGCCGTGATTCCGATCGAGCGCACCGCAATTCCGGTCGAGTGGGACGAGGTCAAGACCCAGCTGACCCGGCTGGCGACCGAGCTCGGTCCGCGCAGCGGTGTCGATGGCACCTCGGTATCACGGATGATCGACAGCGCGGCGAATGCGTTGGACGGCAACGGCCAGAAGCTGCACGACACCATCACCCAGATGGCCGGTGCGGCACGCGTGATGGCGAACGGCAGCGGCAACCTCGTCGAGATCATCAAGAGCCTGCAGACGTTCGTCACCGCACTGCGGGACAGCAACCAGCAGATCGTCTCGTTCCAGAACCGGCTGCAGACGCTGACCGGTGTGGTCGACGGCAGCAAGTCTGATCTGGACGCTGCGCTCAAAGACCTGTCGACCTCGATCGGCGAAGTGCAGCGCTTTGTCTCCGGTACCCGCAACGAGACTGCCGAGCAGGTCGTGCGGCTTTCCCGGGTCACCCAGAACCTGGTGGACAACCAGATGCAGTTGAAGAACATCCTGCACGTCGCGCCGAACGAATTCGTCAACGCGTACAACATCTACAACCCGTCCACCGGTAGCGCGGTCGGTCAGTTCGTGTTGCACAACATGTCCTCGCCCGTCGACTTCATCTGTGGCGCAATCGGAGCCGTGGAGAACACCACCGCACCCGAGACGGCCAAGTTGTGCTCGCAGTACCTCGGGCCGGCCCTGCGGTTGGTCAACTTCAACCACCTGCCGTTCGGTATCGACCCGTACCTGATGCCGTCGGCCAACCCCGAGGACATCGTGTACTCGGAACCGGGTCTGGCACCCGGAGGTGGCGGTGGATCACCGGCGCCGGCGGATCACATGACGAGCCTGCCGGCATACAACCCGGGCCCGGCCGTACCGCCGTTCACCGGTCGCCCACCCGGCGCCCCTGCACCGGGAGCAGAGCAGCTGCTGCCGGGCGCACCGCCCAACCCCGGGGTCAACCTGCCGCCGTCGGTGTGGTCGATGCTGACACCGGCCGGCCCGGCGCCGGGACCGCTACCGCAGGGCACACCGCCGTTGTTGCCGGCGGAGGCCGCGGGCGCGCCGGCCGTGCCGGCAGCCCCGGTAGCTCCGGCGGCCCCGGTCGCACCGATTGGCAACGACAACCCGGTTGGACCGAGTAAGACTGGCGCAGAAGGGACACCTGGCCAATGAGCAGGGCAACCAAGCGCGCATCGACGCGTCGGTCACGGGTGGTCAAGGGCGCCGTCGCCGCCGGTTCGGTGGTCCTGCTGACCTCGACCGGGTGCGCCTTCCAGGGCGTGAACTCGCTGCCGCTCCCGGGTGCGGTCGGCCGCGGGTCAGGCTCGACGGTGTACCACGTCGAGATCGCGAATGTGGCTACGCTGGAACCGAATTCACCGGTCATGATGAGTGACGTCGTGGTCGGCAGCGTGCGCAAGATGACGGCGAAGAACTGGCACGCGGACATCGAGTTCTCGGTGCAGCCCGGAGTTGTGGTGCCGGCCAACGCCGTTGCCAGCGTCGGCCAGACCAGTCTCCTCGGTTCCATGCATCTCGCGTTGGATCCGCCGCTGGGACAGACCCCGAGCGGCGCCCTCACGCCGGGCGCCACGATCCCACTGAACAAGGCCTCGACCTACCCGACCACCGAACGCACGCTGTCGTCACTGGCGGCCGTGGTCAACGGCGGTGGCCTGGGCCAGGTCGGCGACGTGATCCACAACTTCAGCACGGCACTGAGTGGCCATGAAGCCCAATTCCGGGATCTGTTAACGCGTTTGAACGATTTCGTCGGCATCCTCGATGATCAGCGCGCCGACATCGTCAACTCCATCCAGTCGTTGAACCGGTTGGCGTCGACCTTCGCCGGCCAACGCGACGCGATCACCAAGGCACTGGACAAGATCCCGCCGGCACTGGACGTGTTGGTCAAACAGAAGCCGCAATTGACCACCGCGCTGCGAGAATTGGGCAAGTTCAGCAGTGTGGCGAATCAGTTGGTGGCCGACTCGAAGGCCGACCTGGTGACCAACCTCAAGAACATCACCCCGGCACTGGAGGCGCTGACCGCCCTCGGCCCGGACCTGGACGCGGTGCTCGAATACCTGCCGCACTACCCGTTCACCACGAGCTTCATCGACCGGGCGATCCGGGGCGACTACTACAACCTGTTCGCCATCATCGACCTGACCGTGCCGCGGTTGAAGCACAGCTTGATGCTGGGTACGCGGTGGGGCCAGGAAGGGACCCAGCTGGTTCCGGCACCGGGCGATCCGTCGTACCTCAACTACACGTACGACCCGCTCAAGACCGGCGTAAACCCGCCTCCGCCAGGAACATTCGTGCCGAGCTCGCCGCAGCCGCCGTGGGCGCCACCGCCGGTGACGGCCAACGTCGGCCCGATCCTGCCGGTCGTTCCGCCGGCCGCGGCGCCGGGTGGGGCAGCGCCTGCCCCGGCTCCGCAGGGGCAGCTGTTCGCTGGTCCGTACAACGCAGCGCCGGCTGCCGCACAGCCGAACGGAGGGCACTGATGCTTACCCGATTCGTTCGGACCCAGCTGATCATCTTCACCATCGCGTCGATCATCGGCGTGGCGGTGATGATGTTCGCCTACATGCAGATTCCCACGCTGTTGGGATTGGACCGGTTGACGGTCAAACTGCAGCTGCCGGCCACCGGTGGGCTGTACCAGTTCAGCAACGTCACCTATCGCGGATCGCAGATCGGCAGGGTGACCGAGGTGAAGCTGACGCCCACGGGTGCCGAGGCCACGTTGTCGCTGGACACCTCGCCCAAGGTCCCCGCGAACCTGGAAGCACAGGTCCGCAGCATGTCGGCGGTGGGTGAGCAGTACGTAGATCTGTTGCCCAAGAGCAACTCTGGGCCGTTCCTCACGGACGGCGCGACCATCCCGCTGGCGACCACCTCGATCCCGCAGCCGGTGGGCCCGATGCTGGACAAGCTTGCGGCGCTGGTCGACACGATTCCCAAGGACAAGATGAGCAAGCTGCTCGACGAGTCCTACACGGCATTCAACGGAACGGGTTACGACTTCGGGTCACTACTGGATTCGGCGTCGCGACTGACCAAGGACGCCAACGGGGTGTCCGATCAGATGCGCAGGCTGGTCGATGATTCGGGGCCGTTCCTCGACGCACAGGCACAGAACACTGACGGGATTCGTGCGTGGGCGGCCAACCTGGCCGGTATCACCGGAACCATGGCGAACGACGATGCGCAGTTCCGGACCATCCTGCGTGACGGTCCCGGCTTCGCGAACGAGACCACCGCGCTGCTGGGCCAGCTCAAGCCGACGTTGCCGCTGCTGCTGGCGAACCTGAGCACCATCGGACAGATCGGTGTCACCTGGCACGCCTCGCTCGAGCAGCTGTTGGTGTTGTTGCCGCCGTTCGTCTCGCAGATCGAAACCTATGCGCCCGTCAACAATCCGACGGGTCTGCCCAATGGTGAGTTCTCGCTGGGTCTGGGCGACCCGCCGTCGTGCACGGTGGGCTTCCTGCCGCCGTCCGCCTGGCGGTCACCGGCCGACCTGACCGACATCGACACCCCAGATGGCTTGTACTGCAAGCTGCCTCAGGATTCGCCGATCGCGGTGCGTGGTGCGCGCAACTATCCGTGCATGGACAACCCCGGCAAGCGGGCACCGACCGTCGAGCTGTGCAACGACCCCAACGGCTACCAGCCGCTGGCACAGCGTCAGCATGCACTGGGGCCGTACCCGATCGACCCGAACCTGATCGCTCAGGGCGTGCGTCCTGATGACCGGGTGCTGCCGGACAAGAACATCTACGGCCCGATCGACGGTTCGCCGTTGCCGGCAGGCGTTGCCGACCGGCCGCAGGCACCGGCCGCCCCGCCGCCGCCTCCGGCGTCGTTCCCCGGTATGCCACCGGGTCCGTTGATGCCGTACCCGCCGATGCACCTCGATGCGCCGGGTGGGGCACCCGGTCCCGAGCAGTTGCCCGGGCCGATGAACCCGGCACGTCCTGGTGACGCTCCGCCGAATACCGCACTGGCGCCAGAGAATTCGGCGCCGGTGGCGGCCCCCAGTGCCTTCAAGGGCGCCGGTTCGGGACCGTCGGTGCGGATCGCCCGGTACGACCCGCACAGCGGTCAGTACATGGGCGGCGATGGCAAGTTGTACAAGCAGACCGACCTGGTCACCCCGGCCAAGTCGTGGGAGCAGATGATGGCGTCCTGATTTTCGGGCTGTGGAAATCTCAGCCCGAGATCTTCTTCATGTAGAACGGCATCCGGACGACGGGCCACTGGTTGCGGCCACATGAACCGCTGGGACCGGTGGTGTGGTCCTCGCCGGTGTATTCGTCCGACGGGTTGAGGTAGTGCCCGTCCGGGCCGACGGGGTAGATCTTGATCTCCTGCAATCCCTGGATCGGGGTGCCGTCATCGCAGAAGCGCCACGTGGGCAACGTCCGCTTGACGAAGTACAGGCCGTCGGTGGTGTAGATCGGCGCTGTCCAACCGGCGCTGCTCTTGACCGTTCCCGTGCATTCGGTCGGCGACAGGCATTTGGTCGATACGGTCCAGGTGGACTGCTCGCCAGGTTGGGCTTCGTAGCGCTCGTTGAGCTTGGCGAAGGCGCCGTTCGACGACACCGCATAGGTGCCGTTGATGCCCCACAGGCTCGGGTCCTCGTCGGCCGCGGCAGGCGCAGCGACAGACACGGCCGTGGCGGTGGCCAGGAGCGCTGCGGCAGCTGCTTTCATGCTCGACATGGTGCGTGGCATGGGTGCGCTCCTCTAGCGTGATAGCGGCATTCTCGCTGTCGGAGAATATCACTCCCGCAATGCCCTCCGGTGGTATCTGCAGTATTCACCGACGTGCGGTCAGATGAAGCTGACCTGCGAAATTTTGAGCCTGCCCTGGTCTTTGGTCAGCGTGACCGCGACCCGGAAGCGCTTGGGACCGGCGTGCTGGTTGGTGGCGTTGACGGCATGGGAAGTGGCGGCCACCAGAACCTCGGCGGCGTCGGGGGAGGACGACTGGACTGCCACGCCGGTGATGTCGACTTTCGTGACGGCCTTCGAGCGCTCCAGATTCTTGACCAGCAGATACTGCTGACCCTGGAATTCTTCTTTGAACTGGCCGGTGGCGTTGTCGAGGATTCGTTGCACGTCTTCCTCGGCGTTCACGAAGTTCAACGACATCAAGTCGGTGACACCCTGCTTGGCCACTGCCGCAGCGCGGTCCGCCTGAGCCCGTTTGGCTACGGCGTCCTGGTGGTTCCACGTCATGGCCCCGAGCAGCGCGAGGACCCCGCAGAACAGTGCGGAGAGCACACCGACCGCGAGGGAACGCCAAGGGAATCGGCGGGAACGGGCCTCCGCGACATCGGTCACCGGGTCCAGTCCGGCTGCCTGCCTCCGCAATTCGTCAGCGCGGGCGCGGGCCTGTCGGGCGCGTTCTTCGGCGAGCGCAGCCTGAGCCTCGGCGGCCGACTCGTCGTCGGCGTCGTCGAGGTCGGCCGGGTTCGTCGAATTGTCGACGTCCGGTGGGGCCATGGTGGAAACTTTCTGGTGTCAGTTGGGTGTTGTGGTCTGTCGGTGTTCGCCAAGATTAGTTGGTTGCCGGGGGCGAGTTGGCGCCCCGTCGGCCCATCGTAATAATCTTCTCCGAAACAGAGAATTTCGTTTCCGCTTATGCGAAAGTTGATGACGTGCGTGTGACCGTGATGGCGGCCGCTTCGGCGCTGGCCGCGGGGGTGCTGATGGCTGTGCCGCAGGCGTGGGATGTGACCTCGCTGCAGGCTCAGGCTGACCCGCAGACATGCAATGACGCATTCTGTGTGCCCGGCATCATCCCGCATCGGGTACTTGGGGCTCCGTGTGACAACACGACCTACTACGTCTTCTCCACCACCGACTGGGGTCGGCTGATGTTCTGCGGCTCACCCCGCCGATACGAGCCGCGCTGGTTCCGTTCGCCTCCGATGGCCGGCATCCGCGACGAGAACAGCAACTGCATCAGTGAGCAGAACATGGTCGCTCAGGCGCCTGACGGACTGTTCCTGACGTGTGTAGCCAAGGACGGCGCGAGCCGCTGGATGCGCGGCGATCTCTGATCGTCCTTCGTCGGGCGTTGTCAGCTTGGTGCTGACGACGCCGGTGCGACGGGTGCGGGACCGCCCGTCAGCGAGCCACGTGTGCCACGACGGATCCGCGAACACTATGTGCCCCAAAGCATTTGGGGCACATGATTTTTCGGATGTGAATTACCAGTTGCGGATGGAGCAGAGCGCGCCTTTGGGGCCACTGTTCTGCTTGACGACCTTGCCGTCGACCTCGAGCGTGCAGTTGAACGACGGCGTCTTGAAGTTCGGGGCCTCGCCGGACTGCACCATGACCGTCGCCCAGAGATTCGGGTCGTTCAGTGTCGTATCGAAGACCCACGGTTGGTTGGGTCCGACGGTCACGTCAGCGCGTGGGCTGTATTCGTACGGATTGTGGCTGTAGTCCGACCAGGTCGGCGGATCGACCTCGCGGTAATAGATGGTGCTGTAGATCGGCGCGGCGGCACTGACCGTGTAGCGAACGTGATGCGGCGTCGGGGGCGGGCCAGGAGGCAGGTCGTCGTCGGCCTGTGCCGGTACGGCCGACATCAGCGCACCACCCAACATCGACACACTGGCCGCGAAAATCAACGAAGCACGCATCGTCACATCCTGCTCAGACTGAACGGGTAGGTCAGCGTACCGCCGGGGGCGCCGTCACATCCCGTTTCGAACGTGGACGTCATCTGTCCGGCGAGAGTCGTTGCGTCCCAGGTGTATACGTCACGGGTGGGGACGGTGGGGCCGTAGTAGATGTCGCCGCAGCGCAGCCCGAAGTTCTCGATGAGGGTCATGGTGTACTGGCCGTTGACCAGTTGCGCGTCGGCCGCCAGGCTGTCGGCCTTGGCGACCGGCTGCGGCACGGTCATGACGTGGATGCACTTGTCGAGGCTTATCGTGCTGCCGTCCGCGTTGTAGCACGGCGTCAGTGCGGAGAAGATCCAGGTGTGGAAGTCGCGACGGTCCGGGATGTTCACGTTGTAGTTGCCCAGCCACATCGTCGCCGACGCCGGTGGCGCCAGCGCGATCGATGCCGCCGATACCACGGCGGCGGCCAACGCAGCCAACTTCATAGGGTTCCTCCACCGCTTCGCGCTGTCGGGCAATCATGGACCCGGGGCAGGCGGATGCCAACCCCTCGAAGCGAGATTGGCATTCTCCTGGCCGGAGAATAGCATCTCCGGCCAGGGCGATTCGGCGGAATCCGACCTCAGGCTTGCTTGAACTTGATGTGCAGCTCGGTCAGGCCGCGCAGGATGAACGTCGGCTCGTAGGTGTAGTTGCGATCGTCGGCAGGCCCGTGCTTGTCGGAGTCAATCGTGATGTCCACCAACCGATCCAGGATTCGTTCGATGGATACGCGGCCCTCCACGCGGGCCAGCGGGCCGCCCGGGCACGAGTGCACTCCGCGGCCGAACGCGATGTGCTCGCGTACGTTCGGGCGGTCGAGGCTGAAGGTGTGGGGGTCTTCGAAGCGCACCGGATCCCGGTTCACCGCACCGGGACAGACCATCATGATGGTGCCCGCGGCCACCTCGGTGTCGCCGACGACGGTGTTCTTCTTGGCGAGGCGGAACTGGCTCTTCACGGGAGCGTCCATCCGGAGCGCTTCCTCGACGAACACCGGGATGCGCGAGCGGTCCTTGCGCAGGGCCTCCTGGATGTCCGGGCGGTCGCCGAGCACGCGCAGCGACGCCGACAGCAGTTTGGTCGTCGTCTCCTGCCCGGCCGCGAAGAGGAATGTCGCCGAACGCACCACCTCGATCAGGGGCGGCGTCGAGCCGTCCGGGTATTTCGCGGTGGCAAGGGCGGTCAGGACATCGTCCTTCGGGTCCTTACGGCGGTCTTCGAGGTAGGCGAGGAACTTCTCGTCGAGCCATTCGAGCGGGTTCGCGACCACCAGGTCGGTGTGGTCGAGCGAGCCGACATTGGCGCCCGGGCGGGGTGCGCCCAGGACCTCACGGAATTCTTCATGGTCTTCCTCTGGCACGCCCAGCAGGTCGGCGATCACCAGCATCGAGAACGGCTTGGCGTATGCGCTGAGGAACTCGCACTCGCCCGAGGCGATGAAGTCGTCGAGGACCTCGTCGGCCAGGCGCCACATGAAGTCCTCGTTCGCCTTCAGCCGGCTCGGGGTGAGCAGTCGGTTGAGCAGCGAGCGGGCATTGGTGTGGTCCGGCGGATCCATGGTGACCATGTGCTCGAACATCGGCATCTGGTTGCGGTGCGCGGCGATCTGCTCGGTGATGTCGTCACCCTCGGGGGTGAACGGCAGCGGCGGGAACGGGCCGGCGACGGCGATGCAGGACGAGAAGGTGTCGGTCTCTTTGAGGATCGTGGTGGCCTCTTCGAAGCCGGTGACTGCCAGCACGCCGTAGTGCGGTTCCTTGACCACCGGGCACTTGCTGCGCAGGTGGTCGAAGTACGGATGGGGATCGGGCACCAGCGACTGGTCGGTGAAGTAGTCGACGGTGTCGAAGTCGGTCATCTGCGGGGTTCCTCCGGAAGTGCGAGCGGGCTGCCTACGGCGATGCGTGAATTGCAAACAAAATGCTGTGCACCTGCTTAGCATGGGGCTATGGTCGTGGTCAAGGTCACACTGTTGGCCCGACGATAAGATTGTTTGCCCAGTCGGGTGCAAAGGGAAGGGCGGCGTGTGAGGGGAAGGGTTGCGGCATGACATCGGCTCGACGGATCGGGGCGCCGGACGCCAAGAACCGCGGTGTGTTGCTCGATGCCGCTGAACAGTTGATGCTGGACGAGGGGTACGCGGCGGTGACGTCGCGCCGGGTGGCCGACAAGGCCGGTCTCAAACCTCAACTGGTGCACTACTACTTCCGCACCATGGACGATCTGTTCCAGGCGATCTTCCGGCGCCGGGCCGAGCAGGGGCTGGTGGCTCAGCAGCTGGCACTGCAGTCCGAGCAGCCGCTGTGGAATCTGTGGCGGTTCAACACCGACCCGGCCGGAACGCGGCTGACCATGGAGATCATGGGCCTGGCCAACCATCGCAAGGCGCTGCGCACCGAAATCGCCACGTACGCAGAGCTATTCCGCGAACAGGAGACGAAGGCCTTCATGGCCGCACTGGAACGCTACGGCGTCACCGAGGACGACGTGCCGCCCGTGGTGTGGGCGGTGTTCGCGACCAGTCTCTCGCGGGTGTTGGTGATGGAACAGGAAATCGGGATGTCCTCCGGCCACGAGGAGACGCTGGCTTTCGTCGACGTCTGGTTACGACGGCTCGAGGGTGACCCGTTGCCCATGCCTGATTTTGCAGCTTTGCTCGCGGCAGCCGAAGACGACGAGCCGGGAGTTAGCTGACTCCGACGCGGTCGCGTTGTTCCGCTGGTACGGGACCCCGCAGATAGAAGAAATGATATTGGCGCACCAGCGCTTTGGCGCGTCGGCTGGCCGCACTTGCCGCCGCGGTCTGCGCCACCGCAATCGGGCGCACAGCCGGCGGCCGGACCGGTCGCGGGGCTACGGGAGCGGGTTGTTCAGGCGTGGCCTGTGCCGGCTCGATAGTCGGTTCCGCCGCGGTGTGCGACGCCCGCAGCGCGCGAAGGCGGGCAGGCAACTGCGCGATGTTGCGCCGGGAAATCATGGTCGCTGTTGCGTTGGCGCTCAACCCGAATGCCATCACCAGGCCCGCCCGGTGCAGTACCGAATCGCCGGGTGCCAGCCACAACAACAGACCGAATCCGATCCCGGCCAGACACAGCACGTTGGCCGGTTGCCGGAACGGTCGCGTGGCGGCGCCGTCACTTCCCGCCATGGCGACCTGGTGGTGTACGGCCATCGGTCCGGCCACCGCCATCACGAATAGCAAAGCCAGCCAGGTGATTTCGCCGACGACGATGTTCATCGCCGAAATCCACACGGCCGCAGCCGCCAGGACAAAGGTCAGGGCCACCGCACAGAGCAGCAGCATGGTCCGCCGGTGGCGCATCATCGCCAGAGCCGCCAGTACGGTCGCGAACGTCAGACACA
>ERZ650309.540-NODE-540-length-18588-cov-4.356553_pt1 | contig 18588 bp, 7 predicted proteins | sample MGYA00376245_ERZ650309 | MGnify/ENA primary metagenome ERZ650309 (study PRJEB26733, sample SAMN07839294) | wastewater metagenome | biome: urban; feature: wastewater treatment plant; material: waste water | place: USA: North Carolina | collected 2016-04-26 ...
GTCAGATGCCTTGCTTAGTTTCAACGATGATGGTTCAACCAGCATCACGAATCCCGGCGGCGCAAGCGTCCAGATCGGGAATGACGTTGTGCTTGCTCCGGTCGCGCCGTTCAATAACGACCCGAAGGCGCCGCTCAACTGGTCGGTGGCCAGCACGACCTTCGATACGACAGGCATGGACAATCAGGCGCTGGTTTTCTGGGTCGCGGTGTGGATGGAAGACGCGAACGGGAACCTGTTGCGGGAAGTGGCCAACCACGGTCTGACCGCCATCCCGGATGGCACGGCGGCACCGGTCTTTGAAAACATTGCATCGCTGGAACAGATGGTGGCCAACCCACTCAAACAATCAGCCAGCGACCCGGCGACGGTCTCCTTCAGCAACAACGTCGGTTTCTACAAAACTGTCTTTCACATTCTGCCGAAAGCGGCGCCCACATCGGGTGGACCGGCTGCGACTGCGGGCTCGGTCAAGATTGAAAGCGTCAAGGTTTTTGGTTCCCCGGTCAAGCTGGGGCAGTCGGCGACAGCCAAGGTTGTCCTGCGCGGCGGCGAGCAGGAGTTGAATGGGCTGACGGTTTACTTTTACAACGGAGATCCGGCAACGGGAGGCCGGCTGGTGGATGCCGAGCGCATCGCGCGCCTGCGTTCAGGCGAGCAGCAGGCATCGAGCATCTTATTCCGTCCGAAGGAGTGCGGTTTGCACCAGTTGTTTGTCCGCGTCGTCAAAAGCGGGGCGGTGATTGCCACCGGCAAGAGCGCGCAATCGGTGCAGGTGGAATGCCAGACGCCGGTTTGCGCTTCGCAGGCTTGCCTGAAATCGGCGCAATACTTCGCGCTGAACCTTGACCGTTTGCCGAAAGGCCTGGTCAGCGTCGTGGGCAACGGGTTTGATTCCAAGGCCAGCACCAGTGACACGACGAAGATGCGATTGTTGTTGCAGGGCGGCGCATCTCAGCTTCAACGACTGAATCAACAGTTTGTGGCGACGCAACTGAGCCTGTTGGGACAACCGGGCGGGTATCAGGCGGCGCTACAGAGCAATCTGCTTTGTTACAAACTCAATTTTCAGCCGTTGCAGATTGGAGGCGGCGTGGTGCTCAACCCTTCGATGACACTGGGCGAGGTGTTTAACCTGGTGCGCACGGTCGGAAATTCCGGTAAAGCTCCGGATCAACGAACGCTCGCCAATCTGTTGGAATTGCTCAATGGGAACGACCCGCAAGGGCGCTGCCGCTAACTGAGCCTTTCAACACGGGGATAAGGAACATTGTCGCAAGGCCTGGGGATGCTCCTGTGCCAATGTTCCTTGACCCCTAATCCACAAAACCAACGGAAATGGCGCAATGGATTTCGATAATTTTTAACAAGGAATGAAAATATGAGAAGACTGATTTCACAATTCTTGATATTCATTTTGGTCATCGGCAGCATTGCGCCTGCCAGTTGGGCGCAACAGCAGAATGATACCAAGGTCAATACAACCGGGCCGGTCAGCACAACGCAGGGAACCAGCAAGGTGCAACCGGCGGCGGGCACAGAAGGCACCGGCGCGACCTATAACTTTCTGCCGTACAGTTTGCCGGGACAGTATCCGAATCCGCTAACCCAACAGATCGAAAACCAGCCGTTTGATATTGCCTATGCTTCGCGCAAGCAGCCGGTGCAAACCAGCGACTGGTGGACGGGCATCGGATTGCAATGGAGCAATGACCAGCACACGGTTGGCTGGGTTGTCGGGCGCAGCGACGCCGAAGGCAAAGCAGGACGGTCCAGAGGCTTTACCGCCGAACCGTTTATGATGAACTTTATTGATTACGGCGTGTCGCCCGCCAACCAGATTCTGGGCATGAATCCCAACCCGGCGGGATTGCGATTGTGGAGTCCGAACCGGCTTTCGGTGCAGAACACCGGAAAATCCATTCCGAGTGACAATTTTGACGCCTCGAACAATTACGGCGGCTTTGGCAATCCGGCGGAACCGTCACCGATTGTCACCGTTGGTTTGGCGGGCGTGCATCCGCTGGGGACGGAAATTCGCACACAGGCTCCGTGGTCAAATGTCAAAGTGCAGAGCTATTCCGATTGGGGCGCAATCGTTTCTTACGCCGACACGCCGGGTGAAATGACCGTGACGATGGCGGCAGGCAGCCCCTTTGTCTGGTTTGAACGCACAAAAGGCGTCGCGCCGTTTCAGGTGTGGGCAGGTGATCCCAAACCCGCCGAAGGCGGCGCAATGTCGGTTTGGTATAACAATGGCAACGTGCTGGGCATTACGGTTTCGACTGTGTACGTGCCGTTTATGAGCTTGCCGACGGTCGGTTCAGTCGCTTCGTATGTTATTTATGCCGACCAGGGAAGCTGGGTTGAACAGAAATCCTCGAACGGCGTTCCGATTTCACTGTTTACGAACGCATCCGCAACGCGCACTGCCGTTTTGTCGTTGCCGCACAACATTGATCCGAACAATGTTTCGGCGTTGATTGCGGCCAAAGACGATTTGGGGAAATACGCGACCGTTAAAATCACTGATACGCGCTTGCACTATCCGCCAGTGGTTGGTTCGGATACCACTGCAACGCTCAGCAACGGGCAAATCTTGCCGCTGGGCTTTGACGAAAAGAACGCCTTGATTCGGAGCAAACTGCAACTGACGACTGCGGCCTTTCCGATCAACGGATTTCAAGGCAGCACACCCTTGCAAATGGTTTTTCCGCATCACCGCAAAGCGATGATCGCTGACAGCCAGAAAAACATTCTGGGCGGAAGCAATACGCCGCAGTACGCTTGGAACGGGGTTATTGGTCAATACTTCGCGTATGCAGGCGCATCTTATGTGCGTGAATTGGCAAATCCTGGCGGGCTCCCGTTTCTGCCGGGCGTCGGCATGAATTCAACCTTGCAAAATCCGTTGATCAGCGGACAAGCGGCGGCGGATGACGTGTACCAAACCATGAAGACCTGGTTTTTCGTCCAGGAACCGGTGCTGCCCGGCAAAGACATCAATGGAAATGACATCCCAGCCAACATCGGATCGTTTGCGCGCAATCTGGGAACATACGTCAACGTCCAGACCAACAGCTACATTCAGGGCGTTTCGGGCGTTTACGAAATGATGAATGTGGCGGAGCAGTTATCGCGCGCGCCGCAGCTTGCCGTCATAGATTCGGACTTCGGCAAAACCAAACAACAAGTGGCGGCGGAAATGCGCGATTTCATGCTGCAAACCTTGAAAGAAATGATCGGGCAGTGGGCTGACGTCTATACGGCGCAGTTTTTCTGGTACAACACGCAATACAGTTCGCTGTTTGGATTCCCGCAAGGCTTCGGTTCCATTCAGAACTTCAACGATCATCACTTCCATTACAGTTACTTCCTGCGTTCAGCGGCGGCCATTGGCCGGTATGACAAGGATTGGCTGACCAAATACATGCCGCTGATTGACCAGATTCGGCGGGACGTGGCGACCTATGATCGCAACGACACGCAGTTTCCTTTCTTGCGCGAGTTCAGCCCCTTTTACGGGCATAACTGGGCAGACGGCACGGGACAGGATGGACAAAATCAGGAATCTGTCAGCGAAGCGATGAATTTCGCCTACGGCCTGATTGAATTGGGCCAGATTCTGGGTGACAGCAAATTGCGCGACCTGGGTGTGTATATGTTTGCCGAAGAAGAACTTTCGGCGCAGCAATACTGGTTTAACGTGGATGCAAACCTGGCGAATTCCACCGGGCAAGCTTACAACGGCAACTGGCCTGATTCGCTGGTCCATTACACCGGCCCGGATGGTCAGCCCTGGAAAACCACGCTGATCACCAACGTCAAGCAGTTTGGCGTGTTCCGAAGCACCTTTTTCGGCGGCATCGCTGGTGCATACACGATTCAGCAAACTCCGCTGACAGCCTATATGCTGTTTTTCGGACGCAGCCAGAGCTGGTTGAAAGAAACCTGGAAGCAGTATTTGCTGGATTCCGGCGGCGCGCCCCAGGGGCCATACGAAACCATTGTCGCGGCAATTCAGGCGCAAATGCCGCAAAGCGGCACGAATCTGACGGACGTGGGATTGACGCCTGCGCTTAAACGCCTTGATGTGGTTCACAATTTCTTCCCGGGTGCGCCGAATTCGCACGCCAAGCACTGGGCTTATACGTTGGCTTCGCTGGGCCAGATTGATTTTGGCTTTGTGGCGGATACGACCAGTTATGCGGTCTTCAATAACAATGGCCAACGCACCTTTACCGCTTACAATCCGGGCGATGCCGACATCACGGTGACATTCACCGATAAAACCAGCGGCGCAAAAACAACCTTGCTGGTTCCGGCGCGTTCAATGGCCAGCAAGCTGCCCAGCGGACCAGACAATGTTGACCATGTCACGCCCTATACGCCGGATGCGCGCCGGCTGTATTTGCGCAGCGGCAATTTGCTTTCGGCCACGCCCGGAACCTGGACGCTTCCCGAAGGGCAAACGGCATTTCCGGCCGATGCGTCGGCTCTTGCCGCCAATTTGGTGGAAGTGCCAACGCGATCGGATCAAACCAACTCCAGTCCGCAACCGATCACGCAAACGCCCATCGCCATGCCTCCGGCGTCGGATGTGCGCACCTGGACAGGCACCTTCAGCGGCAAGCTGGCCAGCGATCCGGGACAGCAGGTAACGCGGTTTACGTTGTATACGAATCAATCGCTGTTTCCCGGCTGGCAACAAAACCCAAGCGTCGCGGGCAATTCCGTGACTGTCCGGTTCACTTATGATTTCAACTCGGACGGCAAACCCGACCGCGTTGAAATTTTACAGAACGCGCCATTGTCCAGCGGCAACGCGTTTTTGTACGAAAACAAGTTGACGGAATACGTCGGCGACCGGCTGTTCAACGGCCCGATTGGCCGAGGCAATGTGTTTATCGGCGCGCTTGAAAATGGGATCATTGCTTACACAGATCCCTTCCCAAGCCAGGTAACCAACGGAACGTTGACCGTGCAAATGTATGGCGGATCGAATCCGAATCTGCAGTTGCTGCATCCGTATCTTGTTTCGCAGGATGCGTCGCCGCTGACGAACCGCGCGTCGTGGGTCAAACCGCCGTATGTTTCCGACCCGACGCAAGTGGAGCCAGGGCCGGTAAAGCCTGAATGCGCCACGGTCTGTCTGGCGTCGCCGGATTATTACCTGCGGAACCTCAGTCGTCTGCCCAACGGATCGGTTCAGATTGCGGGCGGTGGAATTGATTCAAACATCAACACGAACAATGCCAACGCCATGCGTCTGGCGCTTGACGGGGGCAGATCGGCACAGGATCAATTCAATCGGCAATTCGTTGCCACGCAATTGAGTTTGCTGGCTGCACCAGGGCCGGATTTGGGTGCGCTCGGAAGCAAGCTGAGTTGTTACGGAGTGAATTTTGCGCCTGTCACATTGAGCAATGGCGCAACGATCACGCCGAATGCAACGCTCGGCACATTACTGGGCTACGCCAGAAATGCAGCGCGGCGGGGCAGTGTCGAGGAACTGACGGCGTTGACCACTTTGCTGGCGCACATCAATGGCCAGTGTCAGCGATAACAGCGACGGTGTTTGCTGACTAAAAAACAGCAACACAAAAACAAAAAAGCGCGATTGGGTGTCATCCCTTTCGCGCTTTTTGTTTGTTGCCCGCTTCTGCACAGTCGTCGCTTTTGGCACTGTTTCCACGCTGCATTTACTCCAGCGCGACGTAAAAACGCAGTCAAGTTGGATTGTAGAATGTTTTCTTCAGCGGACGTTTTTCCTTCCTGGGTTGTGAAAAATTGACGGGTTTCCCCGCAGCAAGCTATAACTTTGATTTGCTGCTTACGCTTTCTCTACGGTTCGCTCCCCTCCAATGCAGATTCGCACTGAGTTGAAAAAATTCTGCTTGATCTGTTTCCTGCCTTTTCTCTGCTGCGGGCTGACTGTCCGCACCGCCTTGGCTCAATATCAATTTACGTCGTGGACGACGGATTCGGGGCTACCGCAAAACTCTATAAACGCGATTTTGCAAACGCGCGACGGCTATCTGTGGCTGGCAACCTTTGATGGATTGGTGCGATACAACGGAGCGCAGTTCACAGTCTTTAATCACACCACAACAAACCAATTGCTGCATCAACGATTTGATGATCTTCTGGAAGATGCAGACGGAAATCTATGGATTCACAGTGACAATGAAACGTTGACGCGCTATCGAGAGGGGCAGTTTACGATCTTCACAACCGAACAAGGGCTGCCCGACAACGAGGTGCTATCGCTTGGCAAAACTGCAGATGGCAATTTGCTTGTGCGTACACAAAACGGGTTGGCGTGTTTCCGGAACGGACGATTCGAAGCCAGTCCGCCCAACCCAATGACTCTGGGTAACATACTTAGTACGAACAAGGGCGCTGGCCGTTCTGAACAAGCGATCGCAGTTTGGTATCGCAGAGAAAAAGAGTTGCGGCGTGTCAAACAAGGCCGGGTCACAACAGTTCAAGTGTCGCCCGACGTGATCAAACAGCTTTACGAAGATCGCCAAGGCCAGCTCTGGATCGGGAACCCGCGGCAACCAGGGCTGACTATGTTCAATGGCGACGGGGTGCGTATTTACACCGACAAGGACGGATTGCCGCCTGCTCCAGTGACTTCGTTTTGTGAAGATGGGCGAGGCGCACTCTGGATTGGCACCAACGGCGGAGGCGTGTTGCGATTCAAGGATGGCCAGTTTACCGCTTTTACCACCGCAAACGGACTTTCCAGCAATTACATCCGCGCCATTTACGAAGATCGCGAAGGCATTCTCTGGCTGGGAACTTTTGACAACGGCCTGATGCGTATGACCCCCCAACTCATCACGACGTATTCCGAAAAGGATGGTCTGGTTAGGAAAACGTTCTATCCCATTATTGAGGATCGCGCGGGTGACATTTGGATTGGGAATGATGGCGTCAACCGGTACCGCGACGGAAAATTCAAACATTATCCGCTCAAACCTCCGCCGCCATATCCGCCGGAGCCATATTCTACGATTCGCTCCATGTTGATAGACAACACGGGCCGGTTGTTGCTGGCAGGCGTCGGGCACGGGCTGGCGGTCATCCAGGGCGAGAAAATTGCTTACGAAGAAAAGGGGATGGCACAAACGCCCCTGGCGATGTTTCAGGACCGGCAAGGCGCATTCTGGTTCGGCTTCAATGGGCGACTGCTTCGCGAAAAAGACGGAATGCAACAATGGTTTGACAGCAAAGACGGCTTGAAAGGAGCTGTGCAGCCGATTTATGAAGACCGCCAAGGGCGGCTGTGGGTTGGCACATACGGCGGACTTGCGAACATCGTTGACGGGCGATTCCGCTTTTTCACGGAACAAGACGGCCTGTCGAGCAATCGTATCCGGGCGATTTACGAAGACAGCGATGGTGTGTTGTGGATCGGGACCTATGACGGGGGGCTGAACCGATTCAAGGATGGCCGATTTATCCGCTTTACAACTGCCGAAGGAATGTACAGCAACGGAATCTTCTCCATTTTGGAAGACCGGCGCGGCAATTTTTGGATGGGCAGCAATCAGGGCATCCATCGCGTCAGTAAACAGCAGCTTAACGACTTTGCCGAGGGGAAAGTCCTACGAATTGACGCCATTGGATATGGCAAGGCAGACGGCATGCTCAGCGCGGAATGCAATGGCGGGCGGCATCCTTCGGCACTGAAGGCACGCGATGGATGGATGTGGTTTCCAACGCTCAATGGAGTCGCCGTAATTGATCCGGAGGCCGTTGCCTTTAATGCGACTCCGCCCCCGGTTGTCATTGAAAGCGTTACTCTTGACCGCGAAACGCTGGATTTCCACCGGGCGATTGTCATCCAGCCTGGGCAAACACAACTGGAAATTTCATACGCGGGGTTGAGCTTTATCAAACCGGAGCACGTCCGTTTCAAATACCGGATGGAAGGGCTGGACAAGGATTGGATTGAAGTCGGCACGCGGCGCGCAGCGTATTTTTCGCACCTTCCTGCGGGCAATTACGCTTTTCACGTGATTGCCGCCAATAGCGATGGGGTCTGGAATCAGGAAGGCGCGCGACTCAACGTCGTTGTTATCCCGCCGCTCTGGCAACGATGGTGGTTTGTCGCGTTGCTCTTTCTCTCGCTGATGGGATTCGTCATATTGCTTTTCCGTGCGCGGCTCGGAAAATTGAAGCGCGAGCAGGCGTTGCAGAACGCCTTTTCCCAGCAATTGCTGACCTCGCAGGAACAGGAGCGCAAACGCATTGCCGTCGGGCTGCACGATTCGCTCGGACAGCAATTATTGATTATCAAAAACTGGGCAATGATCGTGCTGAAACTGACGGGCGCGGATCATCCGTCGCGCGAAGGGGTGAATGAAATTTCGACGACTGCTTCACAAGCCATCGAAGAAGTTCGTGAAATCATCTACGATTTGCGCCCCTACCAGTTGGACAAGGCTGGGCTGGCCAGCACGATCCAATTTATGGTTGAAAAAGCCGCCGCGGCGTCTGACATCAAATTCGACATAGGCATTGGCGAGATAGATAATTTGCTGTCTTACGATTCGGAAATCCTGCTCTATCGCGTGGTGCAGGAATGCGTAAACAACATCCTCAAACACTCGCAGGCAACCGCCGCGCGAGTTGTGATTAACCGGGACGAACGCTTGCTCAATTTGATGATTGAAGACAATGGGCGCGGGTTTTCAAGCGAGATCGCGGCATCCGGCGATTTCCGGCGCGGCGGTTTGGGATTGAGCGGCCTGAGCGAGCGTGTCCGCATCCTCGGCGGTAAGCTGACCATCCAATCTGCGCCCGGCAGCGGCACGAAAATCTCCATTACGCTTGATGCGGGGGAATGCCATGGCCGCTGAACTTCGTATCCTTGTTGCTGATGACCACCCGGTTTTCCGGCGCGGCTTGCGGATGATTATCGAAGCAGAAACCTCATTCAAAGTCGTCGCCGACGTGGAGGATGGGCATGCCGCGCTAAAACAAATTCACGAACAGAAGCCAGATGTGGCCGTATTAGACGTGGATATGCCCAATGGCGGTGGGTTTGAGGTTGTTCGCGACCTGCAAAAGCTCAATCTGCACACTCAAATCATCTTTCTCACCATGTACAAAGACGAAGCGCTGTTTAACAAAGCGATGGATCTGGGGGTAAAGGGGTATGTGCTTAAAGACAGCGCCATTGATGACATCATCGCCAGCATTAAGACAGTTGCCTCCGGACAGAATTACATCAGCCAGCCGCTTGCCACCTATTTGATCAACCGCAGCCGGCGTCAGGCGTCCTTTGACCAGCAAACGCCTTCCATCAACAATCTGACTCCGACCGAGCGCCGCATTTTACGGCTCATCGCTGACCAGAAAACCAGCCGGGACATTGCCGCTGAATTGTTCATCAGTATTCGCACCGTTGAACGTCACCGTTTGAATATCTGCGACAAACTCAACCTTCATGGCAGCAATGCCCTGATGCGTTTCGCTCTGGAAAACAAACAGCAACTTCTTTGACCTTGCCCTTCACTGGCTGCCCTCTCTCATGCGTAGCCATACGCAGAGAAAAATGCGTAGAGCTACGTAGAAAAAATGCGTAGCCCTGTGAATACCTGCCGCTTCATCCTTTCCCTATTATTCTGCCGCAGCGAGCTTGCAAAGACAGGACAGGCACCAATGAAGGTATTAATCGTTGAAGACAACCAGGCGATGCGCAGAATGATTCACCGGATGGTGGCGCAGGTTGCGGGCGACATCTGCGAGTGCGGCGATGGTGTGACAGCCTATTCACTTTATCGCGAGGTGCGTCCCGACTGGGTGTTGATGGATATCGAAATCGGCGCAGTCAATGGCATAGAAGCCACTCGCCAAATCAAAAAAGATTATCCCGATGCCTCAATCATTATTGTTACCAACTACGATGACGCTCAGTTGCGCGAAATCGCGCTTCAAGCCGGCGCTTGTAATTACGTACTCAAGGAAAACTTGAACCAACTTGAAGATTTGTTGGCGGATCCCACACGATGATTCACCAATGCTCCCAACGTTTATCACCATCGCAACAGCAGTGACGCCGCAATCACGCGGCAATATCTCAATATAAATCCAGACGACTGCGGCGTGCCCAAACGGAGGCAAACCCATTTTGTTTGTCCGCCCCGTTAACGGGACTCGCGTTCCCGTGCATATCTACAAGCACACACGAAAATTGCTTCCACAGGAGTTTTCATGCGACCTAATCTCTTATTCACTCGGTTTCGATTTGTGGCGTTCATTCTGTTGACCCTGTCGGCAGCCTTGATAATCAAGGTTGTCCGTCCTCTGGCCAGCACTAATATTATCCGGACGGCAGCGAAGGGGGCGGCTCCTGTCATCGCTAATACCCGTTATGTGGCCACAACCGGGAATAACGCCAGCAATAATTGCCTGAACTCTCTTAGCCCCTGTGCCAGCCTTTCTTATGCGGCTGGGCAGGCCGTAAGCGGCGATACAATTCAAATCGAGGCAGGAATCTACACGGAGGCTGGGACAGACATTTCCGGCAAAAGCCTGACCATCATCGGAGCGGGAACCGAAGCCACAATTCTGCAAGCCGCAGCCAGTCCCGGAATTGCCACTGATCGCGTTCTGCGGCTTTCTGGTCAGCCCTGCACTTTACAGGACCTGACCATCCGTCACGGCGTGAGTCCCAGCGGCGGCGGAATCAATATTGTCAATTCTCAGGTGACGCTGAACAACGTCGCCGTTACCGACAACCGGGCGATGGACGTCGGCGCCACCACAGGGTTGAACGGCGGAGGAATTTCCATCAACAGCGGCTCGCTGACGTTGAATAACAGTACCGTCAGTAACAACACTGTTACCACCAGCGATTCACTCCTTACCCGGGGAAATGGCGGCGGTATCTTCATCGGGGCCAGCGCACCTGTGACACTCAACAACAGCACCGTCAGTGGCAATTCGGCGATACGCGGCGGCGGCGGCATTTACTTTTCCGGCAGCGCGGTCAACATCAGTTACAGCACCATTGCTGGCAACACCAGCGACAGCGACAACGATGGCGTGGGAGATGGCGGCGGCGTCTATCGCGGCAGTAGCGCGTTCAACTTGAAGAGCAGCATCGTGGCCGGGAACAAAAAAGGCGCCAGCGGAACCACCAATGCGGTGGCGGATTGTGGCGGAACGATCACGTCCCAAAATTACAACCTGACGGGGAGCGGCACAGGGTGTTCTTTCAGCGGCACGGGCGACCAAACGGTGGCACCCGCAAATGTCTTTACCGGTGTGCTCGGCCCGCTTGCGAACAACGGCGGGCCAACCAGAACCCATGCCTTGCTTGGTGGCAGCCCGGCGCTCAATGCCATTGCTGTTGGCGTAAATGGCTGCGGAAGCGTGCCCTTTGATCAGGACCAGCGGAACAAATTGCGCCCGATTAACGCTACTTGCGACATCGGGGCATACGAAGCACAGCTTTCGATCACGCGCGATTCTGTTTCTCCAACCAATGCCGGTTCCGTTTCGTGGACTGTCAGGTTTGGCGATCCCGTGTCCAGCCTAACAAACAGTAATTTTGCATTGGCAATCGCGGGACTTGGCGGAATGCCTGCGATCACTGGCGTAGCACCTATCGGCGGAGCGCCATCGCCACAGTGGACGGTAACGGCCAGCACAGGTTCCGGCGCGGGCACGCTGGGCTTAAATATGATGAATAGCACGGGCGTTTCTCCATCCGTGCCTGAAGTGCCGTTTACCGGTCCGCTTTATAGCATTGATACGGTAAAGCCTGCGGTCACGATCAATCAGGCTGCCGGGCAAACCGATCCGACCAATGACGGTCCGATCAACTTTACCGTCGTCTTTAGCAAATCGGTCGCAGGCTTTGCCACGGGTGATGTGACGTTGAGCGGCACTGCCGGAGCCACCACGGCCACCGTCAGCGAAACCGCGCCGAACAACGGGACTACTTACAATGTCGCCGTCACGGGAATGACAGCCACTGGAACTGTTATCGCCAGCATTGCCGCAAACGTCGCCAGCGACGCGCTGGGAAACAGCAATCTGGCGTCCACCAGCACAGACAATACCGTGCAATTTGTGAATTGCCTGTCGCCGTTAACGGTCAACAGCCTTGGCGATACTGCGGACGCCAGCCCAGGCAACGGCGTTTGCGCTGACAGCAATGGAAACTGCACGTTGCGTGCGGCAATTGAGGAAGCCAACGCGCTGACGGTTTGTTCAATGCTGACGATTAACTTCAGCGTGACAGGAACGATCAGTCTGGTAACCGCGCTTCCCACCGTGAATCACCCGAACCTGACAATCAATGGGCCTGGCGCCAACAACTTAACCGTGCAGCGTTCGACTGCCATGGGCACTGCCAATTTCCGTATTTTCAATATCAATATGACAGCCGCTCTTTCCGATATGACCATCACGAACGGCAATGCCGGTAGCGCCAATGGTGGCGGAATTCAGTCGTCAGCGGTTTTGGCACTTACGCGCTGCATCATCACCGGTAACATGGGACAGAATGGCGCTGGGATGAATTTGATCGGAGGGAGTTGCACATTGACTGACTGCGTGGTGAGCGACAACACAGCGCTTGGCGCTGGCGGCGGTATCTATTCGCAAGTGCCACTGACCGTGGTGCGAAGCACCATTAGCGGCAATACTGCCGTGACCGCTGGCGGCATAGGTCTGTTGAACGGGACTTTAATGATGACTGACAGCACGGTGAGCGGAAACGTTTCCAGCACTTCTCCCGGCGGAGGATGCTTCCTGCAAGACACAACTGCGACACTGAGGAACTGCACCTTTAGCAATAACACAGCGACGAATAATAGCGCCGGTGCGATTTATCACAATGCCACGAATGGAATAAATAGCCTGCTAAATCTAGTCAATTGCACTATCACTGGGAACTCCAGCGCCGCCGGGGGAGCTCTCAGAACCCAGACTACGGCCGGTGCCTTAAGCAGTGTAACCCAGTTGAAGAATACCCTGACGGCCGGCAATACCGGCAGCAATTTCGTCTCTGGCGGTGTAACTGCTTCGCTCGTTTCGCAAGGCAATAACCTGGACAGCGACGGTACCAGCGGATTCACGAATGGCCTGAATGGCGATTTGGCCGGTACAGTAGCCAATAAAATCAACGCGCTACTTTCTCCACGGGGTAATTATGGCGGCCCCACGCAAACACATGCCTTGTTGCCAGGCAGTCCTGCCATCAATGCCGGAACGGCAACTGGCGCTCCGGCGACGGATCAACGCGGCATCGCGCGTGTCGGCAACGTGGACATCGGAGCGTTTGAATCGCGCGGTTTCACACTGGCCACAAGCAGCGGCGACAGCCAGACCGCTGCGGCAGGCTCCGCTTTCGCGCTTCCTTTAAGCGTTTCAGTGAGTTCTGCCAATAGCGAGCGTGTCAACGGTGGACAGGTCACTTTCACGCCACCTGGAGCTGGGGCCAGCGCCAGCATCGCCGCCAATCCGGCAACGATTGCCAGCGGCGCGGCAACGACGGGAATCGTCACCGCCAATTCGACCCTTGGCGGACCCTATAGCGTTGCCGCCAGCGCCAACGGAGCTGCGCCGGTTGATTTCCTGCTGACGAATACTTGCCCGGCGATTTCTGTGAACAATCCTACGAGCAACACCGGGACGGCGGGCGTGGCTTTTAGCCAGACCTTCACGCAATCGGGCGGCATTGGCACGGTTACGTTTTCTACAGTCAGCGCATTGCCAATGGGGGTAACACTTTCAACTGCCGGAATCCTTTCGGGCACGCCTGCACAAACAGGAACATTCCCGATCAGCGTCAACGCCACGGACTCGAACGGTTGTATGGGGATTGGCGTGATCTATACGCTCATTATCGGTTGTCCGACGATCACAATAATCAATCCTGTGATCAATAGTGGAATCGCTGGTGTCAGTTTCAGCCAGACCTTCGCACAATCGGGCGGCGTCGGCACGATCAGCTATTCGGCGATCAGTCCGTTGCCAGCCGGCCTGACGTTTTCGAACAATGGGCTGCTTGCTGGGACGCCGGCGCAGACGGGAATCTTCCCCATTACGGTTACCGCAACCGACGCCAACGGCTGCACAGGAACTGGCGCAACGTATGCCCTGGAAATCTATTCCACCGTAAACCTGGCACCGGCTCCCACGCCCGAAGTTCTGTACTATAAATTCGACGGAACCGGAACGACTGTTCCGAACGAAGCCAGCGCTCCGCCAGCGGGAACCGCCAACGCGACAATTCTGGGGGGGATGACGCAGGGAGGAACGAACCTTTGTCCGGCGACATCAGGAGGAACTTTGATTGGAGCCGGTGAAAGCGGCGTCACCGATTATCTGAACACTGGATGGGCAACCAATCTCGGCAACGGTTCATGGACCGTTTCTTTCAAGACATCCAACGTTGGTACTTCCGGTGTCTTTTATGCTTTCGGAGACGTTACCACCAGCGCTTTCAGGTGCTTCGCCAATGGTCCCGTCGCCGGGGCCGGAAATTGGTTGTTGCGTGCCAACGGCATGGAAGATGTCGTTGCCTGGGGGGGAGCATCCAGCACGACTTCGACAACCACCTTTGTCTATGACGCCACCGCCGGAAACGTCAAAGCCTACGTCAATGGCAACCTTGTCAACGTCGTCACCCAAGCCGCCCTCTCAATTACGGGAATTGGCCCCTTCAAAGTCGGCGGCTACAGCGTCATGAACAGCTTGCCGACTGGCGTGCTTCTGGATGATTTCCGCGTTTACAATCGAGCGTTGAGTCAGTTGGATGTGCTCAGCATCAGCACTTGCACTTTGACCCATGCGCCGACTATCACGCCTATCACCCAATCCCTTTCCCAAGGCTCTGCGCAAACGCTGCCGATTGCTACGGTCAGCGATGTGGAGACACCCGCGGGCAGTCTGATCGTCACGGCGACCTCTGTTCCGAAAGGAATTTCTGTCAGCAATATCACCAATACCGCAGGCAACATCTCCGCGCTTATTGCTGCGGATTGTTCGGCGACGGTTGGCAACAACAGTGTTGTGCTGACCGTTTCTGATGGAAAGGGAAGAACAGCGACTGGCACGTTGAGCGTCAATGTGACGGCCAATACCGCGCCAAGCCTCAGCTATCCGGCTTCGACAATCGGACAAGGCGGTTCGGCTTCGATCGCGCCAACGACAGCGACGGACAACGGCTTGATCGTCGGTTACAGCATTGTCAACGTGACGCCCGCAATGACCGTAGCGCCAACCGTCAATGCTTCCGGCGTTGTTTCCATCAGCAATGCCGGGCCGCTCGGCAACCACACGATTGTCGTTCAGGCGACCGACAATTGCGGCGCGATGACCAACGCCAGTTTCACTGTCAACGTTGTCACTTGCGGCAGCATCACCATTTCACCTACGACGCTGCTCAATGGGCTGACCGGCGTCAGCTACGCCCAGACGCTGTCCGCTACCGGAGGCACAGGCTCCTACGCTTTCAGTCTGACTTCGGGAACCTTGCCCGCTGGGTTGAGTTTGAGCGGCAATCTGATTGTCGGCATTCCCACAACTGCCGGGGCTTCGACCTTCACCATCCGTGCTACGGACGCCAATGTTTGTTTCGGTGAGCGCACATACACGGTGGTTATTGGCAGCACCGGCTTGATGTATTACCCGCTGGCGCGCCCTGTGCGCTTGCTGGATACACGCAAAGGCGCAAGCCCGAATGCCTGCAACCAGCCCAATGCACAGATTACCGGCGGCACTTCGCTTACGGTTACGGGGCGTGGCAGTTGTGATGGTATGACGATTCCAGCCAATGCAACCACGCTGACGGGCCACGCGACCATGGTACAGCCAGCAGGAAACGGTTTCCTGACGCTGTTTCCGGGCGACGTTCCGCAACCCACCGTCGCCAGTTCCAACTTCCTGGCCTCCGAAGTGCTGAACAACGCGTTCACTGTCGGCCTGGGAGCAGCGGATGGCGCGCTCAAAGTCTTCGTCACCGCAACCAGCCACGTTGTGATTGATGTGACCGGGTATTACGCCCCGCCAACGACAGGCGGGTTGTACTTCCATCCGCTGCCCAAACCGATTCGGTTGCTGGAAACGCGAGCGGGCTTTACAGGCTGCCAAACCACTGGCGCGCCTTTGCCTGCAGGCTCGACGCGATTGCAAACTGGCGTGCTGACGTGCGACGGCGTGACGATTCCAACGGGCGCGCAAGCTTTGGTTGGGAACGCGACAACGACCAACACGGCCAGCAACGGTTTCCTGACGCTGTATCCGGCGGATGCCGCTCAGCCATTCACAGCCAGCTCGAATTACGTTGCAGGCGTCAACCGCAATGCGCCATTCACCGTTGGGCTGTCGTTGAACGGCGAGTTTAATATCTTCACGGCGGCGGCCACCGATCTGGTGATTGACGTGATGGGGTATTTCAGCGCGCAGGCAAACGATGTAAATGGCCAGGGCTTGCTGTTCAATTCACTGGGGTCACCCTTGCGCTTGATGGATACGCGAGCCGGGCAGTCGGCTTGTTACACGCCCGGCGCGCCAATGACCGGAGGCACAGTATATACGCAGGAAACGCAGGTTTCCTGTTCAAACCTGACCGCGTCAGCCAGAGGCTTGGTCGGCAACGTTTCAGCACTGAATGCTGTTGCGAACGGCTTCCTGACGTTTTGGCCGAACAATGCTGCGCAACCCACGGTAGCGACTTCAAACTATCAAACTGGCAGAGTCTTCAACCGCCACTTCACTGTGGGCCTGGGAACAGACACCGCCTTCAAACGCTTCACCTCCAGCACCACGGATTTGATCATTGATATTTCCGGCTTCTTTGCTCCATGAGGAACTTTGGAAGACCATTTCTGTGATCAAGCTCTCTGGGAAAGAGAAGGCGCAACAAAGCAAAAAGGACGTGAAAAGGATGATCCTGTTTCGCGTCCTTCGATTCTACGAATTACTTTTCAGCCGTCTGTGAATGCCGGTTCAGGCGAGTCTCTTTGCCTCAACTCTTGACTTGCCAGCCAGACCGCCCGCTATCGTGCCGGACAATTTTTCGACTCGCATATACCAACCGTTATTGGCCGGATCAGCGACTCCGCCGGTTACTGGTTGATCGTACCAACGGCGAGCGGTGGTTGTGTAAGCAGTTGGCGGCAACTTGCCAATTTCCACTACGAGGCTCACCTGGTAGTTGCTGTTACCTGGCACTGTGTACTGCTGCGACACGTCCAGTTCAATGGATTTGGTCGCACTGTTGGTGGTCGTTTCTGTGTGAGTGTAGGAATAATTCAAGCTCACTTGCAACGAGTCGCTAACGAGGCCGACGATGCCCCAGTTATGAGTGTACGTGAGCGTCGCGCCCACGACATGGGTGTTCGTTTCTGTAATCGTCAACGTCTGCGAATCCGATCTTTTCACCGCCAGAGTTACTGTCTGTGGCAGGGAATTATCGAGATTGTTGACGGTATGCGAATCAGAAATACTTTCCGCGTTTTCCATGTTGAGGCCAAGTTGCAGTGTGAAAGGGTCAATTTCTTCTCTTTTGGGTTCCAGGCCTTGCCAGGTGAATGACCGCATACTGTCGTTGAATGATGCCGCGGACAACGAGGCAATTTCTTTGTCTGCGCCCCAGGCCGTGATGTTTTCATAACGGTTTCCGGAACCGTCGGACGAACTGAATAAAGACATTGACTGCGAATCCTGCAATGATTTCCACCGTGCTGAACTAACCCGGCCAGCCAGCCACCAACCATCAATTGAATTGACCTTTCCGACCGGCCACTCACTCAGAAAAATCGTTGTCCGGTTGCCCTTGAAGTCGCCATCATCGAACAGTTCGATTGCGCCCAGATCCAGGTCAACTTTGCGCCAAAAGAATGCAGAAACACAGTCGTTCATATTGCAATCAGCAAGGTTGACGGCGACTGTTTTCCCAGTTCCCACCAGGTCTATGCAGCGCCCACAAGCGCTTAAATCCCACACCGGATGACCGGGTTGGATCGCTGTGACGTCGTCCATCAACGTCATAACCGTGCCGACCGGTAAATTGAACGCCACCCAGGTCGCAGCGTCCTGCATGTTGGTTCCGCTAATGATTTGGCGGACACCGTCTCGATATTGCGTCGTGGTCAGGACCAACCTGTCGCTGTTCCAATTGTCATCGCGAAATAGTGTAACCGTCCCGCTCGGTTGTTGCGGAGGTGCGGCGGAAGGTGACGGCAATGGGGTCAAAAATTCGACTGTCATTTGATTGTTGCTCCTTGTTCGAGTTCGGATTACCTGAATTTGTTTGCATCGAAGAGCGCGCTGGATTGCTTTGCAGCTCTCCAGGCAATCTTCAACTGTTCGATCCACGCTCTCGGTTGATAAACCGTTTTTCTTGAATGGACTCCCTCAACGAGGAGAAAAGAAATTTCAGGCTGGCTGTGAAAAAAGGAGCTGACGCGGAATCTTTAAGTCGGCGGGAATTGAAGGAACCGAAAAGCAACAAGCCCACAGGCCATGGAGGCAACTGTGGGCTTGTACGTTTTAAGAAAATCGCTTTCTTATGCAATCGCCGGATCAATGCCGTCCGGGTTCACGCCGAGG
>ERZ650309.541-NODE-541-length-18558-cov-5.619035_pt1 | contig 18558 bp, 12 predicted proteins | sample MGYA00376245_ERZ650309 | MGnify/ENA primary metagenome ERZ650309 (study PRJEB26733, sample SAMN07839294) | wastewater metagenome | biome: urban; feature: wastewater treatment plant; material: waste water | place: USA: North Carolina | collected 2016-04-26 ...
CGTCTGTACGCCGGCCTGGCCGAGTCGCAGCGCAGAAACTCCGCCGCCGTAGCCGCTGCCGATCACGATCGCCTTGTAGTGCTTGCGGTCGCCCGCGCGGTCGCGTCCCCATTCCATCCACGCGCCGACCCCGACGGCGGCGCTGCCCACACCGGCCGCGGTCAGTCCCAGGAATCCACGGCGCGACAGCGGGCTCATCGCATTACCCACCCGTCCGCGTCACACGAACACTCGGATAGGCACTCCGCAAACATCACGCCACCCTTACCTAGGACACTGTCGGCTAACGAACACATATGCGTCACACCGATCGGCGAATCGGGTCCCGCCAAGCTAAACCATAGTAATTTGACAGGGATGCAGATTGCCCTGGTAGCGGTCGGTCGGACCGCACATCACGTCGACTAATTGTTAGCTGCACGCGTTTCATCAGCCAGATCACCTGCGACTCGCCATTGCGCAAATATTTGCGCTGAGGACCCAAACGGGGTACGAATGGCTCGTGAGCGACACGTTACAGACTCGCCGGAGGAGCCGTGGGTCCGTCCCGGCACCCCACGACGAGGGCTTTGGCACGTGGCGCGACCCGAAACGATACCTATGGCTGCTCGGTCCGATCACCCCGGGAATGGTGGCCCTGTCCTGGTTACTGGTTCAGCTAACCGGATTCTGTGCGTTCTGGTGGACCGGCGTCGTGTTGACCTTCATCATCGTCCCGCTGCTGGACCACATCGTCGGAGCCGATTCGAACGCCGCGCCCGACGCGGTGCTCGCTCGCCTCGAAGACGACCCGTTCTACCGGGTGGCCACGACGCTTTTCCTGCCCGCCCAGTATCTGTCGGTGATCTTCGCGTGCTGGTTGTGGGCAGGCGGTGGTTGGCTGGTCATGTCGACCGCCGACAAGCTCGGGTTGATGGCATCGGTCGGGACCGTCGGCGGCATCGCCATCAACGCGGCGCACGAACTCGGCCACAAGCGCGGACTGTCTGAGCGTCGGCTCAGCAAGATCGCCCTCGCCCAGACCTGCTATGGCCATTTTTTCGTCGAACACAACCGCGGCCATCACGTCCGCGTCGCCACTCCCGATGACCCGGCGAGTTCCCGGATGGGTGAGAGCCTCTACGCGTTCATCGTCCGGTCGGTGTTCGGCAGCCTCCGTTCCGCCTGGGATCTGGAGCGCCGGCGGCTTCAGCGGTTGAACAAGTCGACCTGGTCCTTACACAACGACGTGCTCAACGCCTGGCTGATGAGCGTCACGCTCTTCGCGATCCTGGTGGCCTGGTTCGGCATCGTGGTGCTGCCGTGGTTGATCGGGCAGGCGGTCATCGGGATCTTCCTGCTGGAGACCGTCAACTACCTGGAGCATTACGGGCTGCGCCGCACGTTGTTGCCGTCCGGCCGTTACGAACGGGTGCGGGCTGCCCACAGCTGGAACAGCAACACGATCATCGCCAATGTTTTCCTGTTCCACCTGCAGCGACACTCCGACCACCACGCCAACCCGATGCGCAGGTACCAGGCGCTCTGCCAGGTCGACGAAGCGCCGCAATTGCCCGGCGGCTACGGCACGATGTTGTTGCTGGCGCTGTATCCGCCGCTGTGGCGCCGGGTCATGGATCCGCGGGTGCTGGCGCACTGCGACAACGATCTGAGCCAGACCTCGATGCGGTCGGGTTACGAAGCGACGTTGCGCAAGCGCTACCCGGACCTTCGCTAGCGGAGGCCCCGCAAACTGAAAATGCCCTACGCACGATCACGTGCGTAGGGCATCTGCAACTTCAGGCAAACCGGTCAGGCCGGCGAGACACCCGCGCTGAGCACACGGACCGCGCTGATCAGTCCGTCCATCAGGTTGCCCGCCTTGAACGACGCAGCAGCCGCGGAGACACCGAGCGGGGCAGCCTCCTCGATCCCGCGTCCGCGGACCTCGGAGCCGTACACGACCTCGATGGCCTTCTGGTTCGGTGACACGGCAAGCAGGACTGCGTTGTTCGGGGTCGGCACACTGGCCAGGACCTCGCGCGCCGTGGCGGCGGTATCGGTCCCCAGGTCTCCGATGTAGACGGCGAAACGCGCGCCGGCGGCCCGCGAGCCGTACTTCAGGGCGTCGTCGAGGAAAACGAGGTCCTTGGTCGGGAACGGGTAGTGCACCGACAGTTCACCGGGCTCGGTGACGCCGGAGATGCGGCCGCTGTACGTGACGGCGTAGCCGTACGGCAGGTTGGCCGGATCGATGTTTGCGACCTCGGTCTGGCTACCACTTGCCACTTGCGCCACCTCCCACAGTCAGGTGCGAGTCGTGGCCACCGTGGCCGTGATCCGCAGGTTCTTCGGCCGCCCACAAGATGGGCGCGTGCGTCCACTTGTCGGACAGCTTGTACGTGTCTGGATGCGGGCTCTTGCGCGTCATGAACAACGCCAACAGCACCAGCAACAGCGCCAGCGGAACACCGCCGAGCAGCGAATGAGTAAGTGCAATGCTCACGCGCAAACCGTATCAGCACACCCGGGTCCGGCGTGTGGCTGCAGTGCAATCAGGCCGCGCCTTCTCCGAGATACCTCACCCAGGCGGGGTCGAGTTCCTTCACGGTCGACAACAGACGCCAGTGCTGGCCCTTCGGCGGCAGTGGCGCCGCATGCAGTGACCAGCCAAGTTCGGTCAGCAGTCGGTCGGCCTTGCGATGGTTGCAGGGGCCGCAGGCGGCCACACAGTTCTCCCATGAGTGCTCACCGCCGCGGCTACGCGGAATGACGTGGTCGACGGTGTCGGCCTTGCCGCCGCAGTACGCGCAGCGGAACCGGTCCCGGTGCATCAGTGCGGCGCGCGTCATCGGAATCCTGGCCCGATACGGCACCCGCACATAGCTGCGCAGTCGGATCACCGACGGCACCACGATGGTGCGGGTCGCCGAGTGGATGACCGGACCCGACGCGTCGTCGTGTACGACGTCGGCCTTGCCGCACATCAGCATGATCACCGCGCGACGCATGGGCAGCGCGGTGAGCGGTTCGTAGGTGGAATTGAGCAGCAGCACCCGGCGGCGTCCCCAGACCGACCCGTCGGTGGCAGGCACCGGCAGCGGTTCGACGGGATGCAGAGGCGTGGGCGGCGCATGGCTCGACACAGACCCGGTCAAGCCTGCCGCGGCGCCGTGAAGTCGGTGGCCGCGGATCCTTCTCCGTTGCGACATACGCCCTCCGAGAAGACAGTCCACCACGGATCGTCGGCAAACGCACGAGAATTTCAGCAGTGTTGGCTGGTCAGTCCGGTGAACATCGGATTACCAACGGCAACACCGGCCGGGGATCCCACTGCCTCGGGCGCTTCGAGCACTGGTGGACAATGGGCGGTGTGACGGACCAGCAACAGTCGTTCTACGACGAAGTCGGTGGAGCCCAGACGTTCGCGACCTTGGTGTCGCGGTTCTACCAACTGGTCCGCGAGGACGAGATCCTGCAGCCGCTGTATCCCGAGGACGACTTCGAGGGTGCCGAGAAGCGGCTGCGAATGTTCCTCGAGCAGTACTGGGGCGGGCCGCGGACGTACTCCGATCTCCGCGGTCACCCGCGCCTGCGCATGCGGCACGCCCCGTTCCGGATCGGACCGCTGGAACGGGATGCCTGGCTGCGCTGCATGCACACCGCCATCGCCTCGATCGATGCCGCGACGCTGGACGACGCGCATCGCCAGGCGCTGCTGGACTACATCGATATGGCCGCACAACACATGGTGAATTCGGCGTTCTGACACGGGTTTCCGTCGGGCGTCCGGCGACGTTCGGGGGCACAATGGTCACCCGTGACGGAGTTGTCCGAGGATTCCTGGTGGTCGCGCGCGGTGTTCTATCAGCTCTACCCGCGTTCCTTCGCCGACAGTGACGGTGACGGTGTCGGCGACCTCGACGGCGTGAGCTCACGGCTGGACTATCTGCAGAGGCTCGGGGTGGACGCCCTGTGGCTGAACCCGGTGATGGTGTCCCCGATGGCCGACCACGGCTATGACGTGGCCGATCCGCGGGACGTGGACCCCTTGTTCGGCGGTATCGCGGCGCTCGACCGCTTGATTGCGGCAGCTCACGGGGTGGGCATCAAGGTCACCATGGATCTGGTCCCCAACCACACCAGCTCGGCACACCCGTGGTTTGTCGCGGCCTTGGCCGCAGGGCCCGGCAGTCCCGAGCGGGCGCGTTACATCTTTCGTGAGGGTCGCGCCGAGGGCGAGCCGCCGAACAACTGGGTGTCGGTGTTCGGCGGATCGGCGTGGACGCGCGTCGTCGAGGCCGACGGCACGCCAGGGCAGTGGTATCTGCATCTGTTCGATGCCGAGCAGCCGGACCTGAACTGGGACAACGCGCACGTACCGGCCGATTTGGAGAAGACGCTGCGGTTCTGGCTGGACCGTGGGGTCGACGGCTTCCGGATCGATGTCGCACACGGCATGGCCAAGCCACCGCATCTGCCCGACATGGCTGACCCCGACCTGCCGATGCTCGCGCTCGCCGACGGTGATCCGCGCTTCAACCACGACGGCGTACACGACATCCACCGCGGCATCCGGTCGGTGTTGGACGACTACCCCGATGCCGTGACCGTCGGCGAGATCTGGGTGTTCGACAACGCGGACTTCGCCAAGTACCTGCGTCCCGACGAGCTGCACCTGGGCTTCAATTTCCGTTTGGTACGAGCCGAATTCGACGCCGATGAGCTCCGGGCATCGATCGAGAACTCGCTGGCGGCAGCTGATTTGGCGGACTCACCGCCGACGTGGACACTGTCCAACCACGACGTCGAACGCGAAGTCAGCCGGTACGGCGGCGGACCGCTGGGTGTGTTGCGCTCGCGCGCTGCGGCGTTGATGATGCTGGCACTGCCCGGTGCGGTATTCGTCTACAACGGCGAAGAACTCGGGCTGCCCAACGTCGACCTTCCCGACGACGCGCTGCAGGATCCGGTGTGGGAACGCTCCGGTCGCACCGAACGGGGCCGCGACGGCTGCCGCGTACCGTTGCCGTGGTCCGGAAATGTTGCACCGTATGGCTTTTCATCGTCCGACAGCACGTGGCTGCCGATGCCGGCCGACTGGGGACCAGTGACGGTGCAGGCCCAGTCAGGGGACCCGGCATCGACTCTGACGCTGTTCCAACGCGCCATCGGGCTGCGCCAGGGCCGTTCACAATTGGGCCGGACCCTGCACTGGCTGGACTCGACGCCCGATGTCCTGGCTTTCCGATGCGAGGACGGGTTGGTATGCCAGCTCAATGCAGGCACGACCACCGTTGCACTGCTCGACGGCGAGGTGCTGTTGGCCAGCGGGCCATTGGCTGGCGCGGAGCTGCCACCGAATACCGCAGTGTGGCTGACGCCGTCCTGAGTCAATCTTCCTGTCCCAGAATTCTTTCCGGGTGGTGGAAGTCATTGGTGCGGGGCCGGCCTCGTTCGTGCTCGGGTGGCGGGATCCATTCCACCCGGCCTGCGCTGGCGCGGCGGGTGGTCCAGCCGCAGCTGGTAACCAGCCGGTGATGCGGCCGGCACGCCAAGGTCAGATCGACGATGTTGGTGTCACAGCCATCGACGTAATCGTCGATGTGGTGCACTTCGCATAGATACGCCGGAGCACCACACCCAGGGTGGGTGCAGCCTCGATCGTTGGCGTGCAACACGATCCGCTGCCCCTCGCCGGCGCAACGCTTCGTCCGGAACAAGTTCAACGGAACGTCGGTCGCATGATCGAACAGACACAGGTAGTGGTAAGCGTGTGATGCCATCCGGATCACATCACCCATCGGCACCAGCGTGCCACCCGCGGTGAGTCCATGGCCGGTGGCGTTGTGCAGGTCCTGTAGCGAGGCGCTGACGATGACGGTGACCGGCAGCCCGTGATGCTGACCCAGTTCCCCGGAAGCCAGCGCACTGCGCGCCATCGCCAGTACCGCATCATGATTGCGCTGCGCCGCTGACCGAGCGTCACCTTGAATCTGCGCCTCCGATGGCGTACCCGAGGTGCACGGCGTTGCGTCGTCGGGATTGCACATCCCCGGAGCGGCGTTCTTGTGCAGGACCGGCTCCACCGTCGCCCGAAACTCCGGGGTCGCCCACCCCGAGATCCGACTCATCCCATCGGCCTGCTGCGGCCCGAACGTAAATCCACGTTTGCGGGCCCGCTCGCGCTCCTGGTACTCCCCGTCAGGATTGATGGTCTGCACCATGCGCGTCCCCAATGTGCGGCACTGAGCAGGCCCGAACTGCGTGGCATAGCCGGCCATCTGCGCTTCGGCCTGCGCAACCACCGGCGCCGGAACCGCAGCAGGAATCGCATCAATGACGTCGCGAACGATCTCGACCTGCTCCGGACCGACCTCACCGCGCGCTTGCGCCGCGGCGGTGGCAGGTAGAACCGGCTCCGAGAGTTCGCCAGTCAGACCGACCCGAGGTGCCAACACTGCGGCATCCCCGATCCGCCGGGCCGCTTCCTTGAGCGAGATCCGCAACTCCCGCGCCAACGCGAACCGCAGGGTGCCACCCAATTCCGAGGCAGTGGCTTCTCGACTGAGCCGCGCAATGATCGTCTGCGCCGGCACCGGCAGCCGCCACGCCACCGGCTCCAGACGCGCCAACACCGACAACAGCTGCCGCGTCGACAACCCGTCGAAACCCAAGCCCAGCACACTCTCAACCGCCGCATCCAGCGCATCAAGCGCCGAGGCGATGGTGGCGGGTGAACTTGCGGCCATGATCGAACACTAGTACGAACCACCGACAATTCTGCCGAAAATGGGACCTGAGTGCCAAAAGGGAGCGATGTGTCTATTGTGACCAAATATGTTGATTACCAACGTATTTAAGCTGGCACAAGACATCAGCCTCGAATTCAGGCCATCAACAGGATCGGCCCACCCAAGCGTCGATACACCGAGCCGTAGCGGGCATCGATCCGGAGCCACGAGGCGCTCGCGCGCACCCGCACGACTTCGTCGGCGGGTATCGGGTCGGGCAGAAAACCCATGGCAGTCAAGGCGAATACGCATCGCATGGGCACACCCACCGACCGCTCCCCCGCGCTGACGGTGAGCACTTCCTGATCCAGCAGCGACGGCGGCGGCCCCTGGGCCCCGCTGTGTTCACGCGCCAAAGACGCACCGCGCTGCGACAATTCGACCAAGGTGGCCGCAGGCACGTCATCAAGATGGACAAAGCCGGTGTCAGGTGGCAGCGCACCCCGCCACGCCGAATCCATCGCGAAACCCGGATCGACGTAGCCGTCGGCGTTACGTGGCGCCTGCAGCAATGCGTCCGCCCCGGCACACACGTCGGACGGGCTGAGCCGGCCGCTGATGACCCGGCAGGCGAGCACCTCGAATCCCGTTGCCGCCCAAGCTACTACGACGTCCTCCGAGCGCGCCCGCAGCCGAATCACGGCGGCCTCATCGAGGCGTAGGGCGCGCTGGACGAAGGCGCCGAGGTTCTCCCGTTGGGCCGCGTCGGCGAGCCAGATACCGCGGTCAGCGGACATAACGCTGCAGATACTCCCGCTGAGCGGGGTTGATCCGCACCAACTTCTGCTCTTCGATGTTGAAGGTGGCCAGCTGGGTCTCGCCGATGACAGCAGGCTTGGAGTCCGGGTCCGCCGACACCGAGCGCACCTCGTAGCCGAGGTTGAAATCGCAAGCCCGCAGGCGGGTGGTCCAGATGGTCACCTGCAGCGGCGAGTCGATCAGCCGCAGCTGTCCCCGGTACTTGATGTTGACCTCGGCGATCAACAGACCGGTGGTCAGGACGTCCTCGGCGAAGGGCTCGGTCAGGAACGGGACCCGTGCCTCTTCCAGGATGGTCACCATGGTGGCGTGGTTGACATGCTGGTACATGTCGATGTCTGACCAGCGCACCGGCACCGGAGTCGTGAATCGCTCTGTCACCCGGCCATTATCCCTGCAGGCCTGTGCCACTGGTTCTGGTGGTCATGCCACGCAGCTGGCGGGCAGCCACCGACAATGTCGCCAGGTCGCGCTCACCGTCTTCGAGGATTTCCGTCAGGGTGCGACGGGCCCGGGCCACCCGGGAGGTGTTGGTGGACTCCCACTCGTGGATCTTCTGTTCACCGGTCTCATCCGGCTCCCCGACGGCCAGCACGTCGATGCACAGCGCCCTGATCGATCCGTAGATGTCATCACGAATTGCCAACCGCGCCAACGAATGCCAACGATCATCGCGGGGCAACTCGGACACCGCGGTCAGCAGGCTGTCGGTGCGAAGGTGATCCATCAACGTGAAGTAGGTGTCGGCCACCTCCTGCGGATCCCGCTCGAGGATGTCGGCGACGTCGATGATGTCGAGCAAGCTGTACTGATACAGCCCGTTGGCCACCATGTAGGCCAGCTCACGCGGCACACCCGCGGCCTCGAACTGCGAGGCATCGCTGTCGACGATCGCCTTGTCGTCACCGCGCAGCCACTTCGCCATCATCGGCGTCAGCGCCGCGACCTTGGCCGCGAACCGGTTGGCCTCGGCGCCCACGGCGAGCGGCTGCGGGCGATAGTTCAGCAGCCACCGGCCGGCCCGGTCGATCAGCCGGCGCAGATCCAGCGTCATCCGATCGGTCACCTCGACGGGAACCCCGGTGAGGCCGGCCGCCCGGATCTGGCGCCGTACCTCGCCGACCTGGAAAATCCGATCGACCGCGGCGTAGCTGCGCACCGCGTCCACCGACCCGACCCCGACGTCCTGGCCGGCCCGATAGGCGTAGGTGATGCCGGCGGTGTCGACGAGATCGTTGACCATCATCGTGGTGATGATCTCGCGGCGCAGTTGGTGATTGCGGATATCGCCGACGAACCGGTCGCGCAACTCCACCGGGAAGTACATCGGCAGACGCGCCGAGAACACCTCCTGGTCGGGCAGGTCGCTGCCGAGAACCTCTTCTTTGAGGGCGAGCTTCACGTGCGCCATCAAGGTGGCCAGCTCCGGCGAGGTCAGGCCCTGGCCGGCTTCAGCCCGGCGCTTGATCTCCTTGTCCGACGGCAGTGCCTCCAGTTCCCGGTTCAGGCCGTGCTCGGTGACCAGGTCGCGAATCTGGCTGGCGTGCACCGGAAGTAGGCTCGGGGCATTCGCTCGGCTCGTGCCCATCAAGTCGTTCTGCGAGCTGTTGTCGGCCAGCACCAGCCGGCCGACCTCGTCGGTCATCGACATCAGCAATTCGGTGCGCTCACCGGCAGCCACCTTGCCGGCGGTGACCAAGGAGTCGACCAGGATCTTGATGTTCACCTCATGGTCCGAGCAGTCGACGCCGGCCGAGTTGTCCATCGCGTCGGTGTTGACGTGACCGCCCGCCAAGTCGAACTCGATGCGGCCCCGCTGCGTCACACCGAGGTTGCCACCTTCGCCTATCACCTTGACCCGCAACTGATTACCGTTGACGCGGACCGAATCGTTGGCCCGGTCACCGACAGAGGCGTCGGACTCGGTCTCGGCTTTGATGTAGGTACCGATGCCGCCGTTCCAGAACAGATCGACCGGCGCCAGCAGGATCGCCTTCATCAGTTCCGGCGGCGTCAGCTCAGTGACGTCGACGCCCAGCCCGAGCGCCTCGCGCACCTGCGGGGTGATCGCGATCGCCTTCTGGTCCCGGCTGTAGACGCCACCGCCTTCACTGATCAGCGAGCGGTCGTAGTCATCCCAGCTCGAACGCGGCAGTGCGAACATCCGTAGCCGTTCGGGGAACGAGGTGGCCGAGTCCGGGTTGGGATCCAAGAAGATGTGGCGGTGGTCGAAGGCGGCCACCAACCGGATGTGGGTCGAGAGCAGCATGCCGTTGCCGAATACGTCGCCGCTCATGTCGCCGACACCGACCACGGTGAAGTCCTCGGTCTGGGTGTCGTGGCCGCGCTCGCGGAAGTGCCGTTTCACCGACTCCCAGGCGCCCTTGGCCGTGATGCCCATGGCCTTGTGGTCGTAACCGACCGAACCACCTGAAGCGAAGGCGTCACCGAGCCAGAAGCCGTACGACATCGCCACGTCGTTGGCGATGTCGGAGAACGTCGCGGTGCCTTTGTCCGCGGCGACCACGAGATAGGAGTCATCTCCGTCGCGCCGCACCACCCGAGCCGGTGGCACCACAGCGCCGGTCGACGTGTCGACGTTGTCGGTGATGTCCAACAGCCCCGCGATGAACAACCGGTAGCAGGCCACGCCCTCGTCACGCAGGGCATCGCGGTCGGCGGCGGGATCCCCGGTCGGTGCGGGCGGTGACTTCAGGACGAAGCCGCCCTTGGCCCCGACCGGCACGATGACGGCATTCTTGACAGCCTGCGCCTTGACCAGGCCCAGGATTTCGGTGCGGAAGTCCTCCCGCCGGTCAGACCAGCGCAGGCCGCCACGGGCCACGTCGCCGAAGCGCAGGTGCACCCCCTCCACCCGGGGTGAGTAGACGAAAATTTCGTATTTCGGCCTGGGCAACGGCAATTCGTTGATCAGCTGGGGATTGAGCTTGAAAGACAAGGCATTTCGCCGACGGGCCGAGCCGTCTCTGGTGACGTAGTAGTTGGTACGCAAGGTGGCCTGTACCAATGAGGCGAACGCCCGCAGCACCCGGTCGGTGTCGAGGCTGACCAGGGCGTCGATGTCGGCAGCGACGGCCGCGGCCGCGGCGGTCGCGCGATCGGCGGCATCAACAGCCGTGGTGCTCTCGGGCGGATCGAATACCGCCTCGAACAACTCCACCAGCGAGCGTGCAGTACCGGGATTGTCACCGAGGATGGTCTCGATGTGCGACTGACTGTACGGAAAACCTGCCTGCCGAAGGTATTTCGCGTACGCCCTCAGCACGGTGACCTGTTGCCAGGTGAGCCCCGCCCCGAGCACCAACTCGTTGAAGCGGTCGATCTCGACGCTGCCGTGCCAGATCGCGGTGACTGCCTCGGCGAAGCGACCGGCAATGGCGTCGCGCTCGGAATCGTCTGCGGCCCTGGTGGATTGGTGCGGTGAGATCTTGAACTGGTAGATCCACACGCACATGCCATCCGGCCGGGAGACGGTGAACGGCCGTTCCTCGAGCACCTCGACGCCCATCGATTGCAGCATCGGCAGCAGCTCACTGAGCGAAGCCGACCGTCCACCCAGGTACCACGTCAGTTGCGCGTGCTCGGTGTCCTGCGGATAGTTCAACACCAATTTGACGTTGCCGTCCTGCAACTGGCCGATGATCGCAATGTCTCCGATGGCCTGCGCCGGCGTGAACGCCTGCTTGTACACCTCAGGGAAGGCGACGGCGTAGTGCTCGGCTTCGACGCGGCTGATCGAATCCCGCGTCACCGAGCCGATCAGTCGGTCGCCCCAGGTGCGGGCGGCCTCGGTCAGCAGCACCTGGATGCGGGTTTGGTTCTGCACCGAGGTGTCGACCGCGGCCGGGTTGCTGCCATCTTTCAGCTTGACGGTGAAATGTACTACCGCCCAAGGTGATTCACTGACGCGTGCGGTGTATTCGATGCTTTCGCCGCCGAGCTCGCGAACCAGGATGTCCTGCATGGCCAACCGCACGTCCGTGGTGTAGCGGTCGCGCGGAAGGTAGACCAGGGCCGACACGAAATGGGCCAGGCTGTCCGCCCTCAGGAACAGCAGGGTGCGCCGGCGCGACCCGAGATCCAGCACTGCCTTGCTCATGTCGAGCAGATCGCGCGCGTTGAGGGTGAACAACTCGGATCGCGGGATGGTCTGGATGATGTCCAGCATCAGCTGGCCGGGGTGCGTCGGGTCGCCGTTGGACAACGCCAACGCCTCATTGACCCGACGTGAAATCAACGGTATTTCAAGCACATTCGCGTTGCTCGCAGCCACGGTGAACTGCCCGATGAAGCGGTGTTCGCGAGCCGGGCCGTACGGGCCGGGCGCCTCGCGCACCACCACGATGTACGGATAGGCACCGAACCGCAGGTAACTGGGCATGGTGGCCTGCGCCAGTGTCAACAGCTCATCGTCGCGTGCCAGCTGCGGCAACACATCGGTACGCAGTTTGGCCACACCGAGTTTGGTGGCCGGGTCGACCTGCGCACGGCCACCGTCGACGGTGCACTGTTGGTAACCCACCAGCACGAAATGCCCGGCGACCAACCACCGCAGCAGCGCAGCGACGTCGCGACGGTCATATCCGGGGAACCGGACGCCGTGATCGGCGTCGAGAGCATTTGCCAGGCCCACCAGCGCCGCCTGCATCGCCCCGGTGTCCAGTTCCACCGCCCGGATGTCGGTCAGCGCCTTGGGTAGCAGACGCGCAGCCGCTGCGACCGCAGCAGGATCACCGGCCGCAGCCAAGTGGACATGGATCCACGTTTCGTCGACACCGTCAGCCGGCGCGCTCAGGTCGCCGGCCGGCCCCATCGCAGTGATCTGGCCTGACGCGTCACGCCGGACCCGGAACACCGGACTCATGATCGCGCTGTAGCTGACGCCGGTGCGGTTGAGCAGCACCGCCACCGAATCCATCAGCATCGCGGTGTGGTCGGTGATGATCTGCAGCGCCGGACCGAACCCACCCGCGACGTCAGGCGGGTACACCTCGACGAGCGTCTCCCCCGCCGAACGCCGCCGGCCCAGGTGCTGATGCGCCGCCAGCAGCGCCGGCGACACCCTGGTCGCCAGGGCCGCGTCGATCGGCGCAGTGACTCCGCCGTCGGCCACCGGACCGTCGTTCGGCCCTCGGTAGGTCAACAGGTAGGCCCGGGCAAATCCTGCGTTGCTGCCGACCGCGTTCACTGTCATCCGACCGCCCCTGACGTCGCGCCCTCCGTGCCGACGGTGGCACGTAGGTGCGACGTTAGTCGCGAGTCAGCTTGCGGTGGGTCACTCTGTGCGGACGGGCAGCATCGATACCAAGTCTTTCCACTTTGTTCTCTTCATACGCGCCGAAGTTGCCCTCGAACCAGAACCATTTGGCCTCGTCCTCGTCGTCGCCTTCCCACGCCAGGATGTGGGTGCAGGTGCGGTCGAGGAACCACCGGTCGTGGGAGATCACCACGGCGCAACCCGGGAACTGCTCGAGCGCGTTCTCCAGCGAGCTCAGCGTTTCCACGTCCAGGTCGTTGGTCGGTTCGTCGAGCAGGATCAGGTTGCCGCCCTCCTTGAGGGTCAGGGCCAGGTTCAGGCGGTTGCGCTCACCACCGGAGAGCACGCCGGCCGGCTTCTGCTGATCGGGACCCTTGAAGCCGAACGCACTGACGTAGGCGCGCGACGGGATCTCGTTCTGGCCGACCTCGATGTAGTCGAGCTTGTCGGAGACAACCTCCCACACCGTCTTTTTCGGATCGATGCCTGCGCGACTCTGGTCGACATAGCTCAGCTTCACCGTGTCGCCGACCTTCACCGTGCCGCCGTCCGGCTGTTCCAGACCCACGATGGTCTTGAACAGCGTGGACTTACCGACACCGTTGGGGCCGATCACGCCGACGATGCCGTTGCGGGGCAGGGTGAACGACAGATCCTTGATCAGGACACGGCCGTCGAAGCCCTTCTCCAGCTTGTCGACCTCGACCACGACATTGCCCAGGCGCGGCGGGGTCGGGATCTGGATTTCCTCGAAGTCGAGCTTCCGCGTCTTCTCGGCCTCGGCAACCATCTCCTCGTAGCGTCCGAGGCGCGCCTTGTTCTTGGCCTGACGTGCCTTGGCACCGCTGCGGACCCAGGCCAGCTCGTCCTTCAGCCGCTTCTGCAGCTTCTGGTCCTTCTTGCCCTGGACTTCGAGACGCTCGGCCTTCTTCTCCAGGTAGGTCGAGTAGTTGCCCTCGTACGGGTAGGCCCGGCCGCGGTCGAGTTCGAGGATCCACTCGGCGACGTTGTCCAGGAAGTACCGGTCGTGGGTGACCGCCAGGATGGCGCCCTTGTAGTCGGCGAGATGCTGTTCGAGCCAGTTCACGCTCTCGGCGTCGAGGTGGTTGGTGGGCTCGTCGAGCAGCAGCAGGTCAGGCTTGGAGAGCAGCAGCTTGCATAGGGCGACGCGGCGGCGCTCACCACCGGAGAGGTGGGTGACGGGCTCGTCGGGCGGCGGGCAGCGCAGCGCATCCATGGCCTGCTCCAGCTGGGAGTCGATGTCCCACGCGTCGGCAGCGTCGAGCTCCTCCTGGAGCTTGCCCATCTCTTCCATGAGCTCGTCGGTGTAGTCGGTGGCCATCAGCTCGGCGACCTCGTTGTACCGGTTGAGCTTGGCCTTGATCGGCACGCCCTCTTCGACGTTCTCGCGGACGGTCTTGGTCTCGTCGAGCTCGGGCTCCTGCATCAGGATGCCGACGCTGGCACCTGGGGCCAGGAAGGCATCGCCGTTGTTGGCCTTGTCGATGCCCGCCATGATCTTCAGAACGCTGGACTTACCTGCGCCGTTGGGACCGACGACACCAATCTTGGCTCCGGGCAAGAAGTTCAGGGTGACATCGTCGAGGATGACCTTGTCACCGTGGGCCTTACGGACCTTGCGCATCGTGTAGATGAATTCGGCCATGAAGTCGTCATGCCTTTCATTCGGCTGGTGGCCCGGACGCGGACCCGCGAAAAAAACTCGCTGACCATCCTAGGCAAGGGGCCAAATCGCTCGGCCAGCGTGTCCGTTCGACCGGGGCGCCCGCGCTGCGCGCCCCGGTCGGGGCACTCATGCGGACAACGCCAGATCACCCGAATGCTCGGCCTCATCCTGCACCTGCGGTTGCGGTCCCTGCGGCGCGGCGTCGCCCGACCGCCGCGGTTCGGTCTTGACCGCACACCTGGTCATATCCGGGCCTACCGACGTCGCCCGGACCTCCATGGACGAACGCCGGTTGCCTTCCTTGTCCACATATTCGTTGGTGTGGATGTAGCCGACCACCACTACCGGGTCGCCCTTGAACAATCGGCCCCCGACTCCGTCGGCAACGCGACCCCAGCAGTTCACCGTCACGTACAGCGAGTTGCCCGGCTCCCAGGAACCGTCTGCCGTCCGTCGCCGGGAATTGCTGGCCACCCGGAACTTGACGAAATTCTGCTCACCGACCCGGCGCGGAACCACATCGGTCACCACATTGCCGACCACGGTGAAAGGCGTCTCAAACATGTCCTGCTCCAATCATTTTCTTGTCGCCGACGACCTCGTCGGCCCGTGCGTCCATTGACCCGCGCGGCACCGACAGAACTCGCGCGCGCAGTCGGAAGGCGGGGTGAAGCTGTGGATGAATTCCGCACTGTGGATAGATCGCGGTTAGGTTGTTAGGCCATGACGGTCTGGATCAATCGCCGCAGCGAAGCCGATGTCGATGCCGAACTCGCCGACAGCCGGGGCCGCGGCGGGACACTCGCCGGCATCCGGTTGGCCGTCAAGGACAACGTGGACGCGCAGGGCCTGCCGACCACGGCAGCCTGTCCCGAGTACAGCTATGCACCCGCAGTCGACGCCGCTGCGGTGGCAGCCCTGAAAGCGGCCGGGGCCGTCGTCGTGGGCAAGACCAACCTCGACCAGTTCGCCACGGGTCTGGTCGGTACCCGCTCCCCCTACGGCGCGGTGTCGGACAGTCGTCGTCCCGGCTACATCAGCGGCGGTTCCAGTTCCGGGTCGGCCGTCGCGGTCGCCACCGGCGAGGTGGACATCGCCATCGGTACCGACACCGCGGGCTCCGGCCGAGTGCCCGCCGGGCTGCAGGGCATCGTCGGGATCAAGCCCACAGTCGGGGTGATCAGCACCGACGGTGTCGTACCTGCGTGCGAATCCTATGACTGCGTAACGATTTTCGCGGGCACGCTGGAACTGGCCAACCGGGCGATGGCCGCCATGTCGGCCGCAGGCGACCGCCCGTGGCCGGCCGATGTCCGGCTCGCCGCACCGCCGGACGCCGTGGTCGCGGTGCCGTCGGCACTGCCCGAACTCGATGAGCAGTTCCGGGCCGCCTTCCAGGCGGCGGTGGACACGCTGGTTGCGGGCGGGGTGCGCGTGGTGACCGTGGACATCGAACCGTTCCTCACCGCCGCCAAGCTCCTGTACAACGGTGGCCTGGTGAGCGAAAGATATGCCGCCGTAGGCGAATTCATCGACGATCACCCCGATGCCGCCCTCGACCCGACGGTCGCCGGCATCGTGCGTTCGGCGCGTGACGTGCCCGCACATCAGCTGATCGCCGACCGTCGTGAAGTGCAGCGCCTGCGCCGAATTGCGTTGGCACAGCTGGACGGTGTCGACGCGCTACTGGTGCCCACCGCGCCTTTCCACCCGCGGATCGATGAGGTCGACGCCGATCCCGTTGGCGTCAATTCGCGGATGGGCACCTACACGAACTTCTGCAATCTGTTCGATCTGTGCGGCGTTGCCGTGCCGACGGGCACCGCGGGCGATTCGCAATTCGGTATCACGGTGCTGGCGCGGGCTTTTGACGACGCGGTAGCCCTGGACCTTGCTGCCGTCGCCGCGAAAGTCGAAGCACCGCAGGAAGCCTGGCCGTTGGCCGCCGCCGACCACGTCGAACTGGTGGTGTTCGGCGCCCACCTTCGTGGCGGGGTCCTCGCACACCAGCTCACGGATCTGGGTGCGCGTTGGGCCGGCAAACTGACCACTGCGCCGCGCTACCGGATGACCCGACTGCCCGGGACCCCGGCGAAGCCGATCGTGGCGCGCGTCGCCGACGACGCGGACGGTACCGCGATCAACGGCCAACGCTGGCTGCTGTCACCGGCCGCCCTGGGCCGTTTCCTGGCGGCCCTGCCGGCGCCGATGCAATTGGGCAAGGTCGAATTCGACGACGGGACCTGGCGAACGGCGTTCGGTGGTGGCATCGACAGCACCGACGGCGGCGTCGACATCAGCGAGTACGGCGGCTGGGAGGCCGCCATCGCCGCGGGCGCCGTCTGACCCCTGCGATTTGTGCACGTTTTTCCGCACTGATTACGGAAAAACGTGCACAAATCACTGGTTGCGACCGAGCTCCCGGAGCGCGAACTGATTGAGGGACACGTCTCCGACGGTATCCATATCGGCCAGTACACAACGTAATTCGTCGAGGAATGCCTCGCGTCGCGCACTGAGATCCGGGGCATATTCCAGCAGGCCCTGATCTGCCGCCACCTGCCGGGCGGTGGTGAACAGCAACGCCGAGACCGCTTCGCTGCTGACCTTGCCCTGCGCGGCGTACTGCTGCCCCACGCCCAGCGCCAGCTTCGTCAACTCCGCCTCGGCGATGTCGGCGCGGGACCCGCGGAGTACGTCGGCGACGATCTCGTAGGCCTCGAAGAACGGGCGCAGCATGGCACTGGCGATCATCGGCCGTTTGACCGCCATGATCGCGCGGATGGCGTCGCCGCCCTGCGCCAGTTGTCCTTCCCAGCCGTCGTACCACGACATCTCTTCGGCGATGTGCTCACGGAACGCGGCCGAGTCGGCGAAGTAGAAGTCGAACTTCAGCAGGTCGCGCAGGCGCAGCGCCTGAGACCAAAATGCCTCTACCGGATCGGATTCCGCCCGTGCGGCATGCGCGAGTGACAGGTCGACGATCGAGGTCTCCAGGAACGCATCGATCAACGTATTGCGGTAGAACGCGGCCTCATGCTCCTGCGCCGGGTCGATCCGCCACACCGTCTCCCGGCCGCTGTCGACACGCGTGATGGGGTGCCCGCCCGACAGCGCGTCGGCGGCGGCGCGGACGCCTTCGAGGGTCCGTAATCGCAAGGCACTGTTGGTCATCGGCGTCTGCTTACGTTCCAGATAATCCAGCCCGTCCTGCAGCGTGTGATGCAACTGGGCGACGGTCAGCGCCCGCCCGCGCGTGGTCAGCAACAGCGCCGAGACCAGGGCGCTGGCGTTGACCGGGGTGGCACGCAGGATGCGCCACGCCGACTCGAATGCCATCTTCTGCAGCGCAAGACGTTTGGCCGCCGGATCCGTGGCGGCAGGCCCCTGTGGGGAACCCAGGTATTCGCGCATCGACACCGCTTCTGGGAAGCGGACGTAGATCTTGCCGAAATTGCGCTCGCCCTGGGCTTTGATGAAGTTGTACAGCCAGGACAATCCTTCGGGGGTCTTCTCGCCGCCACGGGCATACGCGGCGTACTCCGCGGTCTCGTGCAACTGGTCGAAGCTGATCGACACCGGCTGCAGCAGGATGTCGTCACTGCGCCCGTCCAGATACGCGTCGGCGACGTACGACAGTAGACCGAGCTTGGGCGGCAACATCTTTCCGGTCCGCGACCGGGTGCCCTCGATGGACCAGTTCAGGTTGAACCGCTTCTGCACGATGTAGCCGACGTACTCCTTGAGCACGTACTTGTACAGCGGGTCACTGCCGATGTTGCGCCGGATGAAGATGACACCCGAATGCCGGAACAGCGGGCCCATCAGACCGAATGACAGGTTGATGCCCGCGAAGGTATACACCGGCGGTAACCGGTTCTCCTGCATGGCAACCGGCACGATGACGCCGTCGAGATACGAGCGGTGCGAGAACAGCAACACGGCCGGATGAGTCTCCAGCGCGTGGCGCATCGACTCGATCTGTTCGCGGTTGTAGTCGATGTTGGGATCGAAACCACGGCTGAAGATTGCCCGCCCCAGTTTCGGGATGAGGTCGACAG
>ERZ650309.543-NODE-543-length-18431-cov-4.535535_pt1 | contig 18431 bp, 16 predicted proteins | sample MGYA00376245_ERZ650309 | MGnify/ENA primary metagenome ERZ650309 (study PRJEB26733, sample SAMN07839294) | wastewater metagenome | biome: urban; feature: wastewater treatment plant; material: waste water | place: USA: North Carolina | collected 2016-04-26 ...
TGTGCTCTTCCGATCTCACCGGTACCCGGGCTGGCCGGGCGCAGCATGACGACACCGGCAGCGGCCTCGCCCTGCACCGGGTGGGTCACGGTCCCGCCGATCAGCGGGACGCGGAAGAAGTTCTTGCGAGCCTCTTCGACGCCCTTGGCGATGGCGGCCGGAACTTCCTTGGCCTTGCCGTAGCCGACACCGACCATGCCCTTGCCGTCGCCGACGATCACCAGCGCGGTGAAGCTGAACCGGCGGCCACCCTTGACCACCTTGGAGACGCGGTTGATGGTGACGACGCGCTCGAGGTACTGGCTCTTCTCGCGATCGTCGCGACCACCCCGGCCGCGATCACCGCGGTCATCGCGGCGGCCCCGGCCGCCCCGATCGTTGCTGCGCTGCTCATCGTTGCGGGTGCCAGCGGTGGGAGTGTCCGCAGCTGCGGCAGTCTGCTCCGCCATCATGCGGTCCTTCCGGTCTTCATCAGGTTCATGGTCATTAGAAGCTCAATCCGTTCTCGCGGGCGGCATCGGCCAGGGCGGCGATCCGGCCGCCGTAGGTGTACCCACCGCGGTCGAAGACGACGGTGTCGATGCCGGCGGCCTTGGCGCGCTCGGCGATCAGCTGACCGACCCGAACGCTGTGCGCCTTCTTGTCACCCTCGACGCCGCGCACGTCGGACTCGATGGACGAGGCCGCGGCCAGCGTGGTGCCGGTCAGGTCGTCGACGAGCTGGACGTGGATGTGCCGCGAGGAGCGGTTGACCACCAGGCGGGGCCGCTGGGCGGTGCCGGAGACCTTCTTGCGCAACCGGGCGTGCCGGCGGATCCGCGCGACCCGGCGGGTCGCGGAGATGTTCTGGCCGACCGGCTGGTGCTTCTTTTCCTTCTGGGGGCTCTTGGTATCAGCCATGACTACTTACCTGTCTTTCCGACCTTGCGGCGGATCTGCTCACCCTCGTAGCGGATGCCCTTGCCCTTGTAGGGGTCGTTCTTCCGCAGACGACGGATGTTGGCGGCGATCTGGCCGACCTTCTGCTTGTCGATGCCGGAGATCGAGAACTTCGTCGGCGTCTCCACCGCGAAGGTCACGCCCTCGGGCGCCTTGATCAGCACGGGGTGGCTGTAGCCCAGGGCGAACTCGAGGTCGCTGCCCTTGGCCACGACGCGGTAGCCGACGCCGAAGATCTCCATCTTGCGCGTGTAGCCCTCGGTCACACCGGTCACCAGGTTGGCGATCAGCGTGCGGGACAGCCCGTGCAGCGAGCGGTTCTGGCGCTCGTCGTTCGGGCGGGTGACCACGATGGCGCCGTCGTCGTCGCGCGCGACCTCGATGGGTTCTGCGACCGCGAGTTCGAGGGTGCCCTTCGGGCCCTTCACGGATACGTTCTGCCCGTCGATCGTCACGTCGACCCCGGACGGAATCAGGACGGGCTGCTTTCCAATGCGAGACATGGTTTCCTAGCTCCTTATCCCGCTACCAGACGTACGCGAGGACTTCGCCGCCCACGCCCTGTCGTGCCGCCTGCCGGTCGGTCAGCAGACCCGAGGACGTGGAGATGATCGCCACGCCCAGGCCGCCGAGCACCTTCGGCAGGTTGGTGGATTTCGCGTAGACCCGCAGGCCGGGCTTGGACACCCGGCGCAGACCCGCGATGCTGCGCTCACGGCTGGGGCCGTACTTGAGCGAGACCACCAGGGACTTGCCCACGCGGGCGTCCTCGGTCCGGTAGTCGCTGATGTAACCCTCGCGCTTCAGGATCTCGGCGATGTGGCCGTAGCGCGGTGCGAGCGTCTCCGTGTTGGTGAGCACCTCACACCGTGCCAAGACGAAGATCTGGCGGGGGGCTCTCCCGAAACGCTCCCGCCGCGATGGGCCTCGGCGACGGTCCGCCGAGGAGCGGCCCAGATGGGCATCATGGAGAGGGAGCGAGCGGAGGAGAAGAAGGCTCAGGCGACGGGCGTGGTAACAGATGCGCTTTCGTCACAAGATGACGAGTAGCTGCTCATCGGCGTTTTCATACGGGCTCCGGCGTCATGAAAATTCTCATTGGACGGCGAGGTGCGAGATTATGGGTGACGAATTCTCGCCATCCCGCTCCCTGTTGAATCTATTGGCCGGAGAGGCGTCGGGCAGCGTCCTCGAGGTCGCCCTCGTCGAGCGGGACGAGCCGCGGCGCCTCGCTGCGGCAGCGCGCCTCGGCCCGCTCGCAGCGCGCGGCGAAGCGGCAGCCCGGCGGCATCTCCGACAGGCGCGGCACCCGGCCAGAGATCTCGCGCAGGCGGCTGCGCCGGACGTTGAGCCGCGGCAGCGCCATCATCAGGCCGGCGGTGTAGGGGTGGCGCGGCGCCCGGAACAGCACCCGCGCCGGCGCCTGCTCGACGATCTGGCCGGCGTACATCACGGCCACCGACTCGCAGACCTCGGCGACCACGCCCAGGTCGTGGCTGATGAGGAGCAGCGACATCCCGAGCTCGCCCTTGAGCCGTATTAAGAGCTCCAGAATTTGCGCCTGCGTCGTCACGTCGAGCGCCGTGGTCGGCTCGTCGGCGATGAGCAGCTCGGGGCCGCAGGCCAGGGCCATGGCGATGACCACGCGCTGCCGCTGCCCGCCCGAGAGCTGGTGCGGGAAGTCGTGGGCCCGCCGGGCGGCGTCGGGGATGCCGACCTGATCGAGCAGCTCGACGGCGCGGCGAAGGCTGGCCGTCTGACTGATACGCTGGCCCGGCGGCGCGTGCGCGCGCAGCACCTCGCCGACCTGATCCCCGACGGGGAAGACCGGGTTCAGGGTGGTCATGGGCTCCTGGAAGACCATGGCCACGCGGTTGCCGCGCAGCCGCCGCAGCGCCTCGGGCGGCAGGGCGCGCAGGTCGGTCGGCGCCCCGCTGCTCGCCGCTGCCGTCCCCGCGGCCGCTTTTGGCTCGCCGCGCTGGTCCAGGCTGCCGTAGTAGAGGATCTGGCCGCCGTCGATGCGCCCCGGCGGCTCCGGGATCAGGCGCAGGATGCTCAGCGCCGTCACCGACTTGCCCGAGCCCGACTCGCCGACCACACCGACCGACGACCGCACCGGCACGCGCAGCGACACGTCGTCGACGGCGCGCAGGTACGCCGGGTCGCGCGGCGAGCCGGTGCGGAAGCTCACCGAGAGGTTGCGCAGTTCCAGGATCGGCGCCGTCACCGCCGCAGCATGCACCGCCGGCCCGCCCCGGCGCAACAAAGCCCGAGGCCGGGCCGCAGTTTTGCCGCTAGCGCCCGAGCATCCGCCGCAGCTTCTGGCGGTCGCTCTCGAAGGTGAGCGTGGTGGTCAGCGCGGTGAAGTTCTGCGGGTCGACGGCGTTCTTGTACAGCATCGCCGCGATCTTCACCTGGTCGTCGCCGAACGACGCGGTGCGCATGAGCTGCGCGATCTGGTCACAGGTGAAGTAGTTGCCGCTGCTCACCAGGTCGCGCGCATAGTTGACCTTCTCGTCGGAGAACGACAGCCGCTGCATCTGCGCCAGGGCGCCACCGAAGGCGGCCGGGGCCATCGGCGCGACGACCGGGACCGGAGCCGGCGCCGGGTAGCCCGGGGGCGTCTGCTGCCACTGCCCCGGCGGCGGCGGCGGCTGCTGCTGCCACTGCCCTTGCTGCTGCTGCTGCCACTGCCCCGGCGGCGGCGGCGGCGGCGTCTGCTGCCACTGCCCCGGCGGCGGCGGCGGCGTCTGCTGCCACTGCCCCGGCGGCGGCGGCGGCACGTTGGCCTGGTACTGCTGCTGGTAGTTCTGCGGCAGCGGCACCACGACCGGCGGCGCGATGACCACGGGCACGCGGTAGTCCGCCGGCCGCGGCGGCGCCGCGTAGGCGCCGATGCGGGTCAGGACCTGCTCGGTGCGCGCGCGCATGTGCTCGATGGCGCCGGCGACACGCTGGCTGACCTCGGGGTCGGCCTCGATGGCGCGGGCGTTGATGGCGGCCATGGCGTACAGCTGGTTGAGCGTCTGCTGCAGCGTCACGTACAGCGGCTGCTGCCGGGCCAGCGACTGCAACAGCCCCTGGCGCACGGTGGCGACGTGGTTCTCGATGCGGTTGCCGGCGCGCAGGTCGTCGCGCTCGCCGTTCATCGCCTCGATCCAGGTCAGGTCCTGCATGAGCGCGTGCATGACCGGGTGGCGCATCGGGCGCGCCTCGGCCGAGCGCACGAGCTCGAGGCCGCGGCCCGTCGGGCTCGTCCCGCCGGCCAGGGTGAAGCCCAGGGTGAGACCGAGCAGCGCGGCGCTGCGCACAAAAGACGGCCGGGTCGAGTGCTTGGACGGTTGCCTCATCGGATTACCTTTCGTAGGGGAATGTCCCGCATGCTGAGCCCAGACGTTACTCCCCTCCAAACCCTTCAGTCCAGCTGACGTACCAGACGAACGGGGTGTCGTTTGTGCCCTCGGACACGGCCTGTGCCTGTTGACCGCCGGGCCGCCGGGCCGCCGACCACCGCGGTCTGACCGGGGCGGGCGCGGGGCGCGCGGGCGAGCCGTCGCGGGCCCACCGATCGCGCGCGCCGGCCGGCGCCCTGGGCCCTCGTCCCCCAGGCGCGGCCCGAGGCGGCCAGCGACAAGCCGGGGGCGACGCGGCGCACGCGCAAAGTGTCTTCCCAAGCCAATGGGGCGCGATCAAAGATGGGGCCCATGAGTGATCTCGGTGGTGCGTCCCTCGATCCCTTCGCTGGCGGCGGCAATGATCCCGGCCTCGAGCTGAAGAAGCGCGGCATGCCATGGCCGGTCTACCTGGCGGCCGGCATCGCGCTCTTGGCGCTGCTCGGCTTCTTCTTCTTCAAGTCGGGCCAGAACCGGAAGAAGCGCGCGCAGCACGCCGAGTTCATGGAGCAGTTCGTCGAGTTCGAGAAGAAGACCGCCAACGACTTCTGGCGCTGCCTCTTCGGCAAGGAGGGCGACGGGCGCCGCTACAACGAGCCGTCGCAGCTCAACGGCGCGATCGAGACCGCGCTGTATGCCGACCCCAAGACCTTCCCGGACAAGGTCAGCAAGGAGTGCGTGCCCAAGGCGCTCGACGCCTCGGCCAAGGCGGCGAAGCTGAACCCGCCCTCCGGCGCCAACTACGAGCCCGCGATCAAGAAGTACAGCGAGGCGCTGGCCGCCCTGGCCAACACCATCAACACCTGGTCCGAGGGCGCGGGCAAGCGCGTCGAGGTCAAGCTGCGCGAGAACAAGGTCGTCAGCGCCGGCGAGACCTGGAGCACCACCGCGGACCTGAAGAAGGCCGACCCGGCGGCGTGGCAGTACGACGCCTTCTTGCACTGCGCGGTGCCCGAGATCGACTCGATGAAGGAGACGCAGAACCTGCTCGAGTACCTGGCCAAGCGCTGCACCGAGAACAAGTCGATGGGCTTCAAGATCGACCCGGAGTTCCTCGCCAAGCTGCGTGAGAAGTGCATCCCGGCGGCGCAGGAGGTCCCGACCAAGGCGCCGGCGACGTTCAAGAAGACCTTCGAGAAGTTCGCCGCCGAGTACGATCGCCTGGCCCAGGCCTGGGGCAGCTGCTTCCGCAAGATGAGCAAGGAAGCCAAGAAGGACGACCTCGACCAGTTCGATCGCGCCTGGGTCGACTCGGTCAACTTCTCGACCGAGATCCGCAAGATCGGCGCCGAGAACCTCAAGGACGAGTAGCCGCACGGCGCCGCGCCCGCGGTGCCGCCCTCGCCTCCCCCGCCGGCTCCTCTCTCTCGACTCCCAAAACCTGAAGGCCTTGCCGATGTCCTGCATCCCTCGGGGTCTGTACGGAATCCTCGATCTGCCGCCGCGGGTGGCCGAGCCCGGGCAGCGCCCGCCGCCGCCGCGCGCCTTCTACGAGCCGCTGGTGCGAGCCGGCGTCGGCGTGCTGCAGCTGCGCATGAAGACCGGCTCGGCCGCGGCCATGCTCGCAGTGCTGGACGAGCTGCGCGCCCGCTTCCCGGTCGAGGACCCGGCGAGCCCGCGGCTTATCGTCAACGACCGCCTCGACGTCGCGCTGGCCGGGCGGGCGCACGGCGCGCACCTGGGCCAGGACGACCTGCCGCTCGCCGCGGCGCGGCGGCTCTGCCCGCCGGGGTTCCTGCTCGGGATCTCGACGCACGACGAGGAGCAGGCCGCGGCGGCGATGCGCGGCGGCGCCGACTACATCGGGTTCGGGCCGATCTACAAGACCGGGACCAAGCTCAACCCCGACCCGATCGTGGGCATCGAGCGGCTGGCGGGGATCTGCCGCTGGGCGACGGTGCCGGTGGTGGCGATCGGCGGCATCACGCTCGACCGCGTCGGTGAGGTGGCGGCGGCGGGGGCGCACGCCGCGGCGGTGATCGGGGCGGTGAACTACGCGGCGGATGTGCTGGAGGCGGCGCAGCGGGTGCAGCGCGCGTTCGGAGTCCTGTGAGGCGCGGCGGCGGACGGCGCGAGCAAGAGGAGCGACCTGCGCGCTGCTCCTCGCCGGCTCGACGGTCTAGTACTGGAAGCGCACGCCCAGCTGCACGCGCAGCGGCAGCTGCCGGCTCTGGACCTGGCCGAAGCTCGGGACGTCGTTGTTCTGGATCTCCGTCGGCGCGTCCAGGTTGAACGCGTTGAAGAAGTCCGCGATCAGCGTCAGGTGCACCTTCTGCAGCACCTCGTGCAGGTCGTACGAGATGCGCGCGTCCACCGTCAGCTGCGCCGGCAGCCGGAACTCCGCGGTGCTGCCGACGTCGTTGGCGGTCGTCCCCGGCTCCGTCCCCGTCGGTGACCGCCGGTAGGTATAGCTGCCGTCGTTCTGGTTGAAGAACAGCTTGGTCCGCGGCGTGCCGCTGGCGTAGTTCAAGAACGCGCCGACGTTCAGCCCCTTCCACGCGTACGAGGCGCGGATCTTGAGCTGGTGCCGCCGATCCTCGGGCAGGAAGCCGTCATACAGGTACGTGAGGCGCGGGTTGTAGAACGGCGACAGCCTCTGCCCCGCCACCTGCCCGAACTGCTCGGCGCCGGGTCCGTACAGCCACGACAGCGTATAGGTGACGCTGAAGTCCCACTCCTGCTTCGGGCGCGACTCGAAGACGAAGTCCACGCCCTGGTAGTTGCGCCAGTTGCCCTCGGGCCGCGTGTACAAGAAGATCTGCTGCCCGCGCTGCATCGGGTCGACATAGTCGACGACGCGCTGGCCGGTCGGGTCCCAGAGCTGGTTGATCTCGACGCTGTCCCAGATGTTGCTGAACTTCTTGTAGCTGTAGTCCAGGCTCACGGCCGAGTTGCCGAAGACCTCGCGCCGCATGCTCAGCGTCACCTCGTCGGCGTGCGGCGCCGGCCGGCCGTCGGGATCGAGCTTGTAGCCGCCCGGCCCGCCGGACTGGTACTTCGGCATGGTGCCCCAGCTCTTCTTGGCCGGGTCAAACTCGTAGGTCGCGGACGGCGCGGTGACGTCGGCGTAGGCCGCGGCGAGCAGCGACAGCACCTCGTTCGAGCGCCCGTAGTACGCGGTGAAGATCGTCTTGCCGTCCTGGGTCAGGTCGAACACCAGGCCCAGGCGCGGACCGAAGCCGTACAGGCTGCTGACCACCTGGCCGACGCTGTTGGTGGTGCGGCCATAGTCGAAGCGCAGGCCCGGGTTGATGCGCAGCCACTTGGCGACCTGCCAGCGATCCTGCGCGAACAGCCCCGCCGAGAAGCCCTGCTGCGAGTTCGAGAACGGCGCGGTCGTGGTCTTCTGGTAGCAGCCCGCGGTCTGGCCGATGTCCTCCAGGCACAGCCCGGCCTCGCCGGGACCGCCGCCCGAGTCGTTGTACGTGACGCCGCCCGGCACCTCGGCGTAGAAGTCGTGGCGGATGTAGCGCGACTGGATGCCGATCTTGGCCTCGTGCTTGCCGAGCAGGTTGCCGCGCAGCGAGATCGACGGATCGACCTGCACCGTGAAGCGCTTGTCGCGCGACAGCGTGCCGCCCTGGTACCAGTAGGTATCCTCGTCGGCGTTGTAGTGCTGCGGCTGGTTCGGATCGTACACATCGTTGCGCGGCGAGAAGCGCCCGCTGCCGCGGTAGCCCGAGGTGTCGACCGAGCCGAGCAGGCCCTGCGGCCCGACGTCGATGGTGTTGTACTGGAAGCCGGCCTGCAGGTTGAAGTTGACCTTGTCGGACGCGAAGTAGTCCCACTGCAGGACCGAGAAGAAGCCGCCCTGGTTCTGGCGGTCCTCGGCGATGGCCAGGCGCAGGTGGTCCTGGTTGACGTTGTTGAAGTACGCCGGATCCGTCGACACCGACAGCGTCAGGCGGTGCTTCTCGCTCGGCGCGTAGGTCAGCTTCAGGCGGCCGAGGAAGCGGTCGGACTGCGACGGCGGCTCCTGCACGCCGATCAGGCCGATCGGCTGCGAGCTCTCGCGCCGCATGTACTCGAACGAGAAGTTCATCCACAGCTTGCTGCGGATGAGCGGCCCGCCGAAGTTGAGGTTGGCCTGGTAGCTGGCGTTGGGCGGCCGGCGCAGCACCGAGAACGGCCGGGTGCCGCTGTACAGCTCGCGGCCGTACTGGGCGCCCGCGGACAGGCTCTGATGGTTGACATACAGCGACGAGTCGATGTGCCACTCGTTGCCGCCCGCCGCGGTGATCAGGTTGATGACGCCGCCGAGCGAGTTGTACTGCGCCTCGGCGCCACCGGTCAGCACCTCGACCGAGGCGATGGAGTCGAAGTTGATGTTCGACGAGAACGTGTTCGTCACCGGGTCGGTGATGTCCAGGCCGTCGACCAGGTAGCGGTTGTGGGCGTCCATGGCGCCCTTGATGTTCGGGTTGCCCTGGCCGTTGTTGAACGAGACGCCCGCGACCTGCTGCGTGATGTTCTGGTAGGTGCGCGCCGTCGCCACGCGCGCCTGCGTGTCGGCGGTGAGGACGGTGCCGGTCTGCGTCGTGTCCGGCCGCGTCATCTTGCGCTCTTCGACGATGACCGTGACCTCCTTCTCGGCCATCTCGATCGACCAGGCGATGTCGAGCGGGAAGGTCTCGCCCTGGCGCACCACGACCTTGCGGCGCAAAGGCTTTGCGCCCTCGTACGAGAGCTCGACCTCGTAGGTGCCGGGCGGCAGCGCGATCAGCTCGTAGCTGCCGTCGTCGGCGGTCTTGACGGTGCGCGGCCCGCCGATCAGCGCCGAGGACTTCACCTTGATGGTGGCCCCGGGCAGCGGCGCCGCCGAGAGCTTGTCGGTGATGACGCCCGAGATGCGGCCGTTCTGCTCACCGACGGCGTACGCCACCGAAGGCAGCAGCACCGGCGCGGCACACAGCGCGGCGCCGATCGACGCGGCGCCGATCGAGAGCATCGGCAGCCGGGCAAGGGTTCTGGCGATAGAGGCACGGCGCATCACGGCTGGCTCCTCGGCGTGCGCAGGGTCTGCAGGCAGTAGACCAGGCGGCCGGTGTCCTGCACCGTCGCTTGATCGATCTCGGCGACGCTCTGCTCGAGCGCCATCTGCGGGTTCTTGGGCTCGAACGTGAAGACGCGGCACAGCGGCGAGTAGCCGGACTCGCCGCGCTTCGCCTCGAGCACGTCGTTGCCCTTCCCGAGCTCACCCGGGACGAGCTTGCCGCTCTGGCTGTCCCAGACCTGCGCAGGATAGTAGACGCGCATGGTGCGCGCGCGCAGCGTGCCCGGCGGCGACAGCGGCTCGATCGGCACGTAGCCGCCGTCGAGGTAGGCGAGCAGGTAGCGGCGGTACCAGCCCCAGCGCTGCGGCCCCAGCTGGTACGTGTCGTACCACTCGGCGGCGTCGGCGCCCGGGAAGCGCACGTCCGCGGCCGGGTCGATGATCGCGTAGGCCAGGTAGCGCCCGCTCGGCCTCCCGGTCGGCGTGGCGTCGGGCCGCTCCGCCGGCGGCGGCACGAGCGGCAGCTGCACGTCGATGCCGGCGCGCTCGATCAGCGTCTCCTCGCTCTTGATGCCCTGGCACATGAGGCTCGCCGAGGTCACCACGACCTCGCGCACGATCGGCACGTACTGCGACCTTCCCGCCGGATCGCTCTCGAGCGGCAGGCCGGTGAAGACCGCGCCCTGGCGATCGCGCCGCGCGGCGTCGGCGCGGCGGGTCTCGCGATCGTCCCAGCTGTAGCCCGCCGGGGCCAGGCACTTGGCCGAGTCCGCGTCGGGTCCGGCCGCGCCCGGGTCGAAGACGTAGGCCAGCGGCGTGCGCAGCGACGACAGATCCAGCGGATCGTCGGCGTCCTTCTGCGTGCCGATGAGCGGCAGCAGGTAATAGGGCACCGCCTCCTTGCGGACGTAGCCGGACAGGTACTGAAACACCCCGGCCCCGGGCTTCTTGGCGTCGCCGCCCTCGCCCAGGTATTCCTTCGGGAATTTCAGCGGGTCCACGGCGCCGGCGCTGTACTCGCCGAAGCGGTACTCGTACGGCGTGCAGGCCGACGCGCCGAAGAGCAGCGCCGACGCGAGCAAGTTCGACAGAAGGAGCGAAAGCCTCCCTCGCCTGTGCATCCGGACCTCCGAGTAATTGGGAACGAAGGGCCTCATTAGGCCGTTAGCCGCAGAGGCTGGCAACTTTCTCGTGAGCGCCCCGACGGGGGAATGGGACCGGCGCGGGCAAAAAAAAACCGGCCAGCCCGTTCAGGCTGACCGGTCGACAGGGCCAGGCCCCGTCGTAAACGGACTAGGGCATGCTGCCCGTGGCGCCCGAGGGCGAGGTGCTGGTGCCGCCCGCGCCGCCGGCCGGGGTGCCGCCGGTGGTGTCGGTGCCGCCGGTGGCGCCGGTCGCCGGGGCGACCTTGGTGTCACCGGTGCTCTGCGCCTTGGGGCCACAAGCGGCGGTCGTGAGGGCGATGCCGACCAGAGCGATGCCAAGGAACTTCTTCATGGTTCTTCCTCCATCAGTCAACGGATTGAGGTCCACATTCCCGGTGTCCCACCAGCCTGCGCCGAAGACACCAGGGAACGGGGCGAATTGTATGGGTCTGTCCGACGGCGAGTCAACAACGACCTCGCTCGCTGCGCGTGCGGCTTTCGCAGCCCGCAAGGGGTTTCCCCAAGGCTTCCGCAAGTGCCTGCGTACACGGGGCTTTTCATGCCCGGGTCCGCCCTCATGTCTCGACGAGGAATCGGGAGTTCTCCGAGGAGACGGAGCTGTCAGACCCGCGCGGGACAATCATCGTTCTCAGAAACGGAAAGGACGTGCGCTCATGCAGACCCTTCTCGCTCCGATTCCCTCGAGCCGGTCTCCTCTTGCTCGCCTGTCCGTGCAGCTGCGGCGCTCGCTGCGTCGCGCCCTCTCGAGACTGCGTCGGCTGGCGCGGGCGGCCTCGGGTCTCGCCCGCGCCGGCATCGATCGCCTCGGCAGCCTCGCCACGCTGTCGTCGCTGACGCGCGATCCCGCGATCGAGGCGTGGCTGGCGCTCGGCCGCGAGGTGCGCCGCCGTCGCCAGCTCGCCGGCCTGAGCTCGGCGACGGCACCGAGGCTGCCGCTGCCGCGCGGCGGCGCGCGCGTCCTGCTCCTGCGCTCCGGCGAACGCCCGATGCACGAGCCGCGCTCGAGCGCAGATGCAGATCATGACGGCACGCCGCCGCTGAACCTGCGCATCACGATGTGAGCGCCTGCGCATCACGATGTGAGCGCCCGGCCCGCGGCGCGCCGCTCCCTCCCAATCTCGATCTTCTTTCGCTCCCTTCGCTCCCTCGCTCCTGCTGACCCCTCTGCTCCGCCTCCGGGCTCGGCCCCGGGTCGCGCGGCGTTCAGGCGGCCCGGCTGTCGCAACTTGTCGAAATTTCACCGAAAGACCCGCACGATCCGTGCGCTCGACGGTGAAAGTTGGACGCACTGACACCAGGGCGCCGCCGCGCGCGCTCCGGCCCGCGGATCTGGCGCTCGGCACATAACTTCTCGACGCAGCGCTTGTCTTTGTCGGGCGGAGCGACTACCGTGCGCGCCTCTTTTCCGAGGGAAGGAGGGGCGCATGAGCGGAGCAGGTGAGAAGAATCCCGGAGGCCAGCCGGCCGAGGGCACGGACGAGCAGGGCCAGACAGACGAGCCCGAGGGCCTGGGCTTCGGCCCCGAGCTGCCGCGCCGTGCGGTGCTGGCGAGCGTGCAGCTCCCCGACGTCTCGGAGACCGACTTCCGCGAGTCGCTCGCCGAGCTCGGGCGGCTGGCCTCGACGCTCGGCCTCGCCGTCGAGGGCGAGGTGACGCAGAAGCGCCAGTCGTTCGACTCGGCGGCGTACCTGGGGCCGGGCCGGCTCGCGGACCTTACGACGGTGGTCAAGAGCCGCAGCGTGCCCACGGTGGTGCTGCTCGATCACGAGGTCTCGCCGTCGCAGGCGCGGCAGGTGCAGAAGGCCACGGGCGCGCACACGGTGCTCGATCGCACCGCGGTCATCCTCGAGATCTTCCACCGCCACGCCAACAGCCGGCAGGCCAAGGCGCAGGTCGAGCTGGTGCGGCTGCAGTACATGGCGCCGCGCCTGCGCGAGGCGCTGAAGGGCGGCGACCGGCAGCGCGGTGGCATCGGCGGCAAGGGCGCGGGCGAGTCGGCGATGGAGCTCGACCGGCGCAAGCTGCGCGACCGCATCGCCCAGCTGCGCGACGAGATCGACGCGATGCAGACCGAGCACAAGACGCGCTCGGCGCGCCGCCAGGGCCTGCGCCGCGTCGCGCTGTGCGGCTACACCAACGCCGGCAAGTCGACGCTGTTCCGAGCGCTGACCGGCAGCGAGGTGTACATCGCAGACAAGCTGTTCGCGACGCTCGACACGACGGTGCGGCAGCTGTCGCCCGAGCCCAAGAACAAGATCCTGGTCTCGGACACCATCGGCTTCATCCGCAACCTGCCGACGAAGCTGGTGGCCTCGTTCAAGACCACGCTCGACGAGGCGCTGGAGGCCAACCTGATCCTGCACGTCGTCGACAGCGCCGACCCGGCGTGCGAGCGCCACATCGAGACCACCAACGCCGTGCTGCAGGAGATCGGCGCCGGCGAGGTGCCGCAGCTCCTGGTGTTCAACAAGATCGACAAGCTGCCGCGGAACGAGGACGGCTCCGAGGCGGCCCTGCCCGAGGCGCTGCTGCAGCGCTTCCCGCGGCACATCCTGATCTCGGCCAAGCGGCCCGAGGACGTGCAGCGCGCGCACGCCGCCATCGTCGCCTTCTTCGACCGCGATCTGGTCGAGGCCGAGCTGCTCGTGCCCTACGACCGGCAGGCGCTGCGCGGCCCGATCTTCGCCCTCGCCGAGGTGCTGTCCGAGGACCATGACGAGGCCGGGACGCGGCTGCGCGTGCGCATCGATCCGATCGCGCTGCGGCAATTGGCGCGAGACGTGCACGTGGTGGGGGCTCAAAACCAGGCTCCGACCCAGTCGGAATCGAAGCGCGCAAAGGAGTGACTACGAACATGGCCATGCAAAAAGGCACAGACATCAAGCCGGCCCAGGGCAAGCTCGGGATGCTGCTCCCGGGGCTCGGCGCCGTCGCCACCACCGTCGTCGCCGGCGTCGAGTCGGTGCGGCGCGGGCTCGCCGAGCCGATCGGATCGCTGACCCAGCTCGGCACCATCCGCCTCGGCAAGCGCACCGAGAACCGGGCCCCCCGGATCAAGGAGTTTGTGCCGCTCGCGGATCTCAACGACGTCGTGTTCGGCGGCTGGGACATCTTCCCGGACGACGCCTACGAGGCCGCCACGCACGCGGGCGTGCTCTCCAAGGACGACATCGAGAAGGTCAAGCCGTTCCTGCAGACCATCAAGCCGATGCCCGGCGTGTTCGAGCCGCAGTGGGTCAAGAAGCTGCACGGCACCCACGTCAAGCAGGGCACCTCGAAGATGGACCTGGCGCAGCAGCTCATCGCCGACATCGAGAAGTTCAAGAAGGACAACGGCCTTCAGCGCTGCGTCGCGGTCTGGTGCGGCTCGACCGAGGTCTACCAGAAGCCGACGGTGGTCCACAGCTCGCTCGCCGAGTTCGAGCAGGGCCTGGCCCGCTCGGACGAGAACATCGCGCCCTCGGCGATCTACGCGTACGCGTGCCTCAAGTCGGGCGTGCCGTACGCGAACGGTGCGCCAAACCTCTCGGTCGACTTCCCGGCGATGCACGAGCTGGCGAAGACCATGGCGCTGCCGATCGCGGGCAAGGACTTCAAGACCGGCCAGACGCTGATGAAGACCGTTCTGGCGCCGATGCTCAAGGCGCGCATGCTCGGCCTCACCGGCTGGTACTCGACCAACATCCTCGGCAACCGCGACGGCGAGGTGCTCGACGATCCGGACTCGTTCAAGACCAAGGAGGTCTCCAAGCTCGGCGCGCTCGAGTACATCCTGCAGCCGCACCTGTACCCGCAGCTGTACAAGGACTTCTGCCACGTCGTCCGCATCAACTACTACCCGCCGCGCGGCGACAACAAAGAGGGCTGGGACAACATCGACATCTTCGGGTGGATGAACTACCCGATGCAGGTGAAGATCGACTTCCTGTGCCGCGACTCGATCCTGGCGGCGCCGATCGTCCTCGACCTGGCGCTGTTCCTTGACCTGGCGCACCGGGCTGGTATGCACGGGGTACAAGAATGGCTGTCGTTCTACTTCAAGACGCCGATGACCGCGCCCAGCCTGTACCCCGAGCACGACCTGTTCATCCAGCTCATGAAGCTGAAGAACACGCTGCGCCACCTGCGCGGCGAAGAGCTCGTCACGCACCTGGGCGCCGAGTCCTACGACTAGTGCGGCGGCTCGGGCCGGCGCTGTGCGCGGTCGGCGTCGCGCTCGCCCTGGCGGCGGGCGGCGACGAGGCGGGCGCGCGCACGCGGAGCTCGGGCAAGCGCCCTGTGGCCAGCGCCAGCAAGGGCAAGGGCAAGCGCGCCGCGGCCTCGACCCGGACCTCGGGGCGCTCGGCCAAGGGCGATCGGCACGGCGGCAAGCGGCGGGTGCGCTACGCGCCGCCGCAGATGCCGCAGACGCTGGAGCTCGTCGACCTGGACCTGGTGACGGGCTATGCGCACGTCATCGCCACCGGCACGACGCGCGTCCCGGATGCGCGGCTGTTCGTGCTGACCGATGACCGCGGGCGGCGCTTCGTGCCCGAGATCGCGGAGTGCGCGGCGCCTCCCGGCGTCGAGGTCCCGGCCGCGGCGCTGCAGCCCGACGAGCTCGATGGCGCCGACGGCGAGGCCGGTGCGGGCGCGGCCGAGCCGGCGCCGTCGGAGCAGCCGGTGGCGGCGCTGGCGCCCATCAATACGCGCTGGCGCTGCACGCTGACCCTGGCGCGGCTCTACCGGCGGGCGCCGCTCGTCGGTGTGGCCATGGAGTGGGGCGCCAAGTTCATCGAGGTCCCGGCCGGTCAGGTCGCGACCGTGTGGAAGAAGGCGCACGCCGCCGCGCCCGATCACGCGGTGGCGCAGAGCCCGGGCCCGCGGGTCACGCCGCCGCGCCCGCTGCTGCCGGATCCGCCGTCGCTGGGCGCCGAAGATCCCGTCGAAGAAGAGGCGCCCTCGGAGCCCAACGGCCAGGTCGGCACGATCGTCGAGTAAGCGGCGCTGGGAATGAGCTTCGCCGGGAGTGAGCGGCGCCGGCTCCTCGCTCGCCCGCGGATGCGCCCTGCTCTGTCCTGATCACTACAGTCGCCGCGGGTCCTCACGGATCTCCTCGATTCAGGGGGACCGCGCGGCGGACCGGACGTGTTATGCAGGCTCCAAAAGGAGGCTGTCCATGTCCCAGCTCATCCGCTTGTCCCTCGCTCTCGCCCTCTCAGTAGGCCTCGCGACCGTCTCGGCCTGCGGCGCCGCGCCCGAGCTCACGCCGGGGGCCGCCGACGATCTCAGCGACATCGAGGAGGCGCCGCTCGACGGGCACACCCTGTCCGCGATGTCGACGGTCAGCGCCACGCTGTACTACGAGGGCAGCTGCGCCTTTCTGCGCCGCTGCTCGGGCGGCGCCGGGGCCATGGGCAAGACGTACTGCAACGGCTACTACACCTGCTCGGACACCGCGGCGTGGGTGGCGCGGCCGGCGTCGGTCTCGACCTCGAAGTGCGGCGGCACCGCGCGCATCTGCCGCGGCACGCGCTGCGTCAGCGCCGCCATCCGCGACACGTCGTGCTGCGGCCACTGGGAGGGCAACCCCGCGGTCTTCCGCGCCCTCGGCCTGAGCTACGGCGACGGCTCGGGCTGCGCCGGCTACGGCCAGTCCGCGGTGTCGATCAGCTACTGAGCCCGGCGCGCGCGGCCGGGAAGGTCGCTACCCGATGACGATCGGCGCGCAGGTCGAGACGCCGGCGCCGACGATGTTGTAGGGCAGGTTGTCGAGGATGAGCTGGACGCGGCCGTCGTCGGGCGTGAACAGGAAGACCTGCGAGTTGTTGCGGCCGGTCATCGAGTCCAGGACCGTCACGAACAGGTAGAAGCGGCCGCCCCAGTGCGCGAAGGCCCACGAGCGCACCGAGCCCATGAGCGGCGGCATCGGCGCGCGCGAGGCCGGCTGGCCGGTGGTCTTGTCCAGCTGCGCGACGAACGTGTTCATGGTGCCGGGGAAGTAGGCCCACAGCTCGGCCTTGCCGGTGCCGGTGAGCTCGGGGCCGTACTCGGTCTCGGGCAGCGCGCCGATCGAGGTGACCTTGAGCGTCGACTTGTCGATGCGCCCCAGGCTCCCCTTGCCGGGGTCCAGGTGCGAGCCGCCGGTGATGTAGAGCGTCTCTTCGCCGCTGCCGACGGCGTCGGAGACGAAGCCCATGCCGAAGGTCTCGAAGCCGGCCTGGCCGCGCACGAAGCCGGTCGCCTTGCACGACAGGTCCTTGGTGCTGACCCAGAAGATCTCGCCGCTGTTGTAGAGGACCCAGGCGCGGGCCTCGCGGTCGACGGACATCGAGAACGGCGTGGCGCTGCCGCCGTCCCACGACGGGCCGGCCGGGCAGTCGAGGTTGCCGAGCAGCTTGAGCTCGTTGAGGTCGCCCTTGGGGTTGAAGCTGAGCAGCCGGTAGCGGTCGTCGACGAGGTAGATGAGGTCGGCGTTCTCGCCGCAGCTGTTGATGCAGGTGCCGCCGCGGCACATGCCGGGGTCGCAGGTGCGCTCGACCGGGCCGAAGCTGCCCGCCGGCAGGCAGGCGCGGATGCTGTCGCCGTCGCACTGCTTGGGCAGGTTGGGCGAGCACTCGACGCAGCCGAGGCGCACGTCGCAGACCTGCGCGCCGAGGCAGGTGTTCTTGATGCGCCAGCGCCCGCGCGAGCACACCTTGCGCGTGCCGCCGTCGCAGCGCAGCTCGCCGCTGTCGCAGTCGCCGCTCTGCATCGGGTCGAGCGGCAGCTCGGTGTCCTCGTCGAGATCGCGCGGCGCCTCGCAGCCGCCGAGCGCGAGCGCCGAGACGAGGAAGACCCCAAAGAGGGCTACGCGCCCGACGTGTCGCACGCTGCGCGGCGCGAACCGCTTCCGCTCCGCCTCCGCCGTCATAAGGGTCCGCGACATGGCAACCTCCAAGAGCCGTCAAGTCCGCCGCAGCGCGACGGGGCCGCCGCATTCACGGCGGGAGCCGGCGCAGACCATAGTGCGGACCGGGCAGGCGCCTCCAGCCTTTTTGCTCGCGTCCGCCATTTGCCACCGGCCGCAGGGGCTACGGCGCGCCGGTCGCGGTGACCTTGAGGCTGATGCGCGGGCCGCGGCGCCCGGGCGGGGCGACGGCCGGGCGGCTGACGATGCGGGCGACGACGCGCTCGGGCGCGATGCCGCGCTGCACCAGGAAGTCGCGCACCGCGATGGCCTGCTGCTCCCACAGCGCCTGCCCGGGATCGCCCAGGCCGCCGCCGCTGCCGTCGCCGCTGTGCTCGATGCGCAGCTGCCGGATCTCGGGGTGACGGACCAACAGGTCGATGACCTCGTCGAGCAGGCGGCCCGACTCGGTGCTGAGCGCGGTGGTCTGCGGCACAAAGGTCAGCGGCTCACCGAGCAGGATCTCGTCGGCGCCGAGCTGCGCCCGCGGCACGAGCGGCCGGCGCGTCAGGCGCAGCGAGGTGCTGAGCTCACCGCCCGCGGGCAGGACCACCAGCTGCTCGCGCGCGAGCAGGCCGGTGCCGACGACACGCAGGGTCCAGGTACCGGGCGGCACGCGCGCCAGGAGCGCCCCGGCCCCGGCCCCGGGCTGCGGCACGAGCTCGACGCTCTGGCTGTCGCGGTACAGCGTGCCCGTCGCCGCCGCCGCCGCCCCGGCGTCGTCGCGCACCTCGACCAGGAGGCGGGCCGGCGCCGCGCGCAGGATCGGCGGCAGGCTGAGCTCGACGGACGCGATCTCGCCGCCGCGCACCAGGACGACGGCGCGCCGCGTCTGGTGATCGCCGCGGCTGGCCTCGACCACCACCGCGCCCGGCGGCAGGCTCCTCGCAACGAAGCCGCCGCTCTCGTCGGTGAGCAGGGCGTTGCGCCGGGTCCCGACCAGGCGCACCACCGCGTCCGGCAGCGGCGCCCCGCTCTGCGCGTCGCGCACGCTGCCGCGCAGCAGCCCGTCA
>ERZ650309.544-NODE-544-length-18429-cov-5.877925_pt1 | contig 18429 bp, 15 predicted proteins | sample MGYA00376245_ERZ650309 | MGnify/ENA primary metagenome ERZ650309 (study PRJEB26733, sample SAMN07839294) | wastewater metagenome | biome: urban; feature: wastewater treatment plant; material: waste water | place: USA: North Carolina | collected 2016-04-26 ...
CAGCCCTGATCGCGCAGATACAGGGCTTTGCGCAGGTGGGGTGGGAACAGGCGTTTATCGCGTCCCATGTCCAGCGGGACGCGCTCGCTGTCCACGATGATCGTGGTCAGGGTGCCATCGCAGGAGATCCGGTCCACCGAGGCCCGGCTGATCGGCCCCAGATACTCCAACCCTGCGAGGTCCGGAGTATCGGCGGGCACGGTCACCAATAGTTGGGTCATCGGCGCCGACGCGTTCTCCCCGCCGCGGGCCGCGGCATCCACGATGGTTTCTAATGCATCCGCGCGCCGCCGGCTGGCAGTCCGCAGATCCGGGGAGCCATCAGGTTCGGGTCGGGGTGCTGAACCGTGTTCCATCGCCGCCAGGAACTTCGCGCCGACTTCGCCGTCCACATCGATCCGGCCCTGCACCCGCCCCTCAGCAGTCACCACGACATCAACAGTGTTGATCGACCGATCCTCACCCGCCGGTAAACCACCCTGCACGCCGGCAAGCTGATTACCCAAGACCCGGGCCCGGGCCCCGATCTCCGCCGGACTGGCCCCGGAGAAGAGCTGCCCCACCAGATCCGTCACCTGCCCGAACCGGGCCTCGTCGTCGATCGGGTTGGGTGCCCGCGCGCCAATGTGATGGATGCCTTTGACGATCGCATCCACATGCTCACCCGAGACCGCACCGTCAGCACCATGCGCGACCAATGTCGGTAACCCACCCAGGGCTCGACCGATCCGCATCCACCGCGTCGCCACCCCCGGAGCACACCCCAACGACATCAACACCGCATGCAGCGTCCGCCTCTGCGCCTTAGTCACCCCACACTGATCGAGCACCCCGGTCACCGTCGCCGCCAGATGATCAGCCAGATTGCGCAACGTCACCAGCGACCGCACCACCTCCAACGCCTCATCACCGGTGAGGTCGTCAGCGATCCGTACGGTGCGGGCCTCATCGAGGAGGGTGTGCAGGTCGGTGATGGTTGCCATAACCCATCATATCGAACAAACGTTCGAACGACAACGCCAATTTCCGCCGCGGCCTGAGTCGTTGCCTCGTTGAATTCCGTGCGCGCAGGCCCGATCAGTCGGCGCCGACGATCGCTTCGAGCAGCGCGCGATCTCGCGTGAGATCGACCGCGAAGGCGTTCGGATCCCCCTCGACAGTCGTGGCACCCGTCATCAGATCCTCGCCCTCAACCATTCGGCGGAAGGCAGCGGCGGAATACCCACGCGGATACTGCACCGTCCGAAGTTCGTCGCGGTCCACGTTTTCACCGATAATCCCTTGTGCACCAACAACTTTGACACTGTCGGTCATCGCAAGGATTGGCACGACGACATCACAACCGGCCAACCGCCCGGCGACCCGAGCCGTCAGATCGGCCGGCGCAAGCGGATACCGCACGTCGTGAATCACGACCGCGTCAGCGTCGTGCTGCGGCCAACCGGTGCTGACCGAAGCAGAAAGACCATGAGCCGCAAGGCATTCCGCAGCGGCCACCGCCAACCCGTCAGGAACGACCACCGTCACCGGCGCGACCTCACGCACCGCGTGGACGGCTCGCACCAAAGCCGGCAGGCCGGCAATCGGCGTCGTGAAATCGGCGGGTTCCAAGCCGACTGGAACGACGACCAGTGCTGAAAGAGTCACCGCTTAAATCGGATCGAACGCCGAGATCAGCCAGTTCCCATTGATTCTGCTCATGCTGATCTTCACCGAACTCTGGGCGAACGATCCATCGGGATTCTGCTTGCTCACCGTGACCTGGTTGATGAACGCGAGGACCAGAGCCGTGTCCTGGTGCAGCTCCGACACTGCCGCACGGGCGATGGTCGCTTGCGTCTTGACGGCCTTCTCCTTGACCGCAGGCGTCACGACCGTCTCGGTGAACTTCGTGTAGTAATTCAGAAAATCACCGGTCAGGTGGGCCTTGGCGTTCGCGAAATCCTTGTCCATCGATTCCGGCGCGTAGGTCAGCATCGCTACGGCACCGTCGGACGCCGCTTTGACCACCGTGTCGGCCGAGACGGCACTGACCTGATGGTCAGGGCGGTACCACAGGAAGTAGGCGGTACCGGCGAAGGCCGCCGACACCACCAGAAGCGCTGCCAGCACAACGGGCACCAGCGACCGCACGCGGCGGGCCCGGGTCTCGGCGGCAGCGACAGTCACCTCATCGACATCGGCAGACTCGACATCGGCAGACTCGACATCGGCGGACTCGACATCGGCAGAGTCGAGTTCACGGTTGGTCTCTTCAGTCATGGCACGATCTCGACTTTCGCTAACTTGATCTGGCCGCCGTCGCGAGCCACCTCGACGCTCCAGCGCCATGACCGTGGCGGCTGATCCTTACTGGCCGCGTTCGAGACTTTGGTGGTCGCGGCAACCAGAACGATGGCGCTGTCCTGGGTCATGGCCTGCACCGCAGTCCCCGTCACAGTGGCTTCGGTGACGGACTTGGACCCCTCTGCGACCTTGATGAAATCAGCAGCGGTGGCCTCGAAGTCCTTCTTGAAGTCGCCCATGGTGCCGTCGATGATCCGCTGCACGTCTTCCTTGGCGCGCCGGTAGTCCAACGACATCATGTTGACCACGCCCTGAGCGGCGGCAGCAGCGAATTCGGCACGGCGGTGCTGGTCGGCGTCCATCTGCGCCTGCGCCGCGACAACCTTGCGGTGTTGCCAGGCCATCCAGCCGCCGGCACCGATCAATCCGAGTGACAAGACGACGATGAGCGTCGCGGCGACCACCGCCATCCAACTGCGGTCGCGTGGCTTGTCGACGTCGGGTGGCTCCGCAGGAAGCTCGAGGTCATCGAGTTCGACAACCTCATCGGCGACGGCTTCGTCGGCCTCTTCAGCCTCAGCAGCCTCACGACGCAGCCTGATGGCCTTGGCGCGGGCACGTGCGGCAGCGGCCAGTGCCTCGGCTTCGGCAGCCTCGGCTTCAGCTTCATCTGCGGCGAGGAACAGCGAGTCTGCCGACTCGGGATCCTCCGGGCTTTGCTTGTCCATATCGATCAATGGTGACGCCTTGTCGAGGGACGGCATCAACCCCTCCTGTCCGTTCAGCGAGGCGCTTAGGAGAATGACATTATCAGTTTTGGAGATGACGCCGACCATACTCCATGATTCGGGTCCGCAAAACATGGCCTGTCCTGCGGAAATGTTATTTGCATGCTGTGCGAACGCCCAGCGGCGGGCGATCACGGGTCAGCGCAGCTGGTCCTTCATCACCTTGCCGGTCGCGTTCAGCGGCAGCTCGTCACGGAACTCTACAAAGCGCGGCACCTTGTAGCCAGCCATGCGGTCACGGCTCCACGAGATCAGTTCCTCGGCGCTGAGCCCACCGGTCGGGCAGACCACGAACGCCTTCCCGACCTGACCCATCCGGTCGTCAGGAACACCGACCACTGCAGCCTGGGCGACCGCCGGATGCTCCAGCAGGAAGCCCTCGATCTCGGCCGGGTAGGCATTGAACCCGCCGACGATGAACATGTCCTTTTTGCGGCCGACGATCTTCAGGCGCCCGCCCGGGGTGAACTCCCCCAGATCGCCGGTATGGAGCCAGCCGTCGGCATCGATAGCCACAGCCGTCGCATCAGGGTCATCGAGGTAGCCCTGCATGATGCTGTAGCCGCGCGCGAGAACTTCTCCGTCGTCCGCGATGCGCACCTCGACGCCCGCACACGGCACACCGGCCGTCGTGGCGATGTCCTCGGGTGAGTCACCCGGCAGCGACAGTGTGACGTTGCCGGCCTCGGTCAGGCCGTATCCCGTCATCAGGGTCTTGAACGGCAACTCGTCGCGGATCCGGCGAATCAATTCGACGGGAATGTCCGCAGCACCGGTGACCCCGGCGCGCAGGGACGCCAGCCGCGACTTGTCGGGCACGGTCAACAGCGAGTGATACAGCGTCGGCGGACCGGGCAGCATGGTAATCCGCTCTGCCTCAATGAGATTCACCACGTCATCGACGTCGAACACCGAAACGGGGAGCATGGTCGCACCGCGCAGCAGGGACGCGATCAGTCCGGCTTTGAGCCCGAAGGTATGGAAGTACGGGTTGATCATCAGGTAACGGTCACCCTCGCGCAGATCCGCGAGGGTCGCCCATTCGTCGTACATCCGAAGTGTCTGGCGGTGATTCATCATGGCGCCCTTGGGACGCCCCGTCGTACCCGAGGTGTAGATGACGTCGGAGATGTCGTCGCCGTTGAGCCAGTCGGCGGGAGGGCGCTCGAATGGCGCTGCAGCCGTGAGAAAGTCGGACAGAAGATCGATAACGGGAACGCCCGGAATCTCGAATTCCTGTCCCAGGAAACCCTTTTGGACCAGCACCGCGCGCGCACCACTGCGCGCGACAACGTCGGCGGCCTCATCAGCCTTGAAGCGCGTGTTGACCGGAACCAGCACGCCGCCGGCAGTCATGATGCCGAACGCGGCGATGATCCATTCGGCAGAATTGGGCGCCCACAACGCAATTCGGTCACCCTTGGCGATACCGAGCCCGGCGACCGCGCCCGCAGCAAGACGGACGCGGTCGGCGAGTTCGTTGAAAGACAAGCGCAGCGGACCGTCCCCGGCCGGATTGACGGCACCGCCGTCGACAACGGCTTCAGCGTCACCGAATCGGTCCGCCGCACTGAGGACCATCTCGGGGATGGTCTGCCACTGGGTCACTTACAGCGTGACCAGACGGCCCAGGTTGCCACCCATGATCTTGGCCTGATCCTCGATCGCGAGGTGTTCCAGCGCCGTGATGTAGTGGGTCGGCTCGGCCAGGCCCTCCGGGTGCGGCCAGTCGGAGCCGTACAGCACCTGGTCGACGCCGATCAGGTTGATCAGGTCGTCGATGCCCTCTTCGTAGAACGGGCTGACGAAGATGCGGTTCTTGATCTCTTCCATCGGGTTGCCCAGGAAGGCCTCGGGCGCCTTCTTGTACACCTCGGACATGGAGTCGAGCAGCGGGAACATCCACTTCGAACCGGCCTCGACGACGCCGACCTTCAGCTTGGGGTGGCGGAACAGTGCGCCGTGGATGACCCACGAGGCCACCGCGTCCTGGATCGGACGCCATTCGTTGAGGATGTTCATCGCGTTGGTCTGGAAGGGCAGCATCTCCTGCACCGTGCCGTCCCACTCCGAGGTGTAGCGGGCGTAGCCGCTGTCCGAGGAGTGCATGCCGACGAAGATGTCGTACTCGACGCACTTCTGCCAGAACGGGTCGAACTCGGGCAGCGCGAACGAGCGGGGACCGCGGAAGCCGGGCACCGGCGCCGGACGGACCAGGATGGCGCGGGCGCCACGCTTGACACACCACTCCAGCTCTTCGATGGCCTTGTCGACGATCGGCAGGGTGATGACCGGCGTGGTGAAGATGCGGTTCTGGTAGTTGAAGCCCCAGACCTCATCCAGCCACTGGTTCAGCGAGTGGACGATGACGTGGATGGCGACCGGGTTGTCGCGCAGCCGCTCCTCGATGAGGCTGGCCAGGGTGGGGAACATCAGGGTGCGGTCGACACCGAGCTCGTTCATGAGCTCCAGCCGCGGGGCGGGCTCGAAGAAGGCGGGGATGGACTTCATCGGCTCACCGAACAGCTCGCGCTTGCTCTTGCCGTCCGGGTTACCGAACTTGAAGTACTCCTCCCAGGCGCCGGGCTTGGCGACATGCGAGAACGTCGGGTTGGGGATGTAGTTGCTGATGTGGCCGTCGATGGCGATCTTCGTGCGGCCGTTGACCTCGACGTACTGGACGATGTCCTTGTACTCCTTGGGCAGGTAGGTCGTCAGCGCCTCGGGCGGCTCGTACAGATGGTTGTCCGCGTCGAACAGCGGGAATGGAATGTCGACCCGGTGTGACAGTTGACCCATGAGATGCTCCTTTTCGGTTCGTGAGAATCATATTCTCATCAACGTGCAGTGGCAATACGCGCGGGCCGTTTTTCAGGGTTTTTGAGCCCGATTCTCGACCGGTTGGTACGAGCATTACCGCAGGTTCAGGCCGGATTTACGGCCAATTCAGCGCGTACTTTGAATTTCTGCACTTTTCCGCTCGCAGTACGCGGGAAGTCCTGCCCCTCGGGCACCTCGCGGAGTTCCTCCGGCCACTTCTGCCGGGCTACCCCGGACCGCTCGAAGTGGTCACGGACCTGCTGCACGGTCGGCATCTCCCGGCCGCTCCTGATCCGCAGCACCGCGGCGACGTGTTCGCCGAGACGATCGTCGGGCGCAGCCACCACGACGGCCTCGGTCACCTCGGGCATGGTCAGCAGAACTTCCTCGACTTCGAGTGCGCTGATGTTCTCGCCGCCCCGGATGATGAGGTCGGTCGTGCGGTCCGTGATGGTCAGGTATCCGTCCGCATCGAGGACCCCGATGTCACCCGTGTGATACCAGCCGTCGTCGTCAAAAGCCTTGGCGGTCAACACCGGATCGGTGTACCCAAGGCACAGGTCAGGTCCGCGACTGAGGATCTCGCCGTCCTCGGTGAGTTTGATCTCGACGCCCGGACGCGCGTTCCCGTCGGTGTACAGCCGCTTGGCCTCCGGGGCGCTCGGGCCTGAGCCGGTGATCGACGGGTGCTCGGTGCTGCCGTAGGCGCGAAACACGAAGACACCCATGTCAGCGAGTCGGCGCGTGACCGCGATAGGCACCGTCGACCCGCCCAGCCCGGCCGTGGTGATCAGTGCCCGGTGCACGTCCGTGCAGTCCGGATGATCAAGCAGGCTGGTGACGAAGTACGGCGGTCCCCCACCGATCGAGATGCCGTCGGAGGCCATGAGCGCCAGCACCTTTGCCGGATCCCAGACGTCAGCCAGATCGATCGGCGCTCCTTCGAGGACCGGAATCAGAAAGGCGCCGATCATCCCGATGAAGTGGCCGACCGGCGTCGCGGTCAGCTGCCGGCCGCGGCCGGGAGGGTAGTTGGCCAGCAGTTGGCGGGTCTCGCAGCTCAGCGTCTGATGACTGTGCACGACGCCCTTGGGGTCGCGGGTGGTCCCCGAGGTGAACGCCACCAGCGCCGGGCCGGCCGGGTCCGCCGGCAGCGTGCCGACCAGCGGTTCGGCTGCCAACACAGTGTCGAAGTCGAGTTCTCGCGCGCCGACAGCGCTCTCGGAGGCGCCGACGAGAACAACCAGCGGTACCTCGGCACACAGATCGCGGTGATATTCCATCCGGCCGAAACGCTCGGTGGTCACGAACACCGTAGGCTTGGCGGCGCCCATGATGTGGCCGACCTCTTTGCGCCCGTAGAAGTGCACGATCGGCACCACGACCGCGCCGAGCAGCGCCGATGCCCAGAAGGTCGCGGCCGCTTCCATCCAGTTGGGCAGCTGCATGGCCACCACATCACCGGGCCCCACACCGCGCTCCTGCAGGCCCGCGGCCAGCCGCCGGGCGACCGACTCCACGTCGGCGAAGGTCCCGGCGAACGGCCGAACCTCCGAGTGCACCCAGAAGCCTGCATCGGGAGCGGCCTGCAGCCCTCGGGCCAGCAACTCCCCGAGAGTCTCCGGGGTCCACCACCCCTCGGCCACGTAACGTTCAGTCAGTTCCGCTGGAATCAGCCGGGCCGGTGCAATGACGCCCGGCGCGCTCGCCCTCTCGGCGAGCGCAACGACGGGGTCGGGAGTTGGAGAAGATCCAGGGTTTTGCATGGACTGCCGACTACCTCCGCGCTTGCCGACGACCGCCAGACGTACGACCGATGATGCTATTCTCCGGCCGCGAGAATACCAATACCGAAGATGGAGAATGACCCCGTGTCCGACGTTCGGGTGACCTACGAAGCCGACGGCGCACTCGCCGTCCTCACCATCGACCGCCCGCATGCCCGCAATGCCATATCGCTGGGCACCATGGATCTGCTGAACGCCGCACTCGACGAGGTCTTCGCCTCCGCCACCAAGGCGCTGGTGATCACCGGCGCCGGCGACAAGGCATTCGTCTCGGGCGGCGATCTCAAGGAACTGGCGCTGCTGCGCACCGAAGAAGAGGCTGCCGACATGGCCCGCCGGATGCGCAGCATCTGCGACCGCATCGCCGCCTTCCCCGGCCCGGTGATCGCGGCACTGAACGGCCATGCCCTCGGCGGCGGCGCCGAATTCTCTGTCGCTGCCGACATTCGGGTGGCATGCGATGACATCCGCATCGGCTTCAACCAGGTGACGCTGGCGATCATGCCGGCCTGGGGCGGCGCAGAGCGACTGGCGGCTCTGGTCAGCAAGGGTCGGGCGCTGATGCTGGCCGGCAGCGGCACGATCCTCGATGCCCACGACGCGTTGAAGTTCGGGCTGCTCGACGTGGTGGTCCCCCGCGCCTCCTTCGAAGACGAATGGCGTTCCCTGGCAACCAAACTCGCCAGCGGCGCGGCCGACGAGATCAAGCGCGTGATCGCAGGCGTCACACCCGAAGAGGCGATATCGGCGTTCGCCAAGCTCTGGGCACACGACGACCATTGGGCCGCTGCCGACAAAGTGATGGCTCGCGTCAGCAAGGGCTGATCAAGCGTCAGGCTTCCTTGGGCGGGTAGAAGTACTCGCGCCAGGCGACGATCTTGTCGTCCTTGACTTCGTAGGCGCCCATGACCGGCCAGCTCATCTCCTTGCCGTCGACGACCCAGTGGTCATAGCGCTCCATCAGCACGACGTTGCCGTCGACCGCGAGATAGCGCACCTTGAGGTCGACGCACTTCCCACCGCCGAAGAACACCTTCATCATCTCGTGGATCGCTTCACGCCCCGACAGCTTCGGCCAATCGGGACCGATGTCGAAGGTGGCATCGTCAGCGAAGTGGCTCATGACTTCGTCGATGTCGTTATTTCCCCAGGCGGCGATCTCAGCGCGCACGATTTCCTCAGCGGTCATCATCTTCCCTTCGATGCGTTGCGATTGAACATTTACACCATTTCGAATAACTGTAATGTCTACCGGAGCGCTGTCCGGTCCGAACGTGAACCTGATTCGGCGCGAATCCTCCATCACGCGAGGCACATTCGTGGGGAGTCCCCCGTCAGGAAACAACCAGAGGCGGCGGCTCCCCACTGCGAACAGTCCACTTTCCCGAAGTTGCGCCGAGAACCTTTGCCCGGATCCTTGACCGCACACGAGCGAACCTGCTAAGCAGATGCCCAGCATAATTCAGCCATTTCAGTACGTGCTCACGAGCGCACACCAACTCGACCCGATCGAGTCCACCTCCCTGATGGAGTCCACATGACCACGTCCACCGAGTCGGATCTCTACTACGATCCGTACAACATCGAGCTGAACATGGACCCCTATGCGGTGTTCGCCCGCCTGCGGGAAGAAGCGCCGCTGTACTACAACGAGCAGCACGACTTCTACGCACTGAGCCGGTACGACGACGTCAACAAGGGCGTCATCGACCACGAAACGTTCATCTCAGGCCGCGGCGCCGTACTGGAGATCATCAAATCCGGGATGGAAATCCCGCCGGGCACATTGATTTTCGAGGATCCGCCGATCCACAACATCCACCGGAATCTGTTGTCGCGGATGTTCACTCCGCGCAAGGTGCTCGCGCTGGAACCACAGATCCGCGAATTCACCGCACGTTGCCTCGATCCACTGGCCGGGTCCGATCGCTTCGATTTCGTCAACGACCTCGGCGAGCAGATGCCGATGCGCGTCATCGGCATGCTCCTGGGCATTCCGGAAGATCGGCAGCAACAGATCACCGAACACGGCGAAGAAACTCTGCAGGGCCAGAAGCTCGAAGGCCTCGCCACCGGCGAGGTGTTCGCCGAGTTCATCGACTGGCGCACCGAGCACCCGTCCGACGACATCATGACCGACCTGCTCAACGCCGAGTTCGAGGACGAGACCGGCACCGTCCGGAAACTGCGCCGCGACGAACTGCTGCTGTACCTGACGGTGATCGCGACCGCGGGTTCGGAAACCACCACGCGGTTGATCGGTTGGGCCGGAAAGACTTTGGCCGACTACCCCGACCAGCGCCGCGAGCTGGCCGAGAACCCGGCACTCATCCCCCAGGCGATCGAGGAGATCCTGCGCTGGGAACCGCCGGCCCTGCAGATCGGGCGGTATGTCACCAGGGACGTCGAATACTACGGCCGGACGGTACCCGAGGGCTCGGCGATGCTGATGCTCGTCGGCGCCGCCAACCGCGACCACCGACGCTTCGCCCCCAACGGCGACGTCTTCGACATCCATCGGGAACAGCACTCGCACATGACTTTTGGCGCGGGCACCCATTTCTGCATGGGCAATGCGCTGGCCCGCCTGGAAGGCCGGATCGCGCTCGAAGAGATCCTCAAGCGGTTCCCGGAGTGGGAGGTCGACTGGTCGGGCGCGGTACCGTCGGAAACCGCCGCGGTGCGCGGTTGGGCCGCCATGCCGACGTTCGTGCGCTGATCCGGGACAACACCGGAATGCATCGCATACTGCTCAGCACGTTGCTGATCGACGCTCCGTCGGACCGCTACGACCAGACGACGCAGTTCTGGGCGGGAGCATTCGACGCGCAGGTCGTGTGCCCACGCGGCATGGATGACTATCGCATCCTCGACGGCGCGTCGGACGACTTCCGGGTGGTGGTCCAGAACGTGCACTCGGATCAGGCAGGGGTCCACCTAGACATCCACACCGATGATCTCGCCGCCGAGGTCGAGCGTCTCACCGCACTCGGAGCAACAGTCGTCGATGATTCATTCGCCACTCACCCAGGGCAATGGATCATCATGGCAGACCCGGCCGGAAAGAAATTCTGTGTCGTCTACGCGCTGAATCCCTTACGCCCCAAGGCCGATCACGACGCCTTCGAGCGAAGAGCCAAACACGTCGGGTGACCGGGCAGACTCACGGCAACTTGATGGCGGACATGTACATCTCGACGATCGGCCGGTAGAGGTCGATACCGTCGAGTTCGCTACCCAGCACGACAGAGTCGCTCGTGGCGATCAGGACGTGGGCGAATTCCCGCGGTGACATCAGCAGTGTCGCGCCGAGCCGGTCGAGACCGGTGACGACAAACCGCGCCAAGGCCTCGACCACCTCGGTCCGTTTCACCGCAACCCGTTCGCGCGCTTGTGGATTGCGCAGCAGGTAGAGGCTGAACTCATGCCCGAGAGCCGCATGTTCGGCGCCACGATCCTGGCTCAGTTGACGCCAGCGCCCCGCGATCTCATCCAGTTCTCGGGGACCGACCTCCGTCGAAGCTGACATGACCTCGGCGAAGTTGTCGAAATATCGGCGCCAATAGCGGTCACTGACAGCCAGGAAGAGATCTTCCTTGGTGGTGAAATGCTTGTAGATGGCACCTTTGGTGTAGCCGGCCGCGTGGGCGATGTCGTCGAGTGTCGCTGGGGTGAAACCTTTTTCGGCGAACACCTCCTCGGCGGCATCGAGCAGCGACGCCCGCGTCTGCTCCAGGCGCCGCTCCCGCGTCCACCGCTCAGCCATGCTGGCTATTCTGACACGAATCTCAGATACCCATTCCCCTTTCAGATACCCGTTGGTATATTTTGCGCATGAGCGAGCTCTCGACGAGCGCATCCACGTCCGAACAAGCCTCGGCTACAACTGCTTTCACCACAGACGCCCGGGTCAAACCGGTCCAGGTCTGGGCTGTGCTCGGCGGCGTGCTGCTGCTGTTGCAGCTCTACGTATGGACCCGCTGGATCACCGGCCCGTACTTCCAGGTGGTACCCAGCGGCCCCAACGACCCGCCGATGTATATGAAGATCCCCCTCGTCGCGAACGCCGTGTTCGCCTGGATCGGCCTGCCCGTCGCAGTCTGGTGGTTCCTCATTCGTCCGTGGGTCCGGGAGCGGCGGATCACGCTCGACGGAATGCTCATGGTGTCAATGGGTTTGATGTTCTTCCAGGATCCATTGCTCAATTACCTGAACACCTGGTGCACGTACAACACCTGGATGCCCAACCGCGGCTCATGGTCGTCGCAGATCCCCGGCTGGGTCTCGCCCGAAGAGCCCGGACGCCAGGTCGTCGAACCACTGCTCACCAATGTGCCGGGCTATTCGTTCGGCAATCTGCTGATGGTCATGCTCGGCTGCCTGGTCATGCGTCGGGTCAAGGCCCGCTGGCCACACCTGAGCAACGCACAATTGATCGGCGTCACTTATGTTTTCAACATCCTGCTCGACTTCGTGATGGAAGGCCTGATCTTCCTGCCGATCGGCTTCTACGTCTATCCCGGCGCCATGCGGTCGGTGTCGATCAATGCCGGTACCTACTACCAGTGGCCCATTTATGAAGGCCTGATGTGGGGCGGTGTCCTGACCGCCCTGTGCGCTCTGCGGTTCTTCACCGACGACCGCGGACGCACCATCGTCGAGCGCGGATCAGACCGCCTCCGAGGCGGTTTCGCCAAAACTCAAGGCACCCGATTCCTCGCGATCTTCGCCGCCGTGAGCGCGTGCTTCTTCGTGTTCTACAACCTGCCGGCACAATGGCTCGCGATGCACGCCGACCCCTGGCCCGACGACGTCCAGAAGCGCTCGTACCTCAACGGCGGCATCTGCGGAGCCGGCACCGATACCCCGTGCCCCAACCCGATACTGCCCATGCCCACCAAACGTTCCGGCTTCGTCAACACCGACGGAGTGCTGGTGCTGCCCGACGGCGCGCATCTGCCCACGGTCGTCCCCCAACTGCCGGCCTCATAGCGTGCCGGACCAGACGCCGTTCTACCGACCGGTGAACGACGAAGTCGACGTCTTCACCGCAGCAGCCCGCCGCGCACTACCGGTGCTGCTCAAAGGCCCGACCGGTTGCGGGAAAACGAGATTCGTCGAAGCGATGGCCCACCGGCTCGGACGCGAGCTGATCACCGTGGCCGGCCACGAAGACATGACGTCGGCAGATCTGGTCGGTCGTTTCCTTCTCAAAGGCGGTGAAACCGTCTGGGTGGACGGGCCCTTGACACGCGCGGTCCGCACCGGCGCGATCTGCTACCTCGATGAGATCGTCGAAGCCCGACAGGACACCACCGTCGTCATTCACCCGCTGGCCGACCACCGCCGCGAACTCCCGCTGGACCGGCTCGGCACCACACTGCCTGCGGCACCAGGTTTTCAGTTGGTCATCTCCTACAACCCCGGCTACCAGAGCGTCCTGAAGAACATCAAAGAGTCCACGCGTCAACGCTTTGTCGCCATTGAGCTCGACTTTCCCTCCGCGGCAACAGAAACCGACATCGTGGCCCACGAAGCCGGGATCGATACCCGCACAGCAGCCCAGCTGGTCAAGCTGGGCAATGCGATTCGGAATCTGCAGGCCTCACCGCTGCGCGAGGTGTCGTCCACCCGCATGCTGATCCTGGCCGGAGGACTCGTCGCCGAGGGGCTGCCACTGCGCAGTGCCGTCCGATCGGCGATCGTCCGCGTCCTCTCCGACGACCCGAACATCGTTGCCGCTCTTGATGAACTTGCCGATGCCGTCATGACAGCGGACTGACACCGCCGTGACGGTGGATGTCGCCAGATTCGAACTTCTCGCGGGGTTCATCGCCGGTTGCTCCGTAGAGGTCGCGTACGCACCGGCCGGTCAGCTCGCGCACACCGACGGCAACGTCATCTTCATCAGAGCAACCGCTTCCACCGAACAACAGCGCAAAGAGGTTGTGCTGCAAGGCGCATTGTTGGCCGCAGGCAGTCTGCAACCGCAGCTCACCAGAGCACTGCTCGTCAGGCCGCGGCTCACCCGGCGCTATCTCGCACTCGAGGGACACCGCGCGTTGCACGTACTGGCGGCGCGACTGCCACTGGCCGCCACGCTGTGCCCGGATCACCCGCCGGCCAGCTCCGGCGCCGACCAGTCACTGGCCATTGCCAAGAGCCGCCGCATGATTCCTGATCCGCCGGAGTGGTTCGGCGTCATCAAGCCTCAGCGCCCGACGCCCCGATCAGCCGCCCCCGACGTCCACTTCGAGGCGGCGGACCCGGAGGAGCCAGACGACCCGGACGACGACAATGCGACCGAGGAAAGCAAGATCCTGAAGCTGTTCGAAGCGCCGGCCATGACCGTGAAGTCATTGTCGGAGTTCCTGCGCAAACTGCTCGGCAGCTCACCTTCGTCGGACGACAAGCCGGCCGGCGCCGAGTTGGCGCTCAATGTCATGCGGCGCGGACGCGGCGCCGGACAGGGCGCCCGGCCCAGCCCCGTGCACATCACCACGGACAAACCCGGGTCCACCATCGGTGTCGGCGGGGCGCTCTACCCCGAGTGGGACGTGCACAAGAATCGTTACCGCGATCGCTGGTGCCGGGTCATCGATTTTCCCCTGACGGCCGCGGACGGCGCCTACCGCGGTGCCGCCGCGGACCCCGTACTGCGCCGGCGACTGTCCCGAATCGTACTGGGCATCAAGGCACTTCGTCGTCGACCCGACGGTGACGACGTGGACACCGACGCGCTCGTCGACCTGTTCATCGACGCCGGGTCGGGCCGGTCCACCGACGAGAACATCTACATCGAGCGCCGCAAACTCAGTCGCGACCTGGGCGTGCTGATCCTGCTCGACGCGTCAGGTTCAGCCGGCGACACCGATGCCGAGGGCCGTGCCGTACATGAACTCCAACGGGAGGCCGCCGCCACCCTGACCGCCACCCTGGACGAGCTCGGAGATCGGGTGGCGCTGTACGGCTTCCGATCGCACGGGCGCAGCTCCGTGCATCTGCCGGCGGTCAAGACTTTCGACCAGCAGTTCGGTGCGGCGCAGCGAAACACACTCGACCATCTCGACGCCTCCGGCTACACGCGGCTGGGCGCAGGCATCCGGGGCGCGGGAGAAATCCTCAAGAACAATGCAGGCACGCCGAACCGGCTACTGATCGTGGTATCCGACGGCTACCCGTACGACGACGGCTACGAAGGCCGTTATGCACAAGCAGACTCCGCCAAGGCACTCGAAGAACTCCGCCTCGACGGCGTCGCGTGCCTGTGCCTGAGTATCGGCGGCCACGACGACTCCGATGTTCTGGAAAAGGTGTTCGGACCGGCCAGCCATGCCCACGCCCCGACGCTCGCCGAGCTGAGTCCAATAATGGATCAACTGTTCCAGTCTGCGCTGCGAGAACTGGCCCTACCAGCAGCGAAAACGCTGCGGCGGCGGTCTCATTACACAATTCACCGATGATGTAAATTACGGAGGAAAGCGCACCATCAGCCGCACTCAAGCGGCTGTGTGGCATTTGCTCCGACTCGGGTGGGTAGGCATATCGTGAATGAGGTCCTGGCCCGCGCCGGCATCTTCCAAGGTGTCTCTCCCGATGCCATCGCAACCCTCACCAGCCACTTGCAGCCGGCGTCATTCCCCTTGGGACACATCGTGTTCCACGAGGGCGACGCGGGCGATCAGCTGTACATCATCACCTCGGGCAAGGTGAAGATCGGTAGGTCAGGCCCCCACGACAAGGAAAGCCTGATCGCCATCCTCGGCCCGGCCGACATGTTCGGCGAGTTGGCCCTGTTCGATCCCGGGCCACGCACCTCGACCGTCACGACCCTGACCAAGGTCGAGGCGCTCACCATGGACCGCTCGGCACTGCACTTCTGGATCAGCGCACGTCCCGAGATCGCCGAACAACTCCTCCGCGTCCTGGCCCGCCGCCTGCGCCGCACCAACAACAACCTCTCCGACCTGATCTTCACCGACGTACCGGGCCGCGTCGCCAAACTGCTGCTGGACCTGGCAAGCCGATTCGGCGAGCGGGACAACGAAGCACTGCGCATCAACCACGAGTTGACCCAGGAAGAGTTCGCCCAGTTGGTCGGATCGACCCGGGAGTCGGTCAACAAGGCGCTGTCCAACTTCGCCGCACGCGGATGGATCCGCCAGCAGGGCCGGACCATCTTCATCTTCGACCCGGCCGCATTGGCGAAGCGCGCACGCTGACCACGTTTGCTGGCCCTCGGACCGCCGCAAGGGCTCATCGAAGGTAGCCACCCAGAAGTCGTTTGCTGAGCGAAGGCCGACGAATTCGATTCGCGGACACCCGATTTCGAGGACCACACGGCAACCCGCCCAACGCCGCCCCAACACACACATTTGTCTACGCGTGTGTAAATTGTTCGTGTGCTGCCCGTGTCGCGCAGCGGACGATCCAGCGTCGTCCGAGGTCTACCAGTCCGTCGTGCTGTTGGCATGACGGCGGCGTGGGTGATGTGATTTGTCGCTAGTCAGCCGCCCGGCCAGCGGCCTTCCCGCAACCGCCACCACCGTGCTCTATGACGCCGCGCAGGCCACCGCCACGGGGCTTCGTCGAGGCGCACGAGTCGGCTCGAAAGCTCCCCGGAACGCGCTGCGGGCCATTCGACGATCGAGCACCGGGATCGCCGTGACGTGGGTACTGGGCCCGATCCTGCTGTGGCTCGCGGCCATGCAGATGCCGCCGGTGCAGGTCACACCGCCACCACTGTTGCCCGGGACTTCTGCCTCCAGCGCCAGTTTGGCCCAGGCCACGGGCCATCCGACCGTGCCGGCCCACCTCGTCGTCGCCGGCCAGCATCGACTGGGACCCGACGATCACAGCTTCTACGACGCCGTGATGAACAGGGTGCGCGCCGACACCGAGCACGTCGAGTCCGCGGTCGCGACCTGGTCCGACCCCCTGACCGCAGACATCGCGACCAGCGATGATCACCGCGGGGCCTACGGACTGCTGTGGCTCAATGGCGAGCTCGGCAGCCCGCAAACACGCTCGGCCGTCGACGCGATCAATGACATCATCGCCTCGGTACCCGCCCCGCCGGGTGTCCGCGCGTACCTCAGCGGGCCGGCCACCGTATTCACCGCGCCGGCCACCCCATCGTGGCCGACCGCGCTGGCCATCTTCATCGCCGTGCTGGCTCTGGTCTCGGTGGCTCTGCAACGAGTTTGCCGACCGAATGTCAGGCTGGCAGTGCTGGCCGGCGTTTCCGGGGTCTCACTGTTCGCTGCGGCGCCGGTGGCCTACCTGCTCGCCACGGCTCGAGTGCTGACGCTGTCCCCGCTGTCGGCGGCGTTGGGCGGCGTGCTGACCGTATGTGCCGCTGTTGATTTCGCCCTGGTGGTCACTCGCGGATATCACCACAGGCGCCGCGACGGGCACGACCACGACGACGCACTGACCGGCGCCTACCTGGCGCTGCTACGTCATATCTCGATCGCGGCACCCGTACTGACCGCGATGCTCGCGGCATCGATCTTCCTTCACACCCCGATGCTTCGAGAAGTGACGGCGCCCGCGGCCGTCGGCATCGTCATCGCACTACTCGCGGTCGCCACGTGCGGTCCGGTGATGATCGACCGGACCGCGGATTCACGAGCCTGGACCGATTCGTGGGCGGCCGGCCGCATGCTGCCGCAACTGGGTCGCACCGGGCTGGCCATCTCGATCATCATCGTCTGTGTGGTGGCGGCGGGCGGCGCAACATGGTCGGCCCGGAACACACCGACCTCGCCGATCGCCCAGCAGGGACCGTTCACCGCGGCCCAACTGCTCCCGGACGTCGTGACCATCGACGCCGATCACGACCAACGCAACCCTGACGGCCTGGCGACCATCAACCGCGTCACCCGCCGCTTGATGGCGCTGCCCGGAGTCATCCGCGTCCAGTCGGCCAGCGCTCCGGCCGGAACCCCCTGGAATGAGGCGACATTCGCGTTCCAGGCCGGCAACCTCGGCGAGCAGGCCCAACGACGAGCATCTGCCGCAACGTCGCAATTGGGCCCGGTGAAGTCACTGAACGCAGCGCTCGACGCCCTCAATGGTGCCCTCGATCGCGTCCGTCATGGCGATGCGGTCAACGACTTCTCGCGCGTCGCGGGCGAGGTGGGCACCGGCATCCAGACGATGATGCAGGCATCCGGTGCGATCATGCACTCCCTGGCCCCGATCCAGGAGTGGATGGGCGGTATCTCCGACTGCACCAACAACTCGACATGCGTTGCGGCCAAACGCCTCATGGAGCCGTTCGACAACGTGATGCGCGTGGCCCAGCAACTCGCCTCGTTCACCAGTCGGCCGCACCGGGGCCCGTCCCTGGCGGCCGACGACACCCTGGGGCAGCTCCAGTCGGTGATCAATCAGTTCCGTGCACTGCTTCCCGGGCTGAACAACCTGCTCGACACCGTGCTGCCCCAGATCAGTTCTCTGACAACGTCGATGAAGGACATCGGGCACAGCTTCGGCGACAACAACCAGGGCGCTTTCTACCTTCCCCGATCGGTACTCGTCAGCCCGGCTTATCGCTCGGTGCGGGAGTCGATGTTCTCCCCGGACGGTCACCGCACCCGACTGCTCGTCTACGGCGCGCTGGACAACACGAATCTGCCGCTGTGGCAACGACCCACCGCGATCGCACAACTGCTGGCCACCCAGAGCAAAGAAGGCGCCCTTGCCGACGGCGTGGTGCATGTGACCGGCACCAGATCGGAAGA
>ERZ650309.545-NODE-545-length-18412-cov-8.800948_pt1 | contig 18412 bp, 13 predicted proteins | sample MGYA00376245_ERZ650309 | MGnify/ENA primary metagenome ERZ650309 (study PRJEB26733, sample SAMN07839294) | wastewater metagenome | biome: urban; feature: wastewater treatment plant; material: waste water | place: USA: North Carolina | collected 2016-04-26 ...
CAACACCTGCTCCAACACCTGCTCCAACACCTGCTCCAACACCTGCTCCAACACCTGCTCCAACACCAATTGCTGCGCTAACTGCAACTATGAGTGATAATAATTTCTTTGTTACTACAAAAAGAAGCATAACTTCACAACAAATGACCATTACCAATCATGGTAATACCAACGAAAATAATATTTTATTAACTCTACCAGCTAAATTTTCTATTTCAACAGGTAGTGGTAATAATAGAAATTGTAGCGTAGTAGGTTCTTTAATCTCAGATAATTTACAACCGAATGACTCATGTGATATCACTATAACTTACGATAACAATATTGCTACACCTCAAGCTACTAACAATATTCATATCCGCTATAATTATGATGACGGCAAGCCATCTCCAAGCACGACTACGACTTCTGTTAATTACAAAGTTACTCAGGCTTCTGCTATTTTAGCCTTTGCACCAAGTATTTATACATTTACCGACACAATCTTAAACAATAACATTGAAAAAGGTCAGTACCAAATTAATTTACAAAATAGCGGCGATGATGAAGCTACTAATCTTGTATTCAACTTCAGTGGTACAGGTGCTGTGCTCTTTAGTCACTATAATTCTGACGTTGGTTCAGAGTGTACTACCACTCTTCATGATGGAGCTAGTTGTGATTATGGGGTACAATTTGGTTCAGCAGAATCAACCGTTGCAGCAGGCAGCAAAGTTGCAACACTAAATCTAGCATATACACCGTATAGCGGTGGTACAACCCGTACCACAACAGCTACGTTTAATGGACAAGTTGCAACTGCACAATCAGCAATCTTTGATTTAAGCATTACTGACACTGGATTTGCTGGTGGTAATGGACGCAGTTCTACACCTTATGCAACCCAAAAAGATCGGACTTCAGGTAAAATTACTTTTATATTCACTAACACAGGAAATTCAGCTGCCTCAAACGCATGGCTTGACGTGGCTACAACTTCATCTGGCTGGAGTATTACTAATAACTGTGGAACCAACCATAGCAAAATAACAGTGAATAAAAACTCTAGCTGTACCGTCGAGGCTATCCCAATCACTACTGCTACGGGGAGTAATAACTTAGTTATTAACTGGGTTGGACATTGGAACGATGCTGCTAATCCGAATGGAGTTAGCTCAGATTTACAACAAACAATCTATAGTACGGTCTATGCACCAGCAAGCATTAATATCACCAATACATTACAATTTAAGCAGAATATGTTACCAGGATCTAAATTTAATATCATCGCCACATTAACTGGTGGTTATAAAGAACCAAGTAGAAGCATAAAAGCTACGACAAGTAAATTAGAAATCAGTTTTGCCAATAATGACTGTACTGTAAGCAGCAGCACTCCAACATGTACAATTGAGGTATCAATTATGGACAGTGCTAATTACTCTAATAATAACACTATCAATTTAACTAGCTCAGATATTTCACCAAATCCTAACTCTATATCACTCAATATAAGTAATCGACGGATTATTTTTGCTAGCGATGGTAAGTGGTCTGGGAATTTGGGAGGTGTCAATGGTGCAAATGCTAAATGCCAAGCGGACTCAAATAATCCCGATCGACTTAATTCTTTGTGGAAAGCAGTATTACCTGATAATGTACCATATGCCAAAGCTAAATTAGAGTATTTTACAAAATCAGGTGCTAGCGTATTAAATACGAATACCACAACCAATTTTGCAGAAATCGAAACGTTAAACAACCCAATTATTGAAATGGATAGCAAATTTGGCATTATAGGCATTTGGACAGGTAATGTTAGCGACAACTGTAATCATTGGAATAGTGCCGAGGATAATGATTATGGTCTAACTGGAGCAGCGAACTTAATAACGAAGCGTTGGATGTCAGATTCGACAAATGCGTGTAACAATAATCATTATTTATATTGTGTTCAACAATAAATTTTGTATAAGTTAATTACTCCGTACCTAAGCAAGATATCTCTGTTACCTACTCCCTTCCAGAGCTTTAGCATAAAGTTAGAGTTCTGGACTTTTTTAAATTCCCTCTTGTTAGCCTCCAGTTGTTAATTGCGCATAGTAAATATTCTTAACCAACTGATATAATCTGTATAGATTTAGATTTAAACTGTAAGAAAACTTTAAATGCCAACACAAAATTATCGTCGTTACATAAATCTCAAGCGGAAATAATGTTGTTATGATAAAATGTGAAAACAAGGTTAAACCTTAGGGGGAAATCAATTGAATTATGATGATATTTTTTTATTTGTTAAATTAATTAATGTTGGAAGCTTTAGTACGTTAGCAAAAATTCTAAATATTAGTCAGGCAACAATATCTCGGAGAATCCAGAACCTTGAAAATCAGTTGCACTTACAATTAATCAGAAGGCATTCAAGAGGAATGCTTGGCATGACTCCTGACGGCGAAATATTATATGCCCGATTCAGTGAGCAAGAAAGAATTTTAGGCAGTGCTCTAAAAGAAGTTATTGATCGTCAAAGCTTGGTTAAAGGAACTCTTAAAATTGCCATTCCGCTATTACTTTATAATAAAGTCTTAGCTCCACATATACATATCTTTCAAGAAAATTATCCTGATGCAAAATTGATTATCTCTTATGCTGCAGGCAGTGTTGATCTCTTAAAAGATAATTTTGATTTGGCGGTCAGTACTAGCCTACCAGCTTCACAAACGAATACCATCAAATTGCTGAATAGCTACCACTATAGGCTTTATGCAACTAGTGAATATATTCTCAAATATGGGCAACCAAATACTCCTGAAGAATTAACTCAACATAAATTAATTGGTTCATCAATTAATACAGTAGAGAAATACCTAGTTGTCGGACAATCCCTAGATAAGCTTATTGATAAGCATCTTGAAGCTACCAATATAAACAATAATAAGACAACCATAATCGACTATAACCCAAGCATCTGCATTTCCAATGCTTTTGCTAATATTGATATGATCTATAATAATAACTACATTGTCAAAGCACTTGATTTATTCATGAATAACGACCTAGCGCATGGAAAGGTACAATTAATTTTACCTGAATACACATTTGGTAGTAGTAAATTTTATTTGATCCGCAACAATGGAATCCGCAGTAGGCTAGAACAGGCATTTGTTGAATTCATCGAGAAATCTTTTGCAAAATGCACTTATATTTGAAGGATACAAGAAATTACAATAAAAAACACCAATAAAACATTCTTAAATCTCAGCAAATGGCTGATGCTTATTACATTATTTGCAATAATTACCGCTTGTAGCAAACCGTATTTCACCAAGCTATCGAGTGATGGAACTATCTTGGCATTTGGGGATAGTCTAACCGCAGGTAATGGTACAAGTTCGGAAAATAGCTACCCTAGCGTGCTTAGTCAAATTTCTGGGCATAAAGTAATCAATGCAGGAATTTCTGGCGAAACCACTGAACAAGGAGCTACACGCTTCACTCAGGTATTGCAGGAGACACATCCACAGTTGGTGATCTTAATGGAAGGCGGTAACGATATTTTACGGAATATTAGTCCACAAAGCACCAAACGCAATTTAGAGAGCATGATTAAGCAAGCTCAACTCCAACACGTACAGATCATGCTCGTGGGTATTCCAAACAAAAACATATTCTCATCTCATGCTGAGTTTTATGATGATTTGGCGAAACAATACAATCTATTATTAGATGACAGCAGCATTGCTAAACTCGAAAAATCACCAGAATATAAATCAGACGAAGTTCACTTTAATCAACAAGGTTATAGAGTACTTGCCGAACGATTTTATGCCTTACTCAAGAAAAACGGCGCACTTTAAAAAAGGCGGTAAAATTTACCGCCTCAGATATGCTATTGATTAAACTACAATGTTAATCAGTTTATTTGGTACCACCACCATTTTCTTGATTGCCTGACCTTCGATAAATTTCTGTACATTGGCATTTTCTTTTGCCATTGCTTCAATTTCATCTTTAGTTAAGGATTTAGCAACCATGATTTTACCGCGGAGTTTACCATTAACCTGAATTACCATTTCCACTTCATCGACATCCAGCGCACTTTCATCAACTACGAGCCATGCTTGGTCTAAAAGCTCAGTATCTGGACGCAATTCATTCCATAGTGCATCACACACATGCGGAATTATTGGTGAAAGCATAATCACCACCGCTTCCAAAACTTCCTGACTTAACGCACGACCATTTTCACCAGTAAAAGCAACTTTAGAGTATGAATTTAACAATTCCATAATCGCTGCAATCGCAGTATTGAATTGTTTGCGAACACCCATGTCATTAGTAACTTTAGCAATAGTTTGGTGCAACTGAGTACGCAGTTTTTTCTGTTCTGGCGTTAATTCACCAGAAGTGTAACGCGCAACTATTCCATATTGCTGATGTTCAAACACCATGCGCCATAGACGACGAATAAAGCGATTAGAGCCTTCAACACCACTTTCCGTCCATTCCAGCGTTAATTCTGGTGGAGCCGCAAACATGATGAATAAACGAGCAGTATCTGCGCCAAAACGATTGATAATCGGATCAGGATCAATTCCATTGTTTTTTGATTTAGACATTTTTTCAATGCCACCGTATTCAACTTCGCGTCCATCACCCTTGTAAGTTGCACGAAGTAAATTACCCTTAGCATCCTTAACCACATCAATATCCATCGGACTATACCAATCTTTAGAACCATTTGGATTTTGACGGTAAAAAGTCTCAGCCAATACCATACCTTGCGTCAAAAGATTTTTAAATGGCTCATCGCCATTTACCAAACCTAAATCACGAAGTGCTTTATAAAAGAACCGCGCATACAATAAATGTAGAATAGCATGTTCAATCCCACCGACATATTGATCAACTGGTGCCCAGTATTTTACCCGTTCATCAAGCATTTGCTCTTGATTATCCGCACAGGTATAACGTAGGAAATACCAGCTCGAATCAACGAAAGTATCCATGGTATCAGTTTCACGACGTGCCTCAGCACCACATTTAGGACAATGACAATTGACAAAGTCAGGATTTTTAGCCAGCGGATTACCACTACCATCTGGAATCAAATCCTCTGGCAAGCGCACTGGTAAATCAGCTTCGGGCGCAGCCACATCGCCACAATGTTCACAATGAATAATCGGAATCGGACAACCCCAGTAGCGTTGACGAGAAATACCCCAATCACGCAAGCGGTAATTTACTTTAACCTGCCCAATTTTACGGCTGGTTAATTCTTCTTCCATCGCAGCAAAAACCTGCTCAAAATTCATACCATCAAATTTACCAGAGTTTACTAAAATACCATCACCAGTATAAGCACGAGCTTCAGGATCATAATTACTATCTTCATTTTGTGGTTTAATCACAATTTTTTTCGGCAAGTTATATTTTGTCGCAAATTCAAAATCACGCTCATCATGTGCTGGAACAGCCATTACTGCGCCAGTTCCATAATTCATCAGCACATAATTAGCCACCCAAACTGGAACTTTTTCACCATTTAGAGGATTAGTCACATACAGACCACTAAACATCCCGACTTTTTCAGCAGTCGCCAACTCAGCTTCAGACACGCCACCCGCTTTGCATTCATACATGAATTTTGCCAGAGCGGCATTATGATTAGCAGCTTCCTCAGCTAGTGGATGCTCAGCAGAGATTGCAACATAGGTAACGCCCATCAAAGTATCCGGGCGGGTGGTAAACACCGTCAGTCCATCAAAACCATCACAACCAGCAAACTCAACTTCCATTCCGCGTGATTTACCAATCCAGTTGCGCTGCATCACTTTAACCTGATCTGGCCAGCCGCCTAGCTGATCTAAATCAGCTAAAAGCTGCTCAGCATATTTGGTGATTGCAAAGTAATACATCGGGATTTCTTTTTTAATAACCGTTGCACCACTACGCCAGCCACGTCCATCGATCACCTGCTCATTTGCCAAGACCGTTTGATCTACTGGATCCCAGTTCACCGTACCATTTTTACGATAAATAATTCCACTTTTATATAATTGAATAAAAAACCATTGTTGATGACGGTAATAATCCGGACTACAAGTTGCCAGTTCACGCGCCCAGTCGATGCTTAAACCCATATTTTCGAGCTGAGCTTTCATATTGGCAATATTTTGATACGTCCACTCTGCAGGCGCAACTTTTGATTTCATCGCAGCATTTTCTGCTGGTAAACCAAAAGCATCCCAGCCAATCGGATGCACTACATTATAACCATTCATTTTATAAAAACGCGCTAGAACATCGGTAATCGTATAGTTACGTACATGCCCCATATGCAGTTTACCTGATGGATAAGGTAACATTGACATGCAATACATTTTAGGTTTTGGTGAAGATTCGTTTACTTCAAAGATTTTAGAATCGCGCCACTTACTTTGGGCTTTTTTTTCGATATTATTATGAACGTAATTTTCTTGCATTATTGAGCTTTCCGTTGAGTCTTAAATTTTTTAATCGTGTATTTTACCATAAAATCAGATGCTAATTAATTGGTACATGAGCATAATGAACCCCCATTGGTGCAATTTGCACTCGTACCAAGGACTGTGTTAGCATCTTGGTCAAAACATACGCAACCATTATTCGCAACTTGAGTACCACAAATAGGAGTGGCAATCAAAATATATTTATTATCATTGCCAGCACTATAAGCGCCAGAGGTAAAACCTATTCGATATAATGCAGTTCCGCTTTCTGGTGATACAGTATATGGCAATGTCGGCCAAGCACTGCCAGTTGTGTATTTACCATTAATGCTATACCATTTCTCCATAAACTGCCCATCTTTGTGAATGGTTGCTGCTGCAGCTTTCATATAGGATTTTTGGATATAATTTTGATAGCTGGGAATTGCCACAGCTGCCAAAACTGAAATCATTGCAACAATAATCATTAGCTCAATTATGGTAAATCCATTTTGAGTCTTAGATTTATAAAACGCACTCATTCTAATGCCCATTATTAATTAACAATCTGGCGAAGGAGGAGTGCTATGTGAGGGGTCAGCCATTCTAGGATCACCACAGTTCATATAGGTACAAGAATCAGCACCAACCCCAGAACACCTGCCAATTGAGCAATACACGGTCACACCGACACCATCACAAAGACCAGAGCAATCACGTAGCACAATTGATCCCTGACATTTTGCCGAACAGGTATAATAAACACCAACTGGGCAACCATTTGGATACTGTGCAGGTGGAAAATGAGTCTCATCACAAACAGGGTAACCACCATAATTACCATCAGAAAACTTCCCAGCCGAAAACTGAACATTAAAGCAATCCTCATGTGGCATGGTTAAAGCTGGCGTTGGAGCAGCTGTCGTGATACCACAATTAGTATCCGATGCTGGCCAAGTAATGTTACCCTGACGATCAATGCAAATGTTACCATCACTACCCTGAATATTACCTTGTGGCGTCGCCAAAATTGCATAACTCTGTGCATTGGGAGTAGAAGGTACTAAACTCAAGGTATAAACAGTTCCTGAACTACCGTTGATGCTTTCTGCAAATAAACTAGGCCATGCACCACTTCCATTAGTATAGCGCCCGTTTTGCGCATAATACTGCTCCATTTTACTAGCTGCCGCACTCAGCGAATGTTCGGCAAGCTGCCTGTTTTCACGCACAATATAGTTTTGATAACTTATAATAGAAACGGTGGCAAGCACGGCCACAATCACAACCGCAATAAGTAATTCAATGAGCGTGAATCCACAATCAATTTTTTGACTACAGTTTATTTTTCTGGATTTCATTTTCTAATTCCTTATATTTAATACAACCAACGAACAGATAATGGAATTATATCCGAGGTACTTACCGTCGCACCGTTACGAGTAGTTATAACAAGGTACTCTTGCAATGTAACCCGTGTATTACCATTTTTACCAAATGCACGAACTGTTATTCGATACAATCTCCCGGATGGTAACGCGTTGGTTCCATTTTTATAAATTTGTAACAATGCACCGTTTGCTTGAGTAATATTACCACCTTCTTGCCCTGCTCCGGCAATAATATTATTGGTAAGATTGGAGCGCCCAATAAAGTTGGGATTGAGCATCTCCATGATATAGCGCGGCTGAGCACATAGCGATGTATCTTGAGAATCAAATACATGAGCATTCAACGCAATACCAGACTCCTCATCAATAAAAGGCATAATATTATTACTTCCGCTTTTCTTAGCCGTATAACTATTACAAGGGATAACGCTATTTCTTACTTCACTTTCAAGCCAAGGTTGCCAAGACTGCCCCGAGCTACTATAACACCATCCGGAACTATTACAAGTATTATTTGTCGTAATGTGTGACTCTACGTAAGTACGCGCTGCAAAGTCTTTATTTTCCATACTATTAGTGTAATCAAATGTTCTGACGGTAGATTCAGCATCTAGCAATGCCATTTGTGCATAACTTTGTGCCATCAGGTAATCAGCATTGTTTGCCGCAGATTTTTGTTGAGTTACTACTACCTGATTTAACCCAGCTACTAACAAAACCATCATTGCCAAAGCTAAAAGCGTCATTGCCAAAGCAGTACCAGTTGATTTTTTATTAGTGTTCATCGCCACACCACACTGTCTGATTCAGTTTGCGTTAACTTTGCCATATTATTATCCACTGCTTGCGTTGAACTACCTGAAACACTAATGGTTACCGCACTTACTTGTCCAAAATATGCTGGCGTCGACTCCATCGCAGAAGTAGAAAGATAGCGATAACGGCTAGTAGTACTTGGATAATTATTAACATTAGCTGATGCGACATTAACCTTATACATGAAATTAATACGAGTCACCAAATTTGAAATTAACTTTGCGTTACTAAGGCTACCATTTGCCTGCAAGGTTTTAACATAGAGCCCCGTTACGCCAGATTTAGTTCCGACAAAGTAGTAACGGGTATAAAAATTAACTAACTGCATAGATGACGCATCAGGATCATATGACACGCTTCCAATTGCGGATTCAACCGCTACTGTTGGTGGATAATTAGGACAGCCTAAAGTTAATGGTGAGGCAAGAGTATAACCTGATGAAAACTTCAATAAATAAGCATGATTTGTACTTGCCAACATGTAGCGTGAAGCTGATAAATCAATGCCTTGATTGGTAAAAGTTAGATTATCTAAGTAATTATTCCCCGGTGCAGCAGCACAACCTGACTGGATTGTGGCTGTAGATACGTATGCCACTTTATCACTTCCGTACTGTAATCGTAAAATATCGCTACCCGCAACCAAGGTAAGCCCAGAATCCATATTTGCGGCTAAAGAAGCAAAACTTGATTCACTTTTTATCCCAACTGTAGAGATATCAAAATTACACCATTCAGCAGTACTGCAATTATTACTTGCGGAAGTGCTCTCCATATATGCAGTAGCACTTGACTGATCATGAAAACTAAAACTACCAAATACGCCCGCATTTTGTACATCACGTTTAATTAGCCCCAAGCTCATGCGAAGATTTTGATTCAACTCTAGTTGGTTGGTATTAAACATAAAATTACCGTTCAGTGATGAGAATGAATTAATTATCACCGTAATTAAAGTAGCACTCATTGCTATGGCCACCATTAGTTCAACTATATTAAATCCAAGAGCTTTTTTCATCGCTGAGGTACTTTTAACATAACGTAATTATTATTACCTAGTGCTGACTCCGCATCTAGATTATGCGCTGTCCAGACAATTTTAACTACTAAACTACCAGTACTACAATTGGGTGAAGTAGTGGTCGGAATTCCCATCGCACTGTCTGTACAAACAATCGCAGAAACATTACTCACTGGTAAATTCATGTTTGCTAAGCTTTGCTTCCATTGATAAAGCACCCAATTTGCATACTCTTTATCAGTACAATCATTACTCTGGCAATTTTTAAAGGATGCACTGAGAGGGTCATTAGTAGTATGATCACTGTAAGCTGTTTCTTTATAGCGGCTAGCGTTATAGCTATCTGTTGTATCATAGCCAGCAATCACACTATTACTCGCTGTTGCGGCGGTATAATTAAGGTGACTAACCATTTGATTTACCATACTACTAGCAGCCTGCGTCATCATTTGTTTGACTAAAGTTTGCTGTGAAGTTGCTAATGCGCTTAGCTGCAAACGATAAATTCCTAAGCCAAGGCTTGCCATAATTGCCACAGCTATCATTACTTCCAGTATGGAAAATCCGCGATACTTTAACATAGCGCTGTACTCCCATTATTCTGCCCGGTATGACTTTGGACACAAAAATAACCGTAGTTGTTTAGCAATAGAGTAACACTTTGGGTTTGACCAAATTTACTTTGGCTAATGGTAAATGTCCATGCTTCATTACTACTCGCATCCGTAAGTAAGCCTGTAGGTAACACCGTTAATCGATTTATTGCTGCGCCACCAGGCGAGGTAGCTGCACTAACTGTTGCGCCACCGTCAAAACGTAAGGCTTTTAATCGTTCACCACTATTATATCCACCACTGGAATCCAAATCAATATATGTCAAAATACCTTCTGACCATGAGTCGCCACTAGCACAATCATTCAAATAGGAGTTAGTTCCATTATTAGTATCATATTCAGCTGCACAAATTATTAATGAACTACCACTACCCCGCACAGCTTCTTCCTGTGCGAATTTTACCAATGCTTTAAGTTGTAAAACAGTCGCATCTTGGTTATGCACAAGAACAGAACTATAAACTATCGGTAATGCCGCCGCAACCAAAATCCCAATAATTGACAATGTGATTACCATTTCATAGATGGTATAACCAAGAGATTTACTCTTGGTGGTGGATGAGCGTAAATGATTGGTATTCATGGTTTAAGCAATAAAAAAATGGAGGTATACAATATACCTCCATTTTAACATAGCTAAATATCAGTTATTACTTAACTTCAACTTTATGTTTAGCTTTAATACCATCGAAGAAAGCTTTAGTTCTTTCCATTTGGATTTGTTGTTTAATTTGATCTTTCATTTTATCGTAAGCAGGGAATGCAGTACCACCAGATTTAACATCATTTAATTTGATAATATGGTAACCAAATTGTGATTTAACTGGAGTAGTAGTGTATTGACCTTTTTTCAAAGTTTTAATTGCTGCTGTAAATTCAGGAACATAATTAGAACCATCAGACCAACCTAATTCACCGCCATTAGCTTTCGAACCTGGATCGATTGAATATTTTTTAGCTAGATCAGCAAAATTAGCACCTTTTTTCAATTGAGCTTCGATATCATTAGCTGTTTTTTGATCTTTAACTAATATATGAGAAACGTCATATTGTTGTTGTTTAGCTGCATCAGCTTTCATTTGATCATATTTAGCTTTGATCTGCGCATCAGTAATTGGTTGTGCATTAGCTTTTTCTTGCATAATTTGAGCATAAATCATTGGCTTGATTTCGTTCAATTTAGCTTGATATGCAGCGCTTTTATCTAAACCTTGAGCATTACCATCGGCTAAAATCGCTTGTTGCATACCAATTGAGTTTAACATTTCTTGTTTGAACTGAGGATTGCTTAATTGTTGTGCAGCCATTGGATTTTTTTTCAATTGAGCCATTGCTTGATCAATAACTGCTTGGCTAACTGGTTTACCATCAACAAATACTGTTTCAGCTTGGGCAACAGCAACGAAAGCACTTGAAACCATCAAAATACGTAAAAAATTTTTCATAAATTTCCTTAATGAAATAAATTAGATAAAGATATAAAAACAATAAATTCAAATTTGTGGTATTATACAACAAACCGAACCGACTAGCAATATTTTTTTATAAAACATAGTGAGACAGATCTTCCGATGCCGCAGTTTCTCCAAGCACATCAACCACATAAGCAGCATCTATCATAACTTCAGTTTGTGTACCATGATCAAATAAAAGCTCTGCCAATAAGCGTTCAACTACTGTATACAAGCGTCGAGCTCCGATATTTTCAGTTTTTTCATTGACATTAAAGGCAATTTCTGCCATCTTAGCAATACCACTTTCGGAAAACTCAATTTTAACACCCTCAGTTGCCAGTAATGCTTGATACTGCTCTGTTAAACTTGCATCCGTCTCGGTCAAAATTCGTTTAAAATCATCAATGGTCAGAGATTTCAACTCTACGCGAATCGGAAAACGCCCTTGTAACTCAGGAAGTAGATCAGATGGTTTAGCTACATGAAATGCACCTGATGCCACAAACAAGATATGCTCGGTTTTTACCATTCCGTATTTGGTGGTTACAGTAGTCCCCTCAACCAAAGGTAACAAATCGCGCTGTACTCCAGAGCGAGATACTTCCGCAGATCCTTGTCCACCTTTAATTGCAACTTTATCTATTTCATCAATAAAAACGATACCATTTTGTTCAACGTTTTGTAATGCATTCTGTCTTAGTTCATCTTCATTAACTAATTTACCAGCTTCTTCGTCCAAAACTACTTTATAAGCATCAACAACTTTTAGTTTACGCTTACGTTTTTTGCCTTCACCTGCACCCTCAAACATTCCCTGTAATTGATTAGTCAGCTCTTCCATCCCCGGAGGTCCCATTAAGACGGCTTGAGCTTTAGGTTGGGTTACTTCAACTTCGATTTCTTTATCATCAAGTTTACCTTTACGCAGCATTTCTCTAAAACGTTCACGAGTTGAATTAGTTTTATCTTCGGCATCACCTTCACTCACTGATTCACCAAAGGTATCCCGTGCCGGAGGTAGCAAAACATCCAAGATGCGATTTTCAGCAGCAAGCTTGGCTTTATCACGATTTTGAGCGCGTTCATATTCGCGAGCGTCCTTAACCGCAACTTCAACTAAATCGCGAATAATTGAATCAACATCTTTACCAACATAACCCACCTCGGTGAATTTAGTTGCTTCTACTTTTATAAATGGAGCATTGGCAAGCTTTGCCAAACGACGAGCGATTTCAGTCTTACCGACCCCAGTAGGTCCAATCATTAATATATTTTTAGGCGTAATTTCGCTTCTCAATGGCTCGGCAACCTTTTGACGACGAATCCGATTACGCAATGCAATCGCAACTGCTTTTTTAGCATCATTCTGACCGATAATATGTTTATCTAGTTCAGCAACTATTTCACGTGGAGTTAAATTCATAAGATTACCTTAATTATAAAATAAACGAGATTTAACCGATACATAGGGATAATTTGCTTTATTTCAAGGCTTAATTATAAAGTAAATTCCCCAGGCTTAATCGCACTGGGGAATTTGAAGTTTGAATAAAAGTTTAATAAACCATTACCACCGTACTAATTATAGTCACCCCATAAATAATTGAGCGATTGATTGTTTAGTTGTTTATGTGTCAACTTTAATCTCATCAGTTTTAAAAAATATAGGATTGGAAATGATCAGATAAAAATCGCGGATGATACCACACAATAACCCCATTACCCAGCCGCGATTTAACATCTAGGCTGAGTAAATGGTGAGAGAATTTATGAATTTATAATTTTTTTACTTCACATGCCGCAGTTCCATTACTATTATCAGTTGCATTAAATATAATATTGTATGTATTACCAGCCTCAAAAGTATAAGTTGGATTAGTTCTACATTTGAATGAGCCAGTTACTTTCGCACCTGTACCATTATCTTGGTAACCATTAACCTGTATTGATGCCGTAAATGAACTCGTCCCATCACTAAATAGACTATCTAACGTAGGACTGTATGAAACCCCAGGTGTGGCAGGATTTTGTGATGATGGAGCTGTGCCCCACAATTGATATATTTGAGGTGTAATTGGCTGATCCCATTGATTACCAAACACATAATAGCTACCATTTACGATTAAACTCACAGAGCCAAAAACATATTTATTTGGAGCATCATGAGCATTATTAGTTACTTGCAAAATAAAATATGGTGTTGAAGGAGCCGGAGCAGCACCAAAAATAGTACTCGTAAATGCTCCTTTTCCATATGCTGTATTTCCAGCATTATACAAATTTGCCGCATAATCCATATTTAGCGACCATACCATGGTACCAGCAAAATTACTATATACTGAGTTGTCAACCATTGAATCAATATCTGCTTTTAATTGATTTAATACTGTTTGTTGCTCTGCTACTGTTGTGTTATTGCTAAATGGAGTATACCAACCAGCGTATTTATTTGCAACTGCACCCATCACTATTTTGGTTGATGAAGGAATACAAAGGCTTGAACCAGAGCATTGTGTTTTAACTACAGAATTTAAAGCTTTGGCTGCATTTTTAAAGAAGTGAACATTTCCTTCATCTGCTTGATCCACCGTAAACCCTCTGGTATTATAGCCCTGCACAAATAGATAGTCAATACTTCTTGCACTCAATGCTGACTGATAGACGTTTTGTCTAGAGAGGTCTGATGGAGTGCCACCGCCGCCAGAAGTTAAAACCATATTAGATGGATTAGCAGAATCAATATTATTACCGCTGTTCAAATATACTTGAGGCGCAGCAGCAACTTTTAAACCTTGCTGCTTAAACAAGTTAGCTAAACTAGCGACAGTGTTTCCGTCAATCCCTTGCTCTAAATCAAGATCAACTCCATCTATTTTAACAGTATTTTTGCTATTGAAATCATTAATTTGAGCAATAATGTTACTTGCAATTTGTGAAACAGTGTTTGCATTGAATGTTTCAGGTTTAGCATATTCTCCGCCAAGGCTTAAAAAATTTACTGTGCCAGAAGTTTCGCTTCTCATTACCTTTTGTATTTGTTTAGACTGAGCATCTGGCATAACCCTAGTTGTAACATCTGCAAATCCAAAGACAATTACATTAGCACTAGCAAAGCCAGTATTTGGTATTGCATCATATGCAGTCGCAGCGCTCATATCAACATATGCCGCCTTAATAAGATTTCTAGCTGCGGTTACTTGCACTTTATCTTGTTGAGCAGATTGTAACTGAATACCTTGAGCACTTCCATTTGAGCTATTACCGCTATTACATCCAGCTAGACCACCCAATACGACACTACTTAAAACAGCTAAAGTTAAACTTCTTTTTTTCATTTTGATCTCTTCTCAAATTTATATAATATATTAGTTTTACTAATACTGAAGGTTTTTGGTAGACCTTCGTTTGCATAGAAGAGATTATAATTCAGGGTTTGTTATTTACGATATAGACGTTTCCGTATATAGCTTATGCATTTTTGTTTAATTGGTGTGATTTTTGAAGCGCATAAAAAAGGAGCAGCTGTTAGCTGCTCCTTTTAGGACGTAAATAATTAACTTAAATCATTATTTATTTAACTCAGTTTTCATCGCATTAATTAATGACATAGTTGGATTATCAACGGCATCACCATCAATTTCCCAAACCATTACTCCACCATAACCATTAGCTTTTACTTTCTGCGTTTTGAAAGTTGCTGTTGCAACATTATCATAAGTCAGGAAGATATTTCCTTGCGGCGTAGCTCCGTATGCCCATGGCTCTTGAGCTTGGGAACTTAACTGATTAAATGTTGCACTACCTTGGTTAACAAAAGTCAAGGCTGCAATAGTTGCACCATTATTGTTACACGCAGCGGAATTAATGATACAGTTGTATAAGAATACACCAGTGGCACCAGAGCTTGCATCATCGTTATCACCACTAGGAACGCCAGTTACAGTTTGATATAAACCATAGTTATTCAAACTAGCTACTTTCATAGAACGACCGTAAGCAGGAACTCCCAATACAAGCTTGCTAGATGGAACACCATAGCCAACATAAGCATTCATTGCATCTTGGATGTCATACTTAGTTGCTAAATGCGGACTATTTGCTTCCATTCCCCAAGGAGCTTGGAAATCACTAATCGCATCAAAAGCACCATGCATATCATAAGCCATTACATTGATATTATCAACTAAACCAGCAATGGTCTTCCATGCGCCAGGTACTGCTGTTTCTGTTGCCTGAATTTTATCCAAACCAGCTACTACAGCAATAGTCAAACGATATTTTTTACCATCTTGTTGACTTGCAGTATTTAACGCATTACGTAGTGAAGTATAAAGTTTGATTTGTGCAGCAGCAGGAGCCACTGAATAATCAGACCACCATTCCCAGTCAATATCAATACCATCATAACCAGCAGCACGCATTGCAGCCACTGACTGTTTAGTAAAGTTCGCAATCGAAGCATCTGAAGATGTCAACTGTGCAAACATTGGAGCGGTAGTAGCACCAGCATTAGTCCAGCCACCAAATGAAAGAGTCGCATGCATGTATGGATACTGTAACATTGCTTTAGATAAAGTCGGCATTTCATTTTGATCAGCCCAAGCATCTAATGATTTAACATCGCCAGTTGCTGGATTAAATCCAATAAAGGCATAGAGAACTTCGTTCATATTCGCAAATGGTACTTTACTCAATGGGAATTTTTTACCATAACGCGCCCAATCAGGGTAATAACCAGAAATGATTTTTCCATTACCTGGATCTTTACAGCTTGTTGAAGAGCATGGCTGAGTAATATTTAAAGTACTACCATCAATACTAACACCACTCACAATACCATATTCAACACCAGATAATACAGTGGCACCACCGCTTAACCCGCAACCAACAGCAAGATTTAGATAACCAGGAGTAACTTTACCACTCCAATCAGTGCTGTCATTAGCAGTAACAGTAGTTTGATATGAGCTTCCAATCGCTTTGGTTGTCGAAGTAACTCCACCCCAAGTGCTTGTGAAACAATTACCCGCAACTGTTGGTGCAAAATTAGTAGTAATAACTGCCGTTTTTGGATTTACAATTGCCGTGTTTTGCGTGATGGTCAAAGTAGCACCTGCGCCACCTTGATATCCTGCAGTATAATCATAATTATTGGCAGAAACTGGTTTAGCAGCAAAAGCAGCACTAATGGTTTTAGCAGCATTAACAACACCAGTATCAGTGATCGGGTTAGTCACATAACTATTACCACTAGCCGCTACTGAGGTTCCAAGATTTAAGCCACTTTCAATTTTGTAAACTGGTGAGCTATTTGCCAAATTTGCGTAATTTACGTAGCTATATTTGTTTGCTGCATCAGAGAAAGTTACTCCTGCTGTATCACCAGCTGACATACCACTAATTGCAACTGTTACATTTTTCTTGGCAATAGTTGATGCTTTCATCGGTACTGCCAAACTTGTTGTTTGTCCTTTAGTGATTTTCAATGCTGGCAGACCACTTTCAACATAGTATAAACCTTGTAATGGATCCGCAATACCTGTTGTCATTTTTACTACGTAAGCATGAGTACTGTCACTTGTTGGTAAATCCTCAGTAGTAAATGAACCACCTTGTTTTATTGTATAGCTATTAACCACTGCATTTGAAGCTTTAGTATTTAAAATCTGAACTTGCAAATTACCAGTATAATTAGGAACTACACTTGTTAAACTAATTGTTGCCTTACCTGTAGTTGCGACTGGAGCGGTATACTTAACTGTTACGTTTGAAGTATTACCTGCGGTGATACTTGGCGTTGCATTTGGTGTATATGTAACCGTAGTACTAGCAATCGTTGATCCTGCTACAGTATAACTACCTGCATTTAGATTGGTAATTGGCTGAGTATAAGTTCCACCCAACGATGCCGTAGGTACGGTAAAGTTGGCAACACTAGTTCCAGCAGAGTTTGTTATATTAACGTTCAAACCATTACAGGTCGTAGTTCCTGTACAACCCGCTGCACTTGTATCCACTACTACGTTTAACGATCCAGTTGTAACTGGTGGTGGAGTTGGAGTAGGCGTAGGACTTGGGCTTGGAGTAGGAGTTGGTGTTGCTCCATTAATCGCAAAGCTACTTTGCGCAGTTGCATTATCAAACGTATTTCCAGTTAAATTAATACCACCTTGGAATGTAATCGTTTGACCTGCGGCAATTATTGGATTTCCGTTTCCTGCGGTTACATCCGCAATTTGCTGATTGCCATTACCAGCAGTAAAGACTAATTTATAATCAGTCCCATTTATCCACCAGTTATTTAACGTGCCCATAGCTACAGCATTAGCCTTACTGTCCTGTGATGTAAAGCTAATTGTTTGACCAGCAAGATTTTGTTCGCTATTACATGTGTTTTTTATGTCTACTATTCCGCTTACATACCATGCTGATGTTCCAGAAAAGTTTACACTTCCTGTCAAACAACTATTGCTGCTAAATAAGCTCTGTGCATTCTTAGCACTAATTGCTGCACCTGTTAAACTCTGCCCACCACCGTTGGCACTACTACTGCTTCCGCCCCCACATGCGGCTATCAAAAGACTGCTTCCGGCAGCAATCGATACTGCCAGAATATTTAATTTGTGTTGTTTTCTCATTTAATTTTCCTCTCTAACTTCTTAGTAT
>ERZ650309.547-NODE-547-length-18406-cov-3.801373_pt1 | contig 18406 bp, 16 predicted proteins | sample MGYA00376245_ERZ650309 | MGnify/ENA primary metagenome ERZ650309 (study PRJEB26733, sample SAMN07839294) | wastewater metagenome | biome: urban; feature: wastewater treatment plant; material: waste water | place: USA: North Carolina | collected 2016-04-26 ...
GCCTTGCTCTCTAAACTTAGGACTAAATTGTTCAATATGTTGTATACCTGATGCGGCAGTCATCCATTGCACATCACCTTGCCCAATAACGCCACCATTGCCGATAGAGTCCTGATGTTCCAATTCACCTGCAAAAACAAAGGTCACTGTTTCAAATCCACGATGAGGATGTTCATGAACTCCTTTTTTATTGCTTTTAGGTTCTAAACGACCTGGCCCAAGATGATCTAAGAGTAAAAATGGTGAAGTGGTGTTGCCTAGTTCCTGATAGGAAAATACAGAAAGTGCAGGATAGAAGTCACCGATAGCAAAGCGGGTGTCATTGCGGTGAATAAAGGCAAGGCTTTTCATGATTGATACTTTTTGAGCTGATTCATCTTTAGACTAACAAAATTTAGTCTTTCGTCTAGTCCATTCTTTAGGCATCATTTCTGTGACTAGAAGTGAGTGATTGGATTGAGAGCGATACACAGTGATTGGTCAAAAAGTAAATTTCTAGTATTACAATTTCTACATAAAGGCCGCAACTTCATACATAATGCAGAACTTTGCGACACGAACTACACAAAACCGATGCTTTTCTTCATTTTTTTAATGATCAAAAACAGTAAGATGTCGCCATAACAGTAGAAATCTGATTGAAGGTTGTTTTTATGAATTTCGTAAAAAAAATTGCTTATGCTACAACTTTAAGTGTAATGACACTTGCTCCTGTTGTGAGTACTCAGGTATTTGCTGCACCTGTCGCTGCATCAGCTCAACAAGCAACAACCAGTCTAGTTCAGCAGTTATCTGGTTTGCAGCGATTCACAGCAGATTTTGAACAAACCACTAAAGTCGACTCTAATAACAAAGCATTACCCAAAAAAGGCTTAACGGCACAACATATGAATCAGACCTTTAAGGGGACGATGAAAGTTGAACGCCCTGGGAAATTTTATTGGGAAACCATTAGCCCTGCGAAGCAAACCATTGTGACGACAGGTAAAGTGGTGTGGATTTATGATCCTGATTTACAGCAAGCGGTACGTCAAAGTTTAGATGATCAGATTGCCAATACGCCTGCCTTATTGTTATCGGGCAATACCAATCAGATCATGCAGTCTTATCGAGTGACCCAGCCTGATCGTAGCAAACTGTATTATACCTTGTACCCAAAACAACAGGATGGTGCATTTCAAAGCTTGACCATTAGTTTTGGTGCAAATAAAGCGCCGAATTTGATGGTATTACAAGATTCATTAGGACAAACCACCTATGTACGTTTTAGTAATCTCAAGGTAAATCCAACCATTCCAGCATCGGTGTTTAATTTCACACCACCAAAAGGCACAGATATTATTGATCAGTGATTGGTGTTGAATATAAAAAGCAACCTATGGGTTAATGCCAGTCAGTTAAGCATTTTTAATCATCCCCTTGCGAAGAGATGCTTCTTACCCTTTTCAAAGGAGAGCGCATTTCGAAATTCAATACGGTGTTGAATCTAAAGGTGTTCCCCTCTTTTTCAAAAGAGGGGTTAGGGGAGATTTATCAATCAGTAATAATGAAAGTACGCTTAACTGATCAGCATTCAACCTATGGGTTGCTTTTTATTTATTGAAGGTTTAAATATTGATGTGATTGGATTTAGACCATAGATTACTCTATGCTTAAACAATAATTAGAACCTGTTTTATTATACAAATGATAGATTTAGTTAATCAAAAAAAGGTTCAAACCTATCCTAGAATGACCGCATTGAAATCTTTGCGTAATACTTTTATGCAAAATATCATTCGAATCGTTGGTTTGTTTTTAAGACGAAATGTAAAACTGACAGAGATGAATCTTTATCAGAAAATTGTTTACTGTCCTGTCGCTGAAACAGTCGTTTCTAATTTGAATGTAAAGGGTGAAATTCCAAAACATTTGTATGGTTTATTGCTTCGTATTGGTTCAAATCCAATCTATGCCCAAGACCCTTCTTTATTTGAATGGTATTTGGGTGATGGAATGATTCATTGCTTAAAATTGCAATATGGTAAAGCTGTTGAATTTAAGAGTCGCATGGTGACTGAGAAGGGTATTCGAGGATATATACGAGGGGCGCATGAGGTTGTAAATACTAACATTTTCGAACACGCAGGAAAGCTTTGGGCTGTTATTGAAGCCGGTGCTTTTCCGATCTGTTTAGACCATGATTTAAATGTAGAACGTTCTCAATTATTTAATAGTGATGCGGATTTACCTTTTACTGCGCATCCGCGTAAAGATCAGAAAACGGGGCACTTGCATGCGATTTGTTATGATGCCTTAGACCATAAAAATGCCTATTATGAAGTTATTGATGAACATGGGGAGTTGGTTCATCTCACTCAAATTCTTTTACAGCATGGTCCTATGATTCATGATTGCTTGATTACCGAGCAAGATGTGATTGTTTTTGATTTTCCACTGACATTTTCAGTGAGTCGATTATTGCAAGGTAAGAGCGTGCCTTATCAATGGAATGAGCAACATCAAGCACGTATTGGAATTTTACCTAAATATGGACATGCTGAACAAATTCATTGGTTCAATATCGAGGCTTGTTTTGTTTTTCATGCGGCTAATGCCTATCGAGATGAACAGCATCGAATTATTTTAGATGTTGTGGTGCATCAAAATGATTTTGAGCATGCACAACACGCAGCTTATGAACATCAAAAGGCGACATTGGAGCGCTGGATCATTGATCTTGATTTAGAGCAGATTGAGCGATCTATCTTAGATACTCAAGTACAAGAATTTCCAAAAATTGATGAGCGTTATATTGGGCAAGCCTATCGTTATTTATATACCTTGGGCTTTCCACAGGATGGGTTGTTTAATTTTATCAAGATTCATGATTTAGTTACACACGAATCCTCAAATTATGATTTTGGTGATCAATGGGCAATCGGCGAGGTGACATTTGTGCCTGAAGCTCAGGACAGTTTGGAGGGAAAAGGTTTTTTAATGACGTATTTGCATCATATCAATGGTGCAGCTTCAAAAGTACTGATTATTAAAGTGGATGGACTTCATTTGGAGCTTCAAGCGGAGATTGATTTAGGTGTCCGAGTACCTTTAGGCTTTCACTGTAATTGGGTTAGTCTTTGTAAAAAATAAATCAATGATCTTCGTTTTAAATTGATTGAGCTGCATTTTTGTTGGTTTTGAGGGATTGCTATTCATCGTGCCTTCTAAACTGAGATACATTTCTTAATTTCATCTGAGTGCAAGGCTTTGTATAGTGAAGAAAAACATTCGAGACTTACACTGTGATGCATACAATAAAACGATCAACACTTATTCCACTTTTTTCGATTCTTACTGTTATGGCATTTGTCGGTTGTCAGCCTGCAAATGAGAGCAAAATAGACATTCCGTTGATCCAAGCCAAAGTTGTTGCAGTCAAAATTCCAAAACAAAAAGTCTGTTTGGAGGATGGTTGTACCCAATATGACTTACAAACGGTGGAAACCAATCAGAAATGGATTGATGATTATTTTGTCAATCGGATGAAAAAAGCAGAGCCAAATGCATTTTCTAATCTTGCTGATCAAAAAGTAAAAGTGCCTGCTGATCAACCATCGCTTAGTGAGAGCAGCACCTATGTGCGTTTCGTGGGGCAGAATTATAATTTAGCGACTTTTGCGATGCAGACCTATTCCTATTCTGCGGGTGCAGCCCATGGTATGTCGCATCAAGAGTTTGTAAATTTTGATTTATCCAATAAGAAGCACATTACCGTGAGTGAGCTCATCAAAGCGAATATGAATCAAAAACTGCGTGATGAGTTATATGTATCCAATCAAAATTGGTTGGAAGAGCATCATATTAAAAAAGAGCAATTACAGGTCAGTGATAACTATTACTATGGCGTGAATGGAATTGTATTTGTTTATCCGCTGTATGAGTTGGCTTCTTATGCAGAAGGCATGAGTGAGTTGACCTTGCCATATTATGCAGCGAAGCAATTCATTAAAGCTGAATATTTGCCAAGCTTGCCGAAAGAACCAAATTAGTTTGTATTCAGCATCTGCATCTTGTTTGTCGATGCTGATACTTTATTGCCAATCGCTGTATTTTTTTAGGTTAAAGCCTTACACTATAGCCAGTTTTTTCTCTATTCATGATTGATTATGATCGACCCAAAATTACTCAGAAATAATATTGAAGCAGTCAATGCTGCTTTAGCAAAACGTGGTATTCAGCTTAATGCACAAGAGTGGGCTGATTTAGAAGTTCGCCGTAAAGATTTGCAATCCAAAGCTGAGAACTTACAAGCAGAGCGTAATGCTGGTGCAAAACAAGTCGGTCAAATCAAAAAATCAGGTGGTGATGCTTCTGAGATCATGGCACGTATGGCTGCTATTGGTGATGAAATCAAAACTGCTGAAGTCGCTTTGGCTGAGTTGCAAACAGAGCTTGAGCAAAAATCGCTTGCGATTCCGAACTTACCTGATGAATCTGTTCCAGAAGGTAAAGATGAAAGTGACAATCTTGAAATCTTAAAGTGGGGCACGCCACGTCAATTTGATTTTGAAATTAAAGACCATACCGATCTTGGTGAGTGGATGGGCGGTCTTGAGTTCGAAACAGCGACTAAATTAACAGGTTCACGTTTCAGCGTACTTAAAGGTCCTTTGGCACGTCTACAACGTGCGTTGACCCAGTTCATGTTAGATACACATACGCTTAAAAATGGTTATACCGAAGCGTATGTCCCGTATTTAGTCAATGCAGATAGCTTACGTGGTACAGGTCAGTTGCCTAAATTTGAAGAAGACTTATTCAAGCTACAAGGCGAAAAAGAATATTACCTGATTCCGACCGCAGAAGTTCCAGTCACCAACTTTGTGCGTGATGAAATTTTAGATGCAGATCGTTTGCCACTGAAATACGCAGCACATACACCATGTTTCCGTAGTGAAGCAGGTTCTTATGGTCGTGATACGCGTGGTTTGATTCGCCAACATCAGTTCGATAAGGTCGAAATGGTGCAAATTTCAAAACCAGAGCACTCAATGCAGGCACTTGAAGACCTAACTGCACATGCAGAGGGCATTTTGCAGGCATTAGGCTTACCGTATCGCAAAATTTTGCTCTGTGGTGGTGACATGGGCTTCGGTGCAACCAAAACTTATGACTTAGAAGTGTGGGTGCCAAGCCAAAATACCTATCGTGAAATCTCAAGTTGCTCAAATATGGGCGATTTCCAAGCACGTCGTATGAAAGCACGCTACCGTGTCGATCAAAAGAAGATCGAATTGGTGCATACTTTGAATGGTTCGGGTTTGGCAGTCGGTCGTACCTTGCTTGCAGTGATGGAAAACTATCAACGTGTTGATGGTTCAATTGAAATTCCTGAAGTTTTACGTCCATATATGGGCGGTATTAGCTATATCGACTAAAATGCATCGAATTTGTGCATAGTTTTTGCTTTAGCTCAATCAGATCTAAAAAATATAGAGGCGTATCGTGGAAATTTTCCCAATCTCTTTAAAGTTGCAACAGCAACGTTGTCTGATTGTTGGTGGTGGGCATATTGCCTACCGCAAAGCAAATTTATTAGTCAAAGCGGGTGCAATCGTTGATGTGATTGCACCAGAGATTGAGCCTGATCTACAACGATTAGTTGAAAAGTCATTAGGTCAGTACGTCCAAGCGCCTTTTTCTGAAAGTATTCTGACAACGCCTTATCGCTTAGTGATTGCTGCGACAGATCAGCCTGATGTCAATAAAACGGTCTTTGAGCAATGTGAAGCGCGCAATCTTCTTGTCAATAGCGTGGATGATATTCCACATTGCCGCTTTATGGTGCCTGCAATTATTGACCGTTCGCCTTTGGTCATTTCGGTTGCTTCCAATGGCGCATCGCCAGTTTTGTCACGTCAAATCCGTACTCAATTAGAAACGACGATTCCACATGGTATGGGGAAACTGGCTGAGTTTTCGGGTCAATGGCGTAAAAAGGTGAAAGAAAAAATTGCGAACCCAGACGAGCGCCGTATTTTTTGGGAAAATTTATATGCCAGTCCGCTAAAAGAACAGGTCTTTAATGACAATCTTGAAGTGGCAAATGGTCTGATTCAACAAGCATTAACTGAATGGACTGCACCGAAAGGTGAGGTGTACTTGGTTGGGGCTGGGCCAGGTGATCCTGAACTTTTAACTTTAAAAGCATTACGCTTGATGCAACAAGCTGATGTAGTGATTTATGATCGTTTGGTCTCTGCACCGATCTTGGAGTTGTGTCGCCGTGATGCTGAAAAGATTTATGTAGGTAAGGCACGTTCTAATCATTCCGTTCCACAAGATGGTATTAATGCGCTGTTGGTTGAATATGCTCAACAAGGGAAGCGTGTTTGCCGCTTAAAAGGCGGTGATCCATTTATCTTTGGGCGTGGCGGTGAGGAAATTCAGGAATTAGTTGAAGCTGATGTGACTTTCCAAGTTGTACCAGGGATTACCGCGGCATCGGGTTGTTCTGCTTATGCAGGGATTCCATTGACACATCGGGATTATGCACAAAGCGTAAGGTTCTTAACAGGACATTTAAAGGAAGGTTCACCAGAGCTACCTTGGAATGAACTGGTTTATGAAAACCAAACACTCGTGTTATACATGGGTTTGGTGGGTTTAGAACGTATTTGTGAGCAATTGATTGCACATGGTCAACGTGCAAGTATGCCTGTTGCTTTGATCTCAAAAGGGACAACGCCTGAGCAAAATGTCGTGGTTGGGACTTTAGCGGATATTGCAAGTAAAGTATCTGAACATCATATCGTAGCACCAACTTTAACCATTATTGGTGAAGTGGTGAGCCTACGCGAACAGTTAAAATGGCAATAAAATCTCTCCTTGTGGAGCGCAGCTCCTCACCTTTTTAAAAAGGGAGAAATTCCCCTCTTTGTAAAAGAGGTGAGGAGCGTTTATAGCTCCGCAAGGGAGATTATGAACAGTAGAGAAAATTTGTGATTCATGTCGTCTTATACGAGCCTGAGATTCCTGCCAATACAGGTAATATCATTCGTTTATGTGCCAATACAGGCGCTCAATTACATTTGGTCAAACCTTTGGGTTTTGAACTGGATGATAAGAAATTGAAGCGTGCAGGTTTGGATTACCATGAATGGGCAAGAATGCAGATTTGGGACAATATCGAATTATGCCTTGCTGATTTAAAAGCGAAGGGTGTTGAACATGTTTTTCCACTGACGACAAAAGGCACAGCAACTCCACACACCGTGGATTTAAACCGTCCTGTCGCTTTGCTGATGGGACCTGAAACACGGGGTTTGCCTGAGCAAGTCCGTCTCATGTTTCCGCAAGAGCAATGGATTCGTTTGCCGATGGCTGAGAACTCAAGAAGCTTAAATCTCTCTAATGCGACTGCGGTAATCGTCTATGAAGCTTGGAGACAACAGGGCTTTAAACAACTCTAATCCAATCGTTCATTCATCAGTGTCCTCATGGAATGTTGCAAGATGCCTATCCTCTTTAGCTTCATCTGCTGATGATGCACATGAGGATTGTATTTAGCTTCTGCTGAAATCTTGAAATGATGAGTTTGTGATTTATTCACAATCTCATCAATCTAAGTGCTTTTAAATCATAATAAAACGATATATTTCATCATTTAGCTTGAATTGCTAATAGGGTGAAGCTCGTACGATCTATTTTAAACACTCATTATCGTCTTTACTGTTGTGATTGGTTGTTACGCAAAGAACAGACGGGCTTCATTGCTCTTTGTAATGCATTATGAATGCTCATTGATAGATTTAAGCTTCTGAGATTATTCAGTTTCCTCTTGTTGAATTGCATCAAAGCGCTGTTGTGCATAAATGACTTGTTCAATGTTACTTTCAGCCCAATCTTTTAATTGATATGCCATTTTTGCGACTTCTAAACCCAATGGAGTTAATGAATAATCGACACGAATGGGAGACGTGTTTTGCACCTGTCGTTCGATAAAACCATCTCGCTCAAGCATTTTTAATTTTTGCGAAAGCACTTTGGGGGAAATACCCTGAATGCTCTTTTTGAGTAAATTGAAGTGCTGAATTTCTCTCGCAAGCACATTAATAATCAATAGAACCCATTTATCTGCAATTTTTTCAAAAAATAATCGAGCAGGGCAATGTTGTTGATAAATATTATATTTTAATGCCTGATTCATGTTTTTAACCCTCGATTTATTCATTTAGCACACCTAGTTACCAGTTGGTAACTAATTGACACCTAGTTTCTAAAATATATCATTAAATCGAACTTTTTAAAAATTTTGGATCATCTCATGACAAAAATTGCAGTGGTTTATTTCTCTGGTTATGGTCACACTAAAGTGATTGCGGAAACTTTTGCACAACCGATTGATGCTGCACTGATCGAAATTGATCAGAATGGCGAGATTACAGAGCAAGATTGGCAAACTTTAAATGAGGCTCAAGCGATTGTATTTGGTGCACCTACATATATGGGAACAGCACCTTGGCAATTTAAGAAATTTGCCGATGCTTCTTCAAAACTATGGTACACACGTGGTTGGCAAGATAAGGTATTTGCAGGTTTTACCAATAGTGCAAGTCTGAATGGTGATAAGCAAGTGACGTTGATTCAATTGCAGACTCTAGCATCTCAACATGGTGGTCTTTGGGTGAGCTTAGGTTTACTTCCAGCGAATACTAAAGCAGCCAAACGTGAGGATGTGAATAATCTAGGTGGTTCAGTTGGTTTATTGGTTCAATCTCCTGCTGATGCAAGTGTTGATGAGATTCCAACGGGAGACTTAGAAACAGCGAAGCTGTATGCACAACGTGTTCAATCGATTGTTGAAAGACTACATGGTTAAACTCTAGAGTTAATAGAAAAGGCGCTGAATGCGCCTTTTCTATATTTAGGTATTTTTATTCATGTTCATTATGTTGAGGTGCATTATATTTAAAGCCTTTGGTTTTATAGCCAAGATATAAAACACCAAACATTGCCCACCATAAACCATATTTTAGCGCCGTCTCTTCGATTTCTAACCACATTGCAAAGACACTCAAAAAACCAAGCAATGGAATAATGACAAAGTTGAAGATATCTTTGATATTTTTGGTTCGACCATCACGTAGTGCATAACGAGAAATCACTGAGAGATTCACAAAAGTAAATGCAATCAACGCACCAAAGCTAATCATTGAAATCACAATATCAAGACTCATGAGTCCAGCAGCTAAGGCGACAATACCGACAATGATAATGTTATAAGAAGGGGTGAAGTTCTTTGGATTAATGTGACCGAAGATTTTCTTATTAATCACCCCATCTCGTCCCATTACGTACATTAAACGAGATACCCCAGCATGTGCAGAAATCCCTGAAGCCATCACGGTCACGATCGCAAATGCCAGTACATAAGACTGGAACAATGAACCACCAACCAATAATAAAATGTCAGGTTGCGTTGCGGCGACATCTTGGAAATAGCTCTTTGGATCATTTGGGAAATAGATTTGCATAAAGTAAGTGCTGATAATAAAGATCACACCTGCAAATAATGCCGTCAAGAAAATCGCTTTCGGTAAGGTTTTTTCTGTATCTTTGGTTTCTTCAGCAAGTGAACTTAGTGAATCAAAACCTGTAAATGAGAAGCACAATAATGTTGCTCCTGTAATCAATGCACCTACAGAAGTTAATTCATTCCAGAATGGCTGTAAGCTCCAAAGTTGATAACGCATTTCTGCGGTAATTGGACCTTCGGCATTATAGCCCATTTGTAATTTGCTATAGACTAAGTACGTAAACACCCCAATGACGATCAATTGCACTAAAACAATCAGACTATTAAAGTTTGCAACGAAACGAGCGCCACGTAAATTTACACCAGTCATAAAGGCTGTTAGTACAATAACCCAAATCCAATGGTTTACACTTGGAAATAAGGCATCTAGATAAATTCCTGCCAAGATAATATTCACCATTGGCGATAGTAAATAATCAAGCCAAGAAGACCAGCCCACCATAAAGCCAACATTGGGATGGATTGATTTTTGTGCGTACGTATAAGCCGATCCTGAAGACGGATAGCGGCGAATCATGTGTCCATAGCTTAGCGATGTAAACAAAATCGCAATCAATGCCACAATATAAGAGGTTGGAACATGATGATGGCTTTCTTCTGATACCAGACCGAAAGTGTCAAACAAGGTCATCGGTTGAATATAGGCCAAGCCAATAATGATAATGTGCCAGAGACCAAGCGTTTTTTGTAGTTTAGCTACCGATGGAGTCCCAGAAGTATTTGTCAACGGCGTTATCCTCATAATCGTTGATCAAGGATCAGCTATGGTTTAAGGATCATTTGAGACGAAAATGATCCTGCTACAGAAAATAGAAGTGCGCCAATTTATCGTAGTTTGTTATAAATTGTCAGTACTTTTATGCTTGTTTTAGCAATTTTTTTGCCAAATAGGTAGACAAATAGATGAATAAAGATTCACCCCAAATATAAAAACCCCGATAACAGGTTGATATCGGGGTTTAATGCATTAAATCATTTATTTAACGAATTGAATTACCATGCTTTTTGTAGGATAGCACGGAGATCTTGTAAACTTGCTTCTTTTGGATTGTAGATGATTGAGCCATCATTTAATGCTTTTTCAGCAACTTCATCTAACTGAGCTTCAGTCACTTTACCTGTTTCACGTAAAGTACGAGGAAGTTTAGTCAGTGTGAATAAACGATCACGCATGGTTAATATCGTTGCAATGGCTTTATCTGCACGTAAGTTTGCAGGCGTTTGTGCATAAATATCTGCACCAGCAAGTGGCAATAATAATTCACCAATCTTAGCGCCATTGACTTCTTTGTTATATTCAAGCACATATGGCAAGAATAAGTTCATGCAAAGACCATGGGGCAGGTGAGCAACAGCACCTAAGGCATGACCGAGTGAGTGTACCAAGCCCACCATTGAGTTTGAGAATGCAATCCCAGCCATTGTTGATGCTTGAGCAAGTTCTAAGCGACCTTGAGCATCACTTGGGTTGTCTAAAACTTTGAATAAGTTTTCACTGATTTTCTTGATACCCGCACTTGCATACGCATCGCTTAACGGATTCGCTGCTAAGCAGGTATAAGCTTCAACACAGTGTGTCAGTGCATCCATACCTGTCATTGCGGTTAGGTGGGGAGGTAATGTTTGTGTCATGCGTGGATCAAGAATCGCAGCATGTGGCATGAGGTAGTAAGAAGCAAATGCAAGTTTAACATTCTTTTGCGTATCAGAAACGACAGCAACCATTGTTGCTTCAGAACCTGTACCAGAGGTTGTCGGAATGACAAAGAATGGCTTTAATGGTTTTGGTAGGTTATGCGCACCTGAGTATTGCAATAAATCATCGCCACCTTCTGAAACTAAAATATTAGTTGCTTTCGATGTATCAATAACCGAACCACCACCAATCGCAATAATCGCATCACATTTTTTTTCACGATACAGTTGTGCTGCTGCACGTACCACTTCCAAGCTTGAATCGGGTGGAACATCATCAAAAATTGCACCAATTACAGCATCTGTGGTGCTAAAAGCAGCTTCAATTGGACTGAGTAGACCATTTGCGCGTACGCCTTTATCCGTGATGATCATTGGGCGTTTTGCGCCTAGAGTCGCAAGTTCAAAAGGGATGTGCTCTAACGCAGCGTTACCAGCAATTACTTTTACAGGACAGAAAAATTCGTAATAAGGCTTAGCCATGTTATGCGCTCCGTTTGAAGTATGATTGTGCGACTTTAAGGTAGATATTTTTTGCACCAGTGAATTTTTCTTTAAATGATAGTTCAGCTGGATAGCGTTTCACAGCAAGTGAGGCAATCAATTTAGGTAGAATTAACGCTTCCATTTTATTCAAACAACGCACTAAGCGAATGGCGCTTGAAACATCACCATCAGCGATCATACGGTCATTGGCAAATGCTTGAGCAGTACTTTCTTGGAAAGAAAATACCAGAAAAGCATGAGTTAAATGTTTGAAGGTAATTGTTAAATCAGGTTTGCCTTTATAGTTGGATAAAAGCTCTAATTGTTTTTCTTCAGTTACACGTGCAACAAACGCAGGCCCATTAGGGAAAACATTCATTGAAAGTATAAAGCCAACAGGGAACTTAGACACTTCCTGTTGTACTTCGTCATCCACTTGGCTTGCCATTACTAAACCACGACCGACGACATCCATCATGAGTTTTACGTAGGCAAATTGCAAAGTGGGCTTCACTGCTTTGGTCGAAATCACTCGCGTATCCCTTGTTAAAATTATGCAAAAGCAAATTTAGAGTAATTACTCTAATTTATTTCTTTAGAATTTAAAAGTAGTTTATTCAGATTTGACTACAAGGTCATGAAAGAAATTTGTATTTTGTAAATAGCCAATAAAATCATGACAAAGTTGCTCAAAGCTTGGGTAATCTTTTAGCAAGTCCTGCAAGCGTACCATTTCTAAACCTGCGTATCCACAAGGATTAATGGTTTGAAAGCCTGTTAATGCACAATCAATATTGAGTGCTAAGCCGTGATAACTACGACCACGACGAATTTTAAAGCCTAGAGAGCCAATTTTTTGTCCATCGACATAGACACCTGGTGCATCTGGTTTGGCATAGGCATTGATATGGTATTGCTTGAGCAAGTCAATCATGGCTTGTTCAGCAAAACTGACCAAAGTTCGGACATGCCATTTCAAGCGATTTAGATCTAATAGGAAATAAGCAACGAGTTGCCCCTTGCCATGCCAAGTGACTTGTCCACCACGATCAGTATGCACGATCGGAAGGTTACTCGGTATAAGGATGTGTTCAGCTTTACCTGCTTGCCCTTGAGTCAAAACATCTTGATGTTGTAATAACCAAACTTCATCTGGTGTGGTTTCATCACGATTGGTTGTGAAATCTTTCATTGCTTCAAAACGTGTTGTGTAATCTTGTAGGTCTTTGAAACAGCGAATGATTAAGGGGGGAGTATTAACCTGAGGGCTTAAAATATCCATAGGAATAGATAGATTCATTTGATTCTAGATTATTGTATTTAAAATGGGCATTAAAAGATATTTTTTTGTTTCGAAATAGATTCTCATAACTCTATAAAAGCTATGAAATTCTATTTCAAAAAATTTTATGAATTTATTCGTAATATTCTTCATTAGAATATTGAGTATCAGGTTCGCGTTGTTGACCATTAAAGCCAATTTTCCCACTATCTACCTGTGGTTTAATAAATGCATAAAATAGCGTGTCCGAAAGAAGTGTAGTAAGTTTGTCTGAGTTGGTAATTGTTGCAAAAATTTTATCACCTTTATCAGAAGGCTGTAAGATATAGTCCAAAGTGATTTTTGCTTTACTTTGAGTAAAATCAAGTTCTAATTTTTGTGCTTGGTCTTCTGTATTTGATGTATTTGCAATATTACGGACACTGTCAGATTTTTTAATAATATCTGATGGGATTGTGGCTGTTAAATCAATTGCACATACTGTTTTGGGACTATCTGGATCAATATGATTAGTACGACTATCCATTAAATTAAACTGGATAGATTTAGCTGATAGTTGAAGTTTACTTGTATCTACATCTTCCAAAAGGTTTTTCTTGATTAAATCTTTTAATCCGATATCAAGTTTTTTCTCTAATTGTTCTTGTAGGTTTTTCTGTAGTAATGCAATAGCATTAGGGTCATCACATTTAAGATGTTTTTGACCTGTAAGTGAACATCCATGGAGGATAGGAAGACCAAATAGGCAGCTAAGTAATATGAGTTTTTTCATAAAAAATTCCAATATTTTTAATCCGAAGGAAATAGGTTAATAATTAGCATCAAGTTGGTAAATAGCTTGTTTTAATTGATCCACTCGAGAGTTTGTCATTTCGGTTTCACAGTTTAGAGTGGTGATTTGCTCTTCACCATATTCGGCATTATTGCCTTGTAGTTTGCATTCGAGTTCACGTTTTTTTAACCATGTTTTTTGGCTATCTAATAATTGACTACGAATCTCTTTAGTTGTGGCATTCCAAACTAAATTAAGATTTGCGTTTGCTGCATCAATTTGTTGTTGAGCTTCGTTTATACGTAATTGTGCATATTCAGTTTCAGCTTGTGCTTGTGCTTGTGCTGCTTCCGCTTCTGCTTGTTCAGCTTGCTGTCTGGCACTTTGTTTAGCATTCTTAGTGAGAGAGTCAATAGTGATTTTTGCAACAAAATTTGAAATAAGATTCTGATTTTCTAAAGAGACATAGATTTTTTTTGCATCATCTGTTGGTTGAACTGAATATTCTAATTCATGTTTTAATTGGTTTAATTCGAATTTAAGGTCATCTAAAACAGCTTGCTGTGCAATATCGGTTTCGTCTGATAGCTTTCGACTTTCATTTGCAGCATCTATAACTTGGGATGGAATCTTAATATCTAATTCAGCCACACAAAATTCTTTTTTACTATTAGGGTCTGAGTTATTGGTTCTTACATCATTAATTGTAATATCAAGTTGTTTAATTGTACTTCTGACTTTACCCATATCTAGGGTTATATTTTGGGTGTTGATAAGTGTTTTAACTTGTTCAGATGTTAGTTGATCAATATCTTTATTTATAAGTTCGATGACTAGTTTACGAGTATCCTCGCTATTACATTTAGCAGAATTGAAAGATAGTTTTTCGCAGGCAACTAGAAAAGATGTTGAAATAATACAAAATAGAAGGGTTGTTTGTTGCATTTATTGTTACTCCTAGTAATATAATATTATTATAGTAACAAAAACATTACAAATTGTCGCTGATTATAATTATTTGTATATATCACAAAATATAGGGATATATTGTATATCCCTATATGTATTAAAGCGCTGTCTTAATTAAAGGGCAGGCTGCAAGATCAGCATATAGCGCATGAACTTGTTCCAATTCTTCGAAGCGTAATTGTGCGGTCAAAGAATGGTATTTACCTGTACGTGAAGGTTGTATCTTTACTGTACCACCATCGAATTCAGGGAAGTGCTTCTGCAAAATATCAACAACAGCCACTCGAAGTTCATCCCCAGCATCACCAATCAATTTGATTGGATAGTCCATTGGGAAAACCCAAAGATGTTCTTGTAATTCACGAGAAGGAGTGCGGTCTAACATGAGCAACCTCTTAATTTGAAACGCCTGCATCAGTGCAGGCGCTTATGATCTAATAACTAGATTGGGATGAAGTGCTTAACTTCAAGTCATGAACGAGGGCTTTAACCATCGTTCAAACTTTCCCAATAATTAGTCATTTTCCAAGAAAGAACGTAAGTGTTCTGAGCGAGAAGGGTGGCGAAGCTTACGCAATGCTTTTGCTTCGATCTGACGAATACGTTCACGTGTTACGTCAAATTGTTTACCTACTTCCTCTAAAGTATGATCGGTTGGCATGTCGATACCAAAACGCATTTTCAATACTTTTGCTTCACGTTCAGTTAAATTTTCAAGTACTTCACGCGTTGCTTCTTTTAAGCCTTCTGAAGTTGCCGCATCAATTGGAGAAGTGATGTTGCCATCTTCAATGAAGTCACCAAGATGTGAATCTTCATCATCACCGATCGGTGTTTCCATCGAAATCGGTTCTTTTGCGATTTTAAGTACTTTACGAACTTTAACTTCGTCCATTTCCAAGCGTTCGCCCAATTCTTCAGGCGTTGGTTCACGTCCCATTTCTTGAAGAAGCTGGCGTGAAACACGATTGATCTTGTTGATAGTTTCAATCATGTGAACTGGAATACGAATGGTACGGGCTTGGTCTGCAATCGAACGTGTAATCGCCTGACGAATCCACCAAGTTGCATAAGTCGAGAATTTATAACCACGACGATATTCGAATTTATCCACCGCTTTCATCAAGCCGATGTTGCCTTCTTGGATCAAGTCCAAGAATTGCAGGCCACGGTTGGTGTATTTTTTGGCAATCGAGATCACCAAACGCAAGTTGGCTTCGACCATTTCTTTTTTGGCGCGGCGGGCTTTGGCTTCGCCAATCGACATGCGACGCGAAATCTCTTTGATGCCCGCCACGCGCAAGCCCAACCGGTTTTCAAGGTCGGTCAGGGTTTGCTGATGGGCGACAATATCGGCACGCACTGCACCAAGGGTGTTGGCAAGGGCAGGATCAAGTTTGATTTGCTCATCGACCCAATCTGGACGGGTTTCTTGATTGGGGAATTGTTTCAAGAAATGGTCACGGCTCATACGGCCACGTTTGATGGCAAACCGCATGATTTCACGCTCAGCGTGGCGTACTTGCTGATTGGTGCCCCGCACCAACTCAGACAGCAAATCGGACAGGCGTGGGGTGAGCTTAAACATCATAAACACTTCGGCCAACGCGATCAGTGCTTGCTCAGTTTGTGGGTGCTGACGACCATGTGCTGCAATCGCGGCTTTGACCGCATTGTTGCGCTCAGAGAGTTCGGTAAAACGCAGACGGGCGATTTCGGGGTCTGGGCCTGAGTCGCCATCAGCGTCATCGTCGCTGCCTTCACCTTCGTCTTCATCGTCGACATCTTTGGCAGTGCCAGTGGCTTTGATTTCACCAGCGCCCTCGTCATCTTCGTCATCGGTCAATGAGTCGTCGATGACTTCAGGGATATCGTCGCTCTCAGGATCGAGATAGCCCGACAAAATATCCGCTAAACGACGTTCGCCGGTCAGTGCTTCTTGGTATTCGCCGAGTACCACATCGACTGCACCTGGCCAATAGGCCATTGCATTTAAGACATCACGGATGCCTTCTTCGATGCGTTTGGCGATGCTGATTTCACCTTCACGGGTGAGCAACTCAACGGTGCCCATTTCACGCATATACATGCGGACAGGGTCGGTGGTACGACCCGGTTCGTTTTCAACCGAGGCCAACACGGCTGCTGCTTCTTCAGCCGCCACATCGTCGTCGGAGGCGTCTGGCGCATTGCCATCGAGGATGAGTTCGTCAGTTTCGGGTGCACGCTCGTGTACCGGAATGCCGACATCGTTGAGCATTTGAATAATATCTTCAATCTGCTCGCTTTCCGTAATGGAGTCGGGCAGATTGTCATTGACTTCGGCAAAGGTCAGATAGCCTTGTTCTTTACCACGGCTAATCAGCGCCGCAACTTGCGAGGTCTGCGCGGTTAAATCGCTCATCGTTCGTCACTCATCGGTCAATCAGGTTGCCACAGGCAATCGCGAAGGATAGCATGCGGGGACATCATCAGTCTAAATCTCTTGTCGCTTGCCTATGCCGAAGCGTCTACTTTGAGCCTCGCCTGAGGAATGCAAAGTTGCTTTCAAGTCTGTTGTGATCAGCATGTGGAGCGGCGATCCCCAAAAGATTGGGGGCATATATCTTATGCACTCCCTGTAGTGGGGGCAAGCTCGCGAAAATGCAAGCGACGACGCAGATTTAATAATGCGTTGCTCAGTTGTTGCATCTCTGCCAAAGATTGTGCGGTTTTGAGGCGTCGATTGAGGGCATGTTCGCTGGCTTGTAAGACCAGTTCTGCGCATAAGGTATTGGCTCGTTCGGGTGAGCCAACAAACAACGTAATCTCGACAGTATCTATTAGCCGACACCATCGTTGGACTTGGCTGCGATCTTGCCACGCACCAAGGATAAAAAATAACGCTGCATCCGTATCTTCTTGGATGTCTACAGGCATGGTCTGAACGATAGAGCGCAACACCATGAAAGGGTGTGTTGGTTCACACCATGCGTCCAGTTGAGCAAGGCAATCTATCAAACTAGGATATTGTAAAAGAATCAGAAATAATTTGTCTTCCAGACTGCACTGATCAAAAGACACAAGCTGATCGGTGGATTGGGGTTTACGTTTATTCCAGCCCAAACCAATCCGATCGCGTAGGGTTTGCCGCAGCAGTTGCCGATAGCTGCCGCGTTCGGGCATCAATTTGAGCAATTCGTTGGCATCGTGCATCAAGGCACTTTTGCCTTCAGGGTGGGATAAATCATGCCGACGTGACAGGATTTCATATAAAAAATCCGACAGCGGTGGAGCTTTTTCCAAACGCTGCTCAAAACTGGCCAATCCTTCTAAGCGGATGAGAGAGTCGGGGTCATGTTCGTCAGGCAACACCAAAAAGCGTAATTCACGCCCATCGGTCAGAATGGGCAGTGCCAACTCTAGCGTGCGCCATGCGGCACGTTGGCCAGCCTCATCACCATCAAAAGCCAAAATGTGGGTGGCGATACGGTCTAAGAACCAGCGATCATGGGAGACGACCATCACGCAACCCGGAAAGGTTAATACCGCATCTTCCAAAGCACGTAAGGTTTCAATATCCAAATCGTTGGAGGGTTCATCAAGTAGGATGACATTGGCACCGAGTTGCAGAATTTTCGCT
>ERZ650309.549-NODE-549-length-18388-cov-5.891453_pt1 | contig 18388 bp, 26 predicted proteins | sample MGYA00376245_ERZ650309 | MGnify/ENA primary metagenome ERZ650309 (study PRJEB26733, sample SAMN07839294) | wastewater metagenome | biome: urban; feature: wastewater treatment plant; material: waste water | place: USA: North Carolina | collected 2016-04-26 ...
CGACGCTCTTCCGATCTCCCGGCGGACGGCCGCCGCCTCGGCCACCTCGGCCACCTCGGCCACCTCGGCCGCCGGTGACGTCCCGGCGGCCGCCGGGAAGACGTACCGGCGGGGTTCGTACCGCATGGGCAGCACGAGCTGGTGCCAGCCCATCTGCTCGGCGATCAGGTAGCCGGTCAGGTCGCGGTCGTTCAGCCGCTGCATGATGACCACCTTCCGCACCGTCGTCTCGTCGTTCCCCCGGCGGGAGAAGGTGGACCGATACCAGCGGATCGTGTTCTCCCGCTCGACGGTGGAGGCGGCCAGCTTCGGGTTCTGCGGGTCGTCGATGACGAGGAAGTCGGCCCCCTCGCCCATGCCCCCGCTGCCCCGCGTGGTGACGCACTGGCGGACGCCCTTGTGGGTGTTCCCGAACAGCAGCTGGGTGTCCCGCTCCGGCGAGATGCGGGTGTCCCACAGGCGGCGGTACAGGCGGTGGCGGAGGACGTCCCGGCACCGCTGGGAGTCTCGGACGATCAGGTCCTGGTTGAACGAGGCGAACATCCACCGGGACGTGGGCTGCGTGGTCCACACCTTGCAGAACCAGAACACGCACGTCATCAGGCTCTTCATCGTGCGGGGCGGCACGTTGACGATCAGGTTCGGCATCTCGGCCGACGCCGGGTCCGACACCACGTCCAGGTGCGCGGCCACGCACCCCAGGTGCCAGCCCGGCACGAACCGCCGGCCCGGCTCGACGACCGGCCAGAACGTGCGGGCGAACCCCTCGGTGGTGGAGCACTCCTTCAGCAGCGAGAAGGCGGCCGGCCGGTCCAGGGCGTCGGCGTCCGGCATCGGCGGGGGTGCCCGCCGCCGGTCGGTGGCGGCCGTGGCCGCGAGGCGGGCGGCGATCCGCCGCTCCAGCTCGGCCGGGGTCAGGCGGTCACTCATCGGCGAAGTCCCCCGCCGCCGCGTCCGGCGTCTCACCGTTCAGGCCGGGTAAGGCCAGCTCCATGTCCGCCCCCGGCCCCTCCCCGTACCCGCCGGCCACGGCCGACACCAGCCGGTCGTACAGGGCCGGGTCGTCCCGGAACGACTCCACCCAGCGGAAGATCAGCCGCGCCTCGTCCACCGGGTCGCCGGTCGCGGCCGCCGGCCGCTCGGCCTCGGCGATGGGCGTGGGGCCGCCCAGCCCGTGCAGGCGGCCGAGGTCGCCCTTGATCCGCCGGGACGCCTCCACCGCCGCCAGCCACTCCTTGATCGTCACCCCGGCCGCCGTCATGGCCGCCTTGTCCGTCGGGTCCAGGCGGATGATCCGCAGCAGGCCGGCGTCCAGCGTCTCCAGCTTCTGCTCGGCCTCCCACTTGCGGAGGAGGAGGGACGCCGTCGCCCACTCCTTGTCGCGGCGGTACGCCTGCTCCAGCACCCGCCGGACCACGTCCTGGGAGCACCGGCACTGCTCGGCGACCCGGCTGACGGGCACGTTCCGCAGCCGCAGCATGAGGATTTGCGCGTCCCGCGCCACGTCGGCCAGGGCGGCCGTTCGCCCCTTCCGGGGGGCGCGGGTGTGGTCGGTGGACGGCTCAGACGGGGGACTTTTCCGGGGCATTCGGGTCGGCCGCCCCGGCCGGGGTCGGCGCGTCCTCCGTGGTCGTGTGGACCGCCTTGCAGAACCGGCACTGGACCCGCGACGGGCGGGCCGGGCCGGGGGCCGCGTTCGGCGTCCGGCACACGCCGCACGCCCACAGGTAGCCCGGCGTCAGGGCGGCCGTGTACGGCACCGCCCGCGTGAACGCGCCGACCCGGCGGATCAGATCGGCCACGCACCCCTTCAGCGTGCCCGGCATGTCCGCCCGGACCGCCTCCGCCGGGTACGGCACGTCGTCCAGGACGGCGATCAGCTCCACCGGGTCCAGCCCGCCCCGCCCGGCCAAGCCGAGGAGGGTCTGGCCGCCGTGGTTCCGCATCGCCCGCGCCTCGTGCGGGGCGACCATCTCCCACGGCACGCTCACCGGGCAGAGCACGTTGTTCCGCCGCTCCCGGTTGCTCAGGAGGACGGGGAACACGTCGGGCGGCGGGGTGGGCACGGCGGCGGCTCCGTCGAGGGTTCAGGGTAACGGGGAGCGGGCGGCCCGGCAAGGACACCGGGCCGGCGGCCTACATCCTGAATTCCTTCCCGCACCGCTTGCAGACGTCCGTTGCCATATGGAACGGCTCGCCGGAGGCGGTGTCGGGGTAGTCGTGGAAGTCGATCAGCCCGCGCCCCTGGGACATGATGCAGACCGCCCGCCGGTCGAGCCGGAGGCGGGCCAGCGCGAGCATCCACGCCCGCCGCCAGAACCCCATCCGGGCCTGGGCGGCGGGTTCATAGGCGTTCCGGAAACGGTCGTCGGACCAGACGACGATGGCGGTCGGGGCGGCCCCCGCCGTCCCGGTCAGGTCGCTCGTCCGCGTCACCCAGTCGCCGGGCCGTAACTCCGTATCACAATCCTCCGCCTCCCGGACGCAGCGGACGGGCGGCCCGCCCGCCGGGCCGTAGACGCGGAACGCGCCGCCACAGAAGGCGGCCACGGCGTCGTCGTCCTCCGGCCCCCGCCACTGGACGGCGAAGGCGGTGGCGCGGGAGCGGAACAGTTGCGGGACGGTCATGACGTCTTCCAGAAGTGGTTGGCCCGTTCCGCCGCCACGGAACCGTCGGGCCGGACGACGAGGACGGGCCGGCGGAGGCCCCTGGCGAACCGGACGGTGGCCCACGTGCCGCCGTACTTCTGCTCCCGGAAGGTGGCCGGCATGGCGACGAGCGGGCACGAGGCGAGGACGATGGCCCGGTTGCGGGCGTGGTACTCCTCGGCCGGCCGCAGCTCGTCCGCCCCGCAGAAGGCGCGGAGCGCGTCGTTGACGGGCGGGTGGGCGACGCGGCGGATGCCCAGGGCGGCGGCCAGCGCGTCGGCCGTGGCGTCCCCGCCGACGCAGTCGCCGTGCCGCACCTCGGCCACGTCCCACCCGTACTCGCCGGCCAACAGCCGCGCGAGGCGGTCAGTCTGCTTGGCGGTCAGGCCGGAGCGGGTGGCGGTAATCCCGACGACGAGCACGGGGCGGCCCTCCGGGTCACGGGCAGACGAACACGCCGCCGATCAGGTAGCCGTGCCACCCGCAGCAGCCCTTGCAGTTGATGGACGGCTCCAGGGTCAGCTTGCCCGGCTCGGCCACGCTCCCGGCCTTCACCAGCCAGGACGGGGTTTCGTCCGGTTTCGGGTTGCCCACCCGGATCGCGCCGGCCCGCCCGCACCCCGGACAGGCGAAGCCCAGCTCACCGCCGGGGGCCTCCCAGCACACGCCGGCGGACAGCCCGCCGACCTCGCCGTCCGGCGGGTTGAGGGCCTGCTCCACGGCCGCCGCGTCCACCTTCACCGCGCGGACGTGCGTGCGTTTGGGGTCCGGTTTGATGGCCATCGCGCTAACTCCTTACGGCCGGGTTACGGCCCGGTTACGGACCGCCCCGGCTGTGTCTTACAGGTTGCGTCAGGCGGCCGTCGCCGTTTCCGGGGCGGCCGCCGTAACCGGGCCGTAACCGCCGCGTAACACCTTACCCGCCCGCCGGGCGGCCGTACACGATGACCGGGGTGTCCGCCTCGGCTTCCGTCAGGTGGGGCACCCGCAGCTCGTCCGGCGGGTTCGTGGCGCACTCCGCCTGCCAGCAACGGTCGCACTGGTCGGCGACGACGGACGCCTCCGGGCGGCCGCAGTCCCGGCACGGCGTGTGCCCGTCGGGGACCGGCTTCCGCGTCGGCACCTCAATCCCGTCTAGCGGCGGCCACCCGTCCCGCTCCCGCACCTCGTCCGGCGTCATGGCGTTTCCCCCGGCGGGTTGTGGATCAGTCGCCGGGCCGCCTCGACCCCGGCCGCCGTCAGCCACCATCCGGCGGAGCGGCCCCGCCCGTTGTGGTCGGCCAGCCCATCCGCTTCGAGTCCCCGGAGGACCGCAAACGGGTCCGGGCTGTCCGGGTGCGAGGTGCCGAACTTGACCCGGATGGCCCGGTGCGACACCTTGCGGCCCCACGTCACCCGCTCGGCCGCCGGGTCCGCAATCCCGCCCAGGTAGACGACGGTGACCCCCTTCCCCAGCATCCACCGGAGGACCGTTTCCCGCAACGTCGGTTGTGCGCCCGGTGTCATCAGTCGCCCCCGTCCACGGCGGCCACCCAGCGGCGGAGCGCGGCGGCGGTAACGCACCGCACCTCGATCCGGTCGTCCGCCGCGCCGGCCGGGGCGGTCACGCCCGGTGGCTGCGTGACCAACAGCAGGCCCTCCTCCAGCCAGCACAGCGTCACCGGCAGGCGGTCGGCCGGGCGGAACAGCCGCCGCCACGCCCACTCCTCGTCGCCGTCGTGGTAGGTGAACCCTAAGTCGTGTAGGACGGCCGGGGTGATCGGCCCGGACTCCCGCGCCCGCCCGGCGGCCGCCACGCCCCGCGTCTCGGACACGTACTCGGCGGTCAGCAGGGCGGTAACGGTGGCCGCGAGTGCGAAGGCCAGCGGGTTGCCGGCCTCCGCCTGTGAGCCGGTCAGGAAGGCGGCCGCCGCCGTCGATGCCAGAAGGAAGTACCGCAGGCCGGTCATGTGGCGCGCTCCGGGGCGGGGCCGTTCCGGTGGGACGGCAGGTAGAGGTCGAGCCACTCTTCGATGGACAGGCGGACGTGCTCCGGCCGCACCCACCCCCACCGCCGCCAGACGGCGGAATGGACCGTCCGCATCTGCACCAGCCCGCACCGGGAGCACCCCCGCCGGCCGACGCACATGCGGACGACGTGGTGGCGGCGGACCGGCAGCGGCCGCCACTTGTGCCAGCCGAGCCGGCACCGCAACGGTTTGCGGACGTGCGGGCGGCGGAAGGGGTCGCGCTCGTACTCGTTCGGCGGTCCCATGACGGGCCTCGGTGCCAAGGTGAGGAAGGGGGCGGGCGGGAGTCGAACCCGCCCCGACCGACGCCACAACCCCCGCCGGCCGTCACTCGCGGATGAGGGCGATGACGCAGTTCTGGAACACGCCGAGGCCGCCGTTCGGCCCCTGCTTCTCGCAGTTGTACGTCCCGCCGTCCAACCCGCCGAACTCCAGGTCCCAGCCGGCCTTGGCCGGCCCGTCGTACTCCCAGATCTCCGTCTGCCCGTTGCCGAGCACCACCTGCACCCGCACCAGATCCTTCAGCTTGGCCACGTCGGCCGGGTCGTTCAGGTTGAGGCCGGCCGCGTTGTACCACAGCGAGCAGTACACCGTCACCGCCGTCATGCCGACCCGCTGGGTGCCCGTGTACGTGCTGTTCCCGTTCACGTCCGCCATCTTCACCGCCTCGGCCGGCGCGAAGTCGCCCGTGTACCGGGGCGCGGGCGCGGGGACGGCCGCCGTCACGCCCGCCGCCGCCACTACCGCCGCCGCCGCCAGCCAGAACGTCGTTCTCATGCGTCCGATCCTCCAGCCGCCGGCGGAATGCCGGCGGGACAGGGCGGGGTGGACTCGAACCACCGCCTGCCGGGGATGCGCCGCCCCGGCCGCTCTCGCCGCTGAGCTACCGCCCTCCGGCCGTCACGCGGCCGCCACCTCCCCGCCCGTCACCGGGCGGGGCACCCGCCGGAACGGGTGCTCGGCCAGGGTGCCCGCCGCCCACGCGGCCAGCACCTCCGGCGTCCCCTTCCAGGACGGCCCGCCGTGGCCCGTCCCGAACTTGTTCACCAGCGCCAGCACCCGCTTCCAGTCCGGCCGGTTGAACTTGCCCGGCGTCTCCGCCGCGCCGTACTCCCGGCCCCGGAGGAAGGCGTAGGCCAGCAGCGCCGCCCTGGCCTCCCCCCGCACGTCCCGGATCCGGTGAAGGTACAGGCTCTCTCGCGTCCGCCCGCACCGCGCCCGCCGCTCCTCCCGGCGGATGATGCGGGCCTCCGCCGCCAGACTCTTCACCTTCACGCGCAGCTCGGCCAGCATGGGCCGCCCCGCCGCCGCCGTCCCTTGCACCTACGTCATGGCACCACCTCGGTTGAGAACCCGCCCCGGATGAGGCGGGAAGTACACGCGCCCGGAGTCGAACCGGGAACCCAAACGGGCCGGCCAATCGAAAGGCCAGCGGGTATGCCGCTCCCGCCTCGCGTGTAGTACACCCGGCGGGACTCGAACCCGCGACGCGCGGCTTTAGAGGCCGCCGCTCTGACCGCTGAGCTACGGGTGCGCCGCCGGTCAGCGGGTGAAGTACGAGGCGTTCGTGGTGAAGAACGCCTGCTTCCAGCTCCACATGTCCTGGACGTAGGCGGCGAACTGCTGGGCCGTCACCGTCACCATCTCGTCCTGCGACATGTCGAGCATGGCGATGGCCCGCTCGTAGTCCTGGGTGTGGTCGTCCGGCGGCGACAGGGTGAACCCCAGGTCCACCACCTGACCCGCCTCCAGGGCCGTCAGCTTCCGCTCCACCTCGGTCCGGGCCGCCTTCAGGTACTCCCGCTGGGCGGCGGCCAGCTCCGCCTTGTGCCGCTCGAAGTTGGCCCGCAGCTTGGCCAGCAGGTCGCCCGTCCGCACCCGCACCCGGTCCATCGTCTCCGCCGCCATCATGTGAACGCCCTCACGGTTGGACCCCGGCGAGGCCGGGACTGGAACGGGGAGGACTCGAACCCCCTCGGTGGGCCGCAGGCCCGTCGCTCTGCCCGTTGAGCTACCGTTCCGCGCTGCCGGTCCCACCCCTGCCGGCCTGCCCCCAGGGTGCCAGTGCCCTACTCCGCCATGCCGAGAAGGCATTTCGGGCCGTGGTCCGCTACCTGTACTGCGCGACCGCGTACCAGCCGCCCGGCCCCGGCCGCACGCTCACCGCCACCGGCTGCCGCTGACCCCAGTAGCAACAGTGGCGGATGGCGTCCTCCGCACTCACCGAGGAGAACCCGACCCCCTCGTGCGTCGCGCCGGGGGTGAACCGGCCGGAGTGGAAGATGCGGCCGGCCGCCGCCATGCTCGCCGCGTGCCCCTCCGTCAGGCCGTCGGACAGCCCGGCCCGGAGGGCACCGGCCGCCACACCGACCGGCTGGGCGACGGCGTACACGGCCCCCCGCACGGCCTGGGCGACGGGGCCGGCCGCCGGCCGGCCGAACAGCCGGGGCCGCGCGTCGGCCCCCGAACACCACCCGGCGGCCAGAACCGCCGTCAACAGCAACCGCTTCATGCGTTCCTCCTTGTGACCCTCCCCCGGCGTCCGGGGGAGGCAACGACCCCGTGGCCGGGGTCAGAGTCGGGGCGTCATCACTGTGATGCGAACACGGGCCGCGTGGACGGCCACCCCTTTCCGGCGGGTCGTTTCCCACGCTCGCCACCCCGGACGGCCTCCCCGGTCGCCCGTGGTGCCTATGCGGCCGGTGGCGGATCACTTGACCCGTCGCGGAGCGTCGTCGTATCCCCGCATTAACCCGCACTTGCTCAAGGCGCGGGTGCCGTCCAAGTGACGGGTGTGGAGTCGCACCACCGGTGAAGGTTCGGCCGGCCGCCGGCGGTGCCCCGCCGCCCGGACGGCCCGCGTCCGCCTCACCCCGCTCGGCCCGCCGCAGTCTCACGCCACCTCGTCGTACACCCACCGCTTGCCGGCCTTCCGCCGGCGGAACCGCCGGCCGGTGTCCAGGTCCGTCCCGGCCGCCGCCGCCAGGGCGACGTACCGCGTGCCCCGGCCGACCCCCTGCTTGACGTACAGCCCGCCATCCCCCGGCTGCGGGGCGGGCGGCTCGCCGGCGTCGGCCGGGTGCCACGGCATCTCGCCCGCCGCCAGCCGCCCTTCCACGACCGCCGCCTTCTCCGGCGTGCCCGGCAGCGCCTCGGTCGGCGAGGCCGGGGTGAGGACCGGCGCGTCGGCCGGCACCACCACGGCCGGGGCCTCGGCCGCCGGTTCCGGTTCCGGTTCCGGTTCCGGTTCCGGTTCCGGTTCCGGTTCCGGTTGGGCGGCCGTCACATTCGCAACGGGTTGCGGCTTGTCGGCCGTCAACAGGAACGCCCACAGCGGGGCGAGCGCGTCCAGGATCGTCTCCACGAAGTCCGTCCACCCGTGCCGCTTGGCCGTCGCGTAAGTGCTCATGATACCGTCTCCCGTGGGTGCGGCCTCGTTGGCCGCGTGTGTGGTGGGTCGTCCGGAGGTCGTCCGCTCAGATGCGGGGCTGGCGGGCGTGCAGCTCGACGTTCTTCGCCCCGCCGTTCCGGTGCCGCGTCAGGGTCAGCCACTTGTTCCCTTCGATCCGGTCGGCCAGCTTGTACAGCTCCGTCCACGTCACGTCGTTCCCGGTCCGCCCCTCGGTGGTGAGGAACAGGCGGGCACCGGCGGGCAGGTCGATGGCGGTGAAGGCGGTCGTGGCGGCGGTCATTGGTTTACTCCGGTTGGCGGCTGGGGTTCTGTTCCCCGTGTGTTGTTACTATACTCCGTCTAGGAACTAAGTCAAGCAGAAAATTCGGGGGCGGGCGGATTTCCCGGCGTCCAGGCCGGCGGCCGGGCGCGGGGGACTGCCAGCAGGGCGGCCGACAGGGCGTCGGCGGCGGCCTCCGCCGTGGGGAAGTGCCGGTGCCAGTCCGACATCCCGCCGTGGTCCTCCGGCGGCGGGCCGGGCATGGCGTCGAACACTTCCGCCGGCACCCACGCGCCAGTGTTGAACCCGCCGACATCGCGCCACACGACCCAGCTGGACTCCTCCGCCCAACTGGACTCCTCCTCCCCGCCCCGGCCGCCGACGTGGTGCGGGGTGAATCCCGCCACCTTCACCCGGCGGATGGGGTAGGCGTCCACGGCCGGGAACGCGCCGCACCCCGTCCGCCCCCGGCCGCCGCACGGGTGGCACCGGACGACCGCCCCCCCCGAACCGGACGTGCTCCCCGGCCCCGCCGCACCAGCGGCACCTGTCCCCCACCCACGGCAGGACGGTGGTCGCCACCGTGCCGCCGAGGTCCGGCGGGTACAGCCCTACCTCCTCCGGGAACCCCCGCCGCACGACGATGACGACCGACCGGCCGGCGGACGGCGGGGCGGCCGCTTGACCGATCCGGAACAGGTACTCGGCCGCCGGGAACCACACCGCCCCGTGGCTCTGCCACGGGGACCGCTCCCGCGCCCGCGGGGCGGTGATCGTCGGCCCGTGCTCCCGCCGGAAGGCGACGGACTCCGGGGTCACGCGGGGCATGGCCGCCAGGGCCGCGTCCAGCCGCGCCAGCTCGCACTGCACGCGGATGAACTCCGCCCGGCGGGCGCGGCAGTTGCCCGCCCGGACGACGGTGCCGAACCCGCAACACGTCGGGCACGGGGCGGTCGGGAGCGGATACCCGTCCGGCGTCAGCACCGTCCCGCCCTCACACCCGTCGTGCGGGCACGGCACATCCCAGTCCGGCACGTCCCGCTCCTCCAGCCAGTCGGCGTACACCAGCCGGGGCAGGTCCGCGTCCGGGTCCGCCATCACGCCCCGGTACAGGGCCAACTCGTCGTCACTCATCGGTGGCCTCGGTCCAGAGGAGCGCCCGCAGCGCGAGCGCGTCGGCGTCGGTTAGCCCGACCGCCCCGTCCGTCTTCACCAGCGGCACCCCGGCCGCCGTGATGCCCAGGTCCAGGTCGTCCACCGCCGCGTACCGACGGTACTGAGGGTGAGCGGCGAGCCAGTCCCGGATCTGTGACCCACGCTCGTCCGTTTGCGGCCACACCGTCGAGCCGTCCCACGTCACCACCCGCGACACCAGCGTGTCCGGGCGGGTGATCCCCACCAGCCGCCCGGCGTGTAGGCCGTGGGAGCGGAGCAGCCAGTCGATCCCGGCGACGGTCGCCTCCCCCCGGTGGACGATGTACCGCCACGCCGAGGACAGCACCACCACGGCCCCGCTGCCGGACAGCACCCAGTTCAGCCGATCCATCTTGTCCCGGTGGATCGGACCGGACCGGGCCAGCGGGCAGAAGTCGTGCGCGTTCAGCACCCCGTCGATGTCCAGGAACAGTACGGCGGCGGTCACGGGCGGCCCTCACCGGGGGTCATTTCGGGGGTCGTGGGGGGACTCGTTTGGATCGTTTGGACCGCCTGGGGGTCGGGTTCCGGGGGTCGGGTCGGGAACAGGAAGGCGGGGGCCTCGGCGGGCGGCAGGTGGGGGTACAGCCGGGCGGTGAGGGCCGCGTTCCGGACGCACAGGGCGTACCCCAGGGCGAGCAGCTCCCGCACGTTGTCGGGGCGGTCGGCCCGCATGTGGGCGGGGGTGGCGTGCGGGGGGAAGTAGCCGAGGGCGGCGGCGGTGAGGGCGTCGTAGGCGGCGGCGAAGGCGAGGGGGGCGAACCGGGCCATGGCGTCCACGTGGGCCGGGTGGGGGTCGGCGTCCTGGGCCGGGTCGGCCGGCAGGCACCGCATTTCGACGGCCTTGGCGGCGACGGCCCCGGCGTCCAGGCCGGGGGCGGCGGCGCGGGCGTCCCACCCGTGGGGGGAGTTCCCGACGGGCGGGGGCTGGTCGGCGGCCGGGGCGGCGGTGGCGTGCTCGTTGGTCACGGGGTCAGTCCTCCGGGTGGGGGGTGTAATCGGACGGGGGCGGGGGTGGGCGGTCCGGGTCCGGGCCGGGCACCCGCAGGGGGATGTCCCACTCGCCGGCACAGTGCCGGCAGAACGGGCGGCCCGTCCGGGAGTACCCGTCGGCCGGCCGCCGGCAGGCGGCGCAGTCCGGCCGGTAGTGGGCGTCGCAGTCCGGCCAGTCGTCCGGCGGCCGCCGGGCCGCCTTCCAGACGGCCGCCAGGACCAGGGCCATCGACGCGCCGAGGGCGGCCAGGACCGCCGCCCCGCCGTCGCACGCCATCGGCAGTGCCATACCCGACCCTCCAATACGGCCGCGTCAGGTGGGGGCGACGGGCTAACTGGGACAACCGGCCGGTCGGCCGCCTCACCCCGGCGTCACATGGTCCGGTTTTCCGCCTTCCGGTCCGCCGCGATGATCGACCGACAGACGGCCTCGCACTCCAGGAACCACCCCTCCATCGCCGCCGCCCCGTCGTCCTCCGGCACGTCCGGCCGGCCGAGCGTCCCCCGCATCTCCGTCAGCAGGGAAAAGCAGCCGGCGTAGAACGCCCGCCGCATCTCCGTCCGCTGCACCTCCGAGCACCGCGCCGGCAACACCCGCCGCGCGAACTGGTCCCACAAGGCCGCCACCGTCGGCACCACGACCGCCGCCATAACTGCCACCTCGGTAAGGGGTTAAGTGTCAGAACCCGGCCGCCCGGAGCACCCCCGGCGGGCACCCCCGGCCGAACGCCCGCTCGTACCGGCCGGCGAACCCGGCCGCCGTCAACGCCTCCGCAACCGTTTGCGGCTTCCTCACCAGCCACGCCGCCCCCGTCAGCCCGTCCGCCATCCCGTCCGCCGCCCCCGCCTCCACGCACGCGCCGAGCACCACGTCCACGTCGGCCACCGTTTTGAGCGCCAGGGCCGCGCCGCACGGCGATCTCCACCCGATCAGGCCCGGAACCCTGTCGAAGGCCGAAAACGCCGCCTGGGCCATCCTGGGCGACAGGAACCCGCCCCCCGACTTCTGGTGAACCCGCAGCCGGCACTTGACCCCGCTTTCTCGCCCGACTTCGAACAGGATGTGGAACGTCCGGTCGCCCGACCGCCACATCGTCGCCGGCGGGACCACCCACGGGGCCGAGTGGACCACCAGCCCGGCCGGCCGCCACCCGGTCGCCAGCCGCCACAAGTACCCGGCCGCCCGCAGCCGCGCCACCGCCCCCGCCGCCGGCCCCGGCGGGCAGCACCGGACGGCCCGCCGGAACGGCCACCCGACCAGCTCCGCCCGCTGGCCGGCCCGGCCCGCGTCGTGCAGCCGCAGCCGCGTCGCGTCCACCCCGCACGCCGCCGCGAACGCCGCCAGCACCCCCCGGTCCCAGCCGAGCACCACCCCGCCCGGCAGCCGCCGGCCCTGGTCCGTCCGGTGCGGGTGCGGGTTGAGATGCCGGCCGAGGCGCCACCGCTTCGCGCGGGCATGAGTGCGGCGGTCGAGATTGATACCGGTCGTACCCGCGGCCGTAATATTCTGTGGCCGTAAACCCGGGTTAGGTTTTAGTCATCCATGACACCGACCGCCTTATCCAAGACACCCCACCGCGCGGCCATAACCGCCTGCGTTATGCTGGCGACGATCATGCAGGCATTGGACATGACCATTGCGAATGTGGCCTTGCCCTATATGCAGGGCAGCCTGTCGGCGACCATGGATCAAATCAGCTGGGTGTTGACGTCTTACATCGTTGCCTCGGCCATCATGACGCCGCCGACCGGATGGTTGGTGGCACGGTTTGGGCGTAAGCGGTTGTTCATCTTTGCGGTGATTGGTTTCACCATCGCCTCAGCCTTGTGCGGCATAGCAACGTCGCTTAATCAGATGATCCTCTTCCGTTTGTTGCAAGGCATGTTTGGCGCGTCGATGGTGCCGCTGTCCCAATCAGTATTGCTGGATATCTATCCCAAGGAAAAGCACGGCTCAGCAATGGCCTTGTGGGGCATGGGCGTGATGGTGGGTCCGATCCTGGGCCCGACCTTGGGCGGGTACCTTACCGAATATTATAATTGGCGCTGGGTGTTTTACATCAACCTGCCGGTGGGGATTTTGACCACGGTCGGATTGTGGATGTTTCTGCAGGAGACGGAGAAGAATGCGAAACTCGGCTTTGATTGGATGGGGTTTGCCACCCTCAGTCTGGCCTTGGGATCGTTGCAGATGATGCTAGATCGCGGTGAGCAGCTGGATTGGTTTTCATCAACCGAGGTGATGATCGAGGCGGGGCTAGTTATCTTGGGCAGTTACTTGTTCTTGGTGCATATTTTTACCGCAAAAAAACCGTTCATCGAACCACAAATGTTCAATGATCGTAACTTTAGTATGGGTCTTGTTTTCATCTTTTTAGTAGGAATTATTCTTCTTGCCACCATTGCGCTCATGACACCTTACCTGCAAAACCTGATGGGCTATCCGGTGTTGACTGCGGGGCTGGTGTTGGCGCCGCGAGGTATCGGCACCATGGTAGCGATGATGATTGTTGGGCGTCTGATCAATCGCATCGATCCGCGTATCATGGTTTTTATCGGCTTCTCGCTAGTGGCGGTATCGCTGTGGATGATGACCGGTTTCACGCCGGATATTTCGTTTGCCCATATTGTGCATACCGGATTGATTCAAGGCTGTGGTTTGGGTTTTGTTTTTGTCCCGCTTGGGACGATGACTTTTGCTACTCTGGAGCCCAGGTACCGGACTCAAGGAACTGCTTTGTTTAGTTTGATGCGCAACCTTGGCAGCAGCACCGGAATTTCCCTGGTGATTTTCCTGCTCGGGCGGAATGCACAGATGATGCACGCCACCATGGCCGAAGGCATTACCCAGTTTAATCTGCTGTTTCAGCATGGCGCCGCCAGCAAAATTTGGAACCTCAATACCGAGGCCGGACGCATGGCGGTCAATGCCGAAATCTCACGCCAAGCGCAGATCATCGCCTATGCCAATGACTTTAAGATGATGATGATTATCGCCCTCTTGGCGCTGCCGGTGATTTTCCTGCTGCGCCGTCCGCCGCGCCGTCCGCCGGATAAAAACGACCCGGCCGAGATGGCCGTCGAGGCGTGATGTACGCGTGACAGATGGCCTGATATGGCTCCGGCCGCACCCATCAGGATCGATGGGTGCCGCCCCGAAGCGTTCAGACCCTAAAATTACATCAGAGAGATTATTTACTGCTCTGCCACAGGCCGAACATGGCGCCGGCGGGATCGGTCAGAATGGTGAAGGATCCCATATTGGGAACCTCGGTCACATCCTTCATTAACTCTGCGCCCAAGCTTTGTGCCTTGGCGGTCTCGGTGCGGAGATTATCCACCGCCACATAGGGCATCCAGATCGACGGTGAATTGGGGATCGGGTTCTTCATAATGCCGCCGCCGGTGCCATCGCCGACGCGGATGACGGTGTAGGCAATGCCGTCGCCGGCCTTCATATCCTCGAGCTGCCAATCGAACAGCTTGCCATAAAAGGTTTTCACCTTGTCTGGGTCGGTGGACATCAATTCCATATGAACGAAAGGATTACCCATAGCGCGTCTCCCCGAGAGTTAGAAACTATAATTTCTTGGAAAATACTAAATCGACAAATTTGAAGTCGCCCATTTTCACCGGGAGTTCGTCGATTTGAGTAAACTGTTGCCGAATATAGAACTGCTGTGCAGGTAAATTATCACGATTTACCAGTAATCGTAGTTCTTTAGCCAACGGAAATTCTGCAATGACCGCGTTCATCAACTTTTTTCCTGTCCCTTGACCCTGAAGCTCAGGCAAAACGTATAATTTCTTTAACCAAAGCACATTCATATCTTGATAGGCAGAAGCGTATCCCACCGGCTGATCATTTAATAGGGCGCCAAAAAAACGGTGGCCATTTTGTATTTCATTCTGAAGATTTTCTGAACTGTAAATAAGATCTAGCATGTTATTAATCTGTTCGTGCGTTAGAATAGTCGCATAACTGACCGGCCATATGCGTTTAGCCAGGTCGATGACGACATTCACTTCATCAGAATTTATCGGTTTGACGCGTATCATATAGATAGGTCCCATAGTTAGTTGCGCGCGATTAGCGTAGCTTCAAAGCTTAATAAACAAATACTAACAGTGATTCCAATTAAAAATAGGAATTTGAGGTTAAGCTTCCGTTAGGGTCTGATGCCTGCCCGGACCAAGATGAAATCAGTAAATTTTTAAAATTAAAAGCCGTTATCTCATTTCATCATGGTGTCGATTTTCCGATGCAGATGCACCAATTCTTTTTCAATGCGTCTGATGGCGTCCTGCTCTTGTTTTTCTTCGGCTTGGTCCTCGCGCTGCATGGCGTCGACAATGACCGCGATGAAAAGATTAAGAACGGTGAAGGTGGCAATCAGAATGTAAATGATGAAGTAAGGCTTGGCGAAACTATGAGTCTCGGCAACCTCGCGTACCATGTCGCCCCATCCTTCCAGGGTCATGATCTGAAACAGACTGAACATGGAGGCCTGGAGAGTGCCAAACAGCTCGGGATGGTCGGCGCCAAACAACTTGGTCGACATGACGGCAAAGACATAAAATATAATCGCCAGGATCGCCCCGATGGAGCCGATGCCGGGAATGGCAACCACAAGGCCGCTTAAAACCCGCCGTAACCGCGGGAAGATGGAAATAAGCCGCAGGACCCGCAAAACCCGGATGGCGCGAAGGACGCTGAAGGCTTCTTGGGCGGGCACAAAGGCGATCGCGATAACAAAGGCATCAAAAATATTCCACGGATCGCGCAGGAAGCGGACGCGATAGGCGGCAATCTTTAAAATGATTTCCGCAACAAAGACCCATAGGATGGCGTAGTCGACGGCTTTCAAAATCGGGCCATAGGTCGCCGTGATGGCGGGATATGTCTCCATCCCCAAAATCAGGGCATTGATGACGATCAGGGTCATGATGGTTTTGGTGAACCACGACGCCTCGACAAACTTGGTTAAGGTATTCTGCTTCATTGAAAGTTTATGCTGCTTTCTGCTGCGGGAGGGATGGGCGGATTAAGTTATAAAATAACGGGGATGAGGGTGCTATGCGAAGCTATATTTAAGATTCTAGAAAAGATTCCATAGATTTAATAATCCATATTGGCATATCGCTCCCATTCTTGATGCCAGTGATCAATATAGTTTTCTGTTTCTTTATCTGAGGATATTATCTTTTGATATTTTTCTATAGATCTAGCATCAAACGCTGCATCTATTTGTGTCGTTACAAGTTTCTGCGGCCTGGCCAGCTCACCAGCAAATATTATTTCATCGATTTTATCGAATAAACTACATGCTGTTTGATAATCTTCCTGCACAATAGGTATGAAATTGAAACGAGGGCTGTTCTTTATTTTGGTTAACGTAGCGGGTAATGCTCCTATTCTAGGAATATGGATATATAATGAGCCACCGCTGTTTTCTACTCCACCATGCGCGAGAGGGTTTCTAATGCGTTCCTTGAGAGCTTTCAATCTTGCATAACAATCCTGAACAGCAGGATTACTTTTTACATTAACTAAGAATTTGAATTTTTCGCCCCATTTCATGGTCAAAAATTCCACAAGCTCTTTTTTTGCTAATGGTTGCCCGCAAAATGCTCTTATTAAGATTAGTTGATGTTCAAGACGGCTAAAATAGGCATCTATCATTGCGGTTGAGTAATAAAAACCATTTAGCAAAAGAGTTGTATGTTTATTGATCTGCTCAGTAAATTTCTCTAGATCTTCTGCAGAATGATCCTCTGGCCGAGAAGTTTCTTGTTCCAAAGCGATCGACGATGCATAAGACTCATCAGCAAGGGTTCGGAAAAAACGGTAGCGATTTTCAAACTCACGATAATGATTTTCAATTGTTACATGGCCAGCTTCAACACAAGATTTTGCTATAGGGTCTAGAAATTTTTCTACCTTTGAAATAGCGGTTTTCAGTTGCCCAATAATTCTCTTAATATCTACTGTCGGGTGGTCTTCATAACATATTGTGAAGCCGAATTTTCTGAGTTCAAATGATATGGCATGACCCATAAATGAACAGGAAATCCACCAGGCACATTTTTCTGCTGGGCCATTACATTGAAAACCCATTATATCTCTTAAGGTAAACAGTACTAACTGAGGTACAGGAAAATCATTTCTTGGGGGTTGATAGGTGAGGCATGCCTGAAATTTGCTCGTTTGGGGATTTCTTGACGAAAATCCAGCTAATATTTTAGCTAGCCGATGTTGAAGATTAATTGTCTTCATGAGGGTTCTTCCTAAGCGCGCAGTGCCAGATTAAGTGGGCTTAAATATAAATCATTTTTTGAGTGAGTATGGTAATGCGCTACGACGAGAAAACTCAAGCTGATCAAAAAGAATATGCAGAGCATTCTGTTTTTAATGAGCTCCAAGAATGCATAGGTTTTTACAATAGATTTTCAACATCTATCATGTTTATGTCTGCTATGGGAACTCACTCAGCTATTAATATGGATACCTACGTTTATTCTTCTATTGAAGGAACCTTGGAGTCTTTAAAGCATGTGCTAAAAAATGGACGAATCGGTGATGCGTACGCTCTCCTGAGAAAGTATTATGATTCGGCTCTGATAAATGTCTACGTCAATCTTTATCTTGAAGATAATCACAGTTTAGAAAATTTTGTCGTACAAAAAATTAATGACTGGATTAGAGGTGCGAAAAAAATCCCAAGATATCAAGTCATCATGCAATACATAAGGCAATCAAAACGGCTAAAACCTATCTCAGACCTTTTGTATAGGGACGATGCCTACGGCAGGATCAAGGAGCGTTGTAATGATCACGTTCATTACAATTTCTTTCGGAATGTGATGATCAACGACAATCAGATATATTTAAAAGATCGACTAGCATTGCTAACTGCTATACAGCGCGATCTTAAAAGCATTTTCGTTCTGCATCTCAGTTACATTTTGTTTCTAAATAATCATTATATGATGTCTAGTGATTATATGGACGCCCTTGAAGCGGGAATGATCCCGGCGGAAAACTCCCAATGTTTGGTGGCTCCATTTATTCAAAATATGTTCAGCAATATTATTGCAAAAGAAAGGCCTGATATTGCTCGGGTAATTATAGATTCGACTTCTATGTATCTCGACGAGAAACTAGGCAGCTCTATTGCTTAATTGCGGTCCGTTATCATTTCGTTCAAGCCATGCCTGACAGCGATAATTCAGCTGTGCTCGCCAAGCCGAAGCTCCGGCGGAGGTTGGTGGAGCCAAGGAGGATCGAACTCCTGACCTCTACAATGCCATCGTAGCGCTCTCCCAGCTGAGCTATGGCCCCAACCTTGAAGCGATGGGATGGGTTCCCATCGCGATGTAAAAGTTAAGAGATTATCTCTCTTAAGTCAAAACAACCCAACTTCAAACTCATGTCCCGAAACAAGGACACATACCTAAACACTTAAACCGAAACGATGCACCTAACCGAAGCGTCCAAAGATTAACACCTGGGATTTTAACACACAGAGATTATCACAAAGCGATTAACGCTCCGGCTCGTCTTCCATATGTTCGTTAACCTCGGCCATGTCGTCTTCGTCTTCGCCAAGTTCGGAGACGTCCTCGATCTCCTCTTCTTCCTCGGCCAAAACCTCGGCGCCTTCCGGTAATTCTTCACCGTCGATCTCGACATCCTCAATCCCGGCTTCGCTCAGCACGGCTTCGGGATCATCAGAAGATGCGGCCACCAACGGAACAATCTTTTTCGCAACCGGCTCCGGCGCGACGCGCGTACGGCGCGACTTCAAAAGATTTTCGGGATCGTATTCTGCGCCGCAGGACGGGCAGAGGATCTTGGTTTTTCTTAAATCG
>ERZ650309.550-NODE-550-length-18366-cov-4.806892_pt1 | contig 18366 bp, 10 predicted proteins | sample MGYA00376245_ERZ650309 | MGnify/ENA primary metagenome ERZ650309 (study PRJEB26733, sample SAMN07839294) | wastewater metagenome | biome: urban; feature: wastewater treatment plant; material: waste water | place: USA: North Carolina | collected 2016-04-26 ...
ATCGCCGAGGGCGCCGAGTACGAACTGCACTGGGCCTACATTCCGCCGAAGCGCCCGGCGGCGCCTGCAGTGAAGAGGGCCGGATGGGCGCGGAATGACGTTGATCGTTTCATCCTCGCGCGACTGGAGAAGGAAAAACTTTCACCCGCGCCCGAAGCCCCTCGCGATCTATGGTTGCGCCGCGTCACGTTTGATCTCACCGGATTGCCGCACACGCTCACTGAACTCGACGCTTTCCTCGCCGACACTTCCATCAATGCCCACGAGCGCGTGGTGGATCGCCTGCTCGCTTCGCCGCATTACGGCGAAAAGTGGGCGCGACACTGGCTTGATCTGGCGCGTTATGCCGACAGCGACGGTTTCAAGGCCGACGACACGCGTCCGAACATCTGGCGTTACCGCGATTACGTCATCAAATCCTTCAACGCCGACAAGCCCTATGACCGCTTCGTCAAAGAGCAGCTCGCCGGTGATGAACTCTGGCCGGAAGACGCTGACGCAGTTGTGGCAACGGGGTTCAACCGCCACTTCCCTGATGAATACAACGCGCGCAATTTGCTGCAACGGCGGCAAGACATCCTGAACGACATCACCGACACGACCGGCGCAGTGTTTATGGGAATGACGTTCGGCTGCGCTCGCTGTCACGATCACAAGTTCGATCCGATCCTGCATAAGGATTATTACAAGCTGCAGGCATTCTTTGCCGGATCACGCGCCAAGGATGATTACGTCTTGGCCTCTAAATCTGAGCAAACCGAATACAATCGGCAACGCGCCAATTGGGAAGCGCAAACCAAAGACCTACGCGAACAAATCGCCAAGCTCGAAGCTCCCGCACTAAAAACCCTTTATGACGACGGTTTTGAAAAATTTACCGAAGACGTCAAAGATGCGGTCAACACCGAACCGGAAAAACGCAACCCGATGCAGTGGTTGATGTACCATAAAGCTCAGTGGCAATTGCATTACGGCGTGGACGAAGACGGCAACGGCGTCGGCCAAAAGCTGAAGGGCGATGCCAAAAAAGAATGGGAAGCATTGCGAAAGCAGTTGGCGGCGTTTGATTCGATCAAACCCAAACCGTTACCCATCGGTTCCGGCTTGACGGACATTGGCCGCGAAGCTCCAGCAACTCACGTATTGAAAGTCGGCGCTTACGACGTTCCATTGGATGAAGTGCAACCCGGCTTTCTGACCATTATTGATCCTCGACCAGCGAAAGTCGTTCCAACCGCCAATTCAAATTCTTCAGGTCGTCGTGCTGCTTTGGCCAACTGGTTGACTGATCCGAAAAATCCGCTGACTCCGCGCGTCATGGCCAATCGGATTTGGACCTATCACTTTGGGCGAGGCGTGGTTGCGACGCCGAGCGATTTCGGCTTCGCGGGCGACACCGACGGCAATCTGGAATTATTGGACTGGCTGGCCAGCACATTCGTCGAACAAGGCTGGAGCATCAAGAAAATGCATCGGATGATTTTGCTGTCCAGCGTTTACCAGCAAGGCTCCGTGTTTAACGAAGCCGCCGCCAAAGTTGATCCTGACAACAAACTGTTGTGGCGCTTTCACAGACAGCGCCTTACCGGCGAAGAAATCCGCGATGCCGTGCTGGCTGTCAGCGGAGATTTAAACCCCCAGATGTTTGGCGCTCCCGTCTTCCCTGAAATTCCTGCCGGGTTGGACATTCGCGGAGGCTGGAAAAAGAACGAAAGCGAAGACGCCAAAAATCGTCGCAGCGTTTACGTCTTTGTCCGCCGCAATTCGCGTTATCCGATGTTCGCCGCGTTCGACATGCCGGACACGCACGAAAGCTGCGCTCGGCGCTCTGTTACCACGACTGCGCCACAGGCGTTGTCTTTGCTGAACGACAAAGTGATTTTGCGCGCCGCTCAGAGCTTCGCCGGTCGCGTGCTGAACGATTGCCAAAGTGACGTGAATGCTCAAATTGCGACGGCTTATCGCTTGGCGTTTTCCCGCGAACCTGACGCCGCCGAGCGGCAACTGGCGCTGGAGTTTTTGCGAAAACAATCCGCCATCATCAAAACGCAACTTGAAGAAAAGAAGCCTGTGGCCTTGCCGGCGAAATTGACTGCGTCGATTGATCCAGCACACGCCGCAGCGTTCACGGATTTCTGCCACGCGCTGTTTAACTCCAACGAATTCGTTTACGTCAATTGAGAGGCCGAGATGAAACATTCAAACCGAGAAACTCTATCTGCTGAAGCTCGCGCGTTACTCAATCGGCGAAACTTTCTTTCGCAATCCAGCGCGGGCTTGTGTTCGTTGGCGTTGACTTCGATGCTGGCCGAAGACGGTTTTGCGTTCGGCGAACAAAAGCCGACCCAAAGTTTTGATCCGCTGGCTCCGAAAAAGCCGCACCACGCGCCCAAAGCCAAATCCGTCATCTTCCTGTTTATGGAAGGCGGAGTCAGCCACATTGACACTTTCGACCCGAAACCGGCGCTGGATAAATTGGCGGGCAAGCCGATGCCGGAATCGTTTGGTCGTCCGGTGACAGCAATGGGTACGGCTTCAAATACAATCATGCCCAGCCGCCGCACCTGGAAAAATTATGGCCAGAGCGGCATTCCTGTTTCCGACTGGTTTCCTCACACAGCCCAACACGTAGACGATCTGGCGATCATTCGATCCTGCTGGGCGGACGGATTGAATCACGTTGGTTCGGTTTGTCAGATGAACACGGGCTCGATTCTGGCCGGACGACCTTCGCTTGGGGCCTGGGCGACGTACGGACTCGGCACGGCGAATCAAAACCTGCCCGCCTTCGTCACGCTTTCGCCCGAACAAAGCAGTTTGTGGACGAGTTCCGGCTTTCTGCCTGCGCAATATCAGGGCACGCTGTTCAATAACAAAGAAACCGATCCCGAAAAGATGATCAAGTTTTTGCGTAACAAAGACCTGGACGCCGACGCCCAGCGCAAACAACTCGATGCCATTCAGGCGCTGAACCGTGCGCACGCCGAATCCTTTGGCGCGGACACTTTTCTGGAAGGCCGCATCAAGAGCATGGAACAGGCTTACCGCATGCAGTTCACCGCGTCCGATGTGTTCGACATCCGCAAAGAACCCGAATCCATCCGCGAAGAATATGGCTCAACACCTTACGCCAATGGCTGCCTGATGGCGCGGCGACTGGTGGAAAGCGGCGTCCGCTTCGTTCAGGTCCTGCACGGCCCCGGCCAACAATGGGATGATCACGAGAACTTGGAGAAAGGCTTGCGCGAACGCTGCCCCGATATGGATCGCGCTTCGGCGGCCTTGATTCGTGACCTGAAACGGCGCGGGCTTCTGGAAGACACGCTGGTCATCTGGGGCGGAGAATTCGGGCGCACGCCCGTTTCCGAAAAAGGCAATGGCCGCGATCACAATCCTTACGGCTTCACGATGTGGATGGCAGGCGGCGGCGTAAAGCCGGGCATCGCTTATGGCCAGACCGATGAATTCGGCTTCAAGGCCGTCGAAAATGCAGTTTCGATCCACGACCTGCACGCGACGGTACTGCATCTGCTAGGACTCAACCATGAAAAACTGACGTATCGGTATGCGGGACGGGATTTTCGGCTGACGGATGTGTATGGCAATGTTGTGCGCGACATCATCGCGTAATCATAGCGACTTTAGCCTACCGTTCTGCTTGCAGGTAAACTGAGCGACGCCTACACTGCAATTATGAATTACAGAGATCGCATCAGCATTGATCCACGCATCCGCAGCGGCAAGCCCTGCATTCGCGGCACCCGCATCGCTGTAGCCGATGTCTTTGATTATCTCGGTGGTGGGATGAGCGTAGCGGAAATACTCGACGATTTTCCCGATTTGACTGCTGATGACATCCAAGCCTGCTTTGCGTTTGCGGCTGACCGTGAACGGCGGTTGTCGGTAATCCCGTATGAAGCTGCTGTTTGATGAAAACCTTTCCCCAAAGCTGCCGCGCCTTCTTGCCACGCAATTCCCGGGCAGCCTGCATTTGCGCGATTGCGGCTTGAAAGGCGCAACAGACGAAGACATTTGGGAATACGCTGAAGCCAACAATTTCACCATCGTTTCAAAAGATTCGGACTTCTATCAGCGCAGCCTGTTTTATGGCAGTCCACCGAAATTCGTTTGGCTGCGTATTGGTAACTGCACGCGCGAGGATCTGGTGCGGCTGCTTATAAGCCACAAGCAAGAGATTTTCGCCCTTGAAGCCGATCCGCTGGAATCTATTTTGGTTTTGTCGTGACTTTCACACCGCTTCACGATGTTGATCGCGGGCAGCGGCGGCGTAAAGCCGGCATCACTTATGGGCAGACCGATGAATTCGTTTCAAGGCCGTCGAGAATTCAGTTTTGGGCTTTTATTTGGAAAGGTCTATGAAAACTGACATTGGTATTTTCTTTCTAAATTCCCTGCGTTCCATACGCGAAGTAACGAGCTTTGTCACAGCGGCGATGCCAAAACCATAAGCTGGAAGTTCAAGATTTAGCCCGCCACTCACAATAGCATTTGCGAGTGAAGCACCTAGACCAGCGGCAACAGTAGAACCGCCCCAAGTAAGTAGGTCACGATCAATCTTCTCCCATTCAACCTGAGCCTTGCGATATTCATCGGTGAGCTGGTCCTTGAACTCTCTGGTCAAAATCTCAATCTCGTTAGGATCGGATTGTGCGTAAGATTTATTCCAAATTTCTTTTAGGTAGTGACGAAAACTCTCTAGACGTCCTTCCCTGTGCATTTCACATGCAAACTTGGAATCTACATTATTTAGGAATTTAAATTCTAAACCTTGAAAGGCGCGTGTTAATGGTGTCCAGGTTTGGGCTGTTTGAGGTAGGTCCTGAGCAACGGAATGCAATTCCTGCCACTTCCATTTGAAACTTGTATAGGGAAACGCTCCCGTTAGATGGGAAAGATAGAGCACGGTCTCTAAATTGGCCCCGGTACGTCCAATTTGTAACTGCCCGCCTGATTCAATAATCGTTTGTTCTAAAGCGAGCGGGTCTTCCCGCTGCTCCTTGTCCATATAAGCTAAGGTTTCAATGATCTCAGCATCAGTTATATCTGGGATGAGCTCCTTTAGCTTCCAACGACGGTGATCTCGAGGAAGAGAATTGACCATGCGGCGAAGGTTTGCTTTTTGGAATACTTCCAATTCTTCCAGCATTTCGGAGGGAATTGGTCTGTCTCCAATCCTTTCTTTCGCCATTTCAAGAAACTGGGCTCGCATTGGTGGGTCGAAATAACCGGGATCAGGAATGAATTTGACAAGACCGGCAGCGATCCAAGGGGCGAGTGTATGAATGAGGGCAACGAGCTTCAGGGTATCTGATCTAAACGGGTCTGGATTCTCCAGCGGATTGAACTCCCCAATCTTCCAGTGAGGATTATGAAAAGGATCAATAATCATAAGTTCATCGGCGTATAGGCCGAAGCGGAAGACATGCCGAGCCATAAGCTGAGGGTCCACTTCTCCAAGATATAAACCACGGAGTTTGTTATCGTTAGGTAGCAGACCAATTAAGTCTGTATCTGGAGGCCAGAGTTGTGCAATCAACTCATAGAGCGCACATACGTGCTCACCTGAGAGCTTACGCTTTAAATCCTCCCACTCCATCTTTCCGAATATATCCGCCACTGCATCCAACAGGATTAAATTGCGCTCCAGAAGTGTTGGTGGTTGGCCTTCTCTAGAAAATAACGGCTCTTTTTCAGGCCCGCCGTGGCACTTTTTATACTTTTGCCCACTTCCACAAGGACAAAGATCATTTCGTCCAACCTTAGGCTGCTTGATATTGATGGTCTATCACCTCTCCTGATTTAGGCAAAAGTAAATTGCCCTTTGCTTATCAGTGAATTTATAAGCGCCATTCTCACACTCAGTATAGCTTACAGAAATGGCCACCGAGTTTCCTACTCTTACGCGAAGAAGTTCAACCTATTTCGTAGCAAGCCGAAAGCGTGACGATTTTGACAATAGGTGTGATCATCGCGAATGCCACGCTTCTTGTATTATTTAAGCGAGGCAAACTAACGTGGGGGTGGTCCATTAGAATTGCTGGGGCTTTGTGACGAAGCCGAATAAGATGCATCAGTAGCAGGACTTGATCGAAATTGTGAGTGTCTCCGAATCCGCGCTAATTTTTGAAAAACTTTCAAGAAAATATTCTCAGTGGTCAGCCAAGGGTTGGCCAACCTTGCAAATCTCACCAGAACATAGGGCAAGTCTGTTGTGAAGCTCGCTCAACCTGATAAGCTGTTGATTCAGCAGCATCAAAAATCGAGGAGCAAACTAATGAACACACATTGTCCTGGACGGGAAAGCAGCCGCAAAGCGGTGGGCCTTTCTATTCTCTTTCGCCTGGCCGGTCTGGCCTGCGCATTGTTTCTGGCGTCGTCCGCAGTTCAAGGGCAAGACATCCCTTGGCCGCAGTTTCGCGGGCCGGATTCGAATCCCGTAGGATCGCATGCGCGATTGGCTGAGCGCTGGTCGAAGACTGAAAACGTCGAGTGGATGCAGCAGATTCCGGGGCGCGGATGGTCTTCGCCAATTGTGTCGGGCGGCAAGGTCTACTTGACGACCGCGACAACCGAAGGCAAATCGAAGCCTCCGCAGATCGGGACGGAATACAGTAACGAATACGTCGCGGAGCTGCAAAAACAAGGGCTTCCGATGGACAAGATCATCGAGCGCGTCACGGAGCGCGACATCGAACTGCCGAACGAAGTGAAGCTCCATTACTTTCTGTATTGTCTGAACCTGAAGAGCGGCAAGGTGGAATGGCAGAAGGAATTTTTCACTGGACATCCGCCGGGTGGACGTCACCGCAAAAACAGCTTTACGTCAGAAAGTCCTGTGACCGACGGAAAGCTCATTTACGTGTACGTGACGAATCTAGGGTTGTGGGCGTACGACCTGAAAGGAAAGCAGGTGTGGACAACGCCGCTGGAAGCGAATCCGATCTACCTGGATTTCGGAACGGGGAGTTCGCCTGCGATGATTGGGAACCAGTTGGTGATTGTGAGCGACAACGAAAAGCAGCAGTTCATCGCGGCGTTCGACAAACAAACGGGCAAACAGATCTGGCGCACGAATCGCAGCCTGGGCAACAAAGGGATGCAGTCCGGCTGGGTGACGCCGTATGTTTGGCGGCACGCGCAGCGCACTGAAATCGTGACGGTCGGGCCAACCGTGGCGGTCAGTTACGATCTGGCAGGGAAAGAGCTGTGGCGTTTGTCTGGAATGTGCCCGGCGCCGATTCCGATGCCGTTTGCGTATGACGGATTGTTGTACATTGACGGTGGTCGAGGTTCGTCTATATTTGCGGTTCGTCCTGGCGCATCAGGCGACATCTCGCTCCCGAAAGGCGAAAGCTCTAACGCATTTGTTGCTTGGTCGCAGCCGCGCGCCGGAACGTATCTGCCATCACCTTTGGCTTATGAAGGCGGAATCTACACGTTGACCGAAACAGGAATCCTGACTCGCTTTGACGCCAAGACAGGCAAGCAGACGTACAAGACGCGAATTGATCCGAAGGCGACGGCGTTCACGACTTCGCCCTGGGCGTATAACGGCAAACTGTTTTGTCTGAGCGAAGAAGGACAGACCTTTGTCATCGCGGCGGGCGATACATTTAAGTTATTGCACGTGAATGAGCTGGACGAAATGGCGCAAGCGACGCCCGCCATTGTCGGCGAGCGATTGCTGGTACGGACGGAAACCAAGTTGTACTCCATTCGTCGCGGCAAATGAATGGCCGAAGAGCAATTTCTCAGTCACAGTTCCGCTTTACCATCGCCTTCAAGAAAATGTGTTGTTTGTAGTACCGGCTTTCATCGGAAGCGTTCCCAAACCAAACCTTCCGCCTAAAGGCGGTACTACGAACTTCTTTTTCTTGAAGTCTATGCTTTCGTGTTGAAAGACGTTTTACCGGAAATTTTCCATCAGCATGATTTCGTCTTTGCGGAGTTCCGGTTGGGCAAACAACAACCGCTTGCCGTCTGGCGAAAGCGCTAAGCCCGACAACCAGAAAAGGGCCTCGCCGTTGACCGTAATGAGCGGCGTGATGCGGCGCGTGGCGAAACTGAAAAAGCGAATCGTTTGTTGCGGAGCGTCTTCTTTGGCGATGAAACAGATGCCTTCGTTCAAGACATTCCACGAACGCCAATAACCCGCTCGGCTAAGTTCTGGAACCAGTTTTTCTTCGCCGCCATTGGCTGGCACAGAGTAAATGCCATAAACGCCGCGCGCTTTGGTGTAATAGAACGTCTTACCATCGGGCGATTCAAAGCCCTCAAATCCGCCTTGAAACGTGATTTGCTTGGCCTCGCCGCCCGCCGCAGGGATTTTGTGAATCTGCATGCTGCCGCTGCGATTCGATTTGAAGTAAATCCATTGCCCGTCGCGTGACCAGGCGGGGATTGTTTCCGCAGTGCTTTCCGGCGTCAATCTACGCCAAGGCCCTCCCTCAGCGCTCATGATGTAAATGTTTCCGTCGCCGCCAATCTGCGAATCAAATGCAATCCATTTGCCGTCGGGGGACCAACGCGGCGAACCTGTCGGTCCGCCCTGTGTAGTCAGGCGCAAGGCGTTGTTGCCGTCCGCGTCGCTGAGCCAAAGTTCGTATCCGCCGGAACGCGACGAAGAAAAGACGAGCCGTTGCCCATCAGGTGAAAAATTCGGGCTGCCGTCTTCGTATATTGAGGATGAAGGCATTCTGGTTGGCGTATCGAATTTGCCCGGCACTCCGCGTCCGGCAAAACCACCGCCCCGATAGAGCCAGAGATTCGATTGCGGGGTAGCGCCTTCCGTCCAGACCAGCTTGTCGCCACGCGGTGAAATATCGAGCGAAATCGGCTCCTGTCCGGGGACAGCCACACGTTCGGGCACTCCTCCACTGACTGCAACCTTCCACAACCCGCGTGTGCCTTTCCACACGCCAGCAAACACAATCGTCCGGCTATCGCTAGTCCAGGCAATGCCGTTGATGCGATTGTTTTCTGTGGTGATGGGGCGAGGCTCGCCGCCTGTGACGGGAACTACCCAAATCCAGGTTTTGGTTGGTTCCGGGCCGCGTATGAAGGCCACTTGTTTTCCATCCGGCGAAAAGCGCGGAAATATGTCTCTAGTATCCGGCGGCGTGACAGTCAATCTTGTGTACTGACCGGTTTCCGGCGTAATCAGAAAGACGCCGCCGCCAGCTTCCCCACCGGGCAATTCAGACCATTCAGGATGGCGGGTAACAGCAAGCATTTTGCCATCCGGCGACCACTCGGCGGTGGAGTTTGTTTCGCCCAGTTTTTGTTCCGGCCCGCCAAGAGCCGGAACGCGGATCACATCACTTCTTCTTTTCTCGTTACTGTTCGGCATCGAGCGAACGAATACCACGTACTTGCCGTCCGGCGTCCAGACTGGATTCGCGTCATCTTCCGGCGCAGTGGTCAAACGCAGCGGCGGCCCATCGGCGCCAATGACTTTGACGTAAATATCGCGTTCGGCTTTTTTGCCGCCATCCCAGGTAAAGGCGATACGAGTTTCATCGGGAGAAAACGCCGGATGGTCTTTTCCGCCAGGTTCGCCGATCAGCGGTGTGAAGGTTGCCGCCGCTGACGGGGATGAATGGCCTGTTCCCGCTACCCAGCGCCAAACGCCGAGGCTTAGCAAAACAATGACCGCGAGTGCGGCGACAAGCCAGCCCGGACGCGTCCAGTTGAATCCCGTGGAATGAATGTTGATTTGCGAAGGATTTGGCAACGTCATTTGCGGTCTACGTTCATTGGTGTCTTTGCGCAATTCGCCTGTGCCTTGTCCACGCATTGATGGCGTGCCCAATTCTGCGCTGTTGTTTGATGGGAGCGGACTAAGCTGATCAAGGTCATCTATGAATGCTCGAACGGTTTCATAACGCTCTTCCCGATCCTTGGCGAGCAGGCGGCGAATTATCGTTTCGAGTTCGGCAGGAATTTCCGGGGTGAATTGGCTGAGTGGAAGCGGCTCTTTTTCCAACAAGGCGGCGTAAATTTCAGCCTCCGTCGCACCGGCAAATGGCGGCGAGCCAGCCAACATTTCATAAAACACTACGCCCACACTGAAAACATCTGTGCGCGTGTCTACTTTCAATCCGCGCGCCTGTTCTGGTGACATGTAACGCGGCGTGCCCATAACCACGCCGGGGTTGGTCATTGAGCTGCCTCGGATCGCAGGCGCGTTTTCGCCGCTGTGCATTTCGTTGACCCGAGCCAAACCGAAATCCAGCACCTTTACCAGTCCGTCGCGGCGAATCATCACATTTTCAGGCTTGATGTCGCGGTGGATGATGTTCGCCTGATGTGCGGTATCAAGCGCGTCGGCCATCTGACGAATAATGGCAAGCGTTTCGCGCAAGCTCAGTTGGCCTTCGACAATCCGCTGCCGAAGTGTGATGCCGTCAATGTATTCGGTGACGATGAAGTGCAACCCCTCCGCCGCGCCGATTTCATAAATCGTGATGATGTTCGGGTGATTGAGCGCGGAAGCGGCGCGGGCTTCGCGATGGAAGCGTTGGAGCCGTTCGGGGTTTTGCGTGAATTGTGACGGCAACAATTTGAGCGCGACTTTGCGTTTGAGCTGTGTGTCGCGCGCCAGCCAGACTTCGCCCATGCCTCCTGCGCCCAATGGTGCGAGCAATTCATAATGCTTGAGCTGAATGCCGGCTTGGAGGTGAATTTGGTTCTGTTTGAGAAGTTGGGCTGCCACTTGCAAAGCGGGGCGCGCCAGGAAGTCTTCATCTTCAACGTGGTGAGATAGTAACTTCTCTACTTCAGCGCACAACTCGCGGTCGTCTCCGCAAGCGCTTGCCAGCCATGCAGAGCGTTCATCGGGCGAGCGTTTCAGCGCAGCCTCAAATAATTCGCTGATTTGGTTGTAGCGTTCTGGCGTCATCTTGGGGGAATTCGAAGCCTTCTATAAAGTTTCAAGAAACTGTTTTTTCCACGAAGACACGCGAAGAAAACACAAAGGTTTTCGACAGAATGATCAGGATTTTTCAGAATGAATTGAATCAGCAATCAATCTTGTCAATCCTCTTTTGATTTTCTTCGTGTTCGCTTCGTGTGTCTTCGTGGGCGGAATTCCTTTTCCTTGAGTTCAATATAAATTGTCAAAGCGAAGCACTCAATTGTTGATGTAACCAAGCCTGGGCCATACTCCAATCGCGACGCACGGTGCTGATCGAAATCTGTAAAAACTCGGCAACTTCTTCCAAACTCAGCCCGCCGAAAAAACGCAACTCGACAATGCGGGAATGGCGCGGGTTGAGTTTTTCCAGCGCCGTCAAAGCGTCATCCAGGGCGACCAGATCGGGGCTTTGCTGTAATTCCACACCTGCCGCTTCTGAAAGCGTGATGTGCAATGCCTGTCCGCCTCCGCGTTTAGCCGCCTGCTGTTCGCGGGCGAATTGCACCAGAATATGCCGCATCAGGGTCGCCGCCACGCCAAAGAAATGCGCGCGGTCTTGCCATTCGACCTTCTGCCATTCAATCAAGCGCACGAAGGCTTCATTCACCAACGCCGTCGTTTGCAAGACATGGTCGGGCCGCTCGCCCGCCAGATGGCCGTGCGCCAGCCGGTGTAATTCGCGGTACACCAGTGGCGTTAGTTGTTCGAGCGCGCTTTGATCTCCCTGGTTCCAGGCAACCAGTAATTGGGTGATGGTTGGTGGTGAAGTCGGTGTCATAACCCTGTCAAATCATTGCAACGAAAGCCCGCGCAGGCTACCACAGTGGTTTTATTTCAGCCAGAACTTGCCGTCTGTGAATGGACGTTCCCGCGCATATTAATCTTTTTCGAAAATTTATTTTCCCGCCCTGAACACTTTTGCCCGGCGATTCCCCCTTACTCAATGAAGGCGGTAATCGCAACGCATTCCAGGCAATTTCTTGGAAGTGAGCCAGAGACAATCGGGCTGACATAGATTTCAGGTGATGGTGAAGGCCGTAAACCTCACCCTCCGAATAACAACCCAACTGCCCTTACGCGGGGAGTTCACTCACAAATTAGGAGGCACATTCATGAGTCGGAAAACCTCTTTAGTGTTAGCGCTATTAGGGATCAGCTTTGTTCTGTCGGTCAGCGGATATTATTTGCAACAGGTCAGCGCGCAACGCCCAGAAGCACATCCCGGGCAGCAGAAGGATGGAACCTTTGTTGGACCAGACGGAACCGCATTCATTTCGCAACAGGCTTTTGTGGATGCAGGGCTTCGTTGCGGAGTTCGAGAATCCGATTCTCAGCGAAGTATTGATGCTGACAACAGGAATAGCGCCACCAACATCAACGAGAACATCACATTTAAATTGTTGCCAGGCAGTGTGACTATCCCTGTCTATTTTCACGTTATCACCAGCACGACAGGCCAGGGAGCCGTCAGCACGACTCAGATCAATAACCAGATCGCTGTTTTGAATGCGGCTTATTCCGGCGCAACGGGCGGTGTAAATACGCCATTCAGGTTCCAACTTGTTTGGACCGATACGACAGCCAATAACACCTGGTATACGGCTGGCCCCGGAACGACGGCACAGACGCAAATGAAAACTGCCCTGCGCCGGGGTGCCAAGGGCGATCTGAATATCTACACCAATAATATCGGTGGCGGGCTGCTTGGCTACGCGACCTTCCCATCCAGCTATACCAGCAATCCCAAGGATGATGGCGTTGTTTGCCTCTATTCGTCGCTGCCGGGAGGCACTGCTGCCCCTTACAACCTGGGCGACACGGCGACCCATGAAGTGGGGCATTGGCTCGGCCTCTATCACACGTTTCAGGGCGGCTGCGCCAACAGCACGACGACCGGAGGGGATTTAGTGGCGGACACACCCGCCGAAAAATCTGCTGCCTTCGGTTGTCCGGCCGGAAGAAATACCTGCAGCTCGGCCGGCAACGACCCGATCACGAATTTCATGGATTACACTGACGATTCCTGCATGTTTGTTTTCTCGCAGGGGCAATCAGATCGTATGGATGCGCAGTGGACGACTTATCGGCGGTAAGCAAACTAAGTAGTGGCTTAAAAGCGGAAGATGCAGCAAACGGTTGTCGCATCTTCCGCTTGAATTGTTTTTGAATAGGATAAGACGGTAAGTCTTGCCGCAGTTCCGTTTTGCATATACTGTCAGCGTTGGGTCAATAAGCTATCCATTTACGGTGCCGATACGCCAGACAAGCGGAAAAACCGTTTACCAGTTGGAGATCAAAAACATGAATAAGAAAAAGCCCCAAAATAAGACTGCCCAAAAGAACCAAAAAGAGTGGACGATCATGGTCTATATGGCCGGAGATAATAATCTGGCCGTTGATATGGCTTACAACCTTGAACAAATCAGAGACGTTGCCAAAAAAGGTGCCGATAAGCTGAATCTGTTTGTTTATTACGACGGTCATTCATCCCAGATTCCGACCCTTTATTGTGATTTCTCCAATCCGGACAATCCGATATACGTGCCCTCGTGCTCGGTGCCCGATAAACTCTTCCCTGATGTACCGAAAGAATGGAACGAAAACGCCGCAAGCAAATATTCACTGATTAACTTTGTTGACTGGTGTGTGAATAAACAGGTAGGGCGTGCAGAACGATATGCCATGATTTTTAGCGGACATTCACTGGGTTTTGCCGATAAAGGTTTATTTAAGGACGAGACCTCCGGTGAAGCGATGAAAATTAAAGACCTGTTTTTCGCGCTTCAGAGGATCGGAATGCCAGAGGAAAATTTGGCGTGTGACTGGGACCAAGAAGACGTGATTGAGTTGATGGTGGACAAAACAGATGTCTTACTTGGCCAACGGCTTGATATTTTGGGATTTGATAGTTGCCTGATGGGTATGTTCGAGGTCGGCTATCAATTTAAGGATATTGCCGAGACCATGATTGTCTCAGAAGGAAGCGTTCCCAGCGCCGGTTGGAGCTATGCCAAGATTCTTGCCAGCCTCACCAGCGGAGTCGGCAAACGCCCCACCAAAAAAGTCGCGGCGAATTTCGTCAAAGAATTTATTCGAAGCCAGGACAACTACATCGTCGGGGGCGTTTCTGTAGATATGGCCGCTTGGGACATGAGCAAGTTTGGTGATCTGGCGGATTACGTGTCGCTGCTCTCATTGATTCTTCAGTCTTGCTTCCGCCAGGCTGAGACAAGCCCAACTTACAAGCAGATGGAAAGGATCATTCTCAATGCCCATTGGAAATGTCAGTCATACATGTTCGATCAGAATGTTGATCTGGGAGATTTTTGCGGCTTGTTGATAAAGGAATGTAATTCAGTTCTGAGGGAATTTGGTGATTCAGACGAGACCCTTACCTATTTTCTAAAAGAAGTGGCCGGAGGGAGCCAGAATGTTCTGACGGCGCTGAAAAAGGCCGTGATCCTGAGCGGTTTTAGTGGTGGGGAGTATCAGTACTCCAATGGCGTCGCTTTGTTCTTTCCCTGGTCGCTGGAAGCCTATGAAGCGACACGGGAAAATTACGCGGGGACTTGGTATTCGCGGGACAATGCAGAAGGAGGCGAATTATATGGAAATGGTAGTTGGGACTACTTTTTACAAGAATATCTCCAGAATGTTGCCCGTCGCAAAGCTGCTTCCCCCACAGCGAAGCTTTCCTCTAATTCGAATTCAATGAAACTCATTCGTCTGAAGCAGGCAAAGGCCGATTCGAGATACGTATATTCTTCGGGGGTCAATTTTTATCAGGAACCAAACTTAGAACAGTTTCAAGTTGCGGCGGCGTCGGAAACCAAAGGCGGCGGTGGAACAACGAGCGGTTCTTCCAAAGGTGGCGGCGGAACAACCAGCGGTTCGTCAAAAGGCGGCGGTGGAACAACCAGCGGTTCGTCAAAAGGCGGCGGGGGAACAACTAGCGGTTCTTCTAAAGGTGGCGGCGGAACAACTAGCGGTTCGTCAAAAGGCGGCGGCGGAACAACCAGCGGTTCGTCAAAAATTGGCGGCGCCGACGCGTTCTATGATGTGTTGAAGCTTAGGAAGAACATCGAGGTCAACTTGAACATTTCCGGGTTTACCAAAAAGCCTGCGGAGGAAGAAGAGCCGGAATCCTAGAAAACAGGCAGAGGTTTTATCATCCGTGTCGTGCCGATTACTTGCTCAGTCCGATTTTCTTCATGAGGGCGGCAAAGCGTGGGTCAGCGCGAAGCCCGTCATACTCGTAACCGGTTCCTACATATCGAAGCAGTGGGTCGCGTGTGTTGTATGCCTGCTCAAGTAAGCTCATTGCCTTGTCATTTTCGTCGAGCGCCGAATAAACGGCTGCCATGAGGGCTGGGGAAGTGTATCCGCCCATTGCTTCGATGCGTGCCAGGATCGTGCGAGCTTCATTTCGCCTTTCCGGTATTTTGGCGTAAGTTGCCAACAAATAGACGAGATTCCAACTGTATTTCTTCTCTCCGCCAACGAGGTCGGCTGCTTTCTTGTAGTGTTGGGCAGCCACGTTGTAAAGCCCTTTTCCGGCATAGGCATATCCCAAGGTTACGTATGGAACACCGTTGGTTGTTTCCACAGCTTGAGCTTCTTTATATGCCTGTAGCGCGTCATCAAACCTTCTTGCCTGAACAAGGATGGAGCCTTTAACGATCAATGCGTCGCGCCGATTAATCGGGTCACGAATGGTTTGTTGTTCAAGCTCGGCCAGCGCTTCCTTTGGGCGACCCATAATCGAAAGAAAGTACGCATAATTATTGCGGGCGAAATCCAGGCTCGGACTTAGTTCAATGGCGCGCAGGTACTCCCCTTCAGCGCCTGGAAAGTCAAATTCGCATTCATTCACCATCGCCGTTAAGACATGGGCTTTGGCAAGATTTGGGTCTATTGTCAGGGCTCGCGCGATCGCAGACTTCGTTTTGGGCATCAGCTCATGCGGATTGTCGGCGGCGCTAATCCGCATCCAGTAAATGTAAGCGATTTCGGCGTGGGCTGCGGCAAACTCTGGATCAAGCGTTATCGCCTGCTCAAAATACTCAAGAGCCTTGCCCCGGACATCTTGGGGGCCGTTCAGTTCAACCAGCCCATTGAGGTAGTAACGATAGGCTTCGGGGTTTTCCGTGCCATTTCTGCCAAATCGTTTAGATTGCGAATCCGTCAGTTTCAATCGCAATTTCGCTGTGGCTGCCTGAGCGATTTCATTCTGAATGCCTATGATATTGCCAGGTTTCCTTCGGTAATCTGCTCCAGCGATTTGCCGGTCATCAGCCGCATCAGTAAGGTCAAACCTGATCACAAGGTCTTCTTTCTCCATACTGATGCTCCCAGTTAACACGGCTCGCACGCCCAATTGAGAAGCTACACTTCGCAGATCAATATTTTCGTCACGAAACTTAAAACTGGAATTGCGTGAGATCACCTTCAGTTGAGGCAATTCCGAAAGCCGGTCAATCAATCCCTGGCTGAGACCATCCGAAAGATAGGTTAGGTCTTTGTTCCCGCTTAGGTTCTGGAACGGAAGAACCGCGATCGAATCAATTGGCCCGTTGCCGGCAGGAGCGCGAAGAAACAGATAGGCGGCAAACGTAACGAGCGCCAGGAGAACCAGAGCGATGATTGCGGAAAGGGCTTTATGGGTTTGAACCTGGCGTAACACACCAGCAAATCCTGGCGATAATTCTAACGGCTTTGGCTCGACAGAGCTGTCTGGCCTGTCGCTCCGTGCGCCCGATGCTTGCAGTTCGAGTGTCTGAGCAGGCCGGTTGATGAACAGGGTTGCCGATTGCAAATCTGAGCCGGAGTCGAGTTCAGCTTTAAACTCTAATCTGCGATGGAGTTGTTTGAGTTCAACAGCTAATTGCGCGGATGACCGGTAACGTTCTTCCCGGTTTTTGGCCAGCAGCTTGTCTAGGATTTGATTCAACTGCGCGGGCGGATTGGTCAGCGATTCACTCAGTGGCGCAGGTTGACGTTCCAGAATGGCGACGAAAATATCCGGCATGCTTTCGCCGTGAAATGGCCGCTGGCCAGTCAGCATCTCGTACAACACCACGCCCAGGCTCCACTGATCGCTGCGCGAATCCAGTTTCTGGCCGCGCGTTTGTTCGGGCGACATGTAATTGACCGTGCCCAGAATCACGCCCGGTGCAGTGTGTTTAGGAATTGTCGGAGCGTTGGAAAGATGTTCGGGCATTGCTTCGGGCTGATCGATTCCAGCCAGGCCGAAATCCAGCACCTTCACGAATCCATCGTGCCGCAGCATGATGTTTTCCGGTTTGATGTCACGGTGAATAATGCCTGCGCCGTGCGCTGCGGCCAAAGCGTTGGCGATTTGGTGAGCAATATCCAGGGCTTCAAGCAGCGGAATCGGCCCTCGTCCGATGCGGCTGCGGAGCGTTTCGCCTTCGACGTATTCCTGCGCGATGTAATACGTTCCGTTCGATTCTCCGATTTCGTGAATGGTGACAATGTTTGGATGATCGGTGGCGCTGGCAGCCGTGGCTTCTGTCTGAAAGCGGCGCAAGCGTTCAGGATCAGACGCAAACTTATCGGGCAATAGTTTGATCGCCACCTTGCGCTTCAGCCGCGTGTCCGTTGCCAGCCAAACTTCACCCATTCCGCCTACGCCGATCCTGCCGATAACCTCGTAATGGTGGATCATTTGGCCTGACAGCGAAACCTGCTGTTGTTGCGCCAGCAATGTCGCGGCCATTTCCAGGGCTGGACGGGCCAGAAACTCCTGGTCTTCGCTATGATGACTCAGCAGCTTTTCAACTTCATCGCGCAACTCGGTATCCAACCCACACGCCTGGATCAAAAAGGCGCGACGTTCGGCGGGCGCAAATTCCAGCGCCTGATCGAAAAGCTGGCCAATCTGTGCATGGCGTTCAGGAGTCATGTTGTCGCGCTCAATTGCTGCTGTAACCAGGCCTGAGCGATACGCCAATCGCGGCGCACGGTGCTGAGAGAAACTTGCAATACTTCGGCGGCTTCTTCCAAACTCAGCCCGCCAAAGAACCTCAATTCGACGATGCGGGATTGCCGCGAATCCAGTTTTTCCAGCGCGGAAACTTGTGCAGCTCGTCGAATACGAGCATTTCGTCAGCATTGCTCCACCGCTTTTTGAGAATATCATTGCGGTCTTCGTCTGAATCCCAGTTAAAATAGCGGCCGCGACTTTCGGCCAGAAGGTCTTGCGCCAGAGTTGTTTTGCCCAACCCCGGAGGACCAAAAAACAGCACGTGATCCAGAGATTCTTTCCGCGCGCGTGCGGCTTCAACAAATACTTTAAGATTGGCGCGTAAGTCCTTCTGACCAATGAATTCTTCGATTGTTTGTGGGCGCAATGCGCCCTCGTCCCCTTTTTCATCCTCAAAAGAAGCCGCCAGATCGGAAGAGCGTCG
>ERZ650309.551-NODE-551-length-18341-cov-3.791261_pt1 | contig 18341 bp, 14 predicted proteins | sample MGYA00376245_ERZ650309 | MGnify/ENA primary metagenome ERZ650309 (study PRJEB26733, sample SAMN07839294) | wastewater metagenome | biome: urban; feature: wastewater treatment plant; material: waste water | place: USA: North Carolina | collected 2016-04-26 ...
TCCTGACGTTCGGGAGTATTTTTACCCATGTAATAATCGAGCAGACTGTGCAGGGAAGTTTCGCCGGTAAGTTCTACTCTTTCGAGTCTGATTTTCTTTCCGATGAATCGCTTGAATTCATCAGGTGAAATTTCACCAAGACCTTTGAACCTTGTGATTTCAGGCTTAGGCTTTAACTTTTCGATAGCTGCGATGCGTTCAGGTTCACTGTAACAGTAAATAGTTTCTTTCTTGTTCCGCACCCTGAAAAGAGGTGTTTGCAATATGTAAAGGTGTCCGTTTCGTACCAGATCAGGGAAAAACTGAAGGAAGAAAGTCAGCAGCAACAAACGGATGTGCATACCATCAACATCGGCATCAGTGGCTACCACAATTTTATTGTATCGAAGATCATCCAGTCCGTCTTCAATATTGAGTGCATTTTGAAGGAGGTTGAACTCTTCATTTTCGTAAACAATTTTCTTGGTCAACCCGAAACAGTTCAACGGTTTTCCTTTCAGCGAGAACACCGCCTGTAAATTTACATCACGTGCAATGGTAATAGAACCAGATGCTGAATCTCCCTCGGTAATGAAGAGCGTAGATTCAAATCTGTCGGGGTGTTTTGTATCAAGATGCACACGGCAGTCGCGTAATTTTTTATTGTGCAGGTTCGCCTTTTTTGCACGTTCGTTAGCCAGTTTTTTAATGCCGGCGATTTCTTTTCTTTCGCGCTCCGACTGTTGAATTTTCTTCAACCATGCATCTGCAATGATCGGATTCTTGTGCAGGAAATTATCGAGTTCTGTTTTAACGAAATCATTGATCCAGTTTCTGAGCGAGGGACCACCGGGACTGGTGACCTGGGAACCGAGTTTCGTTTTGGTTTGTGATTCAAAAACCGGTTCCTGAATACGGATACTGATGGCAGCAGTAATGGAAGAACGCACATCACTAGGATCGAATTCCTTCTTGTAAAATTCACGTGCCGTTTTCACTATTGCTTCTCTGAAGGCAGCCTGATGTGTTCCACCCTGTGTGGTATGTTGACCATTCACAAAAGAATAATAATCTTCACCATAAGCAGGAGTATGAGTGAACGCGATTTCAATATCATCGCCACGCAGGTGAATGATCGGATAAATTGGTTCATCACTCAAATTGTCCTTAAGCAGATCGAGCAATCCTCCGGTACTGGTAAAAGGTTGTCCGTTAAAATATACTGTAAGTCCGACATTCAGATAAGTATAATTGCGGATCATCTGCTCGACGAAATCATTCCGGTAACTATAACCGGTAAAGATTCCTGAATCGGGAGTAAAGGTGATGATGGTACCATTAGCCTCACCGGGCACTTTTACCTTCTGTTCTTTCTTGAGATTTCCATATTCAAAGTCAGCAATTACACTTTGCCCTTCACGAATCGACTGAACAGTAAATTTCGAAGCAAGGGCATTCACTGCCTTGGTACCTACTCCGTTCAGACCAACAGATTTTTGAAAAGCCTGGCTGTCGTACTTTCCTCCGGTATTGATTTTAGATACACACTCAACTACTTTACCGAGTGGAATACCGCGACCGTAATCACGGACCTCAACTATGCCATCGGTAATCTGAATTTCAATTTTACGGCCATTTCCCATCACATATTCGTCGATGGAGTTATCGATGATCTCTTTCAGCAACACATAAATACCATCATCCCGGGATGCGCCGTCACCGAGTTTACCAATGTACATTCCGGGTCTTAAACGAATGTGCTCTTTCCAGTCGAGCGACTGAATACTGTCTTCAGTATATTGATTGTCTGTTACTTTCTTTGCCATTTTTAGTTTCTTCCGTGCTAAAACGGAGCGTAAAGTTACCAATATTGATGGTGAACTTCATGATACCTGCCACAGCAAAAGCGCTTTTTTGCACCTGCAAATGTTAAAAAAAACGCCCAAAACAGTGAATTTTAGGGCTTTGCAGAAAATCACGAGTTTTGAACAATGATTGTAAGAATGTCAAAAGGCCTGAAAATAGGACTATTAAGGGGAAGCGGGACCAATTAATATTCCATTTGCCCCAAGATATGGATACCCATAAAAACAAAAAAACCCTGCCGATGGTGACAGGGTTTCTCTCGTTTTGGGTACTACTTACTGGATGACAAGAGGCCTGGTTAGCTTTCCGTCACCGTTTAGTATGGTTACAAAATAGTAGCCTGGTTTTACATTTTCAACCGGAAGTACTACTTCATTTGCGTCTTCATCAATTGCCACTACTTGTGACATAACTGTTTGTCCGATCATATTAGTTACCATGATTGTTGCTTCAGTTTGTCCATCGGAAGGGATTGAAAGGTTCAACTGATTTCCTGAAAGAACAGGGTTAGGATACATGTTCATTCCGGTAATCATCATTTCATCATCAGCTTCTGCCTCAATTCCTGAACCGGTACGAGCCATGTTGTTGCAATTCATGATGTAAGTAAGATTTCCTTTACGTTGCAATTTCCATTCGAATTTAGCAAGTGCAGGAGCGTTTGATTTCAGATAATATCTGAGGAAAGAAGAAAGCAGGTAAGTGGTCTTTTTGTTAGTGTTCTGGTAGGAAGTGGGGAACCCGGAACAAAGAACTTCATTTACTGTGCAAGAACCTGCACCCTGAGCGAAATTGCAGTGTGAAGCATCGAGCAGATTTACATATGTTTTGCAGTCAGATGATAAACCATTAAACAATGGCAGCTGTTCAGAACCTGCAGGAGATACGCAATCTTCACCACCTGCCATTACTACTGCCGGAACGGTAACATTTGCTGCTACTGATTGTGCACTAGGTGAAGTTGTGGAAGCACCTAATGTTACCAATGCTGTAATTTTAGCATAGTACTGAGTGGCATGCACTGCAGCGCTTCCTCCCATGTCATGTCCCATTACACATGATTTGCTGTTGAAACGTTTGTACAACCATGAAGTGTTATCCCAGCGCATTGCTTCAAAAGATTCGGCGATGAATGCCATGTCTTTTGCAAATTCGATAACATCAGGAGTAGCTGACATTTCTGTTTTAGGAATAGCCACGATGAAACCTTTTGGAACCAGTTGATCCCAGATGTACTGATAGTTGTTCCATGCTGTTGCAGTACCGTGTCCGAATACTACTACAGGAAATCTTTTATCGGCAGGAGAACCCAGTGCGGCCTGATAACCTGCAACATCAGCAGGATAAAAGATCTCTGTTTCAATCTGACGATTTCCCCTTGATGCATCAGTAAACGTCATTACACGTGTACCAATTACCCAGGGCTGAGCCATTGCATTCGATGCGATAAAGAATCCGATTATCGCAACAAGAATCATTTTCGTTTTAATAGTTGAGTTTGTTTTCATATCTGTATTGATTTGCCTTTTCAATTTTGATTACACCTCGAAATTAGCCAAACCTACATGCGCAGGCGTTATTTTTTGGCGAACAGCCACCACAACTGGGCAAAATTCGGTAACGGCTTGACTAACTTATTTGCATGAGTGATTTGGCACCTAATTTGGATTATATATATTTGATATTCAATGTTTTATAAATTAAGCAGTCGGCGACGGGGCTTGAAATCTGGGTGAAACAGGATATTTTTCGGGTAAATCAAATATTTGAGATTGGTCATGATGACCCCCTTCTGACACGTTTGGGATTCAAGAAGTTGCAAGGTACCCATACTTATATATATAAAGGTAGTTGAATTTCTACAAAGGAGATAAAATATTCTTGCTACATTGATGCGGTAAATGAAATTGTGATGGAACCCACTTCAAAAAGCAATCATACCTACTCGCTTGCCTTACTAAGTACTCTTTTCTTCATGTGGGGATTCATTACTGTACTGAACGACATCCTTATTCCGCACCTAAAGGGATTGTTCGATCTGAATTACACAAAAACGATGTTGATTCAGTTCTGCTTTTTCGGTGCTTACTTTATCTCTTCTATTCCTGCTGGTATTATCATTTCCAAGATTGGATATAAAAAAGGAATTGTAATGGGATTGAGCATTACCGGACTGGGTGCATTATTATTTTTTCCGGCGAGTATTATTATTTCATATGGATTTTTTCTGGCTGCACTTTTTATTCTGGCAAGCGGAATTACTATTCTGCAGGTAGCAGCAAATCCATTTGTGGCTGTGCTTGGTCCGCCTGAAACTGCTTCCAGCAGACTGAATCTCACACAAGCCATCAATTCACTGGGAACCACTATTGCACCTTACTTTGGCTCGATGCTTATTCTCGATGCTGCCGGAATGCACCGCTCTCCTGCCGAGGAGGCAGCAAGTGTTCAAGGTCCCTATGTTGCTATTGCTTTATTGCTTGGGATCATAGCATTACTGATTGCATTTTCTAAACTACCCTCCATCAGTGACGAAACCATGGAGGTGTATCATGAAACTAAACATTACGGTAAAAAGAGTGCCTGGGAATTCGGGCATCTCATCAGAGGTGCCGTGGCCATATTCCTTTATGTGGGTGGTGAAGTTACCATCGGAAGTTTCATGGTGAATTATCTTATGGAACCGCAGATTGCAGGCCTTGCCGAGGCAGATGCAGGCAAATATGTTTCCTTCTATTGGGGCGGGGCTATGGTAGGACGATTTATTGGTGCCGCTGTGCTGCAGAAGCTGAAACCACAAACTGTACTCACAGCATGTTCCATTGCAGCCATCTCGCTGATTCTGGTAAGCACCAATACTACGGGACCAATTGCCATGTATAGCATTATAGCTGTCGGACTATTCAACTCCATCATGTTTGCGAATATCTTCACCATGTCGATGTCGGGATTAGGAAAATTCACTGGACAGGGTTCAGGAATACTGTGTATGGCTATTGTTGGGGGTGCGGTTGTTCCGGTGCTTACAGGTTTACTTGCCGACAGTGCAGGATTACAAAAAGCACTTATGGCTACCGTTATATGTTATGGCTATTTACTTTATTTCGGGGTGAAAGGCTATAAAAACCATTATCAGAAGTAATCAATAGAAAATTTTATTTTGTGAAAACAAGAAGAGACTTTATTAAAAAAGCTGCTGCAGGTACACTTGCCGCAGGCATGCTTCCGGCAATTGTAAAATCAGCAAAGGACAAAGATGTTGCTTTGAAATTACAACCACTACCCATTGTTGTATCGACCTGGAACCATGGATTAGTGGCTAATGCTGAAGCATGGAAGACGCTTTCTACGGGAGGTAGAGCACTCGATGCAGTTGAAAAAGGTGTCATGATAGTTGAGTCGGACCCTACTCAAACAAGTGTTGGAAAAGGCGGACTACCCGACCGCGATGGAAGGGTTACACTGGATGCCTGCATTATGAATGAGTTTGGTGATTGCGGCTCCGTTGCAGGACTAGAGCACATCGAAAATCCTATTTCGGTAGCAAGAATGGTAATGGAAAAAACACCTCATGTGATGCTGGTTGGTGATGGTGCGCTTCAGTTTGCCCTGTCACAAGGATTTCCAAAAACGAATTTACTCACTCCTGAGAGCGAAAAAGCATGGCAAGAATGGCTCAAAAAAAGCGAATATAAACCGATCATAAACATCGAAAACCATGATACCATTGGCATGCTTGCCATGGACAGCAAAGGAAATCTGAGTGGTTCATGCACCACCAGCGGTCTTGCCTTCAAAATGCATGGCAGGGTCGGCGATTCACCTATTATAGGAGCGGGATTGTATGTCGACAATGAAGTTGGAGCCGCCTGTGCAACAGGGCTCGGAGAAACTGTAATTCGTCAATGTGGTAGCTTTCTTGTTGTTGAACTCATGCGTCAGGGGATGATGCCTTCAGAAGCCTGTAAAGTTGCCGTTGAACGGATTGTGCGACATGAAAAAAATGTGAATGATTTACAGGTTGGATTTTTGGCAATCAACAAGCGAGGTGAAACAGGATCTTATGCTATTCATCCCGGCTTTAATTATGCCAAATATTCACCATCAGGAAATCAACTTATCGATTCCGATCACTGGCAACATTAATCTTGAATTGATTCGCATCAGCAAATTAGGCATGCTGCATGCTCAAATTTTTTAATTTCAGAATTACGATCATTTATCGACGCATTTCAGATGCGTTTAGTGTTCACATTGATGCAGATTTCTGCTCATAATTATCACAATAAAATGAAAATTCCTACTGCATCCACATCAAAAATATTGGTGTCAATCCTGCTTCAATTTACCGTTGCGGTATCTGCCTTTTCTCAACCCGGAAAAAAGAGCCTCCCTCCTACTCAACGTCTCACCTCTCAGGTGAATCCTTTTATTGGAACTGATGGATTCGGACATACTTTTCCAGGAGCCACTCTGCCATTCGGTATGGTGCAGTTGAGTCCTGATACCCGCACATCAGGATGGGAAAACTGCTCCGGTTATCACTCCACCAATACCACTATTCTGGGATTCAGCCATACTCATTTATCAGGCACAGGAGCATCCGATTACGGCGACATTTTAATGATGCCCACCATTGGTAAACAACTACAAAGTGGTGATGAAAATAATCCACTCAGCGGTTATCGCTCTGCTTTTTCAAAGACCACTGAAAGGGCACAACCCGGTTATTATCGTGTTCGTCTCGATGATTATGGCATTCAGGCCGAACTCACAGCAACTACCAGATGTGGATTTCACAAATACACCTTTCCTGCTTCCGACAGTTCCATCATAATTACTGATCTTGTTCATGGTATCAGCGATAAAGTTACTGATGCATCCATTACTATTATAAATGACCATGCCATAGAAGGTTACCGGAGATCAACTGGATGGGCCAAGGACCATATTATTTACTTCTATGCTGAATTCTCGAAACCCTTTGCTGAAGGTCACATTTCAGATGCTTCCGGAAAAGAAATAAATGGCAATACTTATCAGAGTGGTGAAGGAGTAAAAGCATGGTTCAGATACAAGACCGCCCAAAATCAATCGGTTCTTGTTAAGGTTGGAATTTCAACTGTCAGTTCCGAAAATGCAAGACTTAACCTCACCACTGAAATACCCGATTGGGATTTCACCAAAACACTTACAGATGCTTCATCAGCTTGGGAACGTGAATTGTCGCGCATCAAAGTTGAAGGCGGTTCGCCGGAAGACAGAATAAATTTCTACACTGCTTTGTACCATACCATGATTGCTCCCAATATTATGTCGGACACCGATGGCAGATATAGAGGAATGGATGGAGCCATTCATAAAATGGAAAAAGGAAACATGTATACTGTGTTCTCGCTATGGGATACCTTCAGAGCTTTACACCCTCTATTTACCATTATTGACCCGGAACGGGCTGCCGACTTTGTAAGAACATTGCTGAAGAAATATGAAGAATCGTCGATGTTACCGGTATGGGAACTGGCTTCAAATGAAACCGGATGCATGATCGGATACCATTCAGTTCCGGTAATAGCAGATGCGTGGTTTAAGGGAATAAGGGATTTTGATCAGCAACTTGCTTTGAAGGCTATGATTAACAGTGGTTCAGCCGACCATTTGGGAATGCAATACTATAAGCAAAGAGGTTATGTTCCTGCCGACAAGGAGAATGAATCGGTTTCAAAAACACTTGAATATTGTTATAACGATTGGTGTATATATGAAATGGGGAAATCGCTTGGCATTAACACGTCAGAAATACAGGATTTCAGGAGACGCTCATTAGCTTATCAGAATGTTTATGATGCTGAAACGGGCTTTATGAGAGGTAAAAAGAATTCCAACTGGGTGACACCGTTTGATCCTTACGAAGTAAGCGGCATTTATACCGAAGCCAATGCATGGCAATACACCTGGTTCGTACCACATGATGTACCCGGTATGATCAGGCTGATGGGAGGCAATGAAAAGTTCAATGAACGACTGAATGAACTTTTCACCACTCATGCAAATATCACAGGCCGGTCGCAGCCCGACATCAGTGGAATGATCGGACAATATGCACATGGAAACGAACCCAGTCATCATATGATTTACCTGTACCAATGGACTCAAACACCATATCAGACTGCAGCATTATCGAGAAAAATTCTCAAGGAATTTTACACCAACAAACGTGATGGGTTAATTGGTAACGAAGATTGCGGACAAATGTCGGCCTGGTTTGTTTTTTCTGCTATGGGATTTTATCCGGTTTGTCCGGGGACCGATGATTATTATTTCGGAAGTCCGTTGTTCTCTAAAATTTCTATTAATAACGGAAAGAACCCTGAATTCACCATTATTGCCGACAGTGCTGCAACCAGAACGTTTGTTGCAGATGTTCTTTACAATAATGTCTCGTTGAATTCTTCACGCAAAGAAAAAGGCGCGCCAATGACGCTCAAACATGGGCAGTTGATGGCTGGTGGAAAACTGGAATTCAGAATGAGTGAAATTCCTGCTAATTACAATGCATCAACTTCATTACAATTACCGAAAGCTGCTATGTGCATGAGTCCTTATCTGGTTTCAGATCAACGTTCGTTTCTTGATTCCTGCAAGGTGGAAATGCACTGTTATCAACCGGGTACTTCTATTTATTATACAACTGACGGAACTGAGCCAACAGAACGATCTTCAGTTTATAAAACTCCTGTTTACTTCAACAATACCACCACGCTGAAGATGAAAACTTTTTGCGCAGGATACGAACCCGGTTTCACTGAAGAGGCGTCATTCCTGAAGCTTCCTTACAGAAGAACAATTACCTATCAGAATAAATACAGTCATTTGTACACTGCAGGTGGCGACAATGGCCTCATTGATGGAATCACCGGTGATCCCAATTCATTTGGAAGCTGGCAGGGATTTCATGCAACAGACCTTGATGTGACAATTGATCTGGAGTCGGTCCGCAACATTCAAACTATTGCCGCTTCCTTCCTTCAACAATATCCTTCATGGATCTGGTTTCCTGTTTCCGTTGAATTTCAGATATCTGATGATGGAAAAGAATTTCGCTCCGTTTACTCTGAAACAAACAAAATAGCAGACAATAAAGAAGGAGCTTTGAGAGAAACTTACTCGTGTAATTTGCCCGCAGTCAGGGCACGATATGTTAGGGTGATTGCAAAAAACAGGAATGTTTGTCCACCCTGGCATCCCGGCGCCGGCGATAAAGCCTGGATATTTGCCGATGAAATTGAAATTAAATAAAGCGAGATTATTTCTTTGAGTGCATTTTATTATTTTGTCAATCAATGATTTAACGGAATTCTGCAAGCTGTTGATTATTCTCATTTTGTATTTCAGCTAACTCCGATATATTTGTTTGAATTTATTTTATCATTTCTGATCTTAATCATATTATATGAATTCCACTGAAATCGCAATAATAGGTGGTGGCTTAACCGGCACCGTTGCTGCTATATACCTTAAAAGGATAAACACGGATGCTGCTATTACCATTTATGAAAAGTCGGCAGGTAATTTATTCAGGGGTGTGCCCTATTCACATGATCTGGAATACCAGCCATTGAATGTAAATACTAAGGGGATGACCCTTTTCGATGACGACCCTGATCATTTTTACAACTGGTGGAAAACCAATATCCACAACTATCCTGAATACAAAGGTCATGAACCCAAGACCACCGATTTCGTAAAGCGAAAGGCTTTTGGTGATTATGTGGTTGCAACCTATCAGCAATTTTGTGAAACTGCAAAGAATCCGGTTAGGACCATTTCAGGAGAAGTGGTTGATATCATTCAGGAAGATAAGGACCATTTTATTTTGCTGATGCAGGATGGGAGTCAACATACTGCAACGAAAATATTTTTTGCATTAGGCAACTTCCCTCCTGCCGACCCAACCTTCCTGAGGGGCACTCAAATTCTTAAGGATCCGGGATACATATCACATCCATGGAAGCCTGAGGCCATTGAAAACCTGAATACGGATCAGGATATACTTTTTGTAGGGGCCGGTCTGACAATGGTTGACCTTACTGTTTCTCTGATGAAAAGAGGACACCGTGGAAAAATGCATGTGATTTCACGCAGGGGCTTATTACCACTTCCGCATGAAGAAGTTGGCAGCTATCAATTAAAGGCAGCAGAAGGGCATTATCATACAGCTCTTGATTTGTTCAAAGCCATAAGAAGTGAAGCCAGGGCCGCCATTAAGGCCGGAGTGAACTGGAGGAGCATTATAGATGCCATTCGTCCTCACACACAAAGGTTGTGGATGGAGCTTCCGAATTCAGAAAAGAAAGTATTTTTATCTCACATCAGACCTTATTGGGATATCATGCGACACCGAATGCCACAAGAATCGTTTAAGCATTTGCAATCACTGATCGGATCAGGGCAAATGAAAATGCATGCCGGAAGAATTCGTGAAGTGAAAAGAAACAATAATGACCAAATGGAAATTCATTACCTGCCAAAAGGAGGATCAGAATATCAATCCATTTCAGTCTCCAGAATCATCAATTGTACCGGTCCACAAAGTGACTACAGGAAACTCAATACACCTCTTATTGTAAATTTATGCAGCAAAGGTTGGATGTGTCCTGATGAATTGTTTCTGGGTATTAAGTCGGCACCTGATGGCACCATTATAGATCGCGACGGTAATTCATCAAGACCATTTTACACTGCAGGTCCGCCATGCAAAGGTACCTTATGGGAATGCACCGCACTTCGTGATATCAGGTCGCAGGTGAAAAAACTGACAGAAACTTTTTAGCAAGCAACTTTACAACATCATAAAAAAAATGCGGGCGATGCCCGCATTTTTTTTTAAAACATTTATTGAACTTCCGACCTGAATTGCACTTCTACATCGGTTTCACCGGGTGCCTGAGTACCATCCTTCACTCCGGGCTGATGTTTCAGCGTAACAGTTGATGTTCCTGTTCCGGAAGTACCTGTAACCCATCGTGTGGAAAGACCAATAGGCAATCCATTCACATCGATATCGGTGTAGGTGGTAGCAATATTTACCCCATTGTGTGCGAAGAAAAACATGTGATCAGCTGATTCTTCAGCCACCTCATTTGAAATTGTATCGGTTGGTGTTTTCGATTCATCGAGCAAAATAATGGTGGCAAAATAAGTGGTATTTGCCGCCAGGCGGATAGTATCAAACTGAACCGGATCTGCACCTCCATCACCATCAGGGTCACGAAATGAAAACGTAGCATCAGGCTGTACGTTTGCTGAGTCAGTAAATTGCAATTGCACGGAGGTTATCAGTTCCGTTTCATTTGGAGTGGGATTTGGGTTTGTTGGATCATCTTTGTCTTTCTTACATGATGTTGCCAATGATAACAGTGCAAGTGCACTCACCCAGATATAATTTTTCATTTTCATATTTTGTGAATTTAGTTTTTAGTTTTAGAATGTTGTTGAATTGCAAATGGTATCTTCAATTTTACTGAAATGTTCCTTCCTTCATCATCAGCATAATATCGGAATCGGTTCAAATAATTTCGGTAACGGGTATTCAGTATATTTTGTGCAGCAATGCTTATCACGGCTTTAAACGATTTTATTGTAATAGTGGTTCCTGCTTCAGCGTTGAGGAGTGTATATCCGTCGGGAGCCTTCACATAATCTGCATCGTCACTTACCTTCCCTTGTTTTGCTGTCACATCAAAGCTAACACCTGCATAGCTTTCACTGAACACTCCTTGTGAAGGCAGTGCCAGATCGACGCCTGTTTCATAGTGATCGGCAGGCATTAAGGCAAGATACTGATGTAGGTCTTCATTATATGCTCTAAGAATATCGGCACGGAAATGCAATGAGGCACCTTTGGCAACCTGATATTTTCCCATCAGATCAACACCTCTGAATGTGGCATCAGTCTGGCGGTAATAAAATGTTGGAAAGGCACCGTGAATGGTCAGCGATGGAGGCAATTCCGGATTCAGATAAATAAAATTCTGAATAAGATGATAGTAACCGGAAACTTCGATGGCAAACTTTCGATGATCATGAATATTCACTGCCGCAACCAGATTAATCGACCTTTCAGGAACGAGCGATGAATCTCCCTTTTCTATTGCCGCTGCTCCATGATGCAATCCGTCGCTGAACAATTCATTGACCCCGGGAGAGCGCCAGGCTGTACCTGCATTCAAACTTACTTTGGCATGCTCTGTAAATTCATAAACAGCACCTGCTGTTCCCGATACATTCGTATAGTTAAACGGAATTGACCTCACACCTGTACTTTCACGTTCGTAGATGGTAAGTGCTTTGGTATCAAACCGGGCGCCGGCTTCCAGCTCCAGCTTATTTTGTTTCCATCTTTCGATAACAAATATACCTGCAGTGTTATTTACATAATTGGGTATGAACATGCGTCCTTCAAAGGTATTTCCCTGATGCATTCCACTGATGCCAATTTGTCCCTTGATACCTGCCCATTGCTCGTGTTCCCAGATCAAATCAGCAGATTGAGAAGTGATTTCATAGGTGAGTTCCGGTAAGTTCAATGCAGCCAGCTCATCATTCAGTGGGCGGTGTTTATCATATTCATATCTGAGATTATACTGGCGTGCTGCAACAAGCGATAATTTGCCTGTTTTTCCTGTAAAGAGCCATGCTTTCAATTTAAACAGTTCATGTTCTGATACCTGATAAGGTCTGTCAATCCTGTAATTAAAGGAAGTGGTTTCCAACGGTTCATCCCTGTTAAAGGCAGCCATAAGATCGGTAAGGTTTCCAATATGAGACCCTGAAAATATTCCTGTTTTAGTATTGAACTGGCTATAGAACACCTCAATTCCGTACTGACTTGAATTCCATCCGGCAGCAGCCGAAAAGTTCTTTTCTTCATAGCCAGTATTCTTCAGATAATAGTCGGGAGTTTTTACTGTGCCACCTTTTTTAAGTGTTCCCTGCAAACGCCATGAGAGCGGTTTGAGTTTGCTGAAATTCTGTTGCACAATTCCTGAAACAACGCCTTCTCTGTTGTTGGAATAACCTACCAGATTCAGTTCACCGCTAATGCCGGCAGTGTCAGGTAATGGCGCGGGTTCCACCAATATTACTCCGGCAATTGCATCGGAACCATAGCGAACGGCACTTGCGCCTTTAATTACTGTTAATCTGCTAGCTATGAAGGGATCAATTTCGGGTGCATGTTCGCTACCCCACTGCTGACCTTCCTGTCTGATGCCGTTATTAAGAATCAAAACACGGTTACTGTGCATACCATGAATAATTGGTTTTGAAACAGAACTCCCCGTTTTTAATGCAGAAACACCGGTGACTGCTTTCAAACTCTCACCAAGAGATTCTCCTCTGGTTTTATCGAGAGACCGTCCTTCAATTTCAGTAAGAGCCTGTGTAGTTTGTTCACGCTTTTTTTCAACGGCAATGCAAATCTCCTTCAGTTCATTGGCATTGTGAGGCAACATGAAATTGATGACCTGTGATGAGTCGAGTTTAATTTTCATTTCCCGGCTTTCACAACTCAAATGCGATACATGAACTGTATATGTACCGGCACATAGTCCTTTAATAACAAATTTTCCATCTTCATCAGATGAAGCGCCTCGTTGCAATTCGACGATCACAATATTCGAATAGCCTAAAGGTTCTCTGGTATCTGCATCCCGAACAACGCCTTTCAATTCGAAAACACACTGTGCTTTTGAAATGCCGGTCACGAGTAACGCACATAACAGAGGTATCAAAATGCGAGCTGCAGTTTTCAATACCTGAAATAATTAAATAATTAAAATGATAATTTTTGCCGATGATAATATCAGCAATTGGTTGAAACGCGAAAATTACACCGGAGGTGCACGCGGTGGAGTTAATGACCAGGAGGTGGAAGGAGCCTCGGGGCAGAGTGCTTCAAGATATCCGGAAAAATTTACTACTGCTACAGCCTGTATATCCGACTGACAGGTAGTTTGTCCGAGTTGAACACTGAAATCGCACAGTGCACAAATGTGTTCACTGGGGTGAAGATGTTGTTCAGCAGTAGCATCACAATGAAAATCGTTCCTGTGTTCGAAAGCATGCAACGGATTCTGCACCTGAGGGTAGGCAAAAACCGCCAGCAGTAAGAGGGCTCTCAGAATTGGAAATTTCCGTAACATCACAGCAAAGATATAAAAAAATTAGGCAAGGGGTAGCCGAAGCCCCATCTAAAGATCAATAGTAAGTCCCTTTTTTGTCATTTTTTCATATTTTAGCCACACCAAAACACTTACCATGAAAATCATCGCCTCCCTCACTCCTCCGGGAATGCTCCTGTTATTCAACCTACTAGGCTGCTCTCCCGATTCACCAAAAGTTGAAAGTCAAACAGCACCAACCGAAGCACAGCAAGTTGCCAAAGGTGAATATCTGGTTGGTATTATGGGCTGCAACGATTGCCATTCACCTAAAGTATTCGGCCCCAACGGGCCTTCGCCCGACCCTAACCTGCTATTGTCGGGGCATCCTGAATCGATGCCGGTATCTAAAATTGACTCAACCCTAATTGGTCCCTGGGTATTTTTTAACCCGCACAATACTGTCGCAGTGGGCCCCTGGGGTGCCTCATTTGCTGCCAATCTTACTTCGGATGCAACCGGAATTGGGAACTGGACCCTTGATCAGTTTAAAACAGCGCTTAAGAAAGGCAAATACAAGGGACTTGAAGGCGCAAGGAATCTATTGCCACCCATGCCTTGGCCGAATTATAAAAATATTTCAGATGAAGATGTAGCTGCAATTTTTGCTTATCTGAAATCAACTAAACCGGTGCATAATGTGGTGCCTGCACCAAAGGCACTGAGTGAACTGTAATGCGACCCGGCATTGATCAGAGCACAGACATTCAGCTGACTTCCGGTTGGATTTCGTTAGCTCATACAGAAACTGAAACGAAAAAGAAATACAACGCTCGAACCTCTGCATTTTGAAGCTTCAACGTTTTGAAACCTGCAAAAAGTTAATGTATTTATGAGCCGAACATTAAAAAAGGATCAAATCAACTGGAAAGCAATATTAAGAATCAACACGTGGGTTCAGATTGTCGTTGGTGTTTCACTTGCTGTTTTTGCCATGAGGGGATTTATGATTCCAAACCGATTCATGGATGGTGGAGTTACTGGTATTTCCATTCTTATTAGTGAAACCTACCATTCAGTGCATATTAGTTTACTGGTGTTGCTCTTTAATATTCTTTTCATTTATCTCGGCTATAAGAAAATCGGGAAAACTTTTGCAGTGATTACTACAATTGCAGTTATTTTGCTGGCTGTGGGATTGTATGTCATCGAATTTGAACCGGTAACGACCGATAAATTTCTCATTGCCGTAATCGGTGGTGTACTAATGGGTGCCGGAGTTGGATTTGTGATCAGATCGGGAGGAGTGATTGATGGGGCTGAAGTAATTGCTGTTTTCACAAAAAGAAAAACCGGATTTTCCAATAGTGAAATTATTTTGCTGTTCAACACTGTTATTTTTTCTCTGGCTGCTATTGGTTTCGGACTCGAAACGGCAATGTATTCGATAATAACATATTTTACTGCCAGCAAAGCCACCGAATATGTAGTAGATGGTATTGAAGAATTTACTGCAATTCACATCGTATCGGCATTTCCAGAAGAAATAAAACAGTACCTGGTGAACGAACTGGGAAAAGGCATTACTGTGTACAATGGTAAACGGGGCTATTTGCCGGGAAGTTTCGATATTAAGGCCGACTGTGAAATCATTGTCACAGTGGTCAGTCGCCTGGAAATTACCAAGGTAAACGAAGGAATACTTCAAATAGACCCAAAGGCATTTGTTTATATTCAACAGGTGAAGGAAGCATCAGGTGGTGTTTTGAAAATGAAGAACCATGCACACTGATCCCTTAATGGTAAACTACATCAGAAAAGAGATGGAACTACAACTTCCACCCCAGTTCTCCTATCATAACTTTGCACATACTCACTATGTAATGAATATGGCTATGGAAATTGGCACAAAGGAAGGATGTTCAGATGATGAGTTGAAACTCATTCATGCATCAGCTCTCTGGCACGATATGGGCTACCTTCGGGGCCATGAAAATCATGAAGAAGAAAGCTGTCGAATGGCTAAGGCGCATCTTCCCGATTTCGGATTCAATGACTCAGATATTGAAACGATCACTGAAATTATCATGGCAACTAAAATACCCCAGACTCCACAGTCGAAATTGGGAGCAATACTCGCTGATTCCGATCTGGCTTATCTGGGCACCCCTTTCGCTAAAACATTTTCTGATTACCTTTATGTAGAACTCTTTCATCTTAATAATGAGCTAACTTACCAGAAATGGAACGCCATTCAAATTGCCTTCATTTCGGCGCACCATTTTTTTACCGGTTATGCTCAGCAAATGTTTGAGCCAGGGAAACAGGACTATCTCAGACAGCTGAAATCCACACAAAGTAATTTACAGAAATCCCTATAACAATTCCATTCTGAATCTGCCGGCCGGGTGTTCTCAGAGCTTCTGTAACACCATGATTCAACATAATTAACTTGATGAATCTGTGGCACCAATACTCCAATTTCAAACTACTGAATTGATCAGAAATTGCTTTTAGTAGGCAATCAATTTGCAGGTGTGATCACTTTATCGATCACATGTACGATACCGTTAGAAGCAGGCACAGAAGCAATCACGTTAGCACCATTGATGGTGACCTTGCCATCTTTCACTCCGATGGTAGCATTTGAACCGCTTACCATATTGAGTACCTGACCATCTTTTAAATTCTCGGTTTTATAAACAGCCACAGCAACATGGTATTGCAACACATCCTGCAACTTTTCTTTGTTTTCAGGTTTAAGTAAATCGGCTACCATTCCTTCAGGAAGTGCATCAAAGGCGGCATTTGTTGGTGCGAAGACTGTAAAGGGGCCTGCATTTGAAAGTACGTCAACCAGTTCAGCTGCCTGAACAGCCTTCACCAATGTAGTATGATCGGGAGAGCCAACGGCCACACCAACAATATTTTTCTGGCTGACATCGTCCTTTACTCCCGATTGACCCGCAGGTTTCTCGTCGGTCACAGATTCGGATGCCTGATTTGTATCTGATTGTGGTGCGTTTGAACATCCCTGCACTATGAAAAGTGCGAATGCTAAGGCAATAAAGGTTGAATTTGTTTTCATTCTAAGTTAAGTTTAGTGTTGTTTGGTTGGAGTAAAGTTCTGCTAAATGCGTTTTTCAGAATATGATTTATCTCATATTTATAACGTGTTCAACAGCAATCACTTAACATATATTATTGATTTACTGCAACTTCTGACCATATTAGCTGTATCTTTGCATACAGAAGTTCCGGTCCTTCCTCTATACGCCGGTATTTTTAGCATTTAAATTCACAAGGAAAGCCAATCATTTTAACATCCGGCGAAGGCGGTACGGATCTGATTGTTCCAACTAAAATCATTCAATGAAATTTAACGAATTAATTTCCAACAAGGAGATTTGCAACGCCCTTTTGAATAAAGGTTACGTTGATCCAACACCCATTCAATTAAACGCGATTCCACATGTGCTGGAAGGACGGGATGTATTTGGGTGTGCACAAACCGGTACCGGCAAAACTGCAGCGTTTGCCTTACCTATTTTACAGATGCTGCATGCACAAAATCTTTCACGTAAAGACATTCGCATCAGGGCTGTTGTTTTAGCACCAACCCGTGAGCTGGCGATACAAATCAATCAAAGTTTCACCGATTACGGAAAAGGATTGCAACTGAGGAACACGGTCATTTATGGCGGTGTTTCACAAAACCCTCAAACTACGGCACTCAGAAATGGTGTCGACATTCTCATTGCTGCTCCTGGACGTTTGATTGATCTGATGGATCAGGGATATGTACATCTTAAGCATGTAGAATACCTGGTACTTGATGAAGCCGACAGAATGCTCGACATGGGATTCAAACACGACATCAGAAGGCTCATCAAGGTGATGCCTGAAAAAAGACAAACTGTTTTCTTTTCGGCCACTTTTCCACTTGAAATCAGCAAACTTGCGGGAAGCATTCTTAAAAATCCCGTTCAGGTAAATGTAGCGCCGGTTTCTGCTCCTGCAGAAAAAGTCAACCAATCGATTTACTTCATTGAAAAAACAGAGAAGCGATCACTTCTGCTTCAGGTATTGAGTGATCCTGCTATTGGATAGTTATCATCATATACTTTTTCAATAACATTAGCCCAATCATTAAGTCAAACTCCCTCAATAATAATCTAATTCCCTACATAAATAAGCATATCTTTAGCATCCTCAACTATTAGTTCATGTAATATCGCAATAAACGGCAGTGGTATTGGTAGCAAAAATTGCCAATATCTCTCCCCAAATTCTGCATACATAAACATAACAAACCCAATACCCCTTCCAATT
>ERZ650309.552-NODE-552-length-18337-cov-5.026146_pt1 | contig 18337 bp, 17 predicted proteins | sample MGYA00376245_ERZ650309 | MGnify/ENA primary metagenome ERZ650309 (study PRJEB26733, sample SAMN07839294) | wastewater metagenome | biome: urban; feature: wastewater treatment plant; material: waste water | place: USA: North Carolina | collected 2016-04-26 ...
CGCGATCCGCATCGGCATCCCCTATCCCGCCAGCCGTCCGGCGACCGACGCCTGGTTTTTCTCGACCAGCCAGAATGTCGTGAATTATGCGGCGCCGCAAAAAGTCAGCCGCGTTGGCGACATGCTCGTGATCGAAACCTCGAAGGCAGCCTTTGGCTTTGCCACCCCGAAGACGCTCGAAGGCGTTGTGTCGCTTGGAAAGGGAGAAGGACTGACTGTCTCCGCCGCGCCCGGCCCCGTCGAAAAGGGCAGCAGCGACGTCGGGCTGCTGGCCATTGCCCTCGCCCTTGGCGGCGCCATCCTGGGCGGGCTGATTCTCAACATCATGCCGTGCGTCTTTCCGGTGATCAGCCTCAAGGCGATCAGCCTCGCGCGGGCCGGAAGCATTGATGAGGGCGAGGCGAAGCGAGAAGCGCTGGCCTATGCGGCAGGTGTCGTGGCAACGTGCCTCGCGCTCGGCGGCGCACTGCTTGCCTTGCGCGCAGGCGGCACGCAGGTGGGGTGGGCGTTCCAGCTGCAGGACCCGCGCGTCATCCTTTTCCTGACGTTGCTGGCCAGCGCGATCACGCTGAATCTCCTCGGCCTGTTCCATTTGCAAAGTTATGGCGGCGGCGATGCGCTGGCCTCCCGGGGCGGCAGCACGGGCGCATTCTGGACAGGCGTCCTGGCTGCGTTTGTCGCGACGCCCTGTACCGGGCCCTTCATGGCCGCTGCGCTGGGTGCAGCGCTTGTCCTTCCCGTTCCGGCCGCGCTCGCGATCTTCGCCGGGTTGGGCCTGGGCCTTGCCCTGCCGTTCCTGGGGCTCGGCTTTGTTCCGGCACTTCGCCGGATGGTGCCAAGGCCCGGCGCCTGGATGGCAACCTTCCAGCGCATCCTTGCCATCCCGATGGCCCTGACCGTCGCTGCGCTGCTCTGGTTGCTCTGGCGCCAGACGGGACCGACGGGTCTGAATATCGGCATTGCCGGATCGGGACTGGTGGGGCTTGTTGGTTGGATCGGTGGACGACGTCGGCCGCTCGGGGTGGTTGCACTTGCCGGCTTTGCAGCCGTCTCGGCGGCGGCCGCCTATACCATGCCTTTCCTGTTCACGCTGGCGCCCGCCCACACCGCCGTCATGGGCGCAGAGCCGTTTTCGGAAGGCCGGCTGACCGCTTTGCGCAAGGCCAACACGCCGGTCTTTCTCTATTTCACGGCCGATTGGTGCCTGACCTGCAAGGTCAATGAAAAGGCGGCGATCGATCGCGCCGAAACCAAGGCTGCATTCGAAAAGGCGGGGGTGACCGTGATGGTTGGAGACTGGACCAATGGCGATCCGGAGATCACGCGCTTCCTCGAAGCGCACGGCCGATCAGGCGTGCCGCTTTACCTCTGGTATGCGAAAGGCAAGGCAGAACCGGTCGAACTGCCGCAAGTGCTGACGACGGGGACGCTGACTGCGTTGGTCAATTAGGCCGCGAGTAGACTTTCCGTCCGGCCACCCATGTTTCCAGCACTTTTGTTGCGCGGAGTTCGGCAGGGGTCGCCAGCATGGGATCGCGGTCGACCAGGATGAAATCGGCCCAAAGACCGGGTGCCAGCCGCCCGACCTTGCTTTCTGCGAATGCGGCGTAGGCCGCACCGGTCGTAAAGCCCGCAAGGGCTTCTTCGCGCGAAACGCGCTCCTGCGGTTGCCAGCCCCCAAAGGGTTCACCCTTTTCATCCTCTCGAGTGATCGCGGCAGCAAGCCCGGCGAAGGGGTCCGGGCTTTCCACCGGCGTATCCGACCCGAAGGCGAGACGCGCGCCGGAGGTCAGGAGGCTCTTCCATGCATAAGCCCCTTTCAGCCGCGTCGGGCCAAGGCGCGCTTCCGCCATGGTCCGGTCGCTCGTCTGGTGAACCGGCTGCATCGATGCAATCACGCCCAATTGGGCAAAACGGGGTATATCGGCGGGATCAAGGATCTGCGCATGTTCGATGCGCCAGCGCCGATCCCCGGTATATGTCGATTGCAGTTCGGAAAAGGCCGCGAGGGATTGCGCATTGGCCGCATCGCCGATGGCATGGATTGCAATCTGGTATCCGTCGAGCGCCGCCCGGCTCATGATGTTCCTGAGCTTCGTATCCTCGACAAACTGGAGGCCGCGATTGCCCGGCGCATCGGCATAGGGCGCCTTCAACCACGCCCCGCGCGATCCCAGGGCGCCGTCCGCATAGAGCTTTACGCCGCCCATGCGCAACTTGTCTCCATAGAGCCAGGGCGTGGGGGTATTGCCGCCGATCACAAGGATCGGATCGAGCCCGTCGGAATAGGAAAATATCCGGATATTCAGCCAGCCACCGTCCCCGGCGCGGCGATAGCTTGACCAGTCCTCCAGGCTTGTGCCCATGTCGGCAATCCCGGTGATGCCAAAGGCAAGCAGCGCATCCTGCGCCTTGATCAGGGCCTGGTCGCGCTCACGCGACAGTGGCCGGGGCACAGCAGCGTCAATCAATTTCATGGCGGCGTCGACAAAAATGCCGCTCGGCTGTCCGCCAGCCAACTCGATCCGTCCGCCGGACGGCGAGACAGACTTTGCCGTAATTCCCGCCTCGGCCATTGCCGCACTGTTTGCCCAACCCGCATGACCATCGACCCGTTCGAGCCAGACCGGCTTGTCTGCAACGACAGCATCCAGTTCGGCCGCAGTCGGAAACCGCCCCAGACCCCAGCGCTCCTGGTTCCAGCCCCGACCGATGATCCAGCGCCGATTGGCATGATCGCGCGCATAGGCGGCAAGTCTCGCCTGCGCCTCGGCAAGCGAATTTGTATCAGACAGATCAAGTGTCAGCGCCTGGAAGCCGAGCCCCATGACATGCCCGTGCGCATCGATCAGGCCGGGCAGCATCGTTCGCCCTTTACCGTCGATCCGGTAGTCCGGGCGATAAGGCTCAGCAGCCGCCTGGCCCTTCTTCACTTTCCGGGCAGGCTCGGCCGGTGGTGACGATGCCGTCATCAGGCGCACGACCTTGCCGTCATTGCCAATCACCAGCCCCGAAAACCGGACTACATGCCCCGCCTCGTCCAGCGTGACGCCGTTCACATTGTCGATCAACGTATCGGCAGCCGCAGGCGCGGCGAAGGAAAGGGCAAGAAGGGCGAGGACGCTGCGGGGTATGCCGGGTGTGAAGATATGCATCCTGCAATCATGCCCGCCTTGCGCCCGTCCCGCAAGGGCGCTGCCCCCTTGCGCCGTCAACCTGCGGGCATAGGATGCCGGACGCGACTCGATCCGGCGCGTACAGGGGGGGAAGAGAGAATGGCAAAACCCGTCAAATTCGCACATGTCGTGTACCAGACACGGCGCTACGACGAGATGATCGCCTGGTATGAGACTGTCTTCGAAGCTCGGGTCGTGCATCGCGATCCCGCTCTCGCGTTCATGACCTATGATGACGAACACCACCGGTTCGCCTTTGCCAATCTCAACACGTTCAACCCGGATGGCGGCAATGAAAGTGGCACAATCGGGGTCAACCATGTCGCCTATACCTATGCCGACGCTGGCGCTCTTCTCGAAACCTATGCGCGACTGAAGGCTGCCGGGATCGTGCCCTATTGGCCGATCCATCACGGCACCACGCTTTCGATGTACTACAAGGATCCGGACGGCAACCGGATGGAGCTTCAGGTCGATTGCGGCAGCCTTGAAGATGCGGTGGCCTATATGCAGAGTGAGGCTTTCGGTGCCAATCCGGTGGGCGTCGTGATAGATCCCGAAGAGCTGCTCACCCGCTACAGGAATGGCGCGTCAAACGAAGAGCTGATCGCAATGCCGAATAGCCCGCCTTCCCCGATCCCGGCAGAGCATGGCTTTGGATGAGTTTGGGCGACGCGGCTTGGTGTATGGCCGTCAAGGCGGACCACTTGTGGAACCCTAGTCCGGCTTTGCCAGCCTTCGGATCAGCGCGCTTGGGTCTTGCCGTCCGCCGCCCAGGCCCTGCACATCTGCGAGGAACTGGTCGACCAGTGCCGTCACCGGAAGAGTCGCGCCGTTGCCGCGCGCCTCATCAAAGGCAAGGCCAAGGTCCTTGCGCATCAGGTCCACGGCCAGCCCGAAGTCGAATTCATCCCGCGCCATCGTGGCCCAGCGGTTGGTCATCTGCCAGCTTGAGGCGGCCCCTCCCGAAATGGCCTCGAAGACCTTGTCGAGATCGAGATTCTCGGCCTGGGCAAAGCGGATTGCCTCGGCAAGTGACTGGACGATCCCGGCAAAACCGATCTGGTTGACCATCTTGGTCAACTGCCCCGCGCCCGTCGGCCCGACATGGACGATCTTGGCCGCATAGGCCTGCATGATCGGCGTCGCCGCTTCAATCGCCTTGGCCCGGCCGCCGCACATCAGCGTGAGCGCGCCCTTCTGTGCACCGATCTGGCCGCCGGTCATCGGCGCATCGATCGGCAGGATGTACTTGTCCTTGGCTTCGACAGCGAGTTGCCGCGCGATCTTTGCCGAGACAGTTGTGTGATCGATGAACAGGCTGTCCTTGCGCATCGTCCTGAAGGCACCATCGCGCGAGAGTGTGACAGCGGCCAGGTCATCGTCATTGCCGACACAGGTGATGACGGCATCCGCGTCTTCGGCAGCTTCGGCCGGGCTGGAGGCACTGCGGCCGCCATTGACCCGGACCCAGGCATCCGCCCGGGACTGTGTCCGGTTGTAAACCGTCATGTCGTGCCCGGCTTCGGCCAGGTGCTGTGCCATTGGCCCGCCCATCACGCCGAGCCCGATAAAAGCCAGTTTTGCCATGCGCGCGAGCATAAGCACTGTTTGCCAACAGCGCCAGATGCGTTAGGGCGCCCCCATGTCAGACTTGGATCACCTGCCCGTCACGCTCGACGATGTCCGCGCCGCCCATGCTCGCGTCAGTGGCGCGGTCATCCGTACGCCCACGCTGCAAAGCCAGACGCTGTCCGCGATGACGGGGGCGAACATTTACCTGAAGTTCGAAAACCTGCAGTTCACGGCGGCCTACAAGGAGCGCGGAGCGCTCAACCGCCTGCTCCTGATGGGCGACAATGCGCGCAAGAATGGCGTCATCGCAGCCTCTGCCGGAAACCATGCCCAGGGCCTTGCCTACCATGGCAAACGGCTTGGCGTTCCTGTCACGATCGTCATGCCAAAACTGACCCCGACCGTGAAAGTGATGCAGACCGAAGCCCATGGCGCAACCGTGGTGCTGTACGGTGAAACCTTCGAAGCCGCCAATGCCCATGCCCGTGCCCTGGAAGGCGAGCGCAGCCTGACCTTTGTGCATCCATTCGATGAGCCCGATATCATCGCAGGGCAGGGAACGGTGGCGCTCGAAATGCTTGAGGACGCACCCGACATCGACACCCTGGTGGTGCCCATCGGCGGCGGCGGGCTCATTTCCGGAATGGCAACGGCGGCCAAGGCCCTGCGTCCCGACCTGCGGGTAATCGGTGTCGAGGCCGAACTCTATCCGTCGATGCACAATGTCGTGACGGGCGCGGATGCACCATGCACAGGTGATACTTTGGCTGAAGGCATTGCCGTCAAGCATCCGGGAGAACTGACCCGGCGCTTCGTCAAGACGCTGGTCGACGAGATCCTGCTTGTCAGCGAGCGGCGGCTGGAAGAAGCCGTCAGCCTCCTTCTCCAGATCGAAAAGACAGTGGTCGAAGGCGCGGGTGCTGCCGGCCTTGCAGCACTTCTGGAACATGCCGATCAGTTCCGCGGCCGAACCGTCGGCATTGTCCTGACAGGCGGCAACATTGATACCCGCCTGCTGGCCAATGTGCTGCTGCGGGATCAGGTCCGTTCGGGTCGTTTGGCGCGCATCCGCATCCGGCTGCAGGACCGGCCGGGGGCGTTGGTGAACGTGTTCCGCGTCATTGCCGAACAGAATGTCAACGTGCTCGAAATCTATCACCAGCGCGTCTTCACCGATTTGCCGGCCAAGGGTCTCATTACCGATATCGAGTGCGAGACACGCGATGCGCCGCACCTGGCGCGTCTGATCGCCGCGTTGCGTGAGGCCGGCTATGACGTGTCGCAGGTCGAACTGGCCTGATATCAGCGCCATTTTCGCATTTACCGTTTTTTGATGGTAAATGCCCTTTTCATAACCGGTCTGCCGTTCCATAACGCGCCAGCTATTCTCGTAACACCGTTTGGGAGACGGATCGGCCGTGACAGCACAATTCCGGTTTCCGAGATTTTTTGTCACCAGCCCGTCGCCTTGCCCCTATCTGCCGGGCAAGCAGGAACGCAAGGTCTTCACCGAACTGACAGGCGCCAACGCGAGCGAACTGAATGACGCGCTGGGCAAGATCGGTTTTCGTCGCAGTCAGGGTGTTGCCTATCGTCCAAGCTGCGGGGAGTGTTCGGCCTGTATTTCCGTGCGCGTCGTGACACAGGAATTCGCTCCGAACGCCAGTCAGCGCAAGGTTCTGAAACGCCATTCGGACCTTGAGGTCACCGCCGCCCAGCCCTGGTCAACCGATGAACAATACCAGTTGCTGCGGCAATATCTTGCCGCGCGGCATCCAGACGGCGGAATGGCGGGAATGGACGAAATCGACTTTGCCGACATGGTGGAACAGACTCCCGTCAACACCTTTGTGATCGAATATCGCGAACCTTCGGTCAACGGCATGCCGGGCCGACTGGTTGGTGCCTGCCTGACCGACCAGCAAGGCGACGGGCTTTCGATGATCTACAGCTTCTTTGCGGCGCAGGATGAGACGCGGGTGGGCCTCGGCAATTTCATCATCATGGACCATATCCTGCGCGCCGCCGCCGCCGGACTGCCCTATGTCTATCTTGGCTATTGGATCCAGGGTTCAAGCAGGATGGAATACAAGACGAAATTCCGGCCGATCGAGAGGCTCGGCCCAGACGGCTGGCATCGCTTCGATCCCGAACAGGGTGCGCGACCGGCCCCCCCTCCAGCCATCCGGATTTCCCAGCTGGCCTGACTCAGCCCGCCAGCTTTTTCGCTGCTTCGAGCAATTCGGTCGGAAACATCGCGATGATCGTCGAGTTATGCTCGACACCGATTTCCGTGAGCGTTTGCAAACGCCTGAGTTCAAGAGCGCCCGGCACTTCGGCGATAATCCTTGCGGCATCGGCCAATGTCTGCGCGGCCTCGCGTTCGCCTTCGGCCTTTATGATACGCGCGCGCTTTTCACGAATGGCTTCGGCTTCCCGCGCAATCGCCCGCTGCATCTGTTCCGGAATGTCGAGATCCTTGATTTCCACGGCATCGATCACCACGCCCCATTGTTCGCAGGTACGGGCAAGCAATTCCAGCAACCTCGTATTGATGGTCGTACGTTCCTTCAGCATCTGGTCGAGATCGCTTTGCCCGATCGCATCGCGCATCCCGGTTTCGGCAGCCTGAATCACTGCCGATTGCCAGTCGACAACTTTTGTGACGACCCGGACCGGATCAAGTGCACGAAACCATAACACGGCGTTCACTCGAACAGCGACGCCATCACGCGTAACCGTCTCCTGGGTGGCCAACGCAAAGGTAATCGTCCGGAGATCGACCTTCACCACCCGGTCAATCAGCGGGATCAGCCAGAACCATCCCGGCCCCTTGGTCTCGACGATGCGGCCGAGCCTGAACACCACACCGCGCTGATACTCCTGGTTGATTCCGAATGACTTGAGCGCAAGCACAAATGCCACAAGGATCAGGACACCAGCGAATCCGGGGAAGATATCGGCCATAAGACAAGACTCCGTTCCGCACCGGTACTAGCACGCGAAGGACGCGCCCACAAAACAATGGCCCGCAAGTTTCCTTCCGGGCCATTGCATCGATCGCTTTTGGGGCTGATCAGTAGGAATAATACATGTCGAACTCGACCGGGCTCGGCGTCATTTCCCAGCGGGCGACGTCTTCCATCTTGAGTTCGATATAGGATTCGATCTGGTCCTTCGAGAACACATCGCCCTTCAGCAGATAGGCGTGATCAGCCTCAAGCGCTTCGAGTGCTTCACGCAGCGAGCCGCACACGGTCGGCACCTGCGCCAGTTCTTCTGGCGGCAGGTCATAGAGGTTCTTGTCCATCGCGTCGCCGGGATGAATCTTGTTCTCGATCCCGTCGAGCCCGGCCATGAACAGCGCGGCATAGGCAAGATAGGGGTTGGCCATCGCATCCGGGAAGCGAACCTCGACGCGCTTCGCCTTGGCGCCAGCGCCATAGGGGATGCGGCAGGATGCTGAACGGTTGCGCGCCGAATAGGCGAGCAGAACCGGCGCTTCATAGCCCGGGACGAGCCGCTTGTAGCTGTTCGTCGTCGGGTTGGTGAAGGCATTGACCGACTTTGCATGCTTGATGATGCCGCCAATGAAATAGAGGCACATGTCCGACAGGCCGGCATAGCCATTGCCCGCAAACAGCGGCTTGCCCTTCGCCCAGATCGACAGATGGGTGTGCATGCCCGAGCCGTTATCTTCCTTGATCGGCTTCGGCATGAAGGTGGCCGACTTGCCATAGGCCTGGGCCACCATGTGCACGACATATTTGTAGATCTGCATGCGATCTGCAGTTTCTGTCAGGGTGCCGAACGTCAGGCCAAGTTCGTGCTGGGCGGCCGCCACTTCGTGGTGATGCTTGTCGCAGGGCAGGCCCATATCGAGCATGGTCGACACCATTTCACCGCGAATGTCCTGGGCTGAGTCAACCGGCGCGACCGGGAAATAGCCGCCCTTGGCCCGCGGGCGATGGCCCATGTTGCCGCTTTCATACTTGGTGCCGGTGTTGGTCGGCAGTTCGATATCGTCAAGCTTGTAGTAGGACGTGTTGTAGCCATTCTCGAAGCGCACATCGTCGAACATGAAGAATTCGGCTTCGGGGCCGACATAGACCGTGTCGCCAATGCCGGTCGACTTGAGATAGGCCTCGGCACGCTTCGCGGTCGAGCGCGGATCGCGGGCATAGAGCTCGCCCGTCGACGGCTCGACGATGTCGCAGAAGATGATCATCATCGGCGTGGCCGAGAAGGGGTCGACATACACAGAATCAAGGTCGGGCTTCAGGATCATGTCCGACTCATTGATGGCCTTCCAGCCGGCGATCGATGACCCGTCGAACATCAGGCCGTCGGTCAATTCGTCTTCGCCGATGACGCCCGAACACATGGTCAGATGCTGCCACTTGCCCTTGGGATCGGTAAAACGAAGATCGACCCATTCGATCTCTTCATCCTTGATACGCTTCAAAACATCTGCCGGTTTGGCCATTTTTGCTTTCCTTCTCTGTTATGCGTTGCCCCTGCGAAGGCCGGGGCCTGTTTGGAGTACTCAATTCAGGCGGACCCCTGCCTCGCAGGGGCGACGACACCGTCAGATTGCGTCGCCATCCTTCTCACCCGTGCGGATGCGCAGCGCGCTTTCCACCGGAATGACAAATATCTTGCCATCGCCAATGCGGCCTGTCTGCGCAGCATTCGCGATCGCTTCGACCACGCGCTGCGCCATCGCATCGTCGACGACGACTTCAAGTTTCACCTTGGGCAGGAAATCGACGACATATTCGGCACCACGATAAAGCTCGGTATGCCCCTTCTGGCGGCCAAAGCCCTTTGCTTCGGTCACAGTGATCCCGGACACGCCCACTTCATGCAGAGCCTCTTTCACATCGTCGAGCTTGAATGGCTTGATGATGGCTTCGATCTTTTTCATTTTTGCTTTCCTCGAGTCCCCGAAAACACCCTTTCGCTTTCAATAAGCGTGCCAAACACGATTCCGCAACAGGAGTCGCAATTCCGCGAAAGGATCGTTCAAATTGTGCCTTGTCGGCAAGCAAAGCCGAAACGATTGCCCATTTTTTGGGCAATTATATACATGACAAAGCAACGCACAACCCCTATTGATTCGGCTGACAGGCCGGCGCTTCAGATTGAGATTACACCTGCGATGATTGAGCGCGGGGTTTCGTTTCTGCGAGATTCTGGATTGCTAATTCCCGAAGTCGAGCCACAAACTGGTCTTCTTGAGGTGGTGTTGGTTGATTTGTTTCGGATCGGACGCGGCGGTGAACCGCTCGGATTGTGAACCAAGTGATCGCGCGTGCCAGCAATGTGAAGTGCTCTCCGCGCTCTTCAATTTCTTCAGCGCTCAACAACGTTTCTCCGGTCACCCAAAGCTTTGTATGGGTTAGAAACGGTGCTACATGCGGGACACCGCCCCGGCTCCTGATTGAAAAGTGCGCGATGGGGTGACGCTTCTTTTTATAAGATGTTAAAAGTTGGGCTGACATGCGCCTCCACATTTCTGCTTCAACGCGGTCAACGTCCTCTCCCTCCATCAGATTAGAGACAACAGCCAGGCGGGTTTCAAGACTTATAATTGAGTCAAACATTGATGCAGCACGGTCTTTAGACGGCATATCCGCAATATTTTGAAAGAGCGAACAGAGGTGAAGCTCAACTGTTGACCACCTCGCCAACGCCATCCCGATTGCATTCATTAGCTTTGTGGTAGTAGGTTCATCATCCATGACTGACACCGATCAAAAACTAGAAGACGAAGTGTTGCGGAGGATGCTGGCGACCCCCCACAAACCGCACAAGTCGAAAGCCAATTCCGATGAAACTAAACATTCATCCCGGCGCGTTGCCGGAAAGGGCTAGGGCTGCACAGATGGGCATTATGATGGGTCTGTTAGGCCCTTTCCAATCCAGAATTGGGCGGCAAACTCACGAACTTCTGCCATTGCAGGCGCAAGATTCGCAGCGACGGACGCCGCCATCTCCTGCGAGCCAAGCGTCTCGAAGGACTCCATAATTGCGTCGTTGACCGTTTCAACCTCGTTGGGGCTAACGAGGCCACGATTAGCCATAATCCGCAAAACATGAATTGAAGCCCAAAGGCCAGCCATAGAAGCGGCGCGTTCAATGCTCATCATCCCCCCTTCTGAGTCGCGTTGTTGTGACAAGGTAGCGGAGGTTAGCCGCGAGTCCATCGCTTGCGTTTCTCGCCAATCTGGCGAGCGGGTTTGACCTTAACTGGCTTGGCTTTGACCAGCCCGCCGATAGGTGAGGCGCTTGCCTTCAATACCAAGCAAGGCAATGTCAGCGCGCTCTGTGTCGGTGTCCTTGCGGGTATTGTAACGGAAGTCGAATTCCGTTGTGTAGCGGTGCAGATGGGCCTCACTCAGATGATGATAGGTGCCGACAACGCCGCGCTTGAAAATGGAAAAGAAGTTTTCCGCTGTGTTGCTGTGAATGAGGCCATTGAGGCGGACATATTCACCAGCGCCATGATTGACGGCGCTATGGCCTTTGAACTCTTGGCCAACTGTTTTGTAGGCGCTGCTTTCGTCGGTCATCAACCAGCTTTCGCGGCTGGCATTGGTCACAAGAACGCCGCGAAGTGTTTTTGCTGTGACGTTGGCAACATGGAAGCTGCGAACCTGACCGCCACGCTCGACCAGTGAGACAACGGCTTGCTTGGTTGAAAGGCCGGGGCCGCGACCTGTGCGCTTGTTCTTGTGCTTGTTGCTGTCCTTGCCGCCAACATAGGTTTCGTCGGCTTCAACGAACTTGCCAGCGCCGCCAAGAGGATCGGAACCAGTCGCACCCTTCATGGCTTCGCGCAGGCGGTGGCACATGAACCAAGCGGTCTTGTAGGTTACGCCAAGCAGGCGGTGAATTTCATGGGCGCTCATGCCCTTCTTTGAGGCGCACAACAGATGGTTGGCGAGCAGCCACTTGTTGAGCGGAACCTTTGAGCGTTCAAACACGGTGCCGACTGTGACGGTATATTGCTCACGGCAATCGTTGCACTGGACCAGACCGGCGCGATGCTTCTTGCCCTCAAGGCGGGTTGCATTGAACGAACCACAATGAGGACAGAACGGACCTTCCGGCCAACGCAGGCTTTCAAGATGCTTGCGGGCGGCTGATTCGTCGGTGAAGCGAGGTGCGGTAATGTCCATGCACTTTCACTAGGATTTGTGCCCTGCTTTGTCAAGTATATAATTGCCATTTTTTGGGCAGATGAGCTTGCAAGCGGATGGATTTCCGGCGTCGCTGCGCTAAGGACTCGTCGCTCCTCCTGCCTGATGAGAGACCGTAACATGTTCGATTTCCAGCCCCGGTTAGAAGGCGCCCTGATTGCAATGCGGCCCATGGAAGAGGCCGATTTCGAACAGCTCTATGCTGTAGCGGCAGATCCGCTGATCTGGGCCATCCATCCGGTGCCCGAACGGGCCGAACGGGCCGTATTCCGCAGCTATGTCGATGATGCCTTTTCCGATCGCGGCGGGCTGGTCGCGATCGAGCGCTCGTCGGGGAAGATCGCCGGCTTCTCGCGCTATTCGCAGCGCTATGTCGGCGAAGAGGAGATCGAAATCGGCTGGACTTTCCTTGCGAGGGCGCTGTGGGGCGGGGACCATAATCGTGACATGAAGCGGATCATGCTGACGCATGCGCTTGCTCATTTTCCACGCGTGATCTTCCGGATCGCAGAGAGCAATCTGCGTTCGCGTCGCGCGATGGAAAAGATTGGCGGCGAAGCAATCCCCTGGGATGAAACCGTGACCGCCTTCGGGCGAGCGGTTCCCTATGTCGCCTATGCGATCACTCGCGAGCGCTTCGCCACTTCGTTCTGACGGGACAGCCGCTTCAGAGCCCCAGCACTTGCCGCGCGATGATTCCCCGCTGGATCTCGTTTGATCCACCGTAGATCGAGGCTGCGCGCCCGTTGAAGTAATGCGGTGCCGCGATCATCGCCGAGTTGCTGGTCAGCGCTGGCAGACCGCTACCCGGCTGGCGCGCCGCATGCTGGTCCGGCGCAGCATAATATCCTGCAACCTCGACAGCGAGTTCCTGGATACGCTGCTGCGTCTCCGTGCCCTGGATCTTCAGCATGGACGAGGCCGGACCCGGATTTCGCCCCGAAGCGATTGCTGCCATGACACCGAGTTCGACGGCTTCAATCGCTCCAATCTGCGCGGCCAGGATCGAAATCCTGCGCCGGAATTGCGGCTCCTCCAGTAACCCTGCTTCACGGGCTGCTGCCTTGAGCTTGCCGAGCGCCGCGTGGAGACCGGCGGCATAGGCAACCGCACGCTCGAACTCGAGCAGGTATTTGGCAACCGTCCAGCCCTGGTTCTCTTCGCCGAGCCGTCCGGATACGGGCACCCGCACATCTTCGAAAAAGACCTGGTTGAAGTCATGGTCGTTGGCGATCGAGACAATCGGCCGAACGCTGATCCCGGGCGTGGCCATGTCGAGCAGCAGGAAAGTTATGCCGGCCTGGCGCGGTCCTTCTCGGCTTGTGCGCACAAGACAGAACATCCGGTTCGCGAAATGCGCGTGCGTGGTCCAGATCTTGGACCCGTTGAGAACATAAAAGTCCCCGTCGCGATCCGCGCGCAGTGCAAGTGCAGCCAGGTCCGATCCCGCCTGCGGCTCCGAATAGCCCTGGCACCAATAATCTTCGCCCGAGAGAATGCGGGGAAGATAATGGGCCTTCTGCTCTTCTGTGCCGTAACGCATGATGCAGGGCGCGACCATCCGCAGACCCATTGGCGCGAGGCTTGGAGCTTCGGCGCGCGCACATTCGCTGGCAAAGATATAGCGCTCTGTCTCGTCCCAACCCGGCCCGCCATAATCCGCCGGCCAATGCGGCGCGACCCAGCCCCGTGTCGCAAGGATGCGTTGCCAGGCCAGCGTATGGGGCTTGTCGATGAAGACGCTCGTCGCCCGCTCCGACACTTCCCGCAGTTCAGCCGTCAGGTTTTCATCAAGCCATTGGCGGACCTCGGCGCGAAAAGCATCGTAGCGGGTAGCGTTCATTGACGGACCATAACAGCGCAGTCCCAGAAACTGCAACGGCCCGCTTGGGTTGCCGCCCTTGACCGCAGGGTTTTTTTAGGCCCCTGTGCCAGCATGAGCCGCCCCCCCTTGCCTCCTGCGATCAAGTTTGTCCTGGCGACGATGCTGGTCAATTCCATCGGCTTTGGCATCATCATTCCCTCCTTCCCGCAACTGATCATGTCGCTCGGTCATGTCCCGCTGTCGCGGGCAATTGCGATCGGAGGATGGCTGTCGCTGACCTATGCGCTGTTCCAGTTCCTCTTTGGTCCAGTGATGGGCAATCTGTCCGACCGCCTGGGCAGGCGGCCGGTTCTTCTGGGATCGCTGTTCGGATTCGCGGTCGATTTCCTCGTCATGGCCTTCGCGCCGAGCCTTGTCTGGCTGTTTGCGACGCGGATGCTGACGGGCATTTTCGGGGCGACCAACGGGCCGTCCCAGTCCGTGATTGCGGATGTCACCGGACCGGACGATCGTTCGCGGCTGTTCGGCTATATCAGCGCAGCCTTCGGAGTGGGGTTCGTGGCCGGACCAGCGCTCGGCGGGCTGCTTGCCGAATTCGATCCGCGACTGCCCTTCTATGCGGCAAGCGGCTTGGCGGCGGCAAACTTCGTCTACGGTGCATTCGCCCTGCCCGAAACACTGGTCAAGGAGAACCGTCGCGCGTTCGACTGGAAGCGCGCCAATCCCGTCGGGGCGCTCCTGACAGTGCGCAAACTGCCGGGGCTGCTCCCCATTTCTGTCGTCTATCTGGCCTGGCAATTGGCGAGCCTCATCTACCCCATGACCTGGTCCTATTTCACGATCGGGCGCTATGGCTGGTCCAATGCCATGATCGGCCTTTCACTGGCCCTTATGGGCGTCTCGATGGCGCTCACCCAGATCGTCTTTTCGTCCCGGATCATAGCCCGCTTCGGAGAGCGGCGGACCGCGACCCTTGGCATGCTCGGCGGTGCACTGGGCATGATCGGCTTTGCCGTCACCACGAACGGCTGGCTGGCCTTTGCGATGATGCCCTTCCTGGCCGTCCAGTCGCTGGTTCACCCCTGCCTGACCGCAATGATGTCACGGCGGGCAAATGCCACGAATCAGGGCGAGATCCAGGGCTTTGCGTCGAGCGTGATGGCCGTGGGGTCCGTCATCGCGCCGATGGTCTTCAATCCGGCCCTGTCCTGGTTCACCGGCCCCAAGGCACCGTTCCAATTCTATGGTATTGCCTTTGTCCTTGCTGCGCTCTTCGCGCTGGCCGGGCTGGTCATACTCCTTGCAATGGCTCCTGCCCAAAGGGCCGATCCGGCAATCGCGGACTAGGGCAGCGTCCGTCAGATCCCGCCGTCGATCGCCTCATGGCCGATGGCATCGAGCGCCGCTCCAAGGGCAGCCGCACAGGCATCGAGTGCGACCTGGTCCGTCGAACGGATCACGAAGTTTGACCCGACCTGCCCGTGCCGAAAGAAGGGATAGCTCCCGATCTGGCAGCCTTCATGCGCCTTTTCCGTGTTGCCCAGAAGCTCCGCAATCTCGCTTTCCGCAACCCAGCAACCGATCGTGCGCGACAGAAGCGGCAGCCCGCCCTCGAGTGTTCCGGTCAATGCATCGAGCATCCCGGCCGTAATGTGCGGAACGCCTGCCATGATGAAGATATTGCCATGCCGGATGCCCGGCGCGCCCGACATGCGATTGGGAATGAGTTCTGCACCATCGGGTACACGCGCCATGCGCAGGCGCGCTTCGGTGATCCCGCCACGGGCCTCATAATAACGGTGCAGCGCGGCGCTCGCTTCGGGATGAATGACAACACCGACCCCGAGGGCCGCAGCAATGGCATCAACCGTGATATCGTCATGTGTCGGCCCGATACCGCCAGTCGTGAAGAGATAATCGTTGCGCGCGCGCAGGATGTTGACCGCTTCGACGATGGCCTCCTGCACATCGGGCACGACCCGCACTTCGGTCAGTCTTATGCCCTGGATGTTCAGCCAGAGCGCGATCTGCGCAACATTCTTGTCCTGTGTGCGGCCAGAGAGAATTTCATCGCCAATGACGACAAGAGCGGCGGTCCAGATGCGTGTCGATGTCATGCTGGGTGCCATAGCGCGGAAGCGTGCAACAGCCAAATCATGCAAGGCTCGCAAAATGATGGCGCCGCTGTTATATAACCGCCATGACCGATTATCAGACCGTTGGCCTCGACACGCTCCACGCCCGTAATGGGGCCATCAAACTGCATGGACCCGAAGGGTTCGAAGGCATGCGCAAGGCTGGCCGCCTTTCCGCGCAGATCCTCGACGCGCTGGTGCCGCTGATCGTGCCCGGCATCACGACTGAAGAGATTGACTACACGGTGCGCCGGATGACGCTGGAGGCCGGAGCAATCCCGGCGACTCTTGGCTATCGCGGCTATACCCACAGCTGCTGCACCTCGATCAACCATGTCATCTGCCATGGCATTCCGGGCCCGAAGGTCCTGCGCGACGGCGATATCGTCAACGTCGACGTGACGAGCATCGTCGATGGCTGGCATGGCGATACCAATCGCACCTATCTGGTGGGAGACGTGCCGATCAAGGCGCGGCGCCTTGTCGAAGTGACCTATGAGGCCATGATGCTCGGCATCGAACAGGCGCGGCCGGGCAACCGGCTGGGCGATGTGGCCCATGCCATCCAGAGCTTTGCCGAAAAGCACCGCTATGGCGTCGTGCGCGATTTCTGCGGACACGGCATCGGCCGACTGTTCCACGACGCCCCCGAAGTCGTCCACGCCGGCAGGCCCGGCACCGGGCCGGAACTGCGCCCGGGCATGTTCTTCACCGTGGAGCCGATGATCAACATCGGCCGGCCGGACTGCAAGGTACTCGACGATGGCTGGACCGCCGTCACGCGGGACCGGTCGCTCTCGGCCCAGTTCGAACACTCGATCGGCATCACCGACGGCGCGCCGGAAATCTTTACCAAGAGCCCCGCCGGGCTGGACTGTCCCGTTTTCGGTTGAAGCCGGCGATCCACATTGCGCACACGGCTGGACCGCGACGAGTCGCGGATGCCTCCCACCTCGGTCCGAGACGATTGGTCACGGGAGGCTCACAGTCGCTGACTCTGTTGCATCGCACGCTATTGCCGCGCAGGCCATTTTTTTAGCACATCCTCCATTGCGAAGATCAGCTCACGACCGGCTTGCGCCTGCCCGTTCACATCTTCGGGGTCCGCTTCGAACAGCGCGCGCATGCGGTTCGCCATCTCCACACAGAGCGCGTAACGCTCCTCACCGATTTTCTTGCGAACGGCCTTCAGGCCCTCGTTGAGCACGCGAAATTCCGTTTCGATTGTACGAGGAAAGAACCCGAGGCTATCGGCAAAAGTGGGGGCAGCACCCGTCATGGACGTGAGCTGATCCAGAAGTTCGCCGACTGTCTCAGGAATATAAGGCTGGTAGCTGTCGAACATTGTCTTCTCCGCATCGCTGAACTGGAACATGAAGAGAACTTTGTATTGAACCATGGCTCGTGCTGCCTGCTGCGCATGAGGAGGTCGGATAACCTGTCTGGACGGGGCAAGCGGCGGCGGGCGGATTGGCCTCGAACCAGCCCTCACCGCGCCAACATCACCGTCCCGCGGTATTCAGCCTCACGGCGACCTGCAGCCCGCCAAGGGGCGATTTGCCGAGTGTCACGGTCCCGCCGTACAGCTCGACAAGGTCGCGCACGATGGCAAGGCCGAGACCGGAACCTGTAGCGCTGTCGGTCAGCTGCTCTCCGACGGTAAAGGCCTGTTCGTATAGCGCGGGATCGATCCCCTCGCCGTCATCATCGATCAGCAGGCGGACCACCGTTCCGTCGCGTTCCCAGCTTGCGATCACCCGCGACCGTGCCCATTTCGCTGCATTGTCGAGCAGGTTGGAGAGAATCTCTGCCAGGTCCGTGGCGTCGATCTGGACAGGCTGATCCGGGAAATCTCCGCAACAGAATGCGATATCGCGATCACCGTGCAGGCGGGACATGGCCGCAAGCACTGGTGTGATCGTTTCGCGCAGCGACGCGACCTGCCCGGGCGTCCGATCCACCGACGCCGCACGGGCACGGGCGAGGTGGTGCTCGATCTGCCGCTTCATCCGCTCGCTCTCGCGGATCAGCGTCGCCGCGCTGTCCGCATGCCCTTCGGCGGCAAGGCGCTCTGCCTCATCGAGGATGATGGTCAGCGGTGTCCTGAGCCCATGGGCCAGATTGCCGGCCTGCACCCGGGCCTTTTTGACGATTTCCGAATTGACCTCCAGCAGGTCGTTCAGGTCACTCACCAGAGGGGCGACTTCGGTCGGATAGTCACCCTGCATCACGGTCGTCCGTCCCGCCCGGACATCCGCAATCGCATCCGACATGCGCCGCAACGGTCGCAGGCCAAAGCCGATCTGCACAGCGCCTGTCGTCAGCACCACCAGCGCGGCGAGGGCTTCGAGAACCGCATCGCCGAAGTGCTGGCGCGCGACTTCGAGGCCCCGCTCAGCTATGCGTGGAACCTCCAGCGAT
>ERZ650309.553-NODE-553-length-18336-cov-5.521634_pt1 | contig 18336 bp, 11 predicted proteins | sample MGYA00376245_ERZ650309 | MGnify/ENA primary metagenome ERZ650309 (study PRJEB26733, sample SAMN07839294) | wastewater metagenome | biome: urban; feature: wastewater treatment plant; material: waste water | place: USA: North Carolina | collected 2016-04-26 ...
GATGCTGTGCGGTGCACGTGTGGAGGCCACCGACGCGGCGAAGGACGAAAGTTCCTGCCGTGGTGGAGCTTTGATCGTGAGCTGTGGACTCGTACAGGTCGTCATCTTTCTCGCGGCCGGAGCGACGACCACGCTGACCACCAAGGTGCTCCTCGGCGCGCTGGCCATGGTTCTGGGCTTCGCCGTCATCGGTATCCGCCGACGCTCGGGCGGCGAAGACCGGCAGCCGATTGTCTATCGCAGCTTCCTGATCGTTTTCGTGGCGGGCATCGCCACCAACGTCTTCACCCTTGTCGTGATCTACGTCCTGCAGCGCGTGCAGCTGTTCAGTTCCTACCGCGCGGCACTGTTTCTGTTGCCGATGGCGTTGGCTGCGGGCCTGCTACCGATCTCGACTTTCGGTCGACCCGGCAATGACGCCAAGAACACCCGGTTGGTCCGTTTGGGAGCGGGCTGCCTGGTCCTGGCCGGGGCGACTGTCGCGTTCGGTGCGCCGGTGCTCGTCAGCGCCACGGCCATGGGTAGTGCCATGGGTTTCCTGTGGAGTTCACTGGCGACGAATGTGCTGACCAACTCTGCTCGGGTCACGTTCGATTCGGCTGTATACCACTACCTTCGAGCGCTGGGTGCAGCCATCGGCGTATCCGTCGGCGCGGCCGCGATCGACGGCTTCGACATCCCGTCGGCGCTGTTCATGTTCGCTGCCGGGCTGATCACCGTGGCCGGTGTCGTTGCGTCCATCGCGGCGCAGCCCACGCGTATCGCGGTCAGCCGATGATCACCTTCGCCTGGCCACCTGGGCAGCTGACCCCTGACCCGCGACTGGCTTACAACGGCATCTCGAAAACCTATGTCCGCCAGGTGTTCGAGAGCCTCCTCGACGTCGATCCGGTGACCGCCGAACTTCGACCCTGGCTGGCCTCGGCATTTCGGCGTCCCGATCCGCTGACGGTCGAGGTGACGATCGCGTCCGGCCGATACTTCTCCGACGGCGTACCACTGACCGCCGACCTTGTCCGAAACAGCTTTCGCGACATCCTGACGGACCTCGCCGGAGCAACTCCCCTCCCCTCGGCCCTTGCCGCCCTGACCGGATTGTCCAGTGTCGAATCGCTCGGCGAAACAGTGATTTTCCGATTCGATCGCCACAATGCGGCGTTCCTGCGCAGCCTGGCCGGGGTGAACCTGGCAGTGAGCAAGCCGGCCGATGACGGGATGCGCGTCGGCACCGGGCCGTGGACGCCGGCCGACCACCGGTGCCTGACCAATGGCAGGCACCGACTGCAGTTCATGTCGGGCGACGGACCGGCCGAAGTCCGTGCCGGGGCCGCAGACGGCTTCGCGACCGCCGACATCCATAATCCAGGGATCAGTTACGGCTTGTGCCCCAACGTATCCCGAGGACCACTGTCAGATCCCCGCGTCCGTCGTGCGCTGGCGATGCTCATCGATCGGGAGCGACTGCGGCCGATCCTGGATTCGTGCGGATACACCGTGGCCGGTTCCGTACTTAGCCCGACGACGGTGGACTACCTCGACTGCTCCCTGGCGTACGACCCGACGGTAGCTCGGCACCTACTCGAAGGTTTGCGACTGGAAGTGGTGTTCAACAGCTCGTTCTCACCTGTGGACGCCGAACTGCTGTCCGCACTCGCCGATCAGTGGGCCGATCACGGAATCGAACTGGTGCGTCGTGACGTCGACTTCGGTCAGCTGAAGGCGCGCCAACAGAACCGAGACTACGATTTTCGTTTTTTCTATTACACCGCAATCGATCCCGATGCACTGCGGTTCCAGTTCGCAGTCGATCAGCGCAATGTGACGTGCCGGCCTCTGCGTGGTCGGCTCGACGAACTACTCGACAATCAACTGCACTGTCCGGACCCCGCTGCGCGCCGAAAGCTGGTGCACGACATCCAACGACTGATCATCGACACCGCCCTGTGGCTGCCCATCTGCAACGTGCGCACGGTCGTCAGTCACCAGTCGGACATCGTGCCCCGACTCGCCCTCGACGCCGAGGGCCTGGCGCGTTTCACCGATCTGTAGAAAGGCACCGACTGTGTCAGAACCCTCACCCATCATCATCGTCGGCGCGGGCCTCGGCGGCCTCGCCGCAGCAATTGCCCTGCACCACAACGGCTACGATGCCATCGTCGTCGACAAGACCCGCGAACTCGGCGAGGTCGGCGGCCCGCTCGGCATCTCCCCGCCAACCCTGCGACTGTTCCGCGAGTGGGGCATGCTCGACGAGTTCAACCAGATTTCCTCAGCAACAAGGTATTTCGAGACCCACAATCAGACCGGCCACGTCGAGTCGGTGACCGACTACGCCGCCACCCCTGAGGCCGGAGCCGAGCACGGGCGGTTCGGATACTCCGACGCCGAGCTGTCACCGCGCACCGTCCACCGCGCCGATCTGCATGCCCTGATGGTCTCGCACCTCGGACGGCACCGAATCCGACTGCGGCACCAACTAACTGGACTCACCGAAAACGACGACCATGTCGAGCTGACGTACGCTGACGGCGCCGTCCTGCGTGCCGGACTCGTCATCGGCGCCGACGGCCTACGCTCCACCGTGCGCAGGGTGTTCAGCGCTGACGAGATCAACTACTGCGGCTCGGTGATCTTCCGGGCCGTCAGCCCGGTGGACAGCCTGGGTAACCGTCCGAATGATCGCCTCCGATCGTGGCATTCGGCCGACTACGCCAAGCACGTCATCGCCATGCCGGTGCGCGGAGGCCGGCAGGTGGCGGTCGACGCGACGCTGGGGGTCGATGAGCCACCGCTGCATCTGTGGTCTGCACGAGCAAGTCTGGAAGCACTGGCGCGGCAATTCGATGAATTCGACCATGTCGTGGGCCGGCTCATCCGCAGTGCGACCGGTCCGGTGTACATGCACCCGGTCTATGACCGCGATCCCATCGAACGTTGGACCACGGCGCGCGTCGCGCTGCTCGGCGACGCCGCGCACCCCATGACCCCATTCGGCGGGCAAGGAGCAAATCAGGCCATCCAGGACGGAGCAGAACTTGCCCGCCGACTGGCTGATGCACGCGAGGGCGATATCGCCGGGGCGCTGCAGCGGTATCAAGCCACCCGAACCGAACAGACCGCCGAAATCCAGCGCTCGGCAAGGCAACTCGCGTCACGCCGAGCAACCGTCTCCGTTCGGCTGTCGGAGATACTCGTCGACGGTCGATAGGAGAACAGACTGCACTGCGCTGGGCACCGCACGAACTGCAGAGCCTGCGCCGATTGACACCCGGTTCGTGGGAAGATGCCGCATGACCATCAAGCTCGACACTCTGGACGCCGCGCTGCTCTCGGAGCTGGCCGCCGATCCGCGGACGCCGATTCTCGAGTTGGCATCACGGCTGAAGGTCGCCCGGAACACGGTCCAGGCTCGGATGAAGCGGCTGGAGGATTCCGGTCTGGTGCGCGGCTACCCACCGAACATCAATCTGTCTGAACTCGGATTCGCGGTTCACGCACTGGTCTTCATCGAGACCGACCAGACCAAGATGAACGCCATCATTGAGGCGCTACGCGGTGTCCCCCACGTCCTGGAAGTTCATGCGACGACCGGGCGGGCGGATCTGCTGGTGCGGATCGCCGCCCAGACCCAGGAAGAACTGCTCAGCGTGATTCAGCAGGTGCACCGGATCGACGGGGTGAAGCACTCCGAGACCATGCTCGCGATGGCCACTCCGGTCGAATACCGATCAATGCCGCTCGTGCACCACGTCACCCAACACCGAACAAAATGATGCGTGCGTCACAGTGAGTCACGTCACAATTGAGCAGTTTGATCAATATTTCCGCTGACTATTGACGCAGATCACCCACAGGGGCAGATTTCGCTGCACCGATTGCTATTAGTTCGCGCTTTACAGCTGGCGATCTGGATGGCAGAAAGTGTGGAGGTTGTCAGTGACCAGCGTTTTGTCCCGATCCGAACTCACCACGGCGGAACCCGCCGCGCCCTACGACCTCGACGACCGGTACCGCGCCGGTGCCGGTCCGGTGCTGTTGACCGGCGTGCAGGCCATCGCACGGATGATGGTCGAGCAGCACGTCCGTGATCTGCGCGCCGGCCGCCGTATCGCAACGTTCGTCTCGGGCTATCAGGGCAGCCCCTTGGGCGGCGTGGACAAGATGCTGCTGGGCATGCCGAGCGTGCTGACCGAGCACGACGTCGTCTTCACGCCCGGCTTCAACGAGGAACTCGCCGCCACCTCGGTGTGGGGTAGCCAGACCGACCTCCCCGCCGGAAAGGCCACCCACGACGGCGTCATCGGCGTCTGGTACGGCAAGGGCCCGGGCGTCGACCGCGCGACTGACGCATTGCGGCACGCCAACATGTACGGGGTGAATCCCCGCGGCGGTGTGCTGCTTCTCGTGGGTGACGACCCGGCATCCAAGTCGTCGACCGTGCCTGCCGTCAGCGAGCGCACGCTCGCCACGCTGGGCATCCCAGTTCTGTTCCCGCGCAACGCCGAAGAGATCATCACGATGGGCATGCAGGGCGTTGCACTCTCGCGCGCCTCCGGCTGTGTCGTCGCGATGAAGATCGTCGCCGACGTCGCTGACGGCGCCTGGACCGTCGACGCCGACGTGGCCGACCTCTCGATCACCACACCCGAAATCCTCTGGGATGGAAAGCCGTTCACCTACCTCCAGCGGCCCATGGCCGCCCCGGCCGACAGCCTCCTCGCCGAAGCCGACCTGTATGGTCCGCGCTGGGCCACCGTCCGCGCCTTCGGCGATAGCAACACCCTCGATGTTCTCGAGGTAGACCCGGCCCGCGCCAAGATCGGCATCGCCGCGACCGGCACGACGTTCGACGCGGTGCGTCAGGCGCTGCTCGACCTCGGCGTCGACGACGCCGGCCTGCACCGTGCGGGAATTCGACTGCTGCGCATCGGAATGCCGTACCCCGTCGGCCAACAGGCGGTCCGGCAATTCGCCCGCGGTCTCGAGCAGGTCATCGTGGTCGAAGACAAGACGGCATTCATCGAGACTCAGATCCGCGAGATCCTTTACGGCACTGCCGATGCCCCGCAGATCATCGGCAAGCACGACGCTGCGGGCGCCCCGCTGTTCCCGCTCGGCGGTGAGCTGACCGCCGCCCGCGTGCTCGCGCCGCTGCGGCGCGTACTGCGCGACCACGTCGAACTGAAGCGCACGCCGCCCCCACCGCTGTCGCTGGAAGTGTTGTCCGCCAAGCGAACCGCGTATTTCTGCAGCGGCTGCCCGCACAACCGCTCCACCGCGATCCCCGAGGGCTCGATCGGCGGCGGCGGCATCGGCTGCCACACGCTGGTCACCATGTCAGGACGCAGCGACAGCGCCGTTGTGGGTTTGACCCAGATGGGCGGCGAGGGCAGCCAGTGGATCGGGCAGGCCCCGTTCACCGATGTCCCGCACCTGTTCCAGAACGTCGGCGACGGCACGTTCTTCCACTCCGGGCAGCTCGCGGTGCAGGCGTGCATCGCCGCCGGGGTCAACATCACCTACAAGCTGCTCTACAACGAGGTCGTCGCCATGACCGGCGCGCAGGACGTCGAGGGTGGACTTGGCGTCGCGGGACTCACGCACAAACTGACCACCGAGGGTGTCAAGCAGATCATCATCTGCGCCGACGAACCCAAGCGGCACAACAAGAAATCCCTCGCGAAGGGCACGCTGCTGTGGCACCGTGACCGATTAGACGAAGCGCAGAAGATGTTGCGCGACATCCCGGGCGTCACGGTCCTCATCTACGATCAGCACTGCGCTGCCGATGCGCGTCGTCAGCGCAAGCGCGGCACCCTGCCCACCCGCAACACCCGCGTCGTGATCAATGAGGCCGTGTGCGAGGGCTGCGGCGACTGCGGCACCAAGTCGAACTGCTTGTCCGTGCAGCCGGTCGACACCGAGTTCGGTCGCAAGACCCGCATCGACCAGACCTCGTGCAACACCGATTACACGTGCCTCGACGGCGACTGCCCGTCGTTCGTGACGGTCGAGCTGACACCGGAGAAGAAGGGCCGCAAGGCATCCCGGCGTCCAATCGCTGCTCCGCCGCGGGTGGCGGACCCGGGTCTCAGCGCCCCGACCGGCACCCAGAATGTGCTGCTGGCCGGCATCGGCGGCACCGGCATCGTCACGGTCAACCAGGTGTTGGCCACCGCCGCCCTGCGCGCGGGCTACGAGGTGGAGAGCCTCGACCAGATCGGCCTGAGCCAGAAGGCCGGACCCGTCGTGTCGCACCTGCGGTTCTCGACCGGCGCGCTCGAGCCGTCCAACCGGCTCACCTCCGGCAGCGCCGACTGCATCATCGCGATCGACCTGCTGACCGCGACCGACAACCGGAACCTGGCCTACGGCAGCGCCGAGCGCACCATCGCGGTCGCATCGACGAGCCAGACCCCGACCGGTGACATGGTGTACGACAAGTCCGTCGCGTACCCGGAGACCCAGTCACTGCTCGACCGACTCACGGTGACAACGCGGGCCCTGACCCACTTCGACGCGCTCGCTGCGGCGCAGGCCCTGTTCGGCAACACCGCCGCGGCCAACTTCCTCGTCGTCGGCGCCGCCTTCCAGAGCGGCGGACTGCGCCTGCCCGAGGCCAGCATCGAGGAAGCCATCGGCATCAACGGTGTCGCGGTCGCCGCCAATGTCGCGGCCTTCCGCTGGGGCCGCGTCGCGGTCGCCGATCCGGCCGCGTTCGCCGCTGCAGTGGACGCGGCACGGCCGAAGGCCGCACCGGCGGTCGCGAGCCCGGAGCTGTTGGCGGGCAGCATGTTCGACGGCGAGGTCCGCCGATTGGTCGAACTGCGGGCCGGCGACCTGGTGCGGTATCAGAACGCGAAAGTCGCCCGGCGCTACATCGATACAGTCGAGTCGATCTGGCAGGCCGAGCGCGCTGTCACCGACAGCACCGCGTTCAGCGAGGCCGTCGCGCGTGGACTGCACAAATTCACCGCGTACAAGGACGAGTACGAAGTCGCGCGACTGTTGGTCGACCCGGCCTTCCTCGCCGACGTGCAGGCGCAGGTACCCGGCGGCGAAAACCTCACCTACCGTTTGCATCCACCCGCGCTGCGTGCGATGGGCCGGGCGAAGAAGGTCGGTTTCGGACCGAAATCGCATGGGGCACTGAAGCTGCTGGCCAAGGCCAAGGTCCTGCGCGGCACCAAGCTCGACCCGTTCGGCTACACCCACGTCCGGAAAATGGAGCGCCAGTTGCTCTCTCACTACACCGAGATGGTGCGCCGGCTAGCCACCGAGCTGACCGCCGAGAACTACGCGATCGCCGTCGAGGCAGCAGCACTGCCTGACATCGTTCGCGGCTACGAGGACGTCAAGCTCGGCAACGTGCAGCAGTACTGGGCGCGCGTGCGCGACCTTGGTGTCACGGTCTGACCGGCCACCACCCCCAACTGTCCTGCCGCCACACATGCGGCAGTGGCATCCACGCCGCCAAACATGCGGCACCAGAAAGGAATCTGTAGTGACAGCTGTGTCTACGCCCGCCGGAGTCTTCGGCCGGTCACATATGTTGAGCACCCGAAGCCACGAGCAGGTGGTGTTCTGCGAGGACGCCGAGTCCGGTCTGAAGGCGATCATCGCCATCCATTCGACCGCGCTGGGCCCGGCCCTCGGCGGTTGCCGCATGTACCCGTACGCCGACGAATTCGACGCACTCGAGGACGTTCTGCGCTTGTCGTGGGGTATGTCGTACAAGGCCGCGGCAGCCGGGGTGAACCTGGGCGGCGGGAAGTCGGTCATCATCGGCGATCCCACCAGCGACAAGAGCGAAGCACTGTTCGCGGCCTTCGCGCGGTACGTGAACACTCTGGGCGGGCGGTACGTCACCGCGGGCGACGTGGGCACCAACACCGACGACCTCGACCTCATGGGCAAGTACACCCCACACGTGACGGGCCGCAGTACCGGGGCCGGCGGCTCGGGTGACAGCGCCCGCCTGACCGCGCTCGGCGTATTCAACGCCATGCGGGCGGGCGCCGAATCAGTCTGGGGCGCGCCGACACTGGCGGGACGGACGGTCGGCGTCGAGGGCGTCGGCAAGGTAGGCCGCGAATTGATCGCACTACTGCTCGCCGACGGGGCGGACGTGTATGCAACCGATGTGAATGATTCTGCGTTGCAACGGATCTCCGGTGAATACCCCGCGGTGCGTCTGCTGAGTTCGGTTGCCGACGCACCGGTCGATGTCTATGCGCCGTGTGCCCTCGGGGCAACGCTGACGCCGCTGAGCGCGGAAACCATTGAGGCGAAACTGATCTGCGGCGCTGCGAACAACCAGCTCGCGACACCCGATGTGGAGTTGTTGCTCGACCGTCGCGGGATCACCTGGGTGCCGGACTTCGTCGCCAACGCCGGTGGCCTCATCCAGGTCGCCGGTGAGCTGCACGGCGCCGACCGAGCCACCGTCGAATCCGATGTGACCCGCATCTTCGACCGGTGCCGCGACATCATCGCCACGGCACGCGAGGCGGGCATCACCGTCGGCGCCGCCGCCAACCTGTTCGCCGAACAGCGGCTCGACGGGGCCATCTGATGCGCGCCGGCGGCGGGCTGTTCCGCACCAAGTCGATCGAGCGGTCGATCCGGGACACCGACGAACCGGATTCGAAGCTCCGCAAAGACCTGACGGCAAGGGATCTCACTGTTTTCGGCGTCGCTGTCGTGATCGGCGCCGGCATCTTCACCCTCACCGCTCAGACCGCAGGCAACATGGCAGGGCCGGCCGTGTCGGTCGCCTTCGTCATCGCGGCGATCACGTGCGGGCTCACCGCATTGTGCTACGCGGAGTTCGCCTCGACCGTGCCCGTCGCCGGCAGCGCCTACACCTACGCCTATGCCACCTTCGGTGAGTTGGTCGCGTGGATCATCGGCTGGGATCTCATTCTGGAATTCGCACTGGCGGTATCCGTTGTCGCCAAAGGCTGGTCGCAATATCTCGGTGAAGTACTCGGCGGGACGATATCGCCGGTGGCGCACTTCGGGTCGGTCACATTCGACTGGGGTGCGGTACTGATCATCGCGATCGTCGGGTTCCTGCTGGCAACCGGGACCAAGTTGTCGTCACGCGTGTCTGCCGTGGCTGTGGCGATCAAGCTCGCGGTGATCGTACTGATCCTGGTCGTCGGTGCCGGCTACTTCAAAACCTCGAACCTCACACCCTTCATACCGGCCGCACAGCCGTCCGCGAAAGCCGAAGGCGTACACCAGTCAATGCTGGCCTGGCTCACCGGAACCGGCGGCACCAGCTTCGGATGGCTCGGCCTGCTGACAGCGGCCAGCATCGCGTTCTTCGCGTTCATCGGCTTCGACGTGGTCGCCACCGCCGCCGAGGAAACCCGCAATCCGCAGCGCGATGTACCGCGCGGCATCTTCGGCGCGCTGGCCATCGTCACCGTCTGCTACGTCGCCGTGTCCTTCGTCCTCACCGGCATGGTCTCCTACAAGGACCTGCAGGGAGAAAACGCCACCCTCGCAACCGCATTCGCACTCCACGGTGATACGTGGGCAAAGAACATCATCTCCATCGGCGCGCTGGCGGGCTTGTCGACCGTCGTCATGGTGATGTTCCTCGGGCAGACCCGGATCCTGTTCGCGATGTCCCGCGACGGCCTGCTCCCCCGCCGCCTCGCGCACACCGGCAAGCGCGGCACACCCGTGCAACTCACGGCCATCGTCGGCGTGGTCTGCGCAGTGCTCGCGGGGTTCGTCGACTTCGGCACGCTCGCGGGAATGGTCAACATCGGCACACTCGTGGCATTCATTCTCGTGGCGATCGGCGTGCCCGTTCTGCGTCGCACCCGGCCAGATCTCAAGCGCGGCTTCCGGGTGCCCTTCGTGCCCGTGGTCCCGATCCTGGCCGCGGGGTCATGTCTGTGGCTGATGCTCAACCTGGAGCTCGAAACCTGGCTGCGGTTCGTGATCTGGATGGCCGTCGGTGCAGTCCTCTACTTCGCGTACGGCCGGTCCCACTCGAAGATGGCCCAGCCACGTCGGCCGCTGGCCGCAGACCTCACTCCTCCGGTGACAGTGCCGGCCTGAGGTCTTCGCAAGCCCAATGGAAAGTGGCCCCCGGAGAATTCTCCGGGGGCCACTTTCGCTAGTAGCGGGGACAGGATTCGAACCTGCGACCTCTGGGTTATGAGCCCAGCGAGCTACCGAGCTGCTCCACCCCGCGTCGGTAAACACAACATTACCGAAGGCTCCCATTTGCACCAAATCGAGTGCTCAGCACCGGTTTTTGGCCCTCACCGCCCATATTCACCAGACGCAAAAAACCCCCACTCTCCGGTGAGATCGGGGGTTTTCACGCGCCTGGCGGGACGACCGGGCTACTTGGTCTCGCGGTACTTGTTCATCGCATCGTCGAGCTTCTGCAGCGCGGCACCGTACTGCGCGAAATTGCCACTCTGCTGCGCCTGATGGACCGCGTCCATCGCGGTGTTGATGTCCTGTAGCGCAGCTGATTTCGCCGGCGACAGCGTCTCAGGCGGGCCGCCCGGTATCGGTACCGCAACGGCAGGCACCGGAACCGGAGCAGCCGGCGGTGTCGCGCCGAGAACCGCCGCCGGCGGCGAACCACCGGCCGGCAGGTCCGTCGGAGCCGGCCCGGTCGCGGTGGCACCCGCACCAGGCCCGAAGATGCCGTTGAGGGCATCACGGACGGTCGGGCCGTAGCCGACCTTGTCGTTGTACATCATCGCCACGCGGATCAACCGCGGGTACGACGACGAGGCATCCCCTGTTCCTGGCGAGGCATACACCGGCGACACGTACAACAGGCCGCCTTGACCGACCGGCAGGGTCAACAGGTTGCCCCACCTGATGCGGTTCTGGTTATCCCGGCCGATCACACCGAGGTCCTGACTGACCGCCGTATCGGTGCTGATCGCGTTGAACGCCAGCTTGGGTCCGTTGACCTGCCCTGGGATGGTCAGCACCGTGATCTTGCCGTAGGTGGCCGGGTCCGAACTGGCGCTGATGTACGCCGCCAGGAAGTCCCGCCGGAACCGGTTCATCGCGGTGGTCAGCTGGAAGGAAGCCGAATCACCGCCGGTAGCAAGATCTTTGGCGACGATGTAGTACGGCGGCTGATAGCTGCTGGCTGTGGGGTTCGGGTCCAGCGGCACGTCCCAGAAATCCGAGGTCGAGAAGAACGTGACCGGATCGTCAACGTGGTAGCGAGCCAACAGCATTCGCTGCACCTTGAACAGATCTTCCGGATAGCGAAGGTGCGCAGCCAGATCCGGGGTGATCGCCGACTTCGGCTTCACCGTGCCCGGGAAAACCTGCATCCATGCGTGGAGCACGGGGTCGTGCTCGTCCTGCTCGTACAAGCTCACCGTGCCGTCGTAGGCATCGACAGTGGCCTTCACCGAGTTCCTGATGTAGGACACCTGCTTGTCCGGCAACATCCGGTTGACCGCAACCTCATTGGAGTCCGCCGTCGCACTCGACAACGACGTCGACTCCGAGTACGGGTAGTTCTCCAGCGTCGTGTAACCGTCGACGATCCACACCATGCGCTTGTTCACGATCGCCGGGTACACCGTCGAATCCGTGGTCAGCCACGGCGCGACAGCCTCGACACGCTTGGCCGGGTCACGGTTGAACAGGATCTTGCTGTTCGGCCCGATCACGTTGGAGAACAAGAAGTTCCGCTCGGTGAACTTGGCCGCGAACAGGGTCCTGTCCAGCCAATTACCCAGCGCCACCCCACCGGCTCCGGCATAGGTGTAGTTCTTGGTCTCGGTGTTGGTCTCGTAGTCGTACTCACGATCGGCGCCGTTGTGCCCGACGATCGCGTAGTCGTTGGCGGTGTTCGCGATCACCGGACCGAAGTAGATCCGCGGCTGGTCCAGGGTCGCCGGCCCGGGCGAGACCGGAGCCCCATTCGGACCCACCACGCTGGCCAGGAATTCCGGATAACCGCCATTTTGGTTGGGGTCGTTGGCAATACCGCGAACGGTGTTGGCTGGAGACGCGATGAATCCGTTGCCGTGCGTGTACACGGTGTGCCGGTTGATCCAGTCACGCTGGTTGTCGATCAGCCGGTCAGGGTTGAGTTCCCTTGCCGCGACGACAAAGTCGCGCAGCTTGCCGTCGGGACCGTCGTAACGGTCGATCGAGAGCTGATCAGGGAAGCTGTAGAAGTTCTTGCCCTGCTGGAACTGGGTGAACGCCGGACCGACGATGGTCGGGTCGAGCAGCCGGATGTTCGACGTGGTCGCCCGGTCGGAGGCAACCTGCTGCGCCGACGTCGGCGCGTTGCCACCGTAATCGCGATACGTCACCGAAGAATCGGTGAGCCCATAGGCCTGACGCGTCGCCCCGATGCTGCGACTGATGTAGTCGCGCTCCTTCTGCGCGGCATTGGGTTTGACGCTGAACTGTTCGACGACCATGGGCCAGCCGGCGCCGATGATCACCGAACTCAGGAGCAACAACACCAGGCCGATCGCCGGAATTCGCAGATCGCGCAATACAAGTGCGGAGAACACCGCAGCAGCACAGATCAGGGCGATGGCCATCAAGATGAGCTTGGCCGGCAGCACGGCATTGATGTCGGTGTAGCCCGCACCGGTGAACGGCTTGCCGCCACGGGTATGGCTCAGCAACTCATAGCGATCGAACCAGTAGGCAATTGCCTTGAGCAGCACCAAGGTTCCGACCAGCGACACCAACTGGATGCGCGCCGCACGGCTGACCGCACCCGTGCGCCCCGACAGCCGGATGCCCCCGAAGACGTAGTGGCCCAACACATTGCCGACCAACGCCAGGAACACCGCGACGAACAGGTAACTGAGCACCAACCGGTAGAACGGCAGATCGAAGGCGTAGAAACCGAGGTCTTTGCCGAATTCCGGATCGGTGATGCCGAAGGTGCCGCCGTGCAGGAACAGCTGCACGCGGACCCAGTAGGTCTGAGCCACGAAACCCGCCAGCAGCCCGATGAAGACGGGTACGCCCACCGAGAACAGGCGCAGCCGCGCCAGCACAGTGGTGCGGTAGCGCGCGACCGGATCATTGGGTCCCGACGTCGGCACGAACACCGGACGCGAGCGGTAGGCCAACGCCAGCGCTCCGAATACCACGGCGCCGATGAACACCGCGGCGACCACGAACACCGCGATGCGGGTCAACACCACGGTGTTGAACACCGAGCGGTAGCCCAGTTCGCCGAACCACAGCCAGTCGACGTACGCATCGATCAACCGCGGGCCTACCAACAACAACCCGACGATTACCAGTGCAACACCGACCACGATCCGGCTACGTCGCGTCAGCTTCGGCATCCTTGCCGAGGGCCGCATACCCACTCGTTAGCTCCTTGATTCGTCATGCCAACTTGCGTCACAAACTCTACGCACAGGTTCCGCGCCTGCACGCTCAACAATGTGGCGGTTCGCCACCGGCGGAAAGCGTGTGTAGTGCATCGACTGCACCGGCCAAGGTGTCGACCTTGACCAACCGCAGACCGTCCTGATGCGCTGCCGCGGCTTCAGTGCAGTTGCCCGCAGGCACCAGGAACACCGTCGCGCCGGCTTCCCGGGCGGCCAGCATCTTGTGGGCGATCCCGCCGATCGGCCCGACCTTGCCGTCCGATCCGATGGTTCCCGTACCGGCGACGAACTTGCCGTTGTTCAGATCGCCCGTGGTGAGCTTGTCGACCACGGCCAGGCTGAACATCAGCCCAGCCGACGGGCCGCCGATGTTGGCCAGGTTGAAATCGACGGTGAACGGAGCCCAGGGCGCGTTGAGCACTCCGGTGCCCAGGTAGCCGTATTCGCGGTCCTTGTTGCTGCCCAAGGTGATCGTGGTGGTCCCGATCGGCTGGTTCTTGCGGCGGTAGTCGATCACGACCTCATCGCCCGGCTTGGTCTTCTTCAGCAGATCGGTGAACTGTGCGACATCGGCAACCTCGACACCGTTGACCAAGTCGATGGCATCGCCGGGCTGCAGCTTGCCCGCGGAAGGACCGTTGTCGGCCACCGATTCGACCGTCACGGCCTTCGGATATTTCAGGTAGTCCAGCGCGGCGAACTCGGCGTCTTTCTCCGAGTTCTTGAAGTCCGTGTTGTTGGCCTTCTCGACGTCGGACTTGGACTTGTTCGGTGGGTACACCAGGTCACGCGGAACCATCTGCTCACGACCCGATGCCCACAAGGCCAAGGCCTGGCCCAGCGTGAGCCCGTCACTCTGGGCGACGGTGGTCATGTTCAGATTGCCGGACGTCGGCTTCACCGGGGTGCCCTTGATGTCGACGACCTGTTTGCCGTCCACCTCACCAAGCGTGTTGAACGTTGGACCCGGGCCCAATGCGACGTACGGCACGGTGACTGCCGACATCAGCACACCGAACGCGATGATCGGCACTATCGCGACGATCAACGTCAGAATCCGCCTGTTCACACCGCCCACAGTAGGGCTCGCGGGTCGGTTCACTCTCAGCGTGACCCGCCAAGACACCTGGGCGCAGTCCTAGCAGTACCGTTGACGGTATGGCTGACCTGCCCTTCGGCTTCTCGACCGGTGACGACCCCGACCGCGACAAGGCTAAAAAAGACCCAGACCCGGGACAATCCAACCCATTTGGGTTCGGCGCCGGCGCCGGCGGCTTCGACATGGCCAACCTGGGCCAGATGTTCACCAAGCTCGGTGAGATCTTCAGCGGCGCGGGATCGCCGATGGCCGGTGGCCAGGGCGGCGGCCCGGTCAACTACGACCTGGCCCGCCAGTTGGCGTCCAGCTCGATCGGTTTCGTCAAGCCGATCCCGGAGCAGACCAGTGGCGCCATCTCGGACGCCGTACGACTGGCCGAGACCTGGCTCGACGGCGTCACCCCGTTGCCTGCCGGCACCACCAAGGCCGTCGCCTGGTCCCCCAGCGACTGGGTCGACAACACGCTCGGGACATGGAAGCGGCTGTGTGATCCCGTCGCCGAGCAGCTCTCGACGGTGTGGGTCTCGGCGTTGCCCGAAGAAGCCAAGGCCATGGCCGGGCCCCTGTTGTCGATGATGTCGCAGATGAGCGGCATGGCGTTCGGGTCCCAGCTGGGCCAGGCGCTGGGCACGCTGTCCAAGGAGGTACTGACCTCTACCGATATCGGCCTGCCCTTGGGTCCGTCGGGGGTGGCAGCCCTGATGCCCGAAGCGATCGATGCCTTCGGTGAGGGCCTGGAGCAGCCCCGTAGCGAGGTCCTGACGTTCCTGGCTGCGCGCGAAGCCGCGCATCACCGCTTGTTCAGTCACGTGCCGTGGCTCTCGAGCCAGCTGCTCAACGCCGTCGAGGCATTCGCCAAGGGCATGAAAGTCGACATCAGCGGGATCGAGGAACTCGCGCAGGGTCTTGACCCGATGACCCTCGGTAACCCCGAAGCGATGGAAAAGCTGATGAGCCAGGGCATGTTCGAGCCCAAGGCCACCCCCGAGCAGACCGCCGCGCTCGAACGGCTGGAAACGCTGCTGGCCCTCATCGAAGGCTGGGTGCAGACCGTCGTCACCGCTGCCCTCGGAGACCGGCTGCCCGGCACCTCGGCACTGAGCGAGACGTTGCGTCGCCGGCGCGCCACGGGCGGCCCGGCCGAACAGACCTTCGCCACGCTCGTCGGGCTGGAACTGCGGCCACGCAAGATGCGCGAGGCGGCTGTGCTGTGGGAGCGGCTGACCGAAGCCGTCGGCGCCGACCAGCGCGATGCCGTCTGGCAACACCCCGACCTCCTGCCGGGTGCCTCTGACCTCGACGAGCCGGCCGCCTTCATCGACCGAGCACTCGGCGGCGACACCAGTGACATCGATCAGGCGATCGCCGACCTGGAGAAAGACCTGCGCGCGGGGAACGACGACAAGCCGTCAGACGGGCCTGTGGATAACTAATTCGCCACATCGGCGAACCCTTGGCACAGTCGGAACATGCTGTGCCACACGCTCAATCCCGCGATGCCGGTCCTCTTACGGCCCGACGGCACGGTCCAGGTGGGCTGGGACCCGCGTCGAGCCGTGGTGGTGCGACCGCCGGACGGGTTGTCCGCGGGAGCACTCGCTGAGCTGCTCCGCGCGATGCAGGACGGCGTCGATACCGATGAACTGGACGCCCTGGCGTCCGCGCGCGGCCTGGCCGATGTCGCGATACTGACCTCTGCGCTGAGTACCGCGGGCCTGCTGCATACCGTGCCGCCGACGCGCGCGCAGCGAAGTCCGGCGATCCGCATCCACGGCCGCGGCCCGTTGTCCGATCTGCTGGCGAGCGCGCTGCGCCATTCCGACACCAAGGTCGTCACGAGCCGGCTCGGCCATGTGGCCGTGGCCGCGGCGACCGATCTGGTGGTGCTGTCCGACTTCCTGGTCGCCGATCCGCGGCTGGTTCGCGATCTACAGACGGCCCGGGTGCCGCATCTGCCGGTACGGATTCGCGACGGCATCGGGTTGATCGGACCCCTGGTACTCCCCGGCGTGACCAGCTGCTTGAACTGCGCCGATCTGCACCGGGGTGACCGCGACGCAGCCTGGCCGGCCGTCGCGACACAACTGCAGGGGGCGGTCGGGACGGCCGACCGCGCGACGGTGCTCGCCACCGCAGCGGTGGCACTCGATCAGATCACCCGCGTGATCGACGCGATCCGCGGCAATCTCCGCGGCAACGAGCCGCCGTCCACCCTCGACGCGACCCTTGAGTTCGACATCGCCACACGGACTACGGTCGTCCGACGGTGGACCCGGCACCCGCTCTGCGCCTGCGCGTGACAACGATCGTTGCCACTTCGTTTCCTCGCCCGCGCCGGTGTCATGGATGATGGTGCTGTGACGGATATCAAGCGCGGCGGCGTCGCGCGGAATGCCAAGCTCGCAGGGCTGGCCGGCGGCATGGCCGGGCGCGCAGCACTGGGCCTGGGCAAGCGGTTGGCGGGCAAGTCGAAAGACGAAGTCACCGCCGAACTGATGGACAAAGCGGCCAACCAACTGTTCACCGTGCTCGGTGAACTCAAGGGCGGCGCAATGAAAGTCGGCCAGGCACTGTCGGTGATGGAAGCGGCGATCCCCGAGCAATACGGCAAGCCGTACCGCGAAGCGCTGACCAAGCTGCAGAAGGACGCTCCCCCGCTGGCGGCAGCGAAAGTTCACCGCGTCCTCGATGCGCAGCTCGGCACCAAGTGGCGTGATCGGTTCACCTCGTTCGAGGACACCCCTGTCGCGTCGGCGAGCATCGGCCAGGTCCACAAAGCGGTCTGGTCCGACGGCCGCGAGGTGGCCGTCAAGATCCAGTACCCCGGCGCTGACGAAGCACTGCGTGCCGACCTCAAGACCATCCAGCGGCTGGTCGGGGTCTTCAAGCAGCTCGCCCCTGGTGCCGATATCCAGGGCGTCGTCGATGAACTGATCGAACGCACCGAGATGGAGCTCGACTACCGGTTGGAGGCCGACAACCAGCGTGCGTTCGCCAAGGCCTACGCCGGTCATCCCCATTTCAAGGTGCCGGGCATCGTCGCCAGCGCACCGAAAGTGGTGATCGCCGAGTGGATGGACGGCATCCCGATGTCGGCGATCATCCGCGAGGGCACCGCCGAACAGCGCGACCTGATGGGCACCCGACTCTATGAGCTGACCTGGGACGCACCGTCACGGCTGCAGATCATGCACGGAGACACCCATCCCGGAAACTTCATGCTGCTGCCCGATGGCCGCATGGGCGTCATCGACTTCGGCGCGGTGGCTCCGCTACCGGGCGGTCTGCCGCCGGCACTGGGTCGGATGACCGCGCTGGCCCGGGACAAGAACTACGACGAGCTGCTACCGACGATGGTCGAAGCGGGATTCCTGCAGAGCGGTGAGAACGTCTCGATACCGGAGATCGACGACATGCTGCGGCAGTACGTCGAGCCGATCGAGGTCGACGTCTTCCATTTCACCCGTCGTTGGATTCAGCGGATGGCGGCCGGTCAGATGGACAACACGGTCGCCCAGATCAAGACCGCCCGCCAATTGGATCTGCCACCGAGCCTGGCCATTCCCCTGCGGGTCATCGCGTCGACGGTAGCGATCTGCTGCCAGCTCGATGCCCACGTCCCCGTGAAAGCCCTTGCGCTGGAATTGGTTCCAGGCTTCACCGCTTAGATGTAGTAACTCCGCGAGCGTGCGGGTCTGGTGTGGACCCGCACGCTCGCGGAGTTGGTCAGGCAGCGACCGGGGTCTTACGCGGACGGCCACGCGGCCGCTTACGTGCAACGACGTTCCCGCGCTCGAGGATCTCGCCACCCCAAACACCCCACGGCTCTTGACGTTCCAGTGCGGCGACGAGGCA
>ERZ650309.557-NODE-557-length-18289-cov-4.664802_pt1 | contig 18289 bp, 19 predicted proteins | sample MGYA00376245_ERZ650309 | MGnify/ENA primary metagenome ERZ650309 (study PRJEB26733, sample SAMN07839294) | wastewater metagenome | biome: urban; feature: wastewater treatment plant; material: waste water | place: USA: North Carolina | collected 2016-04-26 ...
CCACTAAAATCACAATAGAAGAGGATTTGCTCATTGTTTTTTGCCCAATAATAACGGAAAATCGAATCCTTAGATTTTGTGGCAGGAACAGCTTCTTGTTTATCATCAATGTGTTGCGTCCAAACATTGAGCACTCCTTCATAAATCTTTAAAAAACTAATCTGTTTTCCATCGGGACTAATTTTAACAGCAATGTCTTCAGGAGCTTGAGCAAAGAACGTTTCTCTGGGTATGAGCGGTATAGGCTTTTCGATAGCATCAATTTCTTTCGAATGTAGAAGATGGAGATTTGAAAAAGAAACTGAGCTGATCAAGACCAATAGAGCTAGAAAAAAACGAATCCCGCTTGATAGCGATAGTTGTTTGTCAAAAAAGTTCATCTTACACCATTCATAGACTGGTTATTTTTACATTCAGGGCCATCAAAACGTCGTCAATGTAATGGTTTGCACTTACCTTGATTCTGTTTTTCAGCCGGCCTTCTTCAACGAATCCCATTTTCTTGTAGAGAGCGATTGCTCGGCTATTGGATGCGCGTACATTGAGTTCTATCTTTTCAATCGTTGTCGATTGCTTTGCCCAAGCAATCAGCTCTTCCATTAGAGCTGTTCCAATTCCGTTCTCCTGCCAGCCGTGATGCACACCAATTGACAATTGCGCGACATGACAGATTGATTTGAGGTGCAAAGGTTCTAAAAATGCATGACCGACGATTTTTCCATCGCGTTCAGCCACCAAATAGATCCCCTTTTCCGATTCAGCAAGAGACTTAATCGTTTTGATGACATTCAGTTCGTTCAGTTCGTTCGGTTGCGAACAGAAATAACCTGGAGTTGCTGCAATCTCCTGCTCGGCCGTAACGATGGCATGGGCATCTTCCACCTTTGCTTTCCTGATCCTGCATGTTAATTTTTTCATAAAAGGAGAAATCGATCCTTGTTCATTAGGAAAAATCACACAGTCGTTTAATTTTCTTATTTTCAAACTCATAAATAGAGATGCCTTTCAAATTGATTGAATCACCAGCCTTCAGGCCATTTGGCAATGGACCTGATAGAACAGCCATATAATCAATCTCAACGGCTATTTTATTTTCACCGATGATCCAGTTCTTTACGGTTTGCTTTCTTTCTTTAAATAATTTTGATGTACCAAACGCGATTTCATAAAGCGCATTTTTACCAATACATTGTATAGGTTTTGAAGAGTTGCTTATGTTTTCAAAACAGCAATCTTGCGAGAAAAGATCTATCATATTTTCTATTTCAAATGAGTTATAGTATCTAATATAATCCAAAACAATCTGTCGGTTTAAATCGTCATTTGTTAGAACGTCTTTTCGGATATTTTTTTCTAAACTTATCGATTTTGTTTTAGTCATGAACATCACCTCTTTTTGGGCTTGCACTAGCTCCGGCTAAAATTCCGCCATCCACTGTCAGCTCAATGCCTGTGATATATTTGGATTCGTCCGAGGCTAAAAATAGCACGGCATTTGCCACATCTTCAGCTGTTCCCATTTTCTGCATAGGGATGTCTTTGGCAATTTCGGCCATTCTGATCTCTCGATCCTGTCCTGTTCCCAGCATCGGTTCCCACATTGGGGTCAAAATGGCTGCCGGATGTACGGAGTTACATCGAATCGGATATCCTTGCTGACAACAATAGAGTGCAACAGTTTTTGTATGGTTCCTGACAGCTGCTTTACTTGCAGCATAGGCTGAGGCTCCAGGAATCCCGACAAGCCCAGATCTTGAAGAAATATTGATGATCGATCCGGCTCCAGACGATTTCATGACTTGAATCGCATATTTGCATCCAAGGAAAGTACCATCGGAATTGACTGCATTGACTTTTCTCCAACTATCTAGCGATGCATTTTCCGGATCTTGCGGTCCGAAGCCCTCTTGAAATCCTGTTACTCCAGCGTTGTTGACCAGAATATTGAGTTTGCCAAATCGTTCGGTAATCGTCGAGATGGCATTCTTCCAATCGTCTTCATTGGCGACATCCAGGTGCAGGTAAATGCAATGTCCCCCAATTTCTTTTGCAACGGCAGCTCCCAAAGAATCATTGATATCGGATACAACGACTGTTGCGCCTTCTCTCGCCAAAACGATAGCCGTCTCTTTGCCGATCCCCTGTGCTGCTCCCGTAATCAGAGCGATTTTTCCTTCTAACCTATGTTGCTTCATCTTTGCTTTCCTAATTTTCTCGTATATGGTTGGTAATGATTTCGCTAATAGCCTCTACGATAATTTCAGGTTGTTCGCGTGTAACGATATGCCCACTGTAATCGGCGATAATCTGTTTGCTGTTTGTCGATTTTGAGACTAAATCTTGCTGTAAAACTTCCCAAACTTTTGCAATTTCCTCTACTTGCTTTTCCGACATACCAACCTCCTCTGCTGTGAATGTCTTTCCAGCAGTGATCACAATTAAAGGTTTGTCTCCTAGCTTTCCGCCTGTTAATTGCAGCTGTTTAAGGCTTTTATCCAGTGAGGCGTGTTCTTTAAGTAGCGTTCTTATAAACATGGACGTGTAGGTCTTAGCGGGGTACGCATTTTGAACTTCTGCAGGGAATATTTCCAATGATTTCTTATATGTTGAAAAATAGGTCTGCATTATACGGGTCCATCCAACATAAGTTAGAAATAATTGCATGTTATAATTTGGCTTAGGTAGTTTTGGCATTTTATCTAGAAAATCTTCGTGAGACGAGTCTACTAATACAACACCAGCTACTTCGTCAGGATATTTGTTCGCGTATAAAAGAACATTAATACCCCCAAAAGAATGGCCGACTAAAACATAGGGTGCAGGTACATTGGCATTTTTCAAAAGTGTATGGAGTTCATAGACGATATTTTCGCTAGTTCTTTCTAGGGGACTTTCATCGCTCCACCCATTTCCAGCTCGATCATAACTGCATGTGCTTGTAAATTTAGAAACCGCTGGCTGTACAAGAGACCATTCCATTGAATTGCATCCAGCCCCTGCATCAAATATCACTGTAGGACCACCTTCCCCTGAGCAGTTGATGTGTAATCGATAGCCGCCAACATCTATCATTTTTCCAGGAGGAGGGTATGCGTTTTCATCAATTTTTGTGCTTATGAATTGGTAAGCTGTCCCGCTAAGCAATAGAACGGCGATTAGGCAGATGAGACCTAATCCAATTTTCATAACCCATATCCACATTGCCGATCTCCCGAGAAAAGCCTGGTTTTTGAAGATTCATCATACCATTTCTCCCGTATGATTCCCAGGAAAAAAATTAACATAAGGACTCTACCGCACGTCTTTTCAAAAGATGATATAAAAAAATGAAATGATCTGACAAAATAAAATTGTTTTTCATAGAGGGAGGTGAACTTATACAAATGACAGTCAGATTTTTAAAACCTGCTGGACGGCCTCGACACAAGTTCGGTGCGGTTCGATGCGAGAGAAACGGAAAAAAGTTTCCCTCAAAGCTTGAGGCTCGATATTATGAAAAGTTGCTGATGCTGCAAGAAAGCGGACAGGTTCTTTTCTTTCTACGCCAAATTCCCTTCGACCTACCAGGGAGTATGCGATACATTTGCGATTTTCAGGTGTTCTATCCGGATGGAGAAGTGAGCTTTATTGATACCAAAGGAAGGGACACTCCGCTAAGTCAAGCAAAACGAAAAATCGTTGAAGATCTCTATCCTATCAGGATTGAAATCGTCAGCAAAGTCTAATTTTAAGCCGAATGGCTTCTACTCAACGACTCGCCTACTCAATCTCTCAATTACACTTTTAGCACCCAAATACCGATTTTCTACCATTTTCTATCGATTTGGTAGCTGAAAAAATCGGCATGGGAATTCTGTACACCTAAAAAATTCAAAGTAGAGAGAAAACATGGCAAAGAAAAAAACAGAGGAGAATGAGGAGAGCGCGACGGCTGAATTACATCGGTCTCCAGAAGAAACTGTCCTCGAAGAACTCATTTGGCACACTGAATCGCGGAAGATCAAAGACCTAAAAGAGCATGAGAAGAATCCGCGGAAGATTACCAAAGATCAAATGGAGAAACTCAAGCAATCTCTAAAAAGTTTTAACTACGTAGAGACCATCGTGATCAATTTGGATAACACAATTCTGGCTGGTCATATGAGGATCCGAGCATTGAAAGCATTGGGTCGCGTTAAAGAAGAAATTGAGGTACGCGTTCCCAATCGGCAACTCACGCCAAAAGAGGCGGAGGAATACCTCATTCGAAGCAACAAAAACTCCGGCGAATGGGACTGGGAAAGACTGGCCAATGAATGGGAGATACCAGATCTTTTCAATTGGGGATTCACCGAAGATGAGCTTCAGATCAAAGATCCGGAAAAACTGGAAGCAACCGATGACGGCTATGAAGAAGAGATTCCAGAAGAGCCCAGGACGAAGCCAGGCGATATTTACGATCTCGGGCGGCATCGACTGATTTGTGGATCAGCGACCGTTTATGGCGATATCGAAAAAGTACTCGAGTCTGAGCAAATCGATCTTGTCATTACCGACCCGCCTTACAATGTCGCTTATAAGGGAGGGACAAAGGATAAGCTGACCATCAAAAACGATGATCTGTCGAATGAAGAATTTGAAAATCTCCTGAGAGACTTCTACGTGAATGCCTTTGTTTTCATGAAGGAAGGTGCTGGGATCTATGTATTCCATGCTGATTCGGAAGGTGAAAAATTCCGACGCTATTTCCGCGAATCCAATTTAAAGTTGACCCAGTGTTTGGTCTGGCTGAAAAATTCGCTGGTCCTTGGACGGCAAGACTACCAATGGCAGCATGAGCCGGTTCTTTTTGGGGGCAAAGAATATACCGACCACGATCCTGTGCTTTATGGCTGGAAGGAGGGCGAAAAGCACCGATGGTATAACAACCGCAAGCAAACCACCCTTCTCAAGTTTGATCGGCCTCAACGGAATGCCGAACATCCCACGATGAAACCAATCCCACTGATTGGTTATCTCATCAATAACAGCTCCAAGCCGGAAGATTTGATCTTCGATTTCTTCATGGGTTCTGGCTCTACTCTCATTGCAGCAGAGCAGCTGAATCGCCGATGTTTCGGATGTGAATTGGACCCAAAATATTGCGACGTCATTGTGGATCGCTACAAGAAGTACAAGCTTCAGCGAAACGAGATCTGCGATATCAAACTAAATGGTGAAGCCTATGCCTAGAAAACCTACAGGAAATCCGAACGGAAGACCCAAAAAACCAGTTTCGCCTCCGGTTGATCCCAAGGCACCACCTTCCCAATGGAAAGGAACGATCCCTGCGAAAGAGATCAATCTCGATCAGGTTCTTTACTGGACCGAATTGCAAGCAACGGCAGAAGAAATTGCCGGCGCTTTTCGGGTTAGCGTGGACACTTTGGATCGAAGGTTGAGGGAGGCTTTTGGTATGGGTTTTGCGGAGCTAAGAAAAAGGTGCAATGGGATTCAAAAACTCTCCCTTCGCCACTATCAATTTCAGCAATCTGAAAGGAATGCAACCATGGCTATTTGGCTTGGTAAAGTCTGGTTAGGTCAACAAGAAACGATTGTGACAGAAACGATCGTCAAAGAGGAAGACCCTGTTCAAATTTACATTCCTGATAACGGTCGCAATGATTGGATAGGGACTAAAGTGGAGGATCCCAATGCCTAAAATTATGCCGCAAAAAGGACCGCAAGAAACTTTTTTATCCAGTAACGCTGACATCGTCATTTATGGAGGCGCCGCCGGTGGTGGAAAAACGTACGCTCTCTTAATGGAGTGTCTGCGCCATCGAAATGTCAATGGATTTTCCGCCGTGATATTTCGCCGGAATAGCACACAGGTGCGCAATCCAGGAGGCCTTTGGGATACCAGTTTTGAACTTTTTACAAAAGTCGGTGGTACTCCCAAGGAAACGACTCTTGAGTGGGACTTCAAAGGAAATGGCAGAGTAAAATTCGCCCATCTTGAGCATGATAAAACGCGTTATGATTGGCAGGGCTCGCAGATCCCCTTGATTGGATTCGATGAGCTGACTCACTTTTCATGGTCGCAATTTGTCTACATGTTATCGCGGAACCGTTCCACTTGTGGAGTAAAGCCTTACATCCGCGCCACTACCAACCCGGATACCGACTCATGGGTACGCCAGTTTATTGCCTGGTGGATTGATGAGGGTTCCGGCTATCCGATCCCCTCTCGGAGCGGAAGAATCCGCTGGTTCTTCATTCAGAATGATGAGACAATTTGGGGGTCAAGTCGCGAAGAATTGCTAGAAAAAGACCCACATTGCCTTCCAAAGAGCGTTTCCTTTGTCGCATCTACGGTGCATGACAACAAAATCCTGCTCGAAAAGGATCCGGGGTATTTGGCAAATTTGAAGGCTTTGCCTCGATTTGAGCGCGAGCAGCTTCTCATGGGGAACTGGAATATTAGGCCGACTGCCGGAATGTTCTTTCAGAGGTGCTTCTTCGAGACTGTGAAGGCGATCCCGAAAGGGGGGACCAAAGCAGTGCGCTACTGGGACAGAGCAGCTACAAAAAAGACGGAGAATAATGATCCTGACTATACGGTGGGGATCAAACTGGAGAAGGATAAAAACAACATTTTGTATGTGACAGATTTGGTGAGGCTGCAAGAGAGCCCTCTTGGTGTGCAAAATGCCATCAAGAACACGGCTTCTCAAGATGGCTATTCGGTAAGAATAGGAGTCGAGCAGGATCCTGGGCAGGCTGGAGTCAGCGAGGCAGATTATCTTGTGAGAATGTTGCAGGGATATACTGTGAAGACTATCAAAGCTACCAAGGATAAGGTCACTCGCGCTTTACCTGTTTCTTCTCAAGCAGAAGCTGGCAATATCAAATTGCTTCAAGCTCCATGGAATGAAGCTTTCCTAAGGGAGCTTGAGAATTTTCCAGAAGGGAGCCATGATGATATCGTCGATGCGCTAAGCGGAGCCTTCTTGATGCAGACAGACTCCACTTATGATCTTACAGCTTTGACAACACTTTAAAAAACTTATAGGTTATTCAGTGCATACACTTTAATGGCATTTGCAATGAATTCTGGTAGTTTTGGGTGATGCTCTTCATAAGCTTTACGAAAGTCACTTTGAACAATGAAGTCCGCATGGCCTGTATAAGATTCTTTGTTAGGAGTCCAAAATTGTTTTAGCCATTCATAATGGCGATGAATGATCTCTTGGACTTCTTTTGAATCCTCTCTGCAGTGCCTTTTCAGCATGGCAGTTAGCTCATTGCAGATGCTTGCAAATTCATTTTTAGAAGCATCCCAATTGGATTTTTTCCAATCTTTGACATTTTGCTGGCTTTCTTCAATGTGGATTTTTCCCTGCTTTCCAAAGCGCTGTATGATTTCTTTTTCATACTCCGCTTGCTTCTCTTTGCTGAAGCCAAAATACATTTCTTGTTCTTTCATAGACTTTTCTCCTTTTAAGTGTTTAATGGTTCTTTCAATTGTTTCAATGAGGCTGTGTATGCGTTCAGCCTCTTTCTTCAAAACTTTCTTATGAGAATGAAGGGCAGAGATTTTATCGAAGTCACTCCTCTCTAAAATCTCTTGGATCTTCTTCAGTTCGAATCCGAGTTCCCTGAAGAAGAGAATCTGTTGAAGCATCAGGAGCTGCTCCTCTTCGTAGTAGCGGTATCCGTTATCTCCATGGTAAGCTGGCTTGAGTAGTCCTATTTGATCATAGAATCTCAAAGTTCGAATGCTTACACCAGACGCCTTGGCTAATTGGTTGACTGTATAGGCCATAAAGCTTTCCTTTTTTTGATATCTTAAAGATAAAGGATGACGTAACGTCATGGTCAAGAGTATTTATTCGGTGGCTTAAAAAAATTGCAAAGAGCAAATTCGTGACAAAAATCTGCATCTCGTTCTCGAGAGCTGAACATTTTTATTACATAGATCTGGACTGTTCGCTCAGTTCCCTTTCTCATATCAATTTGCTGTGGTTGCTTTTCCTTTTTTTCACTAACGATAGCTTTTTTTGTTTTACTTTAATTATAAAGTATGTATCATACATTATTTATAATGTAATTGTTTTACAAAGTTTTAAATAAATTTTAATTTTATATTAGTTTTTAACTCTATTTTTTTGTGGTATTATGAATGTTTTTCCAATCAACGATGGTGTACATGCCGTTCAGCATGCTCCTAAGATTGTTTTGTCTGAAGAATCCGCGGATATTCTGCAACGGTTAAAGAAAATCAATGCCGGCTATTTCTTCAGGCCTGATCGTGTTCTCGTGAATAAGTTAAAAGTCATTGAGCCTGTTGAATTGACGAAAGTATTAAAGTGCTTTTTTATGGAAATGGTTCAAGAAGACCATATCACAGATCCTGTCAAATTTTTAGATCGACTTGCCACTGTGATTCCTCTTGCAAAAATGCAAGACGCCGTTAAAGACGATGTTGAGGATGCATTGAAAGATGCAAAAGGGATGTTTGAAGAAGCAAAACTCTATCTTCAAATGACTGAAGGCAATACATCTCCAAGTATTCGAGCACGCATTTCATCAGTTCTAGATGGAATAATCTCAGTGATAGAAAGTATCATCACTGCATTTGGCATAGGAGATTTCTTTAAACCAGCAGAAAGCGATATTCATGCTGATTTTAAATCTCAAAAAATCATGATGTTACTTAGTCTTTTCAGTATGATCACGACAATGATCCTTCCTATTCTAGGAGCAGCTACTGGAGGGCTAATTATTGGAGGAACTCTTCTCGGTATTGCAGCTCTTAGTGCTATCTGGCCATTTATCAAACCAAGGACCACACATCTTCCTGCGAATGCTGAGAATTGGACGAAGCAAGTTCAGAATGGAGGGTTTGTAGCTCAAGGAAGGAAAGAGTCTCTAGACGAAATTGCTAACATTATCAAAATGAATCGCCATGCCATTTTGGTAGGACCCTCCAGAGTTGGAAAGAGTCTGACCGCCAAAGCTTTTGCTCAAGCGGTGGAAAGAGGCGATTATCCAGAGCTCAAAGGTAAAGTTGTTTTTCGCATCAACACAACAGACATTGTAGGTCAAAAAGCTTCCTTTCTAGGAGGTGGGAATAACATCCTGAATAAAATTAGCGCGGCAATGGGACGCCACCGCGACGATATCATATTGGTCTTGGATGAAATTCACATGGCTTGCAAAAATAATGAAAAAATTGCCGACCAGTTGAAAACGTTTTTGGATGAGAATGGCGAATTCCCTCATGTGATCGGAATTACAACGGAAGAAGAATACGACTCACACGTAAAAGATAATAACGCCTTTTCTCTTCGTTTTGATAGAGTCGATATTGAAAATACGAGCCAAGATGAAACTCTGAGAATCTTAGGTGACACCTTACTAAGAAGTCATTCCAAACCTCTTATAAAAGAAGGCGCACTCGATCATATCTATGAAAAATCATGTGAAGTTGAAGATGCCCCGCAGCCAGCAGCTTCACTTAAGCTTTTGAAGCGATGTATCAATAGGACAGGAAAAACTCAAAAATCGCCTACGGAAAAGAAGATAATCGAGGTTTCTAATAAAATTCTTTCTTTGCGATCACAGGCAGCAGCAAGTCGTGGTAGAAAGAAAGAGGCCAAGGTGCAAATAGCTGAGCTTGAAAATCAATTAAGTGAACTGCAAGAAGTGCTAAGTAAAGAAAAAATAGAATTGGATAAGCTTTTTAAGTCTAAAGAATTATTGGATCGAGTCACAAAAGAGACCTATTGCTCTGTTCTCAAAATATCCGCAATTGCTCAGAAAACGCTAAATTCAAAAAATGAAAAACAATTGAAACTATTTTTGCTACTTCATGAATTTCTTGGGAAATCGTTAGAATCTCATGTTGAGGAAACAGCAGAAGCTCTTGGTGTCCAAGCTGTAATTGGCGAAGAGCTCATTGATGAAGTCGCTAGTGCTTAATCTGTTGATCACCAGGAATTTTTCTGGCATACTCTTCATTCTGGTTGCTTGAGCATGTGCGAAATACAAAGAAGGTTCATGATGAATAAAGGATTTTATAAACTAATGTTTTGCTGTTTAGCATTTGGTGGCAGTGTTCTCTCTATAGAATCCTCTCCATCGACAATAGAGATTTCGCCAGTTACAAATTCCCTAGATGACCTTGATTCGATTGTGAACAATGCATTGGAGGTTTTTAATGTACCTGGTGTGGCAATAGGTATAGCTGTCGACGGTAAAGTGATTCTGAGCAAGGGTTATGGGTATAGAAATTTGGACCAGGGTTTACCTACGACTGAAAATACTTTATTCGCTATAGGATCATGTACAAAAGCATTTACTACTTTTATTTTGGGCCAACTCGTTGATGAAGGAAAAATCAACTGGGATGATCCTGTGATTACCTATATTCCTGAATTTCGTTTGATGGATCAGTATACGACACATCATATAACCATCAGAGACTTGGTGGCACATCGATCAGGGATCGCCCGACATGATATGCTATGGTTCAATTCAGAATTCACTAGATTTGACGTGATCAAATCCTTGCAGTATCTTGAACCAGGTTGCAAGCTGCGCGAAAAATTTCAGTACAATAACCTGATGTATACTGTAGCTGGAATTTTAATCGAAAAAGTGACCGGACAAACATGGGAAGAATCCCTATCTACCAGAATTTTCACTCCGCTGGCCATGCTGAATTCAAATGATTCAGAGAAGGAATCAAAAAAGAGTGAAGATTTCTCCATGCCCTATGCGGAAGTAGCTGGAGCGATTAAATCTATCCCATTTCGCAATCTACATTCCGTTGCACCAGCAGGAGCTATCAATTCTAGCGTATCAGATATGCTAAAGTGGGTTCAGTTACAACTTTCCGACGGAACTTTTTTAGGCCAGCATTTTATTCGACAAGAAACCTTGCAAGAGATGCATACGATTCAAATGCCTATGACACCTTCACTTCCTGATGAAAAGGTCTATGGATTGGGATATGGACTCGGATGGTGCGTTGGCATTTATAGAGGACATTATTATCTTAATCATGGAGGAGGAATTGATGGTTTTATCTCTCAGATTTCCCTTCTTCCTCAGGAAAAAATAGGAGTTGTGGTTTTAAGCAATAGCAGCAGTGACGGTGCGTTTGCTGTTTCTGTTATTACAAACACGATTATTGATAAGCTTCTTGAAAAAACTGATGTTGATTGGATGGAAAAATCCAAGAATCAGCGTGATCAATTTAAGAAAGCTCAAAGTGAACAAGCTGCTGCAGACAACGACTTAAGTTCAAAGCCTGCGCACAAGTTAGAGGATTATGTTGGATACTATGAGCACCCCGCTTATGGAATTTTACAGGTGAAGCTAGAAAATGACCGGCTTTATGCTACCTATGGCGAAATGACCCTATCCCTTAGTCATAAATGTTACGACATCTTTAATGGAAAAATTGACGAGGCTCTTTTTGGTGACAAAAGCACAATAAGCTTTTCATTTTCAAATAATACTTCTGGTGACATTTGTGAATTGTCCATTCCTTTGGACCAATCTGTAAAGCCAATCGTCTTTAAAAGAAAAGCTGATAGTGATCTATTTTCAACAGATTATCTCAAACAATTTGAGGGAATTTTTGGAGAGGATCCTTTGTTATATGGGATATCATTGGTAGGAAAGAAGCTAGTTGTGGTAAGTATAGGCCAAGGAGGCCAGGAAATTGAGCTGATTCCAGAAAAGAGACTTAAATTTAGTTTAAAAGGATTTCCTGAGCATAGTATTCAATTTATTTTGGATAACGATGGAAAAGTCTGTGAGTTGCTGTTTATCCACCCTCTCGGTTCACTTAATTTTAAAATTAATCGGTAGATGACTCGGAAGAGCGCACGATATTGCGCTCTTAAGAATTGAAATTACGAAATCTCCGGATTTAAGGCTTTTCGATAGATGAGAATAACTTCCTTAACACTTTCTGGAATGGTTTTGCCTTCTAAATCTTTTATCAAGCCATTCACCTTTTCCATATAAGCCTGCGTCTGAAATTGCTTATCTTTTGGGATGGCGTTCATATATAAGTGTAAGCATAATATTTTTGCAAGCAGAGATAAATCCTCAGACTGCTTAGCTTCACAGATCAAGGCTGTTTCGAATAACAAATCTCCACAGAAAATACACTGTTCTGTATCGAAATATTTTGTTCCGCATTTAAAATGCTCCAAGAGTTGTTTTGGAGTCTTATTTAGGAATGCAGAAATATCTGTGTTTAAATAGCGCTGACTGGCATTTTGAATCTGATGAAACGCCTCCTCATAATTCCCAGCTTTTCGCGCCTTAACAATTGCTACAATGGCTTGAATAAATTGTTCGATGATCCTAATGATGTAGTCACTATTCATGGCCGAGCGCACTCTTTTTCAAAAAGAGCCTGAATAGCATCGCAGGCGATGAGTGATCTATCAGTCTTCCTGTCCTTTCGAAGCCGATGAATGTAAAGTTCGGTAAAAGCCTGCTCGGCTTCTTCGGTCAAATAAATTGTCGCTTTGATCTTTTTCTTGTTGCGTCGCTTTGCCGATATTTCTACTTGACTACTCGTCTCTTCCACATCTTGCTGTTTTGCCATTTCTTCATTATCATCCATAAAGCAATAAACCTCTTTAACGTCATTGTTTATGCAAAGCATACGAGATAGATCGCTATGTTGTCAATACGCTTTTAATTTTAGACGTCTTACTGCGAACACAACGTGATAGCTATAGAGCTATAAGGTATCAGCGTCTCAAACGTCAAAACTTTGTATTGCTATGAAAGAGATTTTGAGGTACGATTTGTTGTTTATAAAGCTTATTATAAACAAGTCTGCGCCGAAAAACAGATTTTTCGAAAAAACCGCTGTTCAATAAATTTTGAACAGATGCCTGTAGTGAACAGATGAGTATGGCGAACAGCATCGAGAGAGTCCTTCTCGCTCTGCTCGACCAAAGATGTAGTGTATTGAGGTTTTTTATTGCACATTAAGCCCAATGCACTATATAATTGGATTTTCGTGGTTTATTAGATGGTAACGCACTACATAAACTGATTTTTGCTGTACATTAGCCGGTATTACACCATTATCCTTGAGGAAAGAGTCATGCCCAAACAAATCGCTCAAAACGAACTCGATGTCATTATAAATATTGTAGCTAAATTTCCAGATGGTGTCCCTCTTAGCAAAATCATGGAAAGCTTAAATATTCCTATTTCCCGCCGTAACGTTCAGCATCGATTGGTTTTTCTCGTAAAGAATGGCCTACTTCATGCTGAGGGAAAAGCCCGCGCTAGGTTGTACAGGGTTCCTTCAAAAGAAGGAAAAGACGTCCAAGGTCGTTTTGAAGCTTATAACACCCATGCTATTTCACTGTCGCCTGAAGCTGAAGAAATCCAAAGACAAGTCATTCGACCTATTCAAGCGCGAATTCCTGTTGGTTATAACATCCAATTTCTAGATGAATACCGCCCAAATGTCACTTACTACCTTTCTGAATCTATACGCCAGCGGCTTTTTGAAATGGGAAAAACGGATAGCGATCAACCTGCTGGAACATATGCTAGAAAAATTTACGGACGCCTTCTTATTGATTTATCATGGAATTCAAGTCGTTTGGAAGGCAATACCTATTCTCTATTGGAGACAGAGCGTCTTTTTGAATTAAGCCAGATTGCTGAAGGGAAAGATCTCCGTGAAGCCAGAATGATTTTGAACCACAAAGACGCTATCGAGTTTTTAATTGATACGGCATCTGACATTGGGGTCAATCGCCCGATCATTCTTAATCTGCATGCGCTTCTATCTAATGATTTAATGGTTGATCTTGAGGCTTGTGGTCGTCTGCGATCAATAGCTGTAGGCATAGGGAAATCAGTCTATCAGCCATTAGCAATGCCGCAGAAAATTTTGGAACTTTTTCAACAAGTTGTAGATACTGCGCGTGCCATTAAAAATCCGTTTGAGCAAGCGTTTTTTTTAATGGTGCATTTACCCTATTTACAACCTTTTGAAGATGTAAATAAACGTGTATCGCGCCTCGCAGCGAATATTCCTCTTATTCAAAACAATCTCTGTCCACTATCATTTGTAGATGTCCCACAGCAAACCTATGTTAACGGCCTTTTGGGAGTTTATGAATTAAATCGCATAGAACTTTTGCGAGATGTCTTTGTATGGGCATACGAGCGTTCTTGCCTTCGCTATTCCGTCACCCGAAAAGAGCTCGGAGAACCGGATCCATTTAGGATGCGGTATCGAAATGCTATTACTGAAAATGTCTCGCGAGTCGTAAAGGGCTGTATGGATAAAGCAGCGGCAATTGCATTTATCAGGGAATATGCACGACATTCTATCCCTCCAGAAGACCAAGCACATTTCGTCGAATCAGTTGAAAGGGACATCATGAGCTTACATGAGGGTAATATTGCCAGGCATCGTATTCGCGATGTCGAGTATGAGGCATGGCAGAAAACTTGGCATTGAAGGAATAAAAAATGATTAAACAAAGGAGCCAGCAATGACACTTAGTGAAAAAGCAATGTCTTACCTGGAAGAGCATATTCCTGAGCTGGCCAGTATTGCATTTAAGCAAGCCTATTGGGCGGCTCTTGCATCCGGCAGCAGTGTGCTTATCAGTAAAAGTGGGGATCTTGTGGAGGTATTTCCTGATGGAACCCATAAATTTATTAAACATCTCCCCCCATCAACACCTGTAACTCCTGGTCAAAGGTTGGAAATCAATGAATAAAGGAACACTTCGTCTACGCATGTTTGCAGGACCGAATGGCTCTGGTAAAAGCACATTTAAATCCACCATCCATCCAGAATTGCTTGGGATATCCATCAATCCTGATGAAATCGAGAAGGAAATGCAGCAGTATGACTTTTTGGATTTTGACCATTATCAAATACAAACGACCGAAGAAGAAGTTTTAGATTTTTTCATCAATTCTCCTCTTTTAAAAGAGGCTGATCTCTTGGACGATGCTCATAATCTGCGATTTAATGATGGCAAATTAAGCTTTTTTTACTCGGGAGTGAACCCCTATTTTGCGTCAGTTGCGGCAGATTTTATCCATCACAAGCTCATCGAATGTTCGAAATCTTTCACATTTGAAACCCTAATGTCTTCCACTGATAAGGTTAAATTGCTTCAAATGGCACATTCAAGAGGCTATCAAACTTATTTATATTATATAGCCACTGAAGATCCTGCCATCAACATCTCCCGTGTTCGCTACCGGGAAAGAGTTAAGAACCGTTCCGCTTCAGAAGATACGATCATCAGTAGTTATCAACGCTCTCTTGATTTGTTGAAGAAGGCCATCTCTTTCACCAATTACGCTTACATTTTTGATAACTCGACTCTTGAGCCTACCTGGTTGGCGACAATCACAGATGGTCACTTATTAGAAATGAAAACAGATCTGGCACCTTCATGGTTTAAAAAAGCTCTTGGAAGCCAGTTCAATATAGGCAATAAGGAGACCGAATAGCCATGACACTAATTCCGGCAGTTATCGAGCCCTCTTTGGAATTTGGCTTGGAAACGTTTGAGCAAGCCAAGGCGTTTCAGGCAAATCTTGTTTGGAAAAAATTGGATGAAATTACCTTAGAAGAAGCTCTCTCCCATTGGCTATCTACTTTAGCCCATAAAACTCAGATCAACTACCGGTCCGGCATTCGCAAGCTCATTGAATTTGGTCTGCTCAATCCGATGATGACTCTGCAGGCCTTTGCTTTGACTAATCATGAAGCTATCATTGACCGCATTAAACTCATTCAAGAATGGGCAGAATCCAGCAGGCAAGCACGCGCTGCCTGCTATATTTCTTTCACAGGATTTTTAAATCGGCGCCTCCAAGGCGTTGTCAAAAAAGCTTTGCCAAGTAAGGAAGGAAGCGCAAAAACATTTTTCAGAATAGGAGATAAAGTCAAAACTCAAGCGATGACGCAAGCTCAGTGGATTGCCTTCTTCAAAGAGCTAGAAAAAATCAACCCTCGTGATTGCTTGATCGGCAAGGTGATTTTGCAGGGAGGAAAACGTGTCAACGAGGTGCTGTCGCTACAAATTCATCAAATTGATTGGGAGAAGTGTGAAATTACGTTTCCTCAGTCAAAAATGAAGGGTGTTTACAAAGAGACTGTGATTACCTATTCCGATAGCATCATGAGAAGTCTGCGAGCGCATATTGGCGATAGAACCGGACCAGTATTTATTACTAGATTTGGAAAGCCTGTGATGATCAATCAAGTGGCTGTGACATTTGCCAAAGCAGGAAAGAAAGCGGGGATCCCATTTAAAATCACTCCCCACGTTTTGAGAGCTTCTGCGGTAACCTATCTTAAGCAGCAAGGATTCCACGACAGCGACATTATGCGCGTCACAGGGCACGCGACTTCTGAGATGGTCTTTGCATACGACAAATCAGCTCGTTCGGACAACGCCAGCAAGAAAGTTAACTTAATATCGTAAGGGTGCACATGAATGCAAACATCAAAGAAATTGCCGAGGCATATGCGAATCAAGTTTGGAATGACAAAGAGATCGGCGCGATAGATAGATTTGTCCATCCCGATGCAGTCATTCACAGCTTGCTTGGCGACTATCATGGCACAAAAGCCATGAAGGAAGTCGTTCAGGCATGGTTAAAGGGATTCCCTGATCTCCGTGTTGATAACGATATCATCATCAGTGAAAATGATCTTGTAAGCATACAATGGCGAGCTAAAGGAACTCATAACGGTGAATTCAAAGGCAAAAAGGCTACAGGAAAGTCTGTAGCCTATAGCGGTGTGACCGTTTATCGCATCAAAGACAGCAAAATCATTGAATACTGGGCATACCTCAATATGCAGCATTTACTCAGCCAAATTGGATAAAGATCATGAATTCTAAAAAAATAGCATTGGTTACAGGAGCTTCTTCTGGAATAGGTGAGGCATTATCGCGTGAATTAGTGAAGCGTGGGTGGTCTGTGATAGGGATGGCCCGTTCCTTGGACAAGCTTACTAGCCTTCAAAAAGAACTCGGCAGCACCTTTATACCAGTCATGTGCGATGTTTCAAAAAAAGCAGCTATTGAAAGTGCCTCAAAACAGATCATCGAGCAAAAGATCATTCCATCTCATTTCTTTTTAAATGCAGGCATTGCAGGGGAAAAAGTGATCGAGAATCCGAACGCATTTGATCTCTCAATGCATGAGCAGATCATGGCTGTGAATTATTTTGGAGTGTTGGCATTTGTCGAGTTTTGGGAAAAACCATGTCAAGAGAACGGGGGAGCAAATTTCATCGTCACAAGCTCCATCAATGCGATTTTTGCTCCGCCTACGGGAAGTGCCTATTGCGCATCAAAGGCTGCCATTGCAAAGGCTTTCGAAAGCTTATCCTTAACCTATTTTGGGACGAATTTGAAATTCTCAGTAATCTACTCAGGTCCCGTAGCAACGGAAGGACTTAAAGGGAATCTGCCTTTTACTTGGAAGCCAGAAAAGATGGCAAAATATATGGCTGATTTTGCCATGACGGGAAGACCCAAAGGTGAACCTTCGATTTTTTACGCTATTTTGTGCCGCTTGCTACGATCTCTCCCTCACAGCTTGACGATGAAAATTTTAAAAAATGTATAGGCAAATGGATAATTTGATCACTCTTTACCAAAAGCGCCTTGATCTTAAGGAATCCTTGTTTTCGAGGATTGACCATGATGATGCCATGGTCGCCGTCGTTTATAAGGTCACGCTGCCTAATGGAACAGAATTTATTTTAAAAATATGCTCCCGCACCAACGACTACCTACGCGAAATCTATTTTCTCAAACACTTTGCTGGTCATTTGCCGGTACCGCACATCATAAATGTTGTACCACCGGAAAGCGATCTTCATGGTGCTATTTTGATGGAATATTTACCAGGGCGACTCCTAAAAATGGCAGACTTTACCGATGAACTTGCCTATGAAATGGGTTCTCTACTTGCACGCATCCATCTCAACCGTGCAACAGGTTACGGAGATCTTATACAACCAGAAGCTTTAAAATCAGATCCCCGCTTTCATTTTACCTTGAAGTTTCAAGAAGGGATAGAGGAATGCAGCAATCATCTGCCCAAATCACTGATTGAACAATGTCTCCTCTATTACGATAGAAATCTTAACTTGTTAACCTCAGTCGATGGTCCATGTATCATCCATCGTGATTTTCGCGCTGGAAATGTGATCGTTGATAATGGAAAAATTCGAGGCATCATTGACTGGTCTTCTGGGCGTGCAAGCTTTGCAGAAGAT
>ERZ650309.558-NODE-558-length-18285-cov-5.149863_pt1 | contig 18285 bp, 19 predicted proteins | sample MGYA00376245_ERZ650309 | MGnify/ENA primary metagenome ERZ650309 (study PRJEB26733, sample SAMN07839294) | wastewater metagenome | biome: urban; feature: wastewater treatment plant; material: waste water | place: USA: North Carolina | collected 2016-04-26 ...
GACGCCAAGCCGGAATATCTGGACGCGCTGAAAAAGAAACTGGCGGCCAGCGGGTTGAAGGCGAATATGGGCGCGCTGCGTTCGCGGCACAACATTCCGATTGAAGATTCCGTCAAGGAAATGCGCCAGCAGATTGATAACGCCAAGTTTCTGGGCTTGCAGTACATTCTGACCTTCGGCGTAGACAAACCGGAAGAGTACGCGCATTACTACAAGGTGATGCACGAATCAGCCGTGTACGCCGAGGAAAAGAAAATCAAGCTGGTGATGAAACCGCACGGTGGAGGCAGCGGATCTTCAGATGAAATTTTGAAAGCAATCAAGGAAGTCAATCATCGCAACTTTAAGATTTGGTACGACGCCGGAAACATCATTTACTACACCGGCAAAGACCCGATTGAAGAGTTGAAACCCATCGCCGCGCACGTGACAGGCTTTTGCGCCAAAGACTGTCCATCAGTCAAAGGCGAAGTCATGTCGCAATTCGGCACCGGCAAAGTGGATTTTGCAGGCGTGTTCAAGGCGATGAAAGCCGCCGGTTTCAAAGGCCCGATCATGGTCGAAGGCGTCAAAGTCGGCGCTACGCCCGAAGAAACTTCCGCCAACGCCAAAGCCAATCGTGAATTTCTGGAAAAGGTTTTGGCTTCGGTCTAAAGAGTAAACTTCCACGAAGGCACACGAAATTTCACGAAGAAAGACCATATTGCCTTGCCCATCTTCGTGTTTTCCTCGTGTGTCTTCGTGGAAGAAAATTTCCGGCTCCGCAAAGTTGGATCGCTATGTTGATCATTAACCGCCAAGATTCCAACGTCATCCACACGCCGCACGGATCGGAAATTCGTCCGTTGATGGATCGAACGACTTCGCCGATCAACCAGTGCTCGCTGGCGGAAGAGTTGTTGCCGCCCGGCGCGACCGTTCCGCCGCATCACCACGAAGTGCTGGAAGAGGTCTATTACATTCTCGAAGGGGCTGGCGTAATGACCGTTGGCGATGAACAGCGCGAAGTTGGTGCGGGCGATGCCGTCTACATTCCGCGCCAGCATCGCCACACGCTGACCAACACAGGCGCAGAGCCGATGCGAATTCTGCTGGTATGCGGCCCAGCATTCTTTTACGAAGACCATCGGTTTGAATCCGCTGAGCACCAAAAATGAAACGAGTTGTGGTCATTGGCACCTCGGGATCAGGTAAGACGACCTTTGCCAGCGCGCTGGCGCGGTTACTCAACGTGCCGCACATCGAGCTGGATCAATTGCACTGGAACGCAAACTGGCAGGAAACGCCGCGCGACCAATTCATCGAAAAGGTCAACGCCGCCACGGCTGCGCCCACTTGGGTTGTGGACGGCAATTACACCACCAAAGTTAGCTCGATTGTCTGGCAACGCGCAGACACCATCGTCTGGTTGGAGTATCCATTTCGCGTTGTTATTACCCGGTTGCTGGTTCGCACCTTCAAGCGGCTGGTGTTGGGCGAAGAATGTTGCAACGGCAACCGAGAATCGTGGCGGATGGCATTGTCCAAAGAATCCATCATTTTGTGGGCATTTCAGTCGCATTGGCGGCACCGGAGAGAGTATGCCGCCAAGCTGCGCGATCCGGCCCACGCGCATTTACACCAAGTGCGACTGCAATCTCCTCGCGCGGCAACCCAATGGATCGAACATCTAAAATCAACTCCAAGCATTCAGGATGAATAATCAAACTGTTTTTGATGTGATTGTGATTGGCGGCGGGCCTACGGGATTGGCGTGCGCCATCGAGGCGCAACGTGCCGGATTCAGCCATCTAGTCATCGAAAAAGGCTGCGTCGTCAATTCGTTGTTCAATTACCCGACGCAGCTTGTCTTTTTCACCACACCGGAATTGCTGGAAATTGGCGATCTGCCGTTTGTCTGCGAACGCGAAAAACCCAATCGCCAGGAAGCGCTGAAGTATTACCGCCGCGTGGTGGACACTTACAAACTTCGCGTCAATCAGTATGAACGAGTTTTGAAAGTCAGCGGATCAGACGGCGATTTCCACGTCGAAACCGAAATGGTCATGACTGGTGAACGGCACAGTTACCAATCCAAAAAGATCGTCGTTGCCATCGGATATTTCGACCAGCCGAACATCATGGGCATTCCCGGCGAAGAGTTGCCAAAGGTTTCGCACTATTACAAAGACGCGCATCCGTTTTACGACCGCGATGTCACCATCATCGGCGCAGCCAATTCCGCCGCCATCGCCGCGCTGGACCTGTATCGCCACGGAGCGCGCGTGACCATCATTCATCGCCAAGCTGCTTTACGCCCGACCATCAAATACTGGATTCTGCCCGACATCGAAAACCGCATCAAAAACGGAGAAGTCGCCGCGCACTTCAATACCATCGTCACCGAAATCACTCCGGCAACCATTCGCATTCGTCATTTGGAAACCGGCGAAGAATCCGAGCTGCCCAACGATTTCGTGTTTGCGCTGACCGGTTATCACACCGACAACGATTTTTTGCGCTCACTGAACATTGAGATTGATCCTGAAACGATGAAGCCGAAGTTCAACCCGGAAACCATGGAATCCAATGTAAGAGGAGTCTATCTGGCAGGCGTCGTCATCGCTGGAAAAGAAACTGGCAAAGTCTTCATCGAAAACGGACGCTTCCACGGCGGACAGATTGCGACGGCGTTGAAAGCGGCATCACAAATCAATTAGGCCTGAATCGCCCGAAGCTACCAAGTTGTAAAAACTGCGTTGCCCAACAGGGCGTTGACGAATCAGCCGCCCAAATTTGATGACATAGCGAATCTGTTGGAAAGCCTGGTTCAATCAACCTGGGTTTTCTGGATGTACGTCCTGCTCGAAAGTGAGATAACAGACCTTCAGCGCTCAAATTTTCTGGACATCCTTCAATCAATGCCGATGTCTCATTCTCATCGTCCCATCAAAACCATTCCTTACGCACAACTCATCTGAAAAAACGAAAACTCATTCGTTTTTCTCAACAGCCATTCCAAACAAACCGACTGGCAATCAAGGCTAAGTCTTTCGATTCCAGCAGCAAATACACACAAGTTCCGTTGGAACAATGCTTGCGCCATTTCTGTGGTGAAGAGCGACATTTACCTTTGGAAGAATTTTCAATTCTGGCGACCAATCCAGCTCATTGAACTCACACAAATGGAAACATCACCAACAAGGAGGGTTTGGATGTACTCAGGACAAACACATGACAATCGAATCTTTGCTCGCCAAATCTTTGCCTGCATGCTGACGGCATTGTTTTGCTTGCTGATTGGCAATTCGGCATTGGCGCAAACGTTTAACTCGACCGTTACTGGCACCGTGAAAGATCAAGCTGGAGCCTTCATCACTGGGGCGAAAGTGACACTGGTTGATCTGGCCACGCAACGCGAAGTCACGGCCATGACAAACGATCAAGGCGCGTTCGTTTTCCCGGAAGTCCGCGCCGGAAATTACAAACTCGTGGCTGAACGCGACGGTTTCAAAAAAGGCGAAGTCACCGGCGTGACGGTCAACGTAAGCACTCCGGCAACGGTTCACTTTGAATTACAAACCGGCCAGATTGCCGAAGTCATCACTACGTCGGCTTCGGAGGCACAGGCCGTCGTCAACACCGAAAACGGCACGCTGCAAACCACAGTGTTGCAGCGCCAGATCAACGATTTGCCGTTGAATGGCCGCAATCCACTTTCGCTGGCCGCGCTGCAAGCCGGAGTCAATACCAGTGGCAGCAACCGCACTGCCTCGGTCAACGGCACACGCGGCACGTTCACCAATCTGACGTGGGACGGCATTAACATTAACGACAACTTCATTCGCACGGACAGCTTTTTCGGAGTCGCCGCGCCCAGCGTGGTCAGCGTCGCCGAATTCACCCTGACCACTCAAAACGGCGGCCCAGCCGATGGGCTGGGCGTGGCGCAGGTCAAGCTGGCGACTCCGCGCGGTTCGACTGAATACCACGGCAACGCATTTGAATTTCATCGCAACGATGCGCTGGATGCCAATTCGTTTTTCAACAACGCGGCGGGCATCAAAAAAGAAAAGTTGATTCAAAATCAGTTTGGCGTTGGCATTGGCGGCCCGGTCAAATTGCCGAGCAAGCTGTTCGGTCCGCTGGGTTATGACAGCAACAAACTGTTCTTTTACGGATATTACGAAGGCACACGCGTCAAAACCGACACCAGCGTGTTGCGCACTGTGCTGACGCAACCTGCGCGACAAGGCCAATTCACTTATCGCAGGACCGACAATGGTCAACTGCAAACCATCAATTTGTTGCCGGCTGCCGGACGCGTTGCCGATCCGAAAGCTGCTAGCCTGATTGCCACGACGCCGCTTCCAAACGATCTGACGACGGCGGACATCACTACCAATACAACACTGGCTAATAGCGCCGGTTACCGCTTCAACAGTCCAACAGGTTTTGACAGTGATCTGTGGGGATTCCGCGTAGATTACGACGCTTCGGCCCGTCATCGCTTTGAAGCGATTTACAGCCGCTTTACCTTCAACTTCCCGAATGCGGGCAACGAACCGTTTCCCGGTCGTCCAGGCGATGGACAATCATCCAGCCGTCCGCGCGGTTCGTTCGCCTGGAACTGGACTCCAACCGCGACACTGAACAACGAGTTGCGATACGGGTTCAACAACTACAACGTTTCGTTCTTCACCAATGAGCAGTTCCCCGACGGGTATCAGTTGGCATTCCCGCTGATTTCCAACCCGACGGATAACCAGATGCCGCAAGGTCGCGTTGCAGACAATTACGAAGCCATTGATAACGCGACCTGGGTGAAAGGCAAACATCAGGTTCGATTCGGCGGAAATTATCGCCGTGTGTATATCGCGCCGTACGATGCTGCGGGAACGTTGCCGCTGTACACCATCGGCTTCAACACATCTGGCAATCCAAACCCGTTGGCAACATCGTTGTTCACCGGCGGAATTTCCACCAACGATTTCAACCGAGCGCGCGATTTGCTGGCGGTGCTGACCGCGCCAATTGCGCAAATTGACCAGAGCTTCAATTCCACCTCGCGCACGTCCGGATTCGTCAACGGAGCGTTGCAACGGCAACAATTCCAGTACAACGGAATTGGGCTGTACGCGGGCGACACCTGGCGCGTGAAACCGAACCTGTCGGTGAATCTGGGATTGCGCTGGGAATTCATTTCGGTGCCAACCGAAAAACAGGGCTTGGCGTTGTTGCCGAAAGAAACCGGCTTGAACGCCTTGTTCAACAAAGACGCGCAACTGGATTTTGCCGGTTCAGGAACCGGGCGGCCTTTCTTCAATAACGATTACAACAACTTCGCGCCGAGCATCAGTTTAGCCTGGGACCCGTTTGGCAACGGCAAAACTTCCATCCGTGCGGGCTATTCGATTTCGTACGTGATTGATAACAACATCTCTACAATTTTGAACGCGATCGGCGGCAATGACGGTTTGCAAGCCAACGCCACCGTGCTCAACACCAGCGGCACTGTCAGCGGCGGAGGCATTCGTCCGGTCCCGGTTCCAGCGTTCAAAGTTCCGCGAACGATTTCCGACAATCTGGCAATTGATCCGCAAGCGGCGCTGTTCACGATTGATCCGAATTACCGGACGCCTTACGTTCAGCAGTGGACGTTGAGCTTCGAGCGCGAAATTTTCCGCGACACGGTCGCCGAACTTCGCTACGTCGGCAATCGCGGCGTCAAACTGACGCGCGGCATTGACGTGAATCAAGTGAAAGTATTGGACAACGGATTCCTGGCGGATTTCCAGCGCGCTGAGCGCAATCTGGCGGCAAACGGCAACCCGACTCGCGGCGAAGCGTTGCAGGTGTTTCCGAAACTCGGCTTGGCAGGTTTGTTGACCAACGCAACGGTGTTGAACCTGATTGCCCAGGGTCAGGTTGGCGAACTGGCGGCGCTGTACGTTGCCAACCGCGATCTGTTCCTTTCTCCGGGCGTGTTTGGTTCGCAAGTGGGACCGGAATTTTTCCTGCGCGCCAATCCGAACGCCTTTGTCGCCGATTACATAGGCAATGGTTCGTATTCGGATTACAACGCGCTGCAAGCGGAAATTCGCCGACGCCTGGGCAACGGGCTGTATTTCCAGGCAAATTACACCTACAGCAAAGGTTTCAGCGATTACGAAGGCGGCCAGACGAACTTTTCCGGCTTGTTGGATTTAGGTTCGACCAACGCGCTTGAAAAAGCTCGCATTGCCGACGACATCACCCACGTGTTCAAAGCCAACGCCGTTTACGAACTTCCGTTCGGTCGCGGCAAACGCTTTTTCGATCACGGTGGAGTGTTGGGCAAAATCGTCGGTGGTTGGAGTTTCAACCCGATCATTCGCTGGCAGAGTGGCGAACCGGTTTCGATTGTGTCGGCTCGCGGAACGCTGAATCGCGCCGGACGTTCAGGCAAAAACACCGTGAACACGTCGCTTTCGATCAGTGACCTGCAATCAAAAACCGGATTGTTTTACGACGCGCAAGGCCGTCCGCTGATTTTCGATCCCAGCCTGATCGGTTCCGATGGCCGAGCCAGCACTCAGCTTTTCCAGAATCCGAAGTCCGGAACCCTGGGAACCCTGCAACTGACTCCGGTTAGCGGCCCAGGCCGATTCGATTTCGACGCCGGATTCATCAAACGCACTGCTATCACCGAGCGTGTGAATTTCGAATTCCGCTTCGAAGCGTTCAACTTGCTGAACAAGACCAACTTCAACATTGGTCAGGCTCAGAACATCAACAACAACACTTTTGGTCGCATTACGGCGGCTTTCTCTCCGCGAGTGTTGCAGTTCGCGGGCAAGATCAATTTCTAAATTCCTGGAAACTGTTTTCCGTCCACGAAGACACACGAAGAAAACACGAAGAAAACCAACTACTGCTTTTTCTTCGTGAAACTTCGTGTGACTTCGTGGACGATTTTTTTTGCTGGCTGAACTACCCGCCACGCTACGACTCGGCATTCACCGCGGCAATCAACGCTTTGATATACCCAAACGAATACGCGAATGCCTGCAAGCTTCCTGTGTCGCCTTCGATCTTGGGAACATGGTCGGGCATCAGCATTCCGTCGTAGCCGATTTCTTTATAAACCCGCATGGCTTTGAGCATGTCGACGTCGCCGTTATCAATGAAAGTCTCGTGAAAATCGAGAAAGCCGCCGCGAATGTTGCGAAAATGGACGTTGAAGATTTTCTTCCGGCTGCCGAAATAACGAATCACATCGAAGATTTCCACGCCGGGCTTCGCCAACATTTCTGACACCGTGCCCTGGCAGAAATTCAAGCCGTGATGTGGGCTGTTGACGATGGCAAGAAATTTCTTCAAACCGTCAACGCTGCCCAACACCGTATGCACGCCGCGATATCCTTTGTCTTTGGGCATGCCCGGATCGTGCGGATGACAGGCCAGTTTCATTTTGTACTCATCCGCGACGGGCATCACACGTTTCAGAAAATAGGTAATGCGTTCCCAATACGCGTCTTCGTTGACGGGACCGGCTTCGGTCAAGGATGGTTCCTGTTTGGCTTTTGCGTAACTGAACGCGCGCGATTTCGCGCCGCCGCGACCGGTGACGGGTTCAGTGCTGACGACGCCGAGAATGCTCATGTTGTATTTGAGCATTGGAATGCCTGCGCGCGCGGCGTTGCGAATCATCTCGCAAATTTCGTCAATCTGACGGTCGCGCTCAGGGCTTTTGCCCAGCATGATGGCAGGATTTTCGTGGCGCGTGATATACGCGGAACTCAAGGGCAACGGCACGCAATCGAGCTTGATGCCAAACGATTCGACCCGCTCGCGCAACATGGTCAATCCTTCGATTGACCATGCCGCGTCGAGCTTTGCGGATGGCAAATCGCTGCAAATATTGTTGACGCCCAACGCGGCAAATAGCTTCAACGCTTCGTTGGTTGCCAAATGTTGATGGCCAACTTTGAGTTTTGCTTTGGGCGTTGCCTTTTGCGGCGCGCTTGCAACTGACTCGCGCAGTCGAGCCGCGACGCGTGATTCGATGACTGCGCCCGTGGGCACACTCAACCCGGCCAGACGGATAAAGTTTCTTCGATGCATAGAGTTCCTCCGACTTCAAAATAGAAACCGCACACCAATTTTTAATGCATTCAGGATTCAGTTTGCGCTTACAGGCTCATTCGTTCGCTTTCCGGCAATCCAAAGAACAATTCGTTCTCGTCCAGGTCGCGTATGACAAGTGTTGGAGCGCCCCACTGGAAGACGGTCGTCCTGATGCCCTTTTCCTGGACGTGTTTGCGAAACGCATTTGCCTGGTCGTCATCGAGGCCAATAAACACACGGCCGTGGCCCGCCCGATCCTCTGTCCCAGGCTGAGTCTGGTTCAGGATTAGTTGGAACCCCAGCAGGCTCACTTCAAATACATAAGCCCGACCTTGTTCCTGATGGTTCCATTCCAATGAGAATCCGAGCGTTTCCGTGTAGTACTGCAAGGAGCGCTCAGCGTCCTTCACAAAGAACACGCTCCTCGCAAAGAAGTTGTCCATACTCTCCACCGACTTGTTTTGGCTTAACTCGATTACTCACGAGGCCGTAAACTCGTCGCTTCGCTAACCCATCAAGATCGAGATCCCCCAACGACCACCTGTCCTACTTCTCCCGCTTTCCCTCAATATCGAAGTCGCGCTTCTCGCCCCCGACATCCAATGTGCCTTTCCCTTTAAGCGCGTCCCCGCTGACCATGAACTTGTATTCGATATGGAACGTGTTATCCGCCAACACTCGATCAGCAGAGAAAGTTAGCTCCCCATCCTTCCATTTCAGGTCCTTGAGATTTGCCTCTTTCTGATCCGGCCAGCTCATTGTGCCGGTAAGCTTATCTCCGTCCTTCTTGATTGTCAGCGTGGATGTCCGCTTTTGGTCGCCGATGCTGTACTCACACTTCCAGGTTCCGACCGGATCTGCCTGATTCGCCGCGACCGCGAGCCTGCAGACCACGAGTACCAACGCCACTGACAAGATCGCCTTTAACATCACGCTGCCAGTTTTGTTTTTGAAGAAAACGCCGCCGATTTCGATTACTTTTTCCATCATTGCCTCCATACAAGTGAAATGTTTATAGATTTCAGTCTGTGATTGCGCCTGCTCGCGCATAACAAAAGGCTAAAGCTTAATATTTGACGCCCGAATAAACAGAAGATGAACAGCTTGTCGCTTGTGCCTAGGATGGGGCGAAGTATATGCCCTGATTTTCAGGCGGACAATTATGGTGCGAATCCGCGTCATTTGCGTTCAACCGCACTCTTAAAAATGCTCTTCGGCAGCCTTACATGCACGCCAAGATTCGGTTTGTCCACAAGCTGCGTGATGGCGACATTCCCCGCGATGCTCACCAACTGATACGCCTGATGTTTGGTCAATCCTTTATTCGCCACCAGAAAATCAATCATTTCCTGAATAGCCATCGTCGTCGCTTTCGTCAGATCGGGGTCGGTCGCCATGCTGATGAAATCGGTTGTGGTTTCCGCGCGAGGCCACGTCAGCTTCATCCCCTTTCGCACCGTGAGTTTGATGCGCCCACGAAGCGAAGTTTCAATCGCGGTCTGATCTACTTCGCCATCGCCTTGGGCCGCGTGTCCGTCGCCGACTTCAAACAGCGCGCCGGGAACGAACACCGGAACGTACAACGTTGAGCCAGCAACCAACTCTTTGTTGTCCAGATTGCCTGCGTGTTTGCCGGGAGGATTGCTGCTGACGCGCCCCAATTCCGGCGCCGGAGCTACGCCCATACTGCCGAAAAATGGCTTCAAGGGAATTACGATGCCCGGCATGAATTCTGCCGTCATCGTCTTTTTGTTGAGCGGGATGATTTTGGATTTGACGGAGCGGTCGCAGTTCCCCGGAACGAAGCCGCTGCAACCGTTGTAGCCATAATCAAGCGCCAAATCTATAGACAGGATTTTGACTTCCAGCACGTCGCCCGGTTCTGCTCCTTCGACGTAAACCGGCCCGGTCAGAATGTGGCCGCCCGGCCCACGCCGTTCGCCGGTCACCTCGGCGACAATCGCCCTGAGCGAGTTTTGAATCTTGTCCGGAGCCACTCCTGCGTTCTGAAGTCCGTTCGGACTGTTTGTCAGCAGCGTATCCACATCAATGATGTCGCCGGACGCGATCCGCAAAGCGGGTTTAGCCTCAGACCAATAATACCCGTAAGCCACTGTAGACGGTGTGGCTTCCAACCGGTGAGTTTTGGGAACTGGCGTCTGAACAGCAACACCTGCGACAAGAACAGCAAAGACTGCGACGAAAGTGCGAACCATGAATTCAGCCTCCTGATAACAAGTCTGGGAACCTTTGAGAGCGTTCTAAGTTACCTGGTGGCTCTTTGGCAAATCGCTGGCAGAGATTTTGAAAATTATGCACCGAGCAAATAGCGCGTGGCGGAACTCAATCGCTCAGGCAAGTTTTCTGGAGCTTGCGGGAATTGCGCAACTTCGCGCGCAATGTACGTGAGCTGCAAGACTCGGCGAGACAGGTTGGAATCATTGCGAGTTCCACTGTGATAAAGATGCCCATTGAATACCAACACCGAACCGGCTTTGGCAGTTACGATTTGCTGATCGGGATGGTTGGCGGTTGGTTGCTGCAACGCTTTCGGCAGCGGGCGATCCCACAAATGGCTGCCGGGAATCAGCCGCGTCGCGCCATTGGCCAGGGTGAAATCATCCAGCAACCACAACGCTGTCGCCGCATAATTCGGTTCGTGCGGCGCTCGGAACATCCAATCCGTATGCAAGCCTTGTTGCCCATACCCCGGCAAAGGATCACGTCCGGCCAGCGCGAAAACTCTGAAAGCTCGGCGCAAAATATGATGCACTGCCGCCAGCAACTTCGGATGCGTAACCACGGCATCAAACGCCGCATCCTTTCGAATCAAATCCGCCGGATGCCTCGTGCCGCTTTGTTTTTCTGTGGAATCGGCTGAAGGCTTTTCGTCCGCCGCTTCAAAAGCGTTTCTCAACCGCGCCAGCCAATCGGCATCCATCACATCCGGCAACACAACGTAGCCAAGCTGATCAAGTTGAGCCGTTTGGGAATTAGAAAGTGAAGTCTCTGAAATTCCCAAAGTAACACGGTAATCCATTTGTACCCTTTGCAAGCGACAGGTTTTGGTTCAATCGCCTCCGTCGTTTTGCGCAAGTCCGGGGAATAATTTGTTAAGCAATCCTGGTGATGGCAGAAACACTCTCGAACTCTTCTTCAGGCGAATGCTCTCTCAGAGATTCAATTGTCCCGTATCCCCAGGACACCGCCCCAAACGCGATGCTTACCTTGCGCGCTGCTTCCAAGTCTGTGACCTGATCGCCGATATAAATGACTTCGTGAGATGGAATGCCAGTCTTTTTGAGCACCTTCTGGATTCTGGTTGGTTTGCCGAAAATGGACATTCCGCACTCAAAATGGCGAATCAGTTTCGTATTTGCAGGCCCTAAAATCTGGCTGATGTTGTCATAAGAGTTTGATGAAACAATGGCAAGAACCATTCCGTGATTCACCAACTGAAGCAGCGTCTCATCAACCTGTTCAAACAGCGAGATGCTTGTCGCATTTTGCTTCATCAACGAAATAAAACTCCTGGCAACAAGCGGAAGCTTCCAGGCAGGCATCCCGACCAGTTCCATCATCTGCCGGGGAGTGTAATGCCTAAACGTAGGCGCCAACTCCGGATCAATTCCCTTGAACCCATGTTGTCTCGCAAGTTGATTGAAGACTCGAAGAAAGAAGGGAAACGAGTCTGCCAATGTCCCATCGAAGTCAAAAATTGCCAGCCGATATTTCATAGGTGATAAAGGATTTTCCCTTGCCGCCGCTTGAGCAAACCGAAAGGCGAATTTAGTTTCGAGAAGGTTTTGAGTTCAGCCGAACAATCTTTTCGCGCAGGAACGCCACGCAACCCGGCGTCTGCGCTTCGGTCAGGCCGTGCAGCAACAACGGCCCCGGAAACCGATATTTGTGCAGCAGAGAAACGTACCGGTCATAGTCCAGCTTGCCCTGCCCTGCCGGCAAATGGCCTGCGTCGCCGTCATGATCGAGGTCTTTGGCGTGCGCCAGCACAACGTCCCGGCCAATCAGGGCAAAGGCTTCGTCCAGAATTTCCTTCATTCGCGGCAGTTCCCCTGCATGAAATAAATTCGCCGCATCAAAGGTGACTTTAAGGTGTGGCGAGCCGATCTCATTCATTAACCGCCGCGCCTTTTGCGCTGAATTTACGACGTTGTTCACCTCTGGTTCAAAAGCGAGCACAACGCGGAACTGCCGGGCGATGTCGGTCGCCGCACGCATGCTGGCCACCATGTCTCGCCAAGCCTCCGGTGTATCGTTGTCAGGATGCCCTCGCCACATGCTCGTGCGGTCGCGCGTTCCGGAACAAAGGTGAATTTTCGAGGTGCCCATTTGCGAACAGGCTTCGGCCAGAATTCGAAGCCGCCGTAACCCTGTCTGGCGATGTTCGGCGTCAGGGTGGCACATATTGAAGGTGCCCGACACAGACGCAATCGTGATCCCGCGAGCAGCAGCTTCGCGCCGAATCTGTCCGGCGAGTTCCGATGAAATTTCATCCGGCATGGCAGGCAATCCCGCGCAGTCCATGCTGAGCTGCACACAATCAAGACCGCTGGCCTTCACCCCATCCAACCGCGCTGCCAGAGAGCCGCTGCGGAATGTTCCCAGCAGAACGCCAATCCGAATAGGCTGAGAAGGTTTCGCGCTGATAGGTTCAATTGCTTCAGGTCGAGGCATTGCGGCAATCTTTCCGTCTTCCGCAAACACGGGCTCGTTACGCCATCCGCTGGCAGTAAGTGCGACTGCGGCTTGCGTTGCTTTCATCAAAAATGCGCGACGCTGCTCTTGCTTGTGTTGGTTATTCATAGACTTTCCGAATCCGTAACTGGTGATTTAGGCCTGTGAGCCTTTCTAAGCGTGTCGCAACGCGATGTATAAATCATGATTGGCAATATCGAAGATGAGATTGAACTGCTTGAGAACTTCGCCGCCAAGGACGCTCATTTTCTGGGCTCCGATGGCTCCGGCAAAGAAGCCGACGGGGACATTTGAGAGCCTGGAACTGCCAAGAACAAACACGGGCAGAATGCCTTTTTTCACTTTGATCGTATTGCCAAATGAATCTTTCAGGCTGGACTCTTCGGTGATCTTGATCTTTCCGTCTACTCCGGCGTTTGCGGCAAAAGCATCGTCCAGCAGAATTCCTCCGGAATACCCGGAATGAATCAGAAATTTGTTGGCGTAAGTTTTCCCTTCAATCAGGCAACTGCCCTGAACCAGAAGCTGGCTGTTTCGGTTTTCGAATTTCAGGCGTTGGTACTTTTCCATTTTGCGCGGGAGCTTCTTGTGCAGCACGAGGCGACTTTGATCGAAGTCTATTTCAACAATTCGATTCTGAAAAAAATCCAGGCCGAACTTTCCGTCGGTGCCTTTCCCAGAATTTATATCCTCCCAGATGACCATGTTATCGCGCTGTAGCTCACCGATGTTGACCTGATTTCCCTTGCTGAAGCGCGAGTCTGCCTTGCCTCCCCATGATTCCACTTTGACCGAGTCGGTAAATTTGATGCTCTTTGATTTGCGCACCGCCTCTACGGTTAAGGTCACATCCGTCTCTGCCGTATGCAACATAAGGTTCAGGGTATCAGTGCCGTTAATCGCCACGCTGACAAGAATGTTGTTGTACTCAGTCAGTGTAAAAGGAATGACGACCTCGCCACGATTCGCTTTTTGAGCGTGAATCGTTTGATTCACCCCGACAGTCAGAAACAGAGCGGCAAATGTAACCACGACAACCAGTTGACGTAAGCAATGCATGAGAATTTTTCCTTTGGAAGTATTTGAAGAGGCCTGGAACAACCGATAGGCAACAGACGACGTTTGCTAATCCTGAATTGCGCCCTTGCGGCGTTCTGCCACGTGCCAAAGTACTCCGCTGGGATCAACGATGTACGCAATGCGAAGTCCCCACGGTTGCATCGCTGGCGCTTTCGGCGGATGAACTCCGAATTGACCGGGCAAATCCAGGGCGGTGAGATGCTTCCACCAGGCATCAAGATCATCAACCATGAGCTGCATCATGCAGTTTTCTGCCCACTCTTTCTGATAATAGTTTTGCAAAATGAACCCACCCGAACCGGCGTTGAAAATGGCGACATCGCCATCCAGAACCTTATCAAAGCCCAGAGCTTCGTAAAACCGTTTGGACAGATCAAACTCTTTCGCGGGAATAAACGGGCGTATTAACTCCGTTCCTGTGGGAATTCCGTTCATCTCTCTTTCTCCTGTATTTGCAGCAAGTACTCAATCGCTCGTGGCCAGAGATTGCGTCAGGATTTAGACCCTGAGCGAGCCACGAAATCCTCTGGCGGCATAGTACGATTCGGCTCCGTTGTGATAGACAAAAACCGTGTCGTAGCGACGATCACAAAAGAGCGCACCGCCAAGTTTTCGAATCTCAGAAGGTGTTTTCACCCAGCTCGATGTTTTCAAATCGAATGCTCCAAGTTTCTGCAGCTCTCGATATTCTTCTTCCGTTAACAGCTCAATGCCCATTGCTGCCGCTAGATCAATCGCGTTATTTCCCGGTTTATGTTCCTTCCTTGCTTCCAGCGCTTGTCGGTCGTAACAAACACTTCTGCGGCCTTTCGGGCTTTCCGCTGAACAATCATAAAAAATGTATTCGCCCTTCTTTTTATCAAACCCGACAACATCCGGTTCGCCGTCAGTTCTTTCCATTTCACTGAGCGACCATAGTTTTTCAGGATTGGCTTCCAGCTTTGCTTGTACTTTCGCCCATTCAATACCTTTATGGCGGTTTGGGTTTTTCTCAAAACGGGCTTTCAATACGCCGAGCAGTTCTTCACGTTGTTTTGCTTTCATATCTTTTTGCTTGTTGCATCCGTTAGTTGTCATCACCTATCCAACGGTCATAACCATCTTCGAGCATGTGGTAACGCCCGTGTGCCCAGGTGTAAAAATCCTGCCACGTGACCAGAGCCGTCTGCGTCTCCTCAATTTTAACCGCCACTCCTGCCTCAACAAGGCGGCGTATCTTCCGCAGCTCTTCGACCAGGACGCCCCAAAGACGATGCCTCTGCATTCCCGGTGTCACGTCTTCTGCATCTTCATACAACGCATCGAGTTCCTTAAGCATTTCAACTGTAATGACGTGTTCTCTCTCTCTCATTTTTTCCTCTGCGTTTTCATGAAACGTCCAATGCACAGAATCACCAGATCGCCGGAGCATTCGTTTCGTTCAAGACACGCGAATTCAACGGCTAGGCGTACATCGTCTTGTTACCCGGCCTGCTCAGTTTGGCAAGTGAGCTATTGCTTCCGCAAAATCTTATCCATAGTTTTTCCCTTCGCCAACTCATCAATCAATTTATCCAGATAGCGAATTTCCCGCATCGTTGGTTCTTCGATCTCTTCGATTCGGACACCACAAATCACTCCCTTGATCAAAGTTCGCGCAGGATTCAGCCCTGGGGCTTCGGCAAAGAATGTTTCAAAGTCGGTTCTGTTCTTCAGTACTTCTTCAAGCTCGTTCTGACTATAGCCTGTCAGCCAACGAATAATTTCATCCACTTCGGCTTTCGTACGTCCTTTTTTCTCAGCCTTTGCGAGATAGTGGGGATAAACACTTGCGACACTGGTTGTATAGATTCGATGTTTTGACATGGTTTTTCTTATAACCTGGACGCGATGACACTCAAAGTAACAGGATATTTCCCGTTCCTATCAGTCTTGATGCGATCTGTCTTGTACTGAACTTCAAGTGTTGCGAAACCCAGCTTTGAACCGTCGCAGTTCTCGGTCTTGAGCCAAGCGCCAAGTTCGCCAGTGATCCAGAGTTTTGGATGGGTGCCAGAACTGTGACTCACTTTCTTTTCTATGAGGTCAAAAGGCAGCTTGCCAAAAGGGTGTTGGCGAAATCCTGAAATACTTTGCGTCGCATTGTTGGTGCCCAACATTAAGTTCACCGGGCTGAAGAATGAGGCTCCGGTGCAATTGGTGTTAGCCTTTCCAAGGCACCGGAATTTCTACCGTAACCACCGAGCCATTCTTCAACTGCAATGCCTCTCGCAAGCTAACTGACGCTATGATTTCAAGAATTTTATAGTCGGGGGCATTTGCCGCGTGTGTCGTCGCCCAGGCAAACCCATAAATCTTATCGGGTCCCATTTGATAAATTTCGCACGGGATCAGGCAAATTTCTCTATTGCCCCCATAAGGAATCAGCGAATAGATTTTTTTGAATGGCGTAAAGCTCTTATCATTCCAATCCAATTTTGCAGTCAACTGGACATTCAGTGAGCCTGGTATAAGTGCCATTCCTGTCCATAATTGGTAAACATCGGAGTATTTTTTAAGCCAAAATGAAGCATCACCTTTCCCGTCTTGCACTATCCCCTGTAATTTCATTGTTTTGATTTCTATAGAGGCTAACGAACAAGTTGACCGGGCCGCCGCCCTTCCGAATCTGCTGACTTGAAAGCCGCAGCGGCTCTTGTCGAACGAACTGTAAGGCCAGTCTTCTTTTTCTCTATCTGTGGCCGTGCTTTTTTCTATTTTGCCCCACGACTTTTCTCTTGAGCCATCTCTAAATGGGCCGGTGAGTCTTGGTCAGCTTCTAGTGACTCACGATGGATTTGCATTTGCCTGTTCCTCTGACTGGGCGGTAGAAGCTTCATCGAATATCGCTCTTCTCTCAGTGACTCACGATCCGTGGCCATCAGGTAGATGTATGAGCCTATATAGAGGAGAAATGAAAACCCTGTCAGAACGCACAGGAAGATGCCTGCCCAAGTTGGAATCCGAAGGAATAGGCCAACTACTGTGGCCCAGACCAGGACTCCTGTCATCCAGACCGTAGGTTTAAGAGGAGTGGCGCGAGAACGCTCCTCCAAGACAGAGTCGTCCGACAGTTCCACTTGTTCGCTATCAGGCATGGATTTCCTCCAATCCTTTCTGATGCTTTACTTCTCTTGTTCTATAGGCCATTGAACGACCTATTACGGTAGCCTAACGATAAGTTCAACGGGCCGGCGTGAACCCACTGGATCAAGCGCGTGCATCTGTTGCGCCGGCTCCGGTGCAACCGCTAGTTATGCCGCCCTCGGCGTTGGGGTGGTTTCTGTTCTCGCAGCGTCTTTCCCGTCAGTAAGTAGATTGTCGGACCCTTGATTGACGGACAACATGAAGCATCGTTCGGACCGTAGGTGAGCGTGTTGAGTTTCACCTTCCCGACTTCCACGCCGTCGAGTTCGACTGACCTCCGCGACTTCCCGCCCACAGCTACGTTTGCCAGCGGTACCAATTTGTTGCCACTTCGGCTGAGCACCGCGAGATACTGTATGTAGTTGTTCGATCCGCCCTGGCTTTCGATCGTGTAAAGCACAACCGTCTCTGGCGAGCCGTCGCCGTCGAGATCGCCGGTTACGACCTTGCGCGCGTCCTCGTATTCTTCCCCGCGCTCGCGCCGAGCTTGGCTCTGAATATAGGAGGAGATCGCGGTCGCGTCTTTGTCCTGAGCGCCCGCAGTCGCGAGATCAGGCGAAGGTAGGTTCACCGCTGCGAGAAGAAGAGCGAAGGCAATCATCGAGTTGCTCCTGCAAAGAGGAATAGAGTTGAGTGCGAATTGCGCGAAGCGGCATAACGACAAGTTCACCGGGCGTTGCCGTGTGACCGTGATTTACGCACCGCCTGACGGCCACGCTCCGGTGCAATGGATGTTAGATCGGATCGTCAAGGTTTTGCGTGATTTCGATAAGTTCCCTTGCAGGCAACATCAAAATCTTTTATGTTTGGTTTTCCTGCCGTAATTTTAAAGTCATCCATCGAGACCCACACATCGACAAAACCTAACCCTTCATCTTTCATCGTGACATCAGATTTTTTATCTGCCGTAACTCTCGAACCAAATACTGAACACGGAGAATCGGCGAGTTTGCCATATCGAACGTGTATATTGACCTTGTATGTTCCAGGTTTTGTTTGCTCGAAGGAGTAATAGCCTTTTTCGTTTGTTTTCGTTTCCAAGCGGTTTCCTTGCGCATTCCAAATGTTGATTGTTGCACCGGCAACAGGCTGGTTCGTGTCGGAACGAAATATTTTCCCGCTCAGAGCAGTGGGTTTATTTTTAATGACTTGAGCCTGAGGCCAAGTTCCGTTTGAAAAAGAGAGAAGCCCCAAGCAGATAAATGTCATTGCCATTTTTTTACTTTTCATAACTAC
>ERZ650309.559-NODE-559-length-18274-cov-5.457215_pt1 | contig 18274 bp, 17 predicted proteins | sample MGYA00376245_ERZ650309 | MGnify/ENA primary metagenome ERZ650309 (study PRJEB26733, sample SAMN07839294) | wastewater metagenome | biome: urban; feature: wastewater treatment plant; material: waste water | place: USA: North Carolina | collected 2016-04-26 ...
CCAAGCCCACTGGAAACCATCACCACTGCTCGACGTCGGCCAACCCCGCACCAACCAATATCACCACCCCACCCTCTACCCACCCGAAAACGAAGGGGACGGAGATGGGGACGGCAATGGGGACAGTGAATCAGACAGCGCCGCAAGCTGATCGGGCGCTAACGCGGCGCCTGCATCATGTCCGACATCACCTGGTAGCGATGCAAGTTGTGCTTGGCGTCGACCAGTGCGTCATGGGAGTCGTGCGGGCGCGGGGGCATCCGCGGGCTGCCGCAGTCCTCCCAGAACTGCCGCAGTTCTCGAGTGAACCGCGGCATCGCGGGCGGCAGATCCGCCATGGGACCCCAAAGCTGGCAGAGCACGACGTGGTCGTAGGCGCCGACCCACGCCCACAGTTCGATCGGCTCGTCGCCGTCGATCCCGAAAAAGTCCTCGAGCTCGGACCGGATCTGCCGACGAGATCGCCACACCTGCGAGGACGGTGACGGCAGCTTTGGCAAGACGTTTTTCCGAACCCATGCTCCTGCCCACTGCGGGTCGAATTCGGTTGACACGGCGTAGTATTCGCGTCCATCTTCGGCCGCCACGCCGATCGAGATGAGCTCGATGGTGCGGCCATTGTCGATGAACTCAGTGTCGTAGAAATAACGCATTCAGGCTGCCTCGGTTCCGATCCGGTCTGGCGGTGCCGGCGCGGCGTGGACTTCACGGTCCAACTCCCTGTCGACGGCGACGTCGTCGGGAAACTTTGGCACACCGGCAATCGCATCCTGTAACCAGAGCTTGGCTTGCACGACTGGCCGGCGCAGCGAGCGCTCACGCTTCAACGCATTACGCATCTTGCGGGGTCGGCTGGTGTAGCGCCAACGCGACCACGGTGCGTGCGGCCGTGACAGCCGGATCGCACCGACAAACAGGAGCGGGGTGATGAACATGCCGACCAACCCCGTCCATACCTTGCCTTTGAGCAGCACGACCACGGCCAGCGACAACGTCAGGCCCGCCCAGGCCAGCACCCAGAGTCGGGCGACGAGATCGTGGTCAGCACGCCACACGTCGACGTCGAAGAACGACAGCGGATTGAAACCCAACACCAGCAGTCCAGCGAAGGCCACCGCCGCGAACACCGCGTCGATCGACGTCCTACCGTCTTCGGCCCAGTACACGTCGGACAGGTGCAGCAGCAGGGCGAACTCATCGAGAACCAATGCCCCGCCGATGCCGAAGAAGATGGCCGCGACCGTGAACTCCGTTACCCCGCCGCCCACGGCCAGGGTCACCATCGTCACCCCGGAGATCATCACCATGACCACGCCGATCACTGCATGGTGGACATGCGTGCGCTCGGCGTCGGCAGAAATATCGCCGCGCTTCGGTATCGAGATGTTGCGCGGTTGCCACCACTTCAACGGCTCATCGCGATCGGCCTGGCTGCGGATGTACCGCACCACGATTCGGGTGACGAAAAACGTCAGGATGAACGCGACCAGGCAACACAGCAACGGCAGCCGACCATAAGCCACAAACTCCCGATGGGCGAGCAGCTGCACGGTCGAAAACTTACGCCCGGTATGCGTGTGTCGGTGCCCACGCGGCGCCGACGCGCCGATCACCGGAGATAAGCTATCGGTCAAGATGCGTATCAATCGGTCACCAGACGGAACCGGGCTGTGGCCAACCATTGCGTGGCGGCTTTTCCAGGTACTCGCAGTGGCTGCGCTGATCTGGGTCGGGTGGGAACTACTGGGGCATAACCCCTACCGAATCGACATCGACGTGTACCGCATGGGTGGACGTGCCTGGCTCAACGATTCGGCGCTGTACACCGACGGCACCATGTTTCGTACCGGTGCGGGTATCGACCTCCCGTTCACCTATCCCCCGCTTGCCGCGATCGTCTTTGCGCCGTTCGCTTGGCTGCCGCTCTCGGGCGCCGGCATCCTGATCACGGCACTCACGTTGACGATGCTGCTGGCGTCGACGCTGATCGTGCTGACCCGGCTCAGGGTCGCAGAGCACGCAAACTTCGGCGGATCCGCCCGAAACCGCCGCTGCTGGTTGGCGGTTGCGATCGTGGCCTTCGCCGTCCACTACCTCGAGCCGATTCACGCCAACTTCGACTTCGGTCAGGTCAACGTCGTGCTCATGACCTTGGTGATCGCCGACTGCGTGCCCCGCAAGACCCCGTGGCCGCGCGGGATGTTGCTCGGCCTGGCGATTGCACTCAAGCTGACGCCGGCAGTGTTTGTGCTGTATTTCCTGTTCCGGCGCGATTTCCGGGCGCTGGTCACCACCGCTGTCTCGGCGATCGTCGCTACGCTCGCCGGGTTCGCGCTGGCGTGGGGTGACTCATGGGAGTACTGGACGAAGACCGTTCGCCACACCGACCGCATCGGCACCGCCACCTGGCTGACCAACCAGAACATCTCGGGCACGCTGGCCCGACTCGGCTTGGCAGACTCCCCGCGGTTCATCGTGTGGGCCGTGCTGTGCGTCGCGGTGCTGGCCCTGACGGCGTGGGCGACGCTGCATGTACTCAAGCTGGGGCAGCCCGTGTTGGCGCTGACGTGCGTGGCGATGTTCGGGTTGGTCGTGTCACCGGTGTCCTGGTCGCACCACTGGGTCTGGATGCTGCCCACGGTCATCACGACCACGGTGCTCGCCTACCGCTTCCGCAACATCGCGTTGGCCGCGGTGAGCGTGATCGGCGTCGGCATCATGGTGTGGACGCCGATCCAGTTGCTACCCGAGCACCATGAGACCGCGGCTGCGTTGTGGCGCCAGATTCTGGGCAGTTCGTACGTGTGGTGGGCGCTTGCCCTGCTCGTCGTCGCCGGCAGTCTGCCGACCCGCGCAGCCCCGACCGGAGTGCCGGCCTGCGACGTCGATTCCGTCCCGGCCACCAAATAGGGCCGACGGCGCCTTCCGGCGACCGTGCCTACCCGGCGACGGCGGCGAACTCAGCTGGCTTTGGCGTCCGGTGCGGACGAGGCCTTGCCTTCTTTGCCTTCTTTGACGTCCGCGGCGTACAGGTCGACGTACTCCTGACCGGACAACCGCATCAATTCGTACATGACCTCATCGATCACCGCGCGCTCGATGAAGCGATTTCCCGCCAACCCCTCGAAGCGGCGGAAATCCATCGGCTTGCCGAACTTCACCTGGACCCGGCCGAAGTGCCACATCTTGCTTCCCGGCGGGTTCACGACATTGGTGCCGATCATGGCGACCGGGATGACCGGGATGCCGGTTTCCAGCGCGATGCGCGCCAGGCCCGTCTTGCCCTTGTACAACCGGCCATCAGGAGACCGGGTGCCTTCGGGATACATGCCGAGCAACTTGCCCTGGTCGAGAATCCGGGCTGCGGAAGTCAGCGCGGCAGCCGCCGAATCGGCATCGGTGCGGTCGATCGGCACCTGGCCGGTCGACGAGTAGAAGAACTTGGTCAGCTTGCCCTTGATCCCGGTGCCGGTGAAGTACTCGGCCTTGGCCAGGAAGAAGATCCGTCGGCGCAGCACCAGAGGCAGGTAGAAACTGTCGGCGACAGCAAGGTGGTTGCTGGCGAGAATCACCGCACCACTGTCCGGAACGTACTCCAGGCCCTCGATCTTCGGGCGCCCCAACAAGCTCAACAACGGGCCCATCAAGATGTACTTGTAAAACCAGAAGAACATCGAACCTCCCGCAGGGGGCGCCCGGACGGTGCCCCGCGACAACTTTACCTACCGACTGTCAGGCCGACCACACAGCGCAGCGGACCTGCTATTCCTCCACGGTGACGGCGATCGGCTGGTATCGCCCGGGCTCGCCGGCGGCCTCGGGCGATCCCGGTCCCGACGGGTCGGTGGGTGGCGGCGGAGGCGTCGCAGACCCGCCGTCGAGCAGCCCGCGCACGGTGTCGAGCAGCGTCACGCTGTGCTCGCCGATCAGCGTCAGCATCGGGTGCTGCTCGTCGTTGACGAACGCCGCCAATGCGCACACCGGGCACCAGACCTGCTCGCACTTGCCGGAGCCTTCTGCACCGTCCAACAGCACGGCCAGACCCATCCGCAATGTCGGGTCGATGCGATCCAGCAGCGACTGCGCCAGCTGGCGCAGCTCCGGCCCGAGATCAGGGTGAACGCCACTCACTTGGGCCACACCTCCGGATTCGGTCGGAAACGCACGGTCAGTTCATTGCCGCGCAGCGCGGCGCCGGTGACGATGCACCGGCGCAGGACAGCCGCCAGCGGTACCCGGCGCCGCATACCGCCGGAGCCGATGATCAGGTCGTCATCGACCCGACCGAGGGTCAGGGACCCCGCGTCTACTTGTGGCAACTCTATCCGCAGTCGGTACACCGCATCCAGGCCAGCGCCGGACTCACGGTCGACGATCGGCTTCGGCGGCTTAGGCGGCGGCGCACCGTTTCGGAGCCGGGCGGCATCGAGCAACTCCCCCAACGCTTTCGGGCCGATCGGTTCGCCAGGCAGGTGTGGCACCAGCGCCAACTGCACATCGCCGATCGCCGCATCGAGTTCGCCCAGCACGGTGCGCTGCTCCACGATGCGTTCGCTGTACCAATCGAACGCCGGGTGCGCAGGCAGGTTTGCGTACTCGAATGAATCATCCTGAACCAGAACCTGATTCACGATCAACTCGGCGACCGGTACACCCATCAACGTCAGCGACGCCAAGGTGCGCACCGCCTCGGCCGCCACCACCCGCTCAGCGGTGAGCACCAGATGCGCGGTGACCGCACCGGAGAGCATCTCGGCGAGTTTCTCGGTGGCCGCTGCCGTGCGTTCGATCAGCACCGACATGGCCGCGGCCCGGGCGTCCGCCATCGTCACAGCCAGCCTGCGGTGCCGCGGCCACGCTTTCTCCAGATACAGACCGAACGCCGCGGGCAGTGTCAGCATGCGCATCGCGTCCGCGGTCGAGGCACAGTCGACGATCACGTGATCCCATTGCCCGCACTCGGCCAGTTCCCCGACCTCGTGCAGCCCCAACACTTCCTGGATCCCCGGCAGCGCCGAAAGTTCTTGGGGCGCAATATCTCCCACTTCAGAATCCGGGAAACGCGCCGCGGCGACGGGCGCCACTTCGCGCCAGCGGGCCTCCAACAGCGCCAGCGTGTCGAGCTCAAGGGCATCGAGCGAACCGCTGTCCAGTTCGGCCAGCACCCGCGTCGGCTCCCGAAGCCCGGTCGGGGTCAACGAGGTGCCCAAGACGTCGCCTGTCGAGTGGGCCTGGTCCGTCGACACGATCAGTACCCGCTGGCCGCGGCGCGCATCGCGCACCGCAGTCGCGGTAGCCAACGTGGACTTTCCTACCCCACCCTTACCGACGAACAGGCTGATCCTGGCGCGGCCGGCCGGGCCCGCCTGATCACTCAGTCTCGACTCGCTTCTTGAGGTCCTTGAGCGCGCTGTCGATCAGTCGCCGCTCAGCCTTGCGCTTGAGCAGGCCGATCATCGGAATCATCAGATCCACCGACAGCTCGTAGGTCACGTCGGTACCGGATCCATTGGGCGACAGACGGTATGCACCTTCGAGCGCCTTGAGCAACGAGCTGGACACCAACGACCAGGTCACCGATTTGCGGTCCGCCGGCCAGCGGTAGGCGAACACCATGGTGTCCTTGAGCACCGATGCGTCGAGCACCAGCCGCGCGGTCTTGGGGTAACCGTCAGCGTCGATCTCCAGGACCTCGGTCTCCTGGTACTCGGCAATCCAATCCGGGTACGAGCCGATGTCGGCAATGACGTCCATCACCGTCGACGGGTCGGCATCGATATAGATCGTCTGCGCAGTCTTATCCGCCACTGTTCTCTTCCCCGAGTTGCCGGTGCCGCAATCGTGCACCTACAGCTGAAAAATGTACCCGCACGACGCCACCACGGCGCCATGATGTGCGGTCGTCAGGACCCTGCAGCCAACCGCGATACACCGACCGGCCGGTTGCGTTCCAGGTTGTTCTTGATCTCGAAGGCCATGTTCTTGCCCGCGACGCGGCGCTGGTGGTTCAGCTGCGGCAGATCCAGCTCGGCCAGGGCGGCGCCGGTCACCCCCGCCGGCTCGGCATGCAGGAAGTAATGCAACACGGCACCGTCCATCACGGCCTCCAACCAGACCTCCATGGTGCCGGTCAGAGCACCGGTCACGGTCCAGCGCTGGCCCGCCGGGCCACGGTCCTCGATGACCGTCAGCTGCAGGTCCGGCCACCACCGCCGCCAGTTGCGCTGATCGGCCACCGCAGCCCCGATATCGACCGGGTCTGCGCACAAGAAAGTCTCGTCGGCGATCTGGATGCTGTTCATCGCCCATCAGCTTCACATATGCGCTCACGACGCGTGGAGGCACCCGACTACGCTGAGCACCGCAAAGCCGCAATCCGAAAGGCCCCACTGTGCGCGAATTCAGCGTTCCCGCAGCGTTCACCATCGGCGAGTACGACAACGTCGTCAGTCCGGTGTTCTCCCTCGAACGTGACGACCCGAACCACGTCGCCATCCAGCGCCAGGTCAACGGCGCCTGGACGGATGTGACCAACGCGCAGGTCGCCGCACAGGTCCGGGCTGCCGCGCTCGGTCTGATCGCCAAGGGCATCAAGGCCGGCGACCGCGTCGCGCTGCTGTCTGCCACGCGCTACGAGTGGCCGATCATCGACTTCGCGATCCTGTCGATCGGTGCTGTCACAGTGCCCATCTACGAGACCTCGGCAGCCGACCAGATCCGGCACGTGCTGGCCGACTCCGGTGCGGTGCTGGTGTTCGCCGAGACGGACAGCCATGCCGCCAAGGTCGAGTCGGTACGGTCCGAGCTGCCCGCACTGGCCGAGGTCCTGGTCATCGACGGCGCCGCGCTGGACGCCCTCGCCACCGCCGGTGCCACGATCGACGCTGCCGAACTGGACGCTCGCCTCGCCGCGATCAAGTCGAGTGACCCGGCGACCCTCATCTACACCTCGGGCACCACCGGCCGCCCCAAGGGCTGCCAGCTGACCCACGCGAACCTGCTTTCCGAATTGCGTGGGGTGAAGGCCTGCTTCCCCGACCTGCTGGCCAAGGGCCAGAAGCTGCTGGTGTTCCTGCCGCTGGCGCACGTGCTGGCCCGCGCGGTCGCGGTGGCCGGCTTCAGCAACCAGGTGACGCTCGGTTTCACCAGCGACATCAAGAACCTGGTCCCGACCCTCGGGGTGTTCAAGCCGACGCTGGTCGTGTCCGTGCCGCGGGTGTTCGAGAAGGTCTACAACACGGCCGAACAGAACGCCCGCAACGACGGCAAGGGCAAGATCTTCCAGATCGCCGCCGACACGGCGATCGAGTGGAGCCAGGCCCAGGACACCGGCGGGCCGGGACTGCTGCTCAACCTGAAGCACGCGCTGTTCGACAAGCTGGTGTACGGCAAACTCAAGGCCGCCCTCGGCGGTCGGTGCGTGGGAGCCATATCGGGTGGAGCACCGCTGGGTGCCCGGCTGGGCCACTTCTACCGCGGCGTCGGCGTCACCATCTACGAGGGCTACGGCCTGACCGAGACCAGCGCGGCCATCACGGTGAACCGGATCGGCGAGCTCAAGGTCGGCTCGGTGGGCAAGCTGGTGCCCGGCAACAGCATGCGGATCGCGGGCGACGGTGAACTGCTGCTGTCCGGTGGTGTGGTGTTCAGCGGCTATTGGAACAACCCGACCGCCACCGACGAGGCGTTCACCGACGGCTGGTTCCACACCGGTGACCTCGGTGCCATCGACGACGACGGCTACCTGTCCATCGTGGGACGCAAGAAAGAGATCATCGTGACCGCCGGCGGCAAGAACGTCGCACCGGCCCCGCTGGAGGACCAGCTGCGCGCTCATCCGCTGATCAGCCAGGCCATGTGTGTCGGCGATCAGGAGCCCTTCATCGCCGCGCTGATCACCATCGACCCCGAGGCGTTCGAAGCCTGGAAGCAGCGCAACGGCAAGGACGCCGGTGCTTCTGTCGGCGATCTGGCCGACGATCCCGACCTGGTCGCCGAGATCCAGGCGGCGGTCGATGCCGCCGACGAGTCGGTATCCAAGGCCGAGGCCATCCGCAAATTCCGGATCCTGCCGGTCGACTTCACCGAGGACACCGGCGAGCTGACCCCGACGTTGAAGGTCAAGCGCAAGGTGGTGGCAGAGAAGTTCGCGGCCGAGATCGCCGCGCTGTACGCCAAATCGAGCGACTAGGGCGATTCCCCGTCGCTTCGCTCGCCCTAGAGCAACTCCCGTCGCTTCGCTCGCCCTAGAGCGATTCCCCGTCGCTTCGCTCGCCCTAGAGCAACTCGGCGAGGCGTGCCGCTTTGGTACGCCACTGCCAGTTGTCGATGACCCATTGCCGGCCCGCGGCGCCCATTTCGGCGGCGCGGGCGGGGTCGGCGAGTACGTCACCGATCGCGGTGGCGATGGCGGCGACGTCCCTGCCGTCCACGACGTGGCCGGTCTTGCCCTCGATCACCGTCTCGGGCGCCCCGCCCGAGTTCCCTGCCACCACGGGCACCCCGCACGACGAGGCCTCCAGGAACACGATGCCCAGGCCCTCGACATCCAGTCCGTTTCCCCGGGTGCGGCACGGCATGGCGAAGACATCGGCCATGGCGTGATGTGCGGCCAGCTCATCACCGGGCACCCCGCCGGTGAACACCACATCGTCGGCGACATCGCACCGATGGGCCAGTTTCTCCAGATCCTCGCGGTACGGGCCATTGCCGACGATGACCAGAACAGCCCCACTGATGCGCCGGCGGATCTCCGGGAGTGCCCGGATCAGCATGTCCTGGCCCTTGCGTGGCACCAGGCGCGAGAGGCAGACGATCACCGGCCGCCGGCCCAGCTGATACCGGGCCCGTAGCTTGGCGCGCGCGACCTCGTCTGGGACGAACCGGTCCACATCGACGCCCGGTGCCAGGTATTCCAGCGCCGCCTGTCGTCCGAATGCAGCGGCGAACCGGTTGCGGGTGTAGTGGCTGACGAACGTGACAGCATCGGTGTTGTTCCCGATGTGGCGCAAGGCATTTCGCGCCACGGGCAACATCGACCAACCGACTTCGTGGCCATGTGTACTGGCGATCACCCGGGTGGCTCCGGCCTCACGGGCCAGGGGCGCCAGCAACGCCAACGGGGCGGCGGCACCGAACCACACGGTGTCGATGTCGTGTTCTTTGATCAGTGCCCGCATCCGCAGGGCGACGGTCGGTTCGGGCAGCATCAACGTCGTCGGGTGCCGCACCACCTGATAGCCCGACTCGGCGGCCCGGATGTCGTACTCCGGCGCGCCCTTCCATTTCGGCGCATACACCGTGAGGGTGTGTTGTCCTCCGGCGACGAGTTCGTCGACCAGGTTTTCCAGGTAGGACTGGATACCGCCGCGGCGCGGCGGAAAGTCGTTGGTGAGCAGCAGAACCCGTGACGTCCGGGGCGAGCGAGGCGACGGGGAAGACGTCTGGGGCGAGCGCGGCGACGGGGATGACATGTGCGGTCAGGGTAACCGGTCAGCTCAGCCGGCAAGCCATCGCCGCCAGTCGGCCAGCATCGTGTCTCGATCCACGCCGAGCGTTTGAGCCAATGCCGTGTCGACATCAGGGTGCCCGGTGCCGCATGCGGCCAGATAGAGCCGCCGCAGTATCGGCTCCCCGAAGCGGGCTGCGACGTAGCGCGTGAACCACCACGCTCGGTCGTAGGCCTGCGACAGAGCAGGGCCGGTGGTCCGGAAGTCCGCATCGGTCGGCAGCACCGCGAGTCCGGCCGCACCGGCCGGTGGTGAGATCGGTGGCCGTCCGACATAGTCTGCGACGCCCTCGGTCAGCCACCACGGCGCATCGGCCGCGGTCGCAGGCCGCGACGCGTAGTGAAAGAGCTCGTGGCGCAGCACAATTCGGAGCGAACCCGGCCCCATGGCAGCTGCGCCGGGAGCAAAGACGATGTGGTCGACGGTGGTGGAGGCGGCGAAGTCCGCACTACCGCCGGCCAGGACCCGGAACTGTTCGTCGGTGCCGGCCACGACGATGCTGATGTCTCGGCGCCAGTCCGTTCCCCAGAACTCGTTGACCGCAATGACGGCAGAGTCGAGTTCAGCGGCGATCCGCTGCGGCAATGTCGAATCGGCCCCGAGTGCCAGCAACTGGACAGTCCGACCGTCGTGGGTGGTGAATGAGTGCCGAGCGGGTTCTGGCTGCGGCGCCACAGGTGCGGCAGCCGTCACCGCGGTGGGCCGACGGCCGAGCAGAAACACGGATCCGACGGCCTCGGCGCTCAACAGCGCGAGGAGCGTCCGCCGACGCAGCGACTTACCGGCGGACGACTCAGTACCGGCGAACGTTGTAGATCGGCGCATTGTTGACCGGAGCGACCCGCACCGGCACGCCGAACGTCGACGCATGAACCATCATGCCGTCGCCGATATAGATGCCCACGTGGGACGCATCCGAGTAGTACGAGATGACGTCACCGGGCTGCATCTGGTCCATCGACACCGGCTGACCACCGGCGGCCTGCGCATAGCTCGAATGCGGCAGCGAGATGCCGGCCTGCTGGAACGCCCACATGACCAGACCCGAGCAATCGAAGGTGCCGGGGCCGGCGGCGCCCCACACGTACGGGTCACCGATCCGGGTCAGGGCCGCCTGGACAGCGACCAGGCCGGCGTTGGAACCGCCACCGTCCGAGGGCATGGGCAGGCTGTCACCGGGCTGGTTGGGTCCGGCGGCATTGATCGCGGGGTCCTGGGCGGGGGCCGGCGGGACCGCTTCGGGGGCGGGCGGCTGTCCGTCCGGGGCCGGGGGCAGCCCGTCGGGCGCGGGCACCGGCGGAAGCGCCTGCGGCGGGACCGGCGGCATCGCGGCCAGCGCCTCGCGCTGATTCGGGGTCAAGGCGGTGTATTGCGATTTGACGATCGCGATCTGGGCCTGCAGCTTGCTCTGCTTGGCCTGCAGATCGGCGCGCACGGCGGCGGCTTGTTCGGCTGCGGTCTTGGCGTCGGCGGCAGACTTCGCCGACTCGGCTTCGGCCTTCGCAGCGTCGGCCGATGCAGTCCGGTAGTTGCCCATCTCGACGGAAATCTCGGTGGCCATCACCCGCTGGACGGCGAGGTGGTCGATCAACTGCTGCGGTGAATCCGCGATCAGGATCGCGTCGAGGCCTGACGTACGCCCGCCCATGTATTCGGCGGCGGCGACCTTGTCGACCGATGTCTGATACGCCGTCAGTTTGGTCTTGACCGCTTCGAGTGCGGTCTGATCGGCGGTGTGCTTGGCGTCGGCCGCCTTCTCGATGGACAGCTTCTTGGTCAGGTCCAACTGGGCGGTATGCATTGCCTCAGTGGTCTGCTCTGCCTGCCTGGATAGCTCGTTGAGCTTTGCTACGGCGTCATCGGCAGGGTCGGCATGGACGTTGCCCACAAACTGACCGCCCAATATGGTCAGCCCTGCAAGCGCGCCGATAGCCGGCCGTCGAATGCCACGAGTGTTCCACTGTTTGCGGTCGAGCCTCAAGATTTGCGTCCTTCAACTGCTGCTACGAGTCGTTTCGAGCCACACCAAGGTCTCAGATAGGTTACGAAACGGCATCGGTGTTGTCCATTCAGGATCCAACCGGAAACGCCAATCTAACAGGTGACCCGAAAAAATTCCGGTCGACATCACCCTGTGAGAGTCATCACGCCACCCCCGCAGTACCTTGCTGGCCACGTGGCCGACCGATCGGCACCAGCCGCAATCGTGGCGCCATGCCGGCGTCGGCCAACACCTCCAGAGCCCGACGCTCGTCGTCGAGCAGCATCTCCGGCACCCCCAGCAACACACTCACCACGCAGTCATCGCAGCCTGGGCCGCGCACCGCACAGTCGTCGCAGTCGATCTTCACCGCGGGTCGCTCATCGTGATCAAATCCCATGGTCAGTTCCTCTCCAGCCTTCGCATGCGCCGCACGCTAGCGACCCCGTCCGACAAGAACGGTGGAGCGCGAACCATCGAATGACATCGATGTGAGTAATTGTCGGTGCCGACGCCTAGCTTCATGACCATGAGCAAGGGGCCGGCCGCTCGCAGCACAACCACCAGTGACGACCAACTGTCGTTCGCCATGGACGAAGAACTTCTGCGCGACATCACCTTCGTCGTGGTCGACCTGGAGACCACCGGCGGCAGGGCCAGAGGCGACGCCGACGGCAGGGGCGCCGATGCCATCACCGAGATCGGCGCCGTCAAGATCCGGGGCGGGCAGGTCATCGGCGAGCTCGCCACCCTGATCGACCCCGGCCGGGCCATCCCACCGCAGATCGTCGAGCTCACCGGGATCACCACGGCGATGGTTCGCGACGCCCCGAAGATCGACGCCGTCCTGCCCGCTTTCCTCGAATTCTGTCGCGGGGCGGTGCTGGTCGCGCACAACGCCGGGTTCGACATCGGATTCCTGCGGGCCGCCGCCGAGCGTGCCCAGCTCCCCTGGCCCCGACCCGCGGTGCTGTGCACGGTCAAGCTGGCCCGTCGCGTGTTGACGCGCGAGGAGGCGCCCAGCGTTCGCCTCTCCGAACTGGCCCGGTTGTTCAACGCGACCACCAGTCCGACCCACCGCGCACTCGACGATGCCCGCGCCACCGTCGACGTATTGCACGGGCTGCTGTCGCGGATCGGCAACCAGGGCGTGCAGACCCTGGCCGAGCTACGCGGCTATCTGCCCGACGTGAGCCCGGCGCAGCGACGCAACCGCCACCTCGCCGACGCGCTGCCCAGCCGTCCCGGCGTGTATTTGTTCCGCGGGCCGTCTGACGAGGTGCTCTATGTCGGCACGGCGGTCGATCTGCGCCGCCGTGTCCGGCAGTACTTCACCGGCGCCGACCCACGCACGCGCATGAAGGAGATGGCCTCGCTGGCCACCCGGGTCGACCACGTCGAGTGCGCCCACGAACTGGAGGCCGGGGTGCGCGAACTCCGGCTCCTGGCCGCGCACGCACCGCCGTACAACCGTCGGTCGAAGACACCGAACCGCCACTGGTGGATCATCCTGACCGACGAGGCCTTCCCCCGTTTTTCCGTGGTCCGCACGCCCAAGCACGACCGCGTCATCGGACCGTTCCGTGCCCGCCCCGATGCGGTGGACGCCGCGGCGCTGCTGGCCCGATTCACCGGCGTACGGACCTGCATCACGCGGCTGGCACGCTCGGCGCAGCACGGGCCCCGGTGTCCGCAACACGAGCTCTCACCATGTCCGGCCGCACGCGGCGGCACCGCCGACGACTACGCCCCCGTCGCACACAGGGCCGCCGAACATGTTGCCGGACTGGATAATTCAGCACTGGATGCGGCACTCACCCACATCGAGGCCCTGGCCGCCGACGGTCGCTACGAAGTCGCCGCCCGGCTTCGCGACCACACCGCCACCACCATCGAGGCGCTCTGGCGTGGACAGCGGCTACGTGCCTTGGCAACGGTCCCCGAACTGGTGGCGGCCCGGCCGGACGGCGCAGGCGGATGGCACCTCACGGTGATCCGGCACGGTCAACTGGCGGCCGCAGGCAATGCGCGCCGCGGCGTCCCGCCGATGCCGGTGGTCGACGCGATTTGCGCTGCGGCACAGGTGATTCTGCCGCGCGACGCGCCGCTCGGCGGTGCGTTGACGGAGGAGACGGCGCTGCTGGTCCGCTGGCTGTCGAATCCGGGAGTCCGAATTGTCAACGCCAGCAACGGATATTGCACGCCGGTCGCCGCGGCCGGGAGGCTGGCGCAGTGGGCTGCCACCGCGCGGTCGGCCCGAACGGCCGCCGAGCAATACGACCGCTCAGATCTTCTGGGTGAACCGCACCGCTCAAATTTTCTGGGTGAACCGCACCCAGCGCGCGAGGAGCTGCTCGGCCGCACCCGAATCGATGGCATGGGACGCGCGGGCCAGCCCGTCCTCCCACGCCGGTACCCACTGAGCGTTGCTGGATAGCCCGGCATGAGCGACCAATGCGCCCGCGGCATTGAGCACGACGGCATCACGCACCGGACCGCCCTGCCCGCCGAGCACGGCGCGCACCGACGCGGCATTGGCGGTCGCATCGCCGCCGGTGAGTTCGGCGAGGTCGGCCCGGGCGAAGCCGAAGGCCGCCGGGTCCAGCGTCAGCCGCTCCACCGTCCCGGCCTGCACGCGCCAGATGGTGCTGGTGGTGGTGGTCGTCAGCTCGTCGAGTCCGTCGTCGCCGTGCACCACCAGCGCGCTGGCACCACGAGCGGCGAACACGCCGGCCATGACCTCGGCCAGGTCGCCCCAGGCGCAACCGATCAGCCCGGCCCGCGGCGCCGCCGGATTGGTCAGCGGCCCAAGCAGATTGAACACGGTGGGCACGCCGATCTCGCGCCGCACCGACGACGCGTGCCGGTACGAGGGATGAAAGTTCGGCGCAAACGCGAATCCGATGCCGACCTTGGCCACACAGCGGGCCAGGTCGCCGGGCGACAGGTCGATCCGGACGCCGAGGGCCTCAAGGGTGTCCGCACCACCGGACAACGACGACGCTGCCCGGTTGCCGTGCTTGATCACGGGCACCCCGCACGCCGCGACGACGATCGACGCCATGGTCGACAGGTTCACCGTGTTCTGCCCGTCACCGCCCGTTCCGACGATGTCCACACAGTCGCCGACCTCCGCCAGCGCGTCGGCCGGCATCTTTCGGGCGTGTCGCAACATCGTGTCGGCCAATTCGGTGACCTCAGCTGCCGTCGGCCGCTTCATCTTCATGGCCACCGCAAAGCCAGCAATCTGCGCCGGCGTCGCTGCACCCGTCATGATCTGGTCCATTGCCCAAGCAGCCTGACCACCAGCCAGATTCTGATTGGTGGTCAGACGGCCCAGAATCTGGGGCCAGAGGATGGAATCAGCGGTCATTTCAGAACCCGACGAAGTGGAAGGCACAGCCCGATTATGACCAATCTCGCCACCCGGGTGGAGTTCGACAACTACAAAGCGTCATACTTACCGCTGTGACGAGCGCTGTAGGTACCTCTGGAACCGCGATCACGTCGCGGGTGCATTCGCTGAACAGGCCAAACATGGTCAGTGTCGGCACCATTGTGTGGCTTTCCAGTGAGCTGATGTTCTTTGCTGGACTGTTCGCAATGTATTTCACCGCCCGCGCGCAAGCAGCTGGCGACTGGCCGCCGCATCCCACCCACCTGAACCTCTGGGAAGCGGTTCCGGTGACGTTGGTGCTGATCGCGTCGTCGTTCACCTGTCAGATGGGCGTGTTCGCCGCGGAGCGAGGTGACGTCTTCGGCCTGCGCCGGTGGTACGTCATCACCCTGCTGATGGGCGCGTTCTTCGTCGGCGGGCAGGCCTACGAGTACACGATGCTGATCAAAGAGGGCACCACGATCCCGAGCAGCGCGTACGGCTCGGTGTTCTACCTCGCCACCGGTTTCCACGGTCTGCACGTGATCGGTGGTCTGGTCGCATTCGTCTACTTGCTCGCCCGAACGAAGATGAGCAAGTTCACCCCGGCTCAGGCCACCGCCGCCATCGTCGTGTCCTACTACTGGCACTTCGTTGACATCGTGTGGATTGCGCTGTTCGCGACCATTTACTTCGTCCGTTGATCGGCTCGCCGATGCGTCTCATGAGAAGGGGCTCGATGACCACCAAGGCCCGGCGACGGCTGTCCCGTCGCCTCTCAGCAGCGATGCTGCTGTTGATCGGACTTGTCGTCGCCGGTGGACTTGCCGCCACCCTGACACCGCGGCCGCAGGTCGCTGTTGCCGACGAATCACAGCTGGCGGTGCTCCGCACCGGTAAGCAGCTGTTCGAGACGTCGTGCGTCAGCTGCCACGGCGCCAACCTGCAGGGTGTGCAGGACCGCGGCCCGAGCCTTATCGGTGTCGGTGACGCCGCCGTGTACTTCCAGGTCTCGACCGGCCGTATGCCGGCCATGCGCGGCGAGGCTCAGGCCGAGCGCAAGCCCGCTGCGTTCGACGAGTACCAGACCGATGCCCTGGGCGCCTATGTCCAGTCCATCGGTGGTGGTCCTCAGGTCCCCCGCGATGCCAACGGCCAGATCAACCAGGAGTCGTTCATCGGCCCCAACGTCGCCCGTGGTGGCGATCTGTTCCGGTTGAACTGCGCGTCCTGCCACAACTTCACCGGTAAGGGTGGCGCACTGTCGTCGGGCAAGTTCGCTCCTGACCTCGGTGCAGCCGCCGAGCACCCGGCGCAGGTCTACACCGCGATGCTCACCGGCCCGCAGAACATGCCCAAGTTCTCCGATCGCCAGCTGACCTCGGAAGAGAAGCGCGACATCGTCGCCTACGTTCACGAGTCCGCCAACGCCCGCAGCCAGGGTGGCTACGGCCTCGGTGGCTTCGGCCCCGCACCTGAGGGCATGGCGATGTGGATTATCGGAATGGTCGCCGTTATCGGTGTGGCTATGTGGATCGGAGCTCGCGCATGAGCGACAACGTGAACATTCCGAGCGACGACGAGCTGCGCGAGATGTCGCGCGAGGACCTCGTTGAGCTCGGCGGCAAGATCGACGGCGTTCAGACCGTCTTCAAGGAGCCCCGCTGGCCCGTCGAGGGCACCAAGGCAGAGAAGCGCGCCGAACGCTCCGTGGCCGCATGGCTGCTGTTCGGCGGCCTGACCGGGCTCGCCTTGCTCCTGGTGTTCCTGTTCTGGCCCTGGGAGTACCAGCCGTTCGGGTCCGAAGGCGAGTTCGTCTACTCGCTGGCGACCCCGCTGTACGGCCTGACCTTCGGCGTCTCGATCTTCGCGATCGGCGTCGGGCTGGTGAATCCGGCCGGGGATTTCCCCCTCAACGACGACTGGTCCTTCGGCCTGACGGTCAAGCACCTGCTGGACACGGGCCGCTTCCACCCGGTCGGCTGGGCGAGCATGCCCCTCATCACCAATGCCCTGTGGGGCGCGCTGTTCTGCCTGGTGGATGGCTTTTCCTTCAACGCCCTGCGGGCCTCCACCCTGGTGATGGCCTGGCTCGGGATGGCGGGTGCCTACCTCCTCGCCGTCGAACTCCGCGCCGGCCGGCTCACGGCCACCCTCATCGCCCTGACGGTGGCCTTCAATCCGATCCAGTTCGCCCTCTCCCACACCTTCATGACGGACGTCCCCGCGTCCACCCTCATGGTGTTCGCCGCCCTGCTCTTCGTGCGCGACCTGAAGAACGCCTCCACGCCGCTGCTCATCTGCGCGACCCTGCTTTCCATCGCCGCCGTACTGTCGCGGCAGCTGGGTCTGGCGGTTCCCCTGGCCTTTGCCATCGCAGCCGCTTTGAAGGACGGCCTCACCCCGCGCAAGATGCCCCGCGCCTTTGCCCCGGTGGCCGTGAGCCTCGCAACGCTCCTCGCCTTCCAGCACTGGATGGAAGTCAGCGGCAATCTGCCGGCCATCTACCACGCCAAGACAGAAGGCCTGCTCCACAAACTCCAGGCACCCAGGGCCCTTATCACCTCCCTTGCCTTCAATCTCTACATCACCCTGCTTTACCTCGGCCTGTTCACCCTGCCTGTCCTGGTGGCACTCAGGACGACGCCGCCCATCCGACGCCGGGCACTGATCGCCTTCTTCATCCTGCTCGCCGGCCTCAAGGCATCCGCCCTGCTCGGCAACGGCATGTTCATGCCCTTCTCCGGCAACATCCTCGACAAAAGCGGAATCGGCCCCTTCGCCCTGCGGGACGCCTTCCTGACCCAGACGAATACCCTGCCGCGCCTCTCAAAAGTCTTCTGGGGCGCGGTCACCCTCCTCTCGGTGGCCGGCGCCGCCCTTCTCTGCAGCTTCGCCATCGGCATGGTCCGGGAATCCATCCCCCGCGCCATCGGCAGGCAGATGAGCGTCCGGGACGCCATCACCACCTTCCTGCTGACGGTGCCCGTTGCCTATGCGGCCCCCCTCCTCCTCGCCGGACTCCGGCTGGTTCACGAAGCCGAGCTCCACCGCCTGCCGTCGCAGCAGCTCGAGCACGCCGGCATAGGGCTGCACCTCGATGCGGATCGCCACGCGCGGGCTGCTGCGCTGGAAGCAGGAGATCACGGCGGGCAGCAGCGTGCCGCTCATCGTCAGGATGGAGGCGACGCGCAGCGTGGCGGAGGCGGCCGCGCCGTCGCGCAGCGCCGTCAGGCGGCTGCCGCCCAGGACGCGGACAGCCTCCTCCATCTCCGGGTTGAGGCTGCGGATAGCCGCGCTGGCGTTGACGTATCCCACCGGCAGGAAACGCGTGGTGAAGGCCAGGATCAGGATCAGCGCAGTGCCATAGAGCGCCAGCGGCGGCGGCGCATAGGCGGCATAGAAGCC